>Ga0209330_1000886_pt1 | contig 10326 bp, 14 predicted proteins | sample JacPinW_OM2H0_O3_FD_187969 | JGI IMG/M metagenome (GOLD analysis project Ga0209330, IMG submission 187969) | Forest soil microbial communities from Algoma, Ontario, Canada - Jack Pine, Ontario site 1_JW_OM2H0_O3 (SPAdes) (version 2) | ecosystem: Environmental > Terrestrial > Soil > Boreal...
CGCATATTTTCCAGAATACGAGACGCCGGCCAGTGCCTCTTGCCCGTGGTCAGCACTTGATCGTGCGCGGCGATGTCCTCGGCGTCCAGCTCGTGCAAAAGCTCCGGATGCTGCGGGAAAACCGGAGTGGGCAGCTCTTTCTTTTCCTTCGACGAATCTGGCGAATGTTTTTCCGGGGATTCCTGCAGTAACTGATGCAACGGGACATCGAGACGGAAGGCATTCGAAGGTATGGTAGGAAGAGCTTGATGATGTTCGGACATGAATCACCCCTTGAGTGTGAATAAATGAGACGCCACCACCGCGCCCGGCCGCTTGGCCGTTCAAGGCTCCACTGAAACTCTAATACCCCTCATCGCCCGCTTCTTCTGCCGAGGCGGCCCAGCTTTCCACAACCCGTTTGACTCCGAAACCTGTCGAAGCGATTCACGCCAAATAGCAAAAACTGCATAATCCCTCTGTTTGCTACCACCCGTGTTAGGCGGCCCTAGCGTTCTTTTGCAATTTCGTTCCGGCGATCTATGATCGCGCCAGGTGATTTCGTTCGTCTTTCGTACCATTTTCGGTAGGTATATTTCAAGAGGCCTTTATTTGATCCTCGTGGAGTCGACTAGAAGTCCCGTTAGTCGGTGATTACTGACACGAGCATCAGCTCAATCGCAGGTCGGTCGCCCATTTTGGTTGCATCTAAGTGTTTGGAGTGGGGCCGCTGCGTTTGCGAAAAGCCGCGAAAGCATTAAGCAGGAGTTGCGCGTCGTTACTGCTTCGCGATATTAGTTGATGGAGTGCTGAACATTGAAATGGTCCGTAATCACCGGCTGGCTGAGGGTTTCACTATCCACCCTGGGTGGCCCGGGTATTCTCTTGTCGGCTTTTTTGGATTCATCCTTCCTTCCGCTGCCCTTGGTTACCGATCTCATCGTTATGGATTTCTCAATGCGGCAGCCGGCGCGCATGCCTTACTATGCGGCAATGGCAGCGTTCGGCTCGCTGGCCGGTTGCCTCTGGATTTACGCGCTGGCGCGCAAAGCGGGTGAAGCGTATTACCGTAGAAAACAGGAGCATCCACCGGGCAGTGTCCGAAAATGGGTCCAGGAATTTCCGCTAACATCGGTGTTACTTCCGGCTGTCGCTCCTTTCCCGGTTCCGTTCAAGCCATTCGTGATCGCGCAAGGCGTATTTCGCGTGCCGGTTGTACCATTTGTGGTAGGAACGTTCGTTGGACGTGGCGTACTATTTTTTGCCGAGGGTTTCGTCGCCGTGCGTTACGGAGCGACCGCCAAAGAATTTGTGTTGCATCAAAAATGGGCGTCCGCCGGAATTGTGGTGGCATTGATCGCACTCGGACTGGCGGTTCGGCGGCTGTCCTCCGGTCGGGGAGACACGCAACCCGGAATCACCTGACGACAGGCACGTTGTTTAATTCAATCGCGTCTCGTTCGCATTTCTCAATTCGGAGAGAGAATTTCCAGTTGGAGTACACGCATAAAGTCATCGTGGTCGGCGGCGGAATCAGTGGGCTGGCCTGCGCGTTTCGCCTGCAGCAATTGGGCATTCGCGCGCTGCTGCTGGAGGCTTCCGGGAAAGCGGGCGGCGTACTGGCCACGGTGAGGCGAAATGGCTTTCTGTTCGAGGGAGGCCCACAATGCCCGCGATTCCCCGCATCCGTGTGGACGCTGGTTCGTGAACTTAAGTTGGAAAATGAATTTGTGGCCGGCGATCCGAAGGCCAAGCGTTACATCTTGAGGGATGGGCGGTTGCAGCCGGCGCCGTTTTCTCCGGGCGCTCTGCTCGCCACGCCACTACTCAGCCTGCGATCGAAATATCGGCTACTCAGCGAAGTGCTTCGACATTCGCAGCCTCCGACAGACGAGGAGTCCTTGGCAGAATTCGTGGAACGAAAGTTTGGTGCGGAGGTTTTGAACTATCTCGTAGATCCGTTCGTCTCCACAGTGTTTTTAGGCGATGCTCGAAAGATGGGTATGGAGGGCGCGTTTCCTGCTCTGGTCGAGTGGGAACGAAGCCGCGGCAGTGTGGTGCGTGGTGCGATTCTCGCGCGTCAATCCAAGCGCGACGCGAACGCATCCGACGGCGTATCTCCTCGGCGTGATTCACATGCGAATCGCAGAACGTTGCACGTCACTGATGCGCTGCCGTCACTTGGTTCGTTCAAGAATGGAATGGGTACGCTGGCGGAGAAGCTTGCCGAAAAATTGGACGAAGCTGTTCGTTTTGAAACGAGAGTTGAGTCCATTCTTTCGCTGAGCCGCGGAAATAATGAAACGGAATCAGGCTGGCGGGTCCGCGCGTCCGGCGGTCAAGTATTCGCCGCCGAAGCAGTAGTGCTCGCGCTCCCAGCCTGCGCAGCGGCGCCATTGCTGGCGCAAAGCGCGCCGCAATTGGGCACGCTATTGGCGGCCATCGAGTATGCGCCGATGAGCGTGGTTTCCTCCGCCTACAGTCGCGACCAGGTTCGCCACCCGCTCGACGGTTTTGGATTCATGGTCCCGAGCCGGGAAGGTTTGCACACGGTTTGTACTTTTTGGAATTCTTCGCTATTTCCAGGCCACGCGAAGCCGGGCCAGGTGTTGATGACCAGCTTTGCCAGAGACGAGAGCGATAGTTCGCAAACCGTCGAAGTCGAAAATGCGAAAATCCTGGGAATCACTGGCGCCCCGATCGATCGCATGATATGGAAATATCCGCGCGCGCTGCCGCAGTACAATATCGGTCACGCACAAGTCGTGCGCGAAATCCGCGAGGCTTTGGGGGCGCTTTCCGGCGTTTTTCTCGCCGGAAATTATCTGGCAGGGCGCTCCATCGGCGAATGCGTCGAGGCAGGCTTTCAGGCCGCGGAAAAGGTACGGAGCCAGATCAGAAATTAACGCCTTTCACGCGCAGGGTCGTGTCGACGGAGGAGCAGAAAGTTGTTCATCCACACACTCATTTGGATTTGTGGATTGTTGTTCCTGGCTGTGCTGGCCGGCATCATCTACCAGAAGATTGGGCTGCGAAAGGACTCGGAGAAATATCCTCCCCCTGGAGCGTTTGTTGATTTGGGCACTCATCGCTTGCACCTGCTGGACGAAGGGCAGGGAAGTCCAACGATCGTGCTGGAGTCGGGGCTAATGTCCACGGTGCTGAGCTGGACCGAAACCCAGCAAGCGCTGGCGCAATCCTATCGCGTCATCAGCTACGACCGTGCCGGTCTGGGTTGGAGCGATCCGGGTCCGATGCCGCGAACGGCGGAGCGCATCGTGGACGAACTTCATTCCTTGTTGGAGCGCGCCGCTATTCCTCCACCCTACGTTCTGGTCGGACATTCTTTTGGCGGACTCACGATGCCTTTGTTTGCGGCACGAAATCCGGAGCAAACTGCGGGAATGGTTCTGGTGGATCCGGTGGTCCCTGCGGAATGGAATCCTCCGTCGCAACCGGACCGCAAACGCATGGAGATCGGTTCCACGGTGTGCCGCCGAGCTGGGTTCCTGTGTCGCATCGGAGTGATTCGTTTTGTCGTCTTCCTTTTTACTTCCGGAGCCAGGGAATTCGCAGGCCGCCTGGTGCGATTGATCAGCAGGGAAGCTCCCGTCGAGTCTGGCTCCGCGTCCAGTCCTTGGTTCTGGAATTTGCCCGCCGGCGAACGAACCATGGCCGCGATTTTCTGGGTGCAAGAAAAATTCTGCGAGACGATTGCGAGCCAGTTGGAAAACTTGCCGAGGTCTGCCGCACGCGTCGCCGAATTCTGGAATTTTTGCAGCCAACCGGTGGTGATTATCTCCGCAGCCTCGACAACGCCGAAGAGACGCGAAGAACATGCAGCCATTGCGCAACGCTTGCCCCGAGGCCGCCATCTGTTCGCGGACCAGAGCACGCATTGGATCATGCAAGACCAGCCGGACCTGGTGTTCGCAGCAATCCGCGAGGTCGCTCAATCGGCCCTAGAGACCAAAGCCGCAGCAGCGCACGCCGGTTCATCTGCGCCTTCTCGCTGAATTACCCCGTAGCCTTACCTGCGTTTTCCGGTGTGGTTTCACGCTGGCCGAGATCGCGTGATGTTAGCGGGTATCCCTGAGTCGCCGAGCAGGTCGGGGAAGCGGAATCCGGCCAAGCCTCGCCGCGCATTATTCCAAAGGATCACTGCCGGTTCGATCTTCTGCCCCACTTGACGGGATGTAGCGAAAGTGACAGTCGTGCAAACCGAGCGGACGGTAGCGGAAGTATTTGTAATATGAGAAATTAGCCGAAGTGCGCCCGTAGCTCAGTTGGAAAGAGCGTCTGCCTTCTAAGCAGAGGGTCGGGGGTTCGAATCCCTCCGGGCGCGCCACTTATCTCTTTGTCCGGCCCGGACACATAGGTAACAGAACGTGCCTAAGACATAGGTAACACTTTTGCGCCGAACGGATTGTCGAGAGGTTGTAGAGTTTTTTCCTCCAGATCGACGTAGCCAAGATCGTAATTCATAAAGCTTACCAGCCAAATACCTTCTTCGACTTCTTTGATGCCGACCGCTTGACCAGCAAATACCGTGCTGAGATTGATTTTTTTGCGGTGAAGACAGACTCGTCCGCAGCAAGTGACCTGGATGGTTTGGTCGTGGAAAGGATAGTTCAGGCCACGATAGGGACGGGTGGAGGGAGTATAGACTTCCGCGGGGCACTTCAGGTCGAGAGCTTGGTGAGGTCGCTCGTTGTTGAACTCCTCGAGAAAATCGTCGAACTTGGTTTGCTGTTGCAGACTGTTCATGCCTGCGGGGCGAGTGGTTTCATTTTTGAGAGTGAGATGCATGCGCTCATGCCGACCGTTCTGTTGCGGATGACCGGGTTGAATAGGTTCGATGGTGAGGCCCAGGCGCAACCACCAGACCGAGAGTTTAGAGAGGTTGAACAAAGAGTTGCCGGAGGCGAAGGGAACCCCATTGTCCGAACGGATGCTGTGCGGCAGGCCGCGTTCCTGAAACAGGCGCTCAAACGCTGTAAAAGCCAGCGATTCACAGGTGGATTCCAGAGCTTCACAGAGGAGAAGATAGCGCGAGGCGTGATCGGTGACGGTCAGCGGGTAGCAATATTTCTTATGGCCCAACAGGAACTCGCCCTTGTAATCGGTGCACCATAGTTCATTGGGTTTCTGTCCCAAAGACAAAGGCGTGCCCTGAGCGTGGTTCCGTTTAGGTCCTCTGCGTCGGACCAGACCATGTCGATCGAGTACGGCGTGAATGGTACTGCGGGCAGGAACCTTGACCTCACAGGAAAAGCGGCGCAGTAAGCGTTCGCGGATCTTGCGAGCGCCTCAGTGGGGCTTCTCTCGCTTCAGGTGGAGGATGGCGGTCTCGATCTGTTGGGGCAGTTGGTTGCCGTAACGCCAGGGCCGGCGCGAACGGTCCGTCAGAGCCTCCAGTCCAGACCCTTTGTAGTTAGGATACAGAGCCATTTTGCCCCTTCTCACTGATAAGTGACAACGTGCGCTTGCTTTAATCGTCTTTGGCTTTCGACAAGGTCACGATCTTACCCATCGACCGTCGCCGACTTTTTGTCCGCGCTCTGCAGCACATCTTCCAAATCGATGCTAATGTGAAGATATAAGGAACGCATCGCTGGCACACGGGCACTGCGACCTGCATCCGACACAGAATGGAAAAACTGGTATCGTTTGGAATCGCAAAGGAAGAGTGGCACTGAAGACAGTGGGACGGGATGTCGGCGACTTGACGGTTGAGCCTGGCGGACATTTGAAGAGTACCGTTGACGATCTGCCGCGAACCCAATCATCGGTGCCAGTGATGGATAGACACGACTTTTTGAATTTTTTCAAATACTGTCGGTGGCTCAATTACGTTTGAGCGCGGATTGAGCGCGGACCAACCTAACCTCGCCGTTTTGATGTCCAGTATCTCTTCCGCGGCCACCTCGATCGCATCGCGCTCGTCCCCGTCGCCTTCACACTTGGTTAATTCCTGCCGGCGACGAACGATTGCAGACTCGGCCGCGGCGACGAGATCGGTCAATCTATCGCGGTCCGTTTCAACGAGAACAGCCTGATAGAGTTTCTCCCATTCGGAGATTTTCGAGACGTTTGAATCTGACATATCGACTCACTTCATTCGGAGGATGGCGCGAATGGACGCCAGGAAGGGCTTGGGCCTTAAACCTTAGTACCGCATCGTATCCCCTGTCAACATCCGCGGGACTATCGGAGCCACAAACCGCGGCCTCATGATTTTTCGCGGGACATACGTTCGCGCTTGCGCCGGAAGATACAGGCGCCTTGCGCACGAGAGACTTTGTATCTGGCAGTGAGCAGTCTTCACGAGGAAGAAAAACGGCACGAAATGCGTTGCCCTTGACTGCCGGACCAAGAGGAAAAGGTGAAGAGGGGAGTAACTTTCTCTCCACCTATAAACACTGTACGGATAATTGATCGACTAGATTTGCCTCGTGCGTTAGAACGCTTCCTTGCCAGGTGCACTCATTTCGCAGGTCACGCGTCTGGTCTGGGGCTGGGACTGGTTGGGTTCTGGCCCTTTTGGTTGGCTGGCCAGAAGGCGTACAGCGCTGCTTATCAATATTTGATGCCCTAAGTCACAATTCACCGCATGGTAATCGGGGAAAGATTGAAAGCGTTGCGAGAGCAGAAGAATCTATCCCAAGGCATATCGAGCACCGTACCGGACTTCTGCGCTGTTACATCTCTCGCGTCGAGAATGGACACACCAGCCCCGCAATCGAAACCGTTGAAAAGTTCGCCCGCGCTCTTCACGTGCCGATATATCGGCTTTTCTACGATGGAGAAAAGCCTCCGGTAAAAAAAGCCCAAATAAGCCCGGGTTGGGGCAGTACGGGCCACGACGCACGCACGCTTGAACGCCTTCGCAGATTGCTTCGCCGTACAAGCCCAGATGTCCTAAAGTTGTTGATGTTCATGGGACAGAAAATGACGCAAAAGAAAACCCGAAACCGGAAGACGAAGTGAAACTAGCGCAGAGCTATTGCGTGTGCCGAAAACCCCGTACACGATCCGTGCTCGACTCCCATGACAGCACAGGGCGCGCCGACTTGGCGTCCAAAAGAAGAAAGAAATTGTCCATAGATTCATGGGAAGGGCTGGCGATTTTCACACGCTCGGGGTTAGGCAGATAAGGCCACTGCTTCATTAGCTTATCGGCTACATATAGACTAAGGTCGCTCATCGGGCTTTCCCCTTACATCGAGGCAAGATCACCTCTTATGATTGCCCAAAGGAAGCTCTCTAGCAGTTACGCGTGCGCCGCTTTTCGCACGATTCGAGTTCGCGGCCAACCGTCGAATTCGCGAATTTCTCTGACCTCGTACACGCTTTCTCCATCGCAGGCTTTGCATCGGAGTATCAGAGCCCGGGCTTTCACGTCTTGCCCATCGGTAACGTTTCCCTGCTTTAATTCTTCAAAAAGAATGGCGGCGCGTTTAGGCACGGCAATCGGTTCTTTGCAACGCGAACACAGAACACCGAGATACTGAGGCTGTGCCATTTCCTGAATCATTAGGACCTCGCTAGATCTGAAGATTTATTGGCGGGAATCCGAAGGTAATCGCGATGTCGTCATGCTGTCCAGTCGGCGGGTAGCGATAAAGCTGCCGGACATATGCCGATCCGCCAATACACGCATGGAGTAAGTGCGCTTAACTAGTACCCTGCTACGTTGTATTTACGGCCGAGGCCGCCCCTTGGGTTGCGGCCTCAGCCTTGTCCGCAGCGAGCGAATCCAGCCCCGAAGTCGCTCGTTCGGGCAATCCTCTTTGACGAATCCGTCCTATCTCGCTAGCCTCCGATTGTTCTTTGAGTAGTGCCGTGAGGATCAAAAGCGTTTCAGATCGAGAAGGGTGAAACTTTCAAATATTGCGTTGCGCAAGCAGCGGATAGACGTTGCTACGCGCGGAATCGGAGGTCACCGACTTTTGCAGGTTATCGAGTCTGGCCCGCGCTGGCACATCCACTTTTTGTCGGTTGCGGAATCGACTCGCCTTGTTGGGCCATGAAGAACCACATCCATTGTGATGAGAAGTGGTCCATTCTTGCATACCGCACGCCATCACTAGCGAGCTGGTGGAACGTTTCATAACGCACGGCTTCTGCTCCCCATTCATCCAGCGTCCGGCATCCACACCACCACACTGCGTTCGTGCGGAAACCAGCCTCTGTTGTCCGCTTCGTCATAGCAAGCCTAAACCAGCAAGAGCACCACGAGCACTGTCGCGCCTGCAAAAGAGCGAGCAACAAATCTTTGCCACACACCTGCACTCTCCAAAAACTGCGCTCACTTTCCTTTCACAACTTTGGGTATCCCAATTTTTCATTCTGAATCTTCAGGATTTCCTTCGCGGCCGCGTTCAGTCTTTGCAATTCCGCGAGATCATCTGGCGTTGAAAGTTCCGCATATCTCTTGAATATTTCAAACTCCGCTTGACGCACCAGTTCTTTCAACGTCGACACGTTGGCATTCACGCTGTAGGCTTCCCTGAGGAGCGCGTCCATCACCTTTTGCCAACCATGGACTTGCACAAGGGCATAATACCCCCGCCTGGCTGGGACGGAAAGAAATGCGTGGATGCACGGAGTGTCGGGCAAAGAAGGCGAAGAAATGGCCCTGGAACAGCGATCCTTTAATCCGGAAACACAAACACCTGTCGTAGGGCACGTGAATCGTTTTCAAAATCACGGTCGAATGAGGCAAGAACGGCTAGGCACCGCTCACAAGTCGGGAGATGGGCGATAAATTCTCTCGTGCATGGCATTTTCGAGAATTCTTTACATGGTTCCACGCCGAGCGGCTTTATTTCATATTTCTGTTTTTCCTTCCGGTGCATAGGACAATTTTAGAAAAGAGCGAGGACTGCCTCGCTCTTTTCCCATTTATTGCAACATAACTCTGAAAGTAAGTTATAACCTTTATACCTTCGATTGTCTATAAGGTGGGTGGCCGGGCGTCGGGCGGTGGCGCAGACATCGGTATTCGCCTAAGACGCGGAATTAGGTGGCGAGGTCCATCCAAAGTGACGCCCTGGTGCTCAAGTCGGCGAAAGCAACGTTATGCGGATGTGAATGAGGAGAAGACGATGAACATCTGGATCCGGATTTTCAGCAACGTAGAGACGGATGGCATGAACTCTGAGGGCAGCTCCCTCACTGTGAGCGCCGTTACATGTGTCGCCATCTATTCTGCTGAGCAATTTGCGCGCAGGGCACGCAAGAATCGCGGCGGCATTGTGATGGAAGTTTCTGCGACGTCGCTACGTGGGCAATTTGAACCAGATAACGAAATGCTTTTGATCGACGAAGCCGAAGCGGAAGACGATCCGGCGCCGCGAACCGCGTATGCTTCCGTGGTATATCAAGGAATCGCGCGTGGCGCTGGCAAGGGCGACGATGAGGTCTCCGCGCAACGCGTGCCCTGGCTACACGAGTTGGAACGAGAACTGGGAGTTCGTTTACACGAGTAGAAACCGAGGCTGGGATCTTTCGTTGCTACTCTGAATCTAGTTTTAAGCTCTTTTGTATTGCCGCTTTGTAATTCTTTTCATACTCCAATCGCTCAGACTTATGTAATCGATTGACGATGGTCGTTAGTTGGTCCGACAGAATTCTGAGGGCTGCGAAATCTTCCTTCGCTTTTTCTGCCTTCCGTCTAATTCTATCAATAGAGATATAGGGTTCCACCTTCAGATCCCGATTAAGAAGTAACGCGGCGCACACGATTTTGATGTTTTCGTATTGTCGCAATTCATCTGACATGTGTCGAATCTGTACCGCTTCGCACGTATCCGAATGCTCATCTTCAGGAATAAAGACAGCTTCGGTGCGTGCGGAGGTTTGAGAAGAAGGGCTTGTCACGCACTGGCGAGTGCGTGTTGACTTCTGTGGTTGTGTAGGATGCTAGGTCGTCTTTGGTAGCCGAAGGAGTGGATCCATGAATCCTCCCGTTCCCACTATTCTAGGCTCCTGGAGTTCTACGTCTATAGTACGAATTGGCTATGCGCCTGGCCCTGGCGACGACCCGAAGGTCGATGCCGACGTTCGGTGTAGCAGGCTGCCTTAATTTTTGCGCTTCTTTTTCCGGCACTTGCCTTGTTGCAGGAAGGCAACCAGAATGACCGGGTGGACGCCCGCAAGCTGGCCGAACCGCTGCACCACAATCAACTGCGCTCGGTCTATCACCGAGACCACGGTCTGCGAACCTCGAAGGAACTGGTGCGTAGTTATCTGACCATCACCCAAGATCTCACGCGGGTGATGACCCGGGTGAAGGCCATCTATCGGAGTTGGGCCATCCCGTGTAGCGGCAAGCAGGTCTAC
>Ga0209330_1000887_pt1 | contig 10320 bp, 7 predicted proteins | sample JacPinW_OM2H0_O3_FD_187969 | JGI IMG/M metagenome (GOLD analysis project Ga0209330, IMG submission 187969) | Forest soil microbial communities from Algoma, Ontario, Canada - Jack Pine, Ontario site 1_JW_OM2H0_O3 (SPAdes) (version 2) | ecosystem: Environmental > Terrestrial > Soil > Boreal...
TTGATTAAATAAGTTTTTTTCTAACCCTAAAAATTGATTTGTTAAATGATCAATATCCTTTGATGCATTGCAAACATTTAGAATCATAACAGTAAAGTTCTAAGGTTTATTTTTTACATAAGCTTTATAAATGATTATTCAGAGATAAAAATCAGTGAATATTATTTATTTATCTTTTTTCTAACATAATTTAAAGATAGAGGTGATATGATTTTTACAGTAAAAAGTGATGTTTAAAGAACGTTCTCTTATCTTTGGGTAAAAATAACTAGAAGATGAAAATAGATAGCTAAATTTATAATACTTATTATGAATTACTAAAAACATTTAACCCAAGTCAAGGATTCTATCCATAGAAGTTCTAATGAACATTTGAATGAAATTTGTCTTTAAGTATGTTCTTCGCTAGAGTTTCCGTTAGTTTTCTTTTCTATCTCTCTTGAATAGCTTTTTTCAGATGAAAAAGATGAAAATAATGAAAAGGATAATAGTAAATGAGAGAAAGATATCTTTAAAAGTTGAAAGATAACCATGAGATCAACGAGTTAGACGAGAAGAAATTGTTTTATAATGTTGAAGTTCTGTTCTAGTCTTAGCTAGCTTTTCAATAGTTTCTCGATAAAGCTTATAGTAGTTATCCCTCACATTTTCAGTGTTTGTTAATTGCTGAGCAGCATCCTCTAAAGCTAAGTCTCTCTCCTTAAGTTTTTTCAATGCAGTAGTTGAATCATTTTCATACTTTATTCTGAGATGTTTTATCTCAGAGTCGTTTGTTTCTATTTGAGACTCTAAAGCTTTAATTCTTACTCTAAGAGATTTATTTAGTTCATCCATAATTATTAAGTCTTTATGAGCTTGAAAAGCTTCAGCTTCAGCTAGTTGTATTCTTAATGCTAAATCATTAGTATTAGCTGAATTTAAATCCAAAATTCTGTTTTTACCTTTAATCGCAGTTAAAGTATTCTCTATAGTATTTTCTCTTTCTAGTAAAGTATTTTCTAAGTTAGTCTTAGAAACCTTTAATTCAACTAAAGTTTTTTCTAGAGAATCAATCTCCAAAGTTTTACTTTTAAATTCAGTAGAAAATCCTTCTAGATTGTTTAGAATACCTCTTAAAGCTAAGTCTTTTCTTTCATTTACAATTAGGTTAGATTTAATTCAATCTTGATATTCATCTTTAAGCGATAAGTATCTTAGTAGTAAAGAGGGATCTTTATTGTATTTGTATTTACTTTCTATTAAAGAAATTCTATTTTTTAAAGAAGAAGGAATGTTAGTTGAATTAAACTTAGTTAAAAGTGAACTATCCATAGTTTCTCTTCTTTCTCAGAATCATTTATTAGAATTTAATTCTTTTTCTAAAGATTGTATTCTTTCTTTTTCTTTAGTAATTTCAGAAAGGAATTCATCAGGGTTAGAAGAAACATTAGATAAAGCGTTAGAGATCTCTTTTTTTAATAAGTTATTATTTTCCATAGTATTGAAAGACTTTCTTTTTTAGTTAAATTTCTAAAGCCTAGATTTCATTATATTATCTAAAGGAATTCATCGAGTAAAGACTCGAGAGTACGAGGATCTTTACGGAGATATCTTTCAGTCGTTGAAAAGAAAGCATGACCTAAAATTTGTTGTAAAGCCAATTTGTTTACGTTCTTCTCATAAAGTAAAGCTGAAGCAAATGCTCTACGAAAATCATGAGGATTAGGAATTCAAACTCAATGAAGTTTTTTAGCTAAGCGATGAATGTAATCACGAACACCAAAACGAGTAATAGGATAATCAATCGATGGAATCTTATTATGTTTAATTAAGAGAGTTTTTGTTTTAATATAATCATGATGAAAAACATTGAAAACAAAGCGTTCTTTATTATTAGCTTTCCCAATAACTTTAAATTTCAAAGAATTCCTGACTGGTATCGCAGACGTTCAATCAAAATTAATGGCTTCATAAACGCGAAGACCAAGGTAGGCCATAAGGATGATAACCTCTTTAATCTTATCTGTTTTTGTCTGAAAAGGAATATTTGGAAGATCAGTTCAAACCTTTAAATCAGAAAGTTTTAAGATGTGTAAAATCTTATCTTTTTTTTTACTTTTTAGAGTTTTGTTTACTTTGACCAATTGCCTTATTGATAAATATTGAGCTTTTTTTTCTTTTTTCATTTTTAATATCTTGAGAATAATCGAGAAACCTTTTTTTTTTTAATTAATTTATTATCAACATAATTTTATCTTATGTTTTTTTAAATAAGAAGATTTTTTTAAGGAAAGAAAATAAACCAGAATTTTGTTCTTTTTTAGTTTGCTGATTTGAACTTTCAATTGATTTTTTTAAGTCATGAATTTCTTGTTTAACAGTGCTAATCTCGGCATGCATGATTTGAAATTGATCATTAAAATATTCAGACCAATACTTCTTAACAGAGAGTGGTAATTTCTCACGATTAGCAGAGACTTCCAGAATTTCATTGAATTTATTCTTTTCTTTAGAAAATTTAATCTCGTAAACTTTGGTTATACAAACACTCTTTTCTGAATCTCTTTGAAAAATACGACGAAGTATTTCACGTCTAAGGTTTTCATCTTTAACTCTAGAGTAATTAAACTCTGGAGAATTATAAGAAGTAATAAGAAGAATTTCAAAGTTATTTCTCATTTTCGAGCCTTTCACTTCTAAACGACTTTTTCGGTCAATGATGTCCATCAACTTACGACGAGATGGATAACGTTCATCAACTTCTTCAATTCAGAGAGCTTTAGCGTCCTGATCTTCCCTATCAAATCAAAGCTTAGGATTTTCCTCATCAGGAGCTTTATAAAAAGCTATTTCTGATTCCTGATAGCCAAGTTGATCATAGAGAATATGCTTAGCTAAGGTTGTTTTTCCAACACCAGTTTTTCCACTGATTCAATAGACCATAATCATTGGAAGATCTTTTTTTAATATCGGATGGTATCTATCTCAGAGATTTTTTAACCATTTCTGATCACTAAGATAAATATATTCAAAATCATGTTCGATGTCTCCGAATCTAGAGTAGTAGTTTTCTTTAAGACGTCTATTAAGCAATATTTTTTGATAACGAATATCCTTAGGAATTTGAGGATCAGATTTATTATAAAGAGAAAGTTGACCTTTAAGAATACCAAAATAGTAAGGATTGTCCAATTGTTCATTTTTGCGAGAAGAATAGGTCGCTTCTTTTTTTACATAAGCCACTGCTTGTTGTTGAGTACCTAACCTTTTCTGTTTATCAGAGAAAAAGGATTGAGATTTGTCTCAGATATAAGCTAACTTTCGATCAAATGCTTTAATATCTGTCGGTTTAGTAAATTCTAAATAGCCCTGAAAGTGAAAGCCTGATTGATTAGAATTTTGGTAAGAACCTTGTTCTGGTGTGAAGATTGAATAAGTGATGTTTTTGAATGTTTTTAAGATGTTATTTAGTTGAAGTGATAGTTTTTCATCATAAGTTTGATTGATATGCTTATTTCAAACTAAATTACGTGCTATAAACCTGAAACTATTCATTTATATTAGTCTTATTTATGATTTTTTAATGTTATTTTAATGATCTTTGGTTGACTCTGATTTGATGTAACAGAAAAAATCGGGCCCTTTTGGCCCTGCTAAGGGCAGCGTGCGCGCGGGAATATGTGTGTATTGTAATCAGAATACAGCTTCTGGGTTTTTTAACGTGTTTTCTAACAATTTATATCATTTTCATAAAAATTTTATTTTTAGGATTTTATTATAAAAGCAAAAAAAATGATGTTTTTTAACGATTAAAGATCTAATCTGGAAGAAGGTATAAAGCTTTATTTTTTCTGTGAAAATCAAGAAAATTTAAGGATTTTTTTTAAAAAGTCTTTTTTTAATAAAATATTTTCATCATTCTCAAGTTTTAAGTCTGAGATTTTTGAGATATTTAATTAATTTGCTAATTTTGCTAATTTTTGATTCTTTTCTGTCATAACGTGAAAAATTAAGTAATAGAATAATAAAATGAGATATATTTTAACTATTATCAGTAAGATCTTTCATCTTATAATTAATGCTCATTATGATGATTGTTTTTTTATTGTTTTTCGCTATAGAATAAATAAGGATCATTTTAGAAAAGTAATATATACCTTGGTATATATTAAGGACGCTGTTTTTAGTTGCGAAAGACAACATTTAAAATTGACTTATTTTAGGTGTTTTTTTAGAATACTAAATTTATTAAATTTTTTCCACTAAATTTTCTACTAAAGATTAATTTTCTTTTCTATTTTTTTAATGGTTTTAAAATTACTAAGCTAAATTTTATTTTTTCCAACTTTCCAAGTAAAAGTTTCCTTTCTTCTTTTTTGGCCCAAGGAAGCTTTTTAATCTTTAGTTTGACCTTAGACTTTAAATTCAGAAGATTCTTTCTTTTCTGTAATTTATGATCTTTTTGTCTAGATTCCTGAGAACTTACTTTTAAATGATAATTCGCATTATATTCTTTCTTTTTCTCTTTATCTGCTAAGAACTTTTCTGAATCTAAAAGCCAATACCATTTCTTCTTAAAGTTCAAAGCTCCTTCTCTATATTCACGAGGATAGAGATAAAAATTACTTCAATCTTTCATATTGTAAGAAAGAACCTTAGAGATATCAGAACTATCAATTTTTTCAATAAAGCTTTGAAAAGAAAGGATTTGCAGAGATTCTTTATTCACAAACAAACTATCAACTTGTCAACCATGAAGGTGTCAATCCCTTTTACATTTCCAATGCTTAACTTTAGAGTTAAAAAAACATCTGCAAAGATTTCTATTATGTTCAGATCAATTTGTTGAAATCTTCTGATCAAATCAATGACAAATTTTTGAACAGCGATGCATTTCTGGAAATATAAAGATTGTGAATTGAGTTTTATTTTCTCTAATCAATTCTTTCATTAGCAAATTAATTCTCTTCTTTGTAAGAGTAAGAGTTAAAGTTTTTAAATAGCGAGAAGTTATTGTGTTTTGTGATAAATTGTTTAAATCTAAATGATATTGATTATAAAAGTTAGTTAATGCATTTAAAACACGTGTTTTTAAAGATCTTAACATTCAAGCAGAAAGAGTTTGTAACTTCTGATTACGAAAGAGATAGTATTCTCAAAATTGATTACTTTTTACTAAAACTTTATCAGACATAAAACTTTACTGTAAATGTGGTTTTTAATTGTTAGACGTAAGACTTTATCAATAAACATATAGACGTAAAGGTTGCATGTTAAGTTGATTTTCATGAAGCTTTATACACTTTCTGGAGATTGATTAGGTTTGATTAGGTTAATTAAGTTTATTCCGCATAAAGAAAAGCTTAACTAATACTAATTAAAGCTTTCTCCCACTGTTTCTGAATCCTTATTCCTTTTGACTCTGTTTCTACTATTGTTGTATCTATTGATTAAAGTTTCAATTAAATAAGTAGCTGTAATCCTTTCTTCATAACAAATTGTTTCAATTATCCTTTTCAATTCAGGTGTTGTTTTAAATGTAATTGGAACATTCTTCCAACCTGGTTTCTTTACTGTATTACTCATATTACTAATTGCTAATTAAATTACTTTCCTTTCTCTGTCTAGTTGCCTTTTCAACTGTTTATTTTTCAGATATTTTTCTTTGTTCTTCAAATAATACTGATGTTTCCTTTCTTTAATGTTTGCCTTTTGATTATAAAGTTTTGACCATTCTGATCTATCACGATGAATTTTGTTTTTATTTATATGTGTATAAAACGTATGAAATTTAACGTGTTTAATGGTTTGAGTATTATTTGTACTTAAACTATCATTATTGTGTCTAAAAACTCTATATTTAATTGAAAAGATGAAATACTTTATTCAACTTATTCAACTAAATATTTTTGAAAATTTAATCATTTTCTGAAAATATTTCCCACTAGGTCTCCATTACCCATTTATTACCTAATCTAGATTTTTTAAATTTTTTTCCTTCATCTGAATCTTTCTATAAAACTTCAAAATAGAAAAGATAGAAAAAATAAAAGTTCGAAGTGAAAAAATAGAAATGAATGTAATTAAGCATACCTTGATAATTACAGAAAAAGGAAGTCCTTGCAAATTAAAATAAGGACGATTGTTCACCTCTCGAAAAGATCGGAAATCATTTTGAACTTCTGCAACTCTCTTAGTGAGATTAACAATTTTCTCCTTTCGATCAGAAAGTAATGAATCTTTAAAACCTATATTTTCCTTTAGAGCATTATAATCACTGGTTAACTTATGGTTCTCAGCTGCAATTCCATAATAGTCAGATAATTCTTTCTCATACTGAGAAATTTTTGTTAATTTCTCGGAATAATCTTTTTCAATTCAACTAGAATGAATTTGTTTCTCTTCAAGGTCAATGATTACCTTTGATTTGGAAACTAAATCTCTTTTTGAAATAGAAATTTGACACCTTAGTTTTTCAATAATCGCTTGATTTGAATCTTTTTCATCTTTTAATTCTTCTTGTAAAGAAGAGAGATTAGATCGTAAAATGGTAATTTCTTCCTCAAGATGATCTTGTTTTTTTAAGAGAATATTGATAGTTAATCCTAGCTCTTTATTCTTTGAAAATTCGAGAGATAATGCTGCTTTAAGATCACCAGATAAGGTGTTTTTTATCACTTGATCTGCATTCTTTTCCCGAAGCCTAATTGATTCTTTTTCACATTCAAACAAATCTTTAGTCAACTTTAAATCTTCATTAACTGCTGCAATTGACCTGTTCAATCTTTCCTCTTCTCTTTGCTTTTCTTTAGTGATCCTAACTAGATTCCTCTTTGTAGAATCAATCTCATTCTGAAGATGAGAAAGTTCAATATCTAATTCAGAAATTCTCATTTCTTTTTCTAGAATACTTCTGTTTTTTTCAAGTTCAACTTTGGAAATAGCTTGATGATGTTCAAGCTCAACTTTTTCAATAACCTTATCAAAATCAAACCTTCTATCCTTTTCAATGAGATAATTTTGATAGTGAACGTCGATTAACTCAGAAGTTTTGTTATGACTTTCAAGGATATTCTTTTGTAAGCGAGAAAGAAGGTTGTCAAAGTAATGATTAGTTATTTGTTGTTCGAGGATTAGTAAATTCCGTTTAACATTTTCAATAACAGAAATTGCCTTTAGTTTCTTTTCATAATCGTAAACAACGTAATTGTTATTCATTTGAGTACCTGCTTCTGTAATTGCTGAAACAAATGGAAGACAATGAGCAAAGAAAGAAGAAGATTTCAAACCAAAATTACCAACACTCTTAAGGAAGCCAGAACCAGAACTGTGACCAACAAACGATGTAAAATACCTGGCTGTTTCAGTAGAACCTAGGATAACACTTCCTGTATTGAGCTTGACATTGAAAGCAGACATATTCTTGTTAGTAATAATGATTTTGTTGTGTAAATTCTCATTTGATTCCAAAAATGCTTTTGATTCTAAAAGAGTAATTTGTGAACTCAGAAGGTTTATTTCTTCAGCAATTTGAGAGTTATCAGGCTCAACATCTCTCTGCTCTGTCAATTTGGATATATAATCCTTTTTGAATTTGATTAGCAATTTATCATTTATTTCATAAAACGGTAAGATCAATTGACGAAAGTTTGTCAAGTAACATTTGATCAAAATTGTGCGGATAAAAAGTTCCTCCGTAAGAGAAAGAGAATTTTTACTTAACAGTTTAGCCAGATCATTAGATGTTACTTGAAAAAGAAAATGATCTTGTACTTGGCGAATAAGACCAAATTCAGAATCATAAATTTTTTCGAGAGAAGATTCGATTTCAATTCATTTCTCTTTATCTTCTTCACTAAAATCAGAACTGAGAAAACCAGTCATATAAGATTTGTTTGTTCCGAAGAACTTGATTTCAGAAAGTTTTTGCAAAACATTAGCATTAGTTGAAGAAACTTTTAGAAACAAACCTGAACTAACTGCTTCATCTTCAATAAATTTACTGACCCTTTCCTCAAGATCAGAAAGGCTAACGTTAGCTAATAGATGAGAAAGGTTATTATGTAAAGAAGTTATTTGAAAGTCTTGTTTTCGTTGAATATCATTTACTGACTTATGAAGTTGAACAAGGTTTGTTAATTGATGTTTTTTTTGATTTTTATTTTCTTTATCCATTTTTAAAGGACCTTTTTTTAGTATGTAATTATTTTAGTAAGTAATGAATAATATTAGATGGTTTTGGTATATAATATAATCTATGACTAAAATTGAAAAATAATATATACGTAGTATATATTAAATGCCTGTTTTTTTGGAGGAAAAGTAGACGACAAAAAGTAGTTAAAAAATGTTCATTTTTAAGAGATTTTTTTTAACATTTTTCATAATTTTTATTTTTTCTTTTCTGTCATAATATGAAAATTAGTTAATGTTAAAAAAATAGTGATTTTAATTTTTTAAAAAGTGATAGTTTAGGATAAGTATAAAAATCACCTTTTAGTTTATTCGATTCAGCAGATTCAGTATAATTAATCTCTTCTTTCATAGTTAATTCTTTAATTATTGGTTGGTACCAATCTTGAAATTCAATATCTGAATAGAACTTCTTACCTTTCCTAACGATTAGGGAAAGTTGTTTTTGATTAGGAAAGACTTTATAAACATGGCAATCCATAATTTTATTATAAATTCTTCTTAAAACTTGTCTAGATTCCTTACTACCAAGGTATAAAAATATTTCTTCAGGATGATATACTGAGTTAATGATAATAATTTCAAAGTTATTTCGAATATGTGAACCTTTAGTAGCTAAAAGCGTGTTACGATCTATGAAAGAAATAAGGTTGTTATATTTAGGAAATTTATAATCAACTTCATTGATAACGAGAGCTTTACAGTTTTCATAAGTAAGATCAAAATAAACTTTATCAGAATAAGTCATGTTTTGAGGTGAAATAATAGCAACATCAGAATCGCAGTAGCCTTGATTCCTAAGGTATTTCTTAGTTCAAGTTGATTTACCAGAACCACCAACTCCAACTAATCAAATAACTTTAGCTTGAACTATGTTTAGTTTATTAATTGGATAATGTTCATTCCAAAGGTCTTTAAGCCAAGACCTTTTAGTGTTATACATATGCTCAAAATCATGTTCAATATCAGAGAATGATTGAAAATAATGAGATTTTATTTTTCGAACTACATCAACTTCACGGGATTCTTTAGTAGATGGAATGGTTTTATTTTCAATGTTATAAGTGTAGATCTGAAGTTTAGGTGTTCCATGCTCATAATGATTATCTAGTTGTTCATGTTTACGAAAAGCAAATTGTCCTTCTTTCTTTACATAAGCAATAGAGTTAGATTGTGTGCTCTTTCTTGGTTCTAATCAACTGAAGAATTTCTTACTATCATCCCAAAGGTTAGCTAGTTGTTTATCAAAAGCTTCTGCGCGAACAGTTTTATTAAATTCTAAGTATCCTTGAAAATGAAAGCCTGATGATTGATCAGAACCTTGTTCTGGTGTGAAGATTGAATATGTTATATGAGAAAATGATTTAAGAATATCTACCAACCTTTTAGAGAACCCCCTCTTATACTTTCAAGGAATATGTTTATTTCAGAATAAATTTCGAGCTCTAATTCTTAAATGTTTAGTCTGATTGCCATCATTCATATTTAGGTCATTTATGATTCTTTCTTTAAATTCCTTCAACTGGATAGAGTTGTGTTGATTTTTGTTGTCAATATTAATGTCATCATAATCTGTTGTCATATATCTTTTTTCCTTTAATTCCTTCGATTTATTAAAGCTTTTTTATTTTTTTTAGTCAATTCTGTCATACACTCAAGAGCCCTGGAAGGGTTGCATGTACACGGATGTTCTTGCAAATTGCATAACATGTAAAACATCATGTCATAATGCTTGGTCACTTCCCATGCTCAGCTATCTTTTTAGTTTTTTGAACCCTTTTCTTAACATAAAAAACGTTTAAATTTATATGTTTTACTCTTACTGAAAGCTGGAAATTAAACTTTTAGTTCCTTGATAAAAACCTGGTAAAAATTAACAAAAAATTAACAAAAATTAACAAAAATTAACAAAAAATTAACAAAAATATTGTTTTTTTCCTTTTCATCTCTCGATAAAATTAATATTTTTAATTTTGTGACAAATAATTAACAAAACTGACGGAAAATGGATGAAAAATGGTGCAAATATTGTTGTATTTTCTTTATTTTTTGATTAAATAAGTTTTTTTCTAACCCTAAAAATTGATTTGTTAAATGATCAATATCCTTTGATGCATTGCAAACATTTAGAATCATAACAGTAAAGTT
>Ga0209330_1000888_pt1 | contig 10318 bp, 6 predicted proteins | sample JacPinW_OM2H0_O3_FD_187969 | JGI IMG/M metagenome (GOLD analysis project Ga0209330, IMG submission 187969) | Forest soil microbial communities from Algoma, Ontario, Canada - Jack Pine, Ontario site 1_JW_OM2H0_O3 (SPAdes) (version 2) | ecosystem: Environmental > Terrestrial > Soil > Boreal...
CTCGAGGTCGAGTTCACCTATGCGGTTATCGGCTATCGCCAACTCTCTCGCTTTTTTGTCCTTCTTAAGGTCAAGATCGCCGCGTTGGACAGCCACGAGCGACGATCCATCTGTTTCGATGACGGCAATGGATTTCATGCCAGCAGCGACAGCGGCCTCGACCGTCTTGTTCCCAGCGATCACACGATTATGGCGGTCTACGACAACTGAACGCCCAGCACCGTATTTCTCAAGCGAATTTCCCAGCAGTTCGCGGCCGCGCTTCGTTCCTTTGTTCGCATTCTTCTCGTCAAGCACGAGCTGTTTAATTGAAACGACGCGGAGCTTAGGCTTCACGCCGTCGCTCCTTTTCCGTCGCCGAGGATTGTAGTGACTTTTGTAGTGACCCTACGTGCAAATGGAGACATCTGGGCACAGCCAGCCACATGCCCCGGTGATGACGAAGTCTTGATTTTCCTATTGAATGACTGAAAATAAATTGCTTACGGGAAGTAAGGAGCCTGCCTTGGGCGCAGGAGGTCTGGAGTTCAAATCTCCACGCCCCGACCATTCCCTTCTGTGAAATAGCAATCGCTAGCTATCGCCTTCTTCACCACAGCGACTCGCGTAGTGACTCGATCAGGACGCATCCCCACGGACGAACTGAACGTAGTTCGCGAGTCGCTTGATTTGATGCGATGCAAGTGAGCGTCGTGTAAGAGCGAGCTGGCATGTGGCATGCCGCGACAGCTTCTAAGCTTGGGGCTTTCTATCCGCACTTCACTACGGCTAGTTCACTTCAATCGTAGTCACGCTCAACGCCGGTAGCGATATCGTCAGAGACGACCCGCTTACTGTCATCGTTCCAATCGACACCGGCTGGACAGGATTCTGCCCCTGAGTAGAAGCCGCCGTCATCTGAAATAACTTGGCGGTTCCGGAGAGCGATTGCCCGTTAATCGCAGTGACTTGCGAAGTAGCAGAGCGATTGATGGCCACGAATACGAATCTGCCAGGCGCGGTACTGTCCGAACTCGCATAAACAATCACGTTTTGTACATTGCTCGAATTCGCTTGCAGGGACGTATCGCCAAAATTTGCGCCGGCTCCATCGAAATCGCGAAACGCTCGGAAGCCTGCAAGGGCGTAGGGATAGGTCCCATTAGGGGGCCAGAAGCTGGCGGCGAAAAGGCCCTGCGCGCCGAAGATTCCTAGATTGTCAGCTTGGGCGATGGTGCCCGCGATGTGATTCCAACCGCCGTTCTCATATTCAGTGATGGATATCTTCATACCGGGAAACTCGGCGTTGATCTTGGCCTGAAGACGGCCAAGGATGTTGATCGGTGTATTCCCGAGTTCCTCGTAAATCCACGGATTGCTGTTAGTGGAGTCGGTAAACGTGGGGTCCCAGAGTGCCCGCGGACTCTGCACGATTAACTGGACCTGGGCGTCGGTCAGAGTAGTACCGCTCAAGCTGATGGCGCGGTTTCCGTTCGCATCGTACTCTTCGACGTACCAATGGAAGTCGTACACATCCACCAAGGGTTTGCCGTAGGTAGCCGACGCACTGCTCAATGCCGTCAGGTATTTGTCCGGAAACCAATTCGCACCGCCGGGCGTGGCGCTCAATTCTCCTTGCCAATTGTAGATGCCCTGAAATCCGTAATGCACCGGGCCGAAGATCACCATGTTAGGAAACTGGTTTTTCAACGCTTCCGTTAGAGTAACGGTTTTCGAAATGTAGTCAGATGAAGTAACAGGATTCGGCCCCTGCACTTCCAAATGAGTCGAGTTCCACAGTTCGGGCTCATTATCCAAACTGACGAAGGTGGGGTGCGCGGGATTCGTCGCGAAGATCCCCATTCCGGAAAACTTCTGGTCCAGCGCCCAGACGAACTCGTCCATGTACACGTTGGCGTCGGTAGTAGGCGGCGTCAACGTAAACGGCATGCTGGAGGCGGTGCTTTTTTGGTCGACCACTTTTTTGAAACGCGTCAAATCCGGTGGATTGGTTACGCTTACCGGACCGCTTTCGTCGCCCGCTACCAGACCTTGAAGCTGGACCGTGATCAAGCTCGCCAAACCGTTTGATTGATCTCCCGCAATGAAGCCCCGCACTGCTTCCGCTGGGACTGTGCTGCTGCTCAGAAAGTCGTCGTTTTCGTATTCGAAATCGCTTCCCGCATTCGAAGCGTTAGTCTCCCAATTGTAGGCGGTCCAGCGGTTGCCACCATCGCGATCAAAAGTGAGCTGCGCCGGAGCGCCAGTGATTCCAGAATAAAAGTTGATTCCGTAAATCCAAGGCGAAATTGGTTTGGTCTGCGCCGGATCGATCGCAATCGTCACGTCGACAGGGGCTCCAGCGGGTGTTGCGCTGGCCTGAGCGGAATTGGCGCTTTCACCGGCAGTGTCCACCGCGGACACCACGTAGAAGTAGGTTGTTCCGTTCGTAACAGTCGTATCGATGCAGTTCGCTGCGGTGGGAGAAGCAATTGTGGTGCTGAAGGGTCCGCCATTGACTGTCGAGCGTTTGACGTTGTAGCTGGTAGCGCCCGTGCTCGCATTCCAGCTCAGACTCACTTGAGCATTCCCCGCGGTTGCTTGTAGTCCTGAAGGTGTCGCGGGCGGCGCTGCGGGAGCGGCCGGTGTAGCGTTCACTTCCGAGGAGTTGGCGCTCTCGCCAGTAGAGTTCACAGCCGAGACAACGTAAAAATATTTGGTGCCGTTTGTGACTCCAGTATCGCTGAAGCTGTTGGAAGTAGGTCCCGAGATCTGGACTTCTTCACCGCTGCTCGTTGACCGCTTGACGTGGTAGCTCGTCGCACCCGTGCTCGCATTCCAACTCAGACTCACTTGAGCGTTCCCCGCGGTTGCTTGCAATCCTGTCGGAGCTGCAGGAGGCATTGCGGGAGCAGTGGGTGTAGCGTTCACTTCAAATGAGTTGGCACTCTCGCCGCCGGAATTCACGGCTGACACGACGTAAAAATACTCTGTGCCGTTTGCGAGTCCGGTATCCTTAAAACTATTAGAAGTCGGCACCGAGATTTGTACCTCACCACCACTGGCCGTTGACCGCTTCACGTGGTAGCTCGTCGCGCCGGAACTGGCGCTCCATGTCAAACTAACTTGGGCGTTCCCCGCCACTGCCGCTAGACCGGTGGGAGTTGCCGGGGCGGGAAGAGAGGGAGTCGCGCTCACTTCCGCCGAGTTCGCACTCTGTCCTACCGAGTTAAAAGCGGAAACGACATAAAAATATTTCGTCCCGTTTGTAAGACCTGTGTCGGAAAAGCTGGTGGCCGTCGGTGCCGAAACTTGCGAGTATGGGCCGCCTGTGGCGGTGGAACGATTAACGTTATAACCTGTAGCGCTGGAACTGGCACCCCAATTCAGCATGACCTGCGCATTTCCCGCCGTGGCCACTAATCCCGTCGGAACGGCAGGAACGTTTGTCCCTGCCTTCCCTCCGCCTCCTGTGCTGTCACCGATGCCGGCACATCCCGCTTGTAGGAAAAGGACGGCGCACAAGCAACCCAGCACGAGCACCGGGATTACACGATTGGCAAACTTCATGCGTTTCGCCTCCCACCAGCGCGACCTTGAGCAACTTTCAACATGTTCCGGGACTGGGAATAAGTGGTTCCGTAGAAGGTAGGTTAAGAGACCGCAAAGGGACCAACAAGCTGTCCTCAGGGACAGAAAAGGTGCCAGTCCGGGAGGCTGCTATCGTTGTCGTTCACTCTTGCTGCGATCGAGGTTAAGAGTGGGGCAAACGGAAGGAGTTATGCTCGAAACCGCTTCACGCCGCAAAGCCTCGCGCTACGTATGCCGCTTTTCGAGCACTACGGTCCAGACTAGCTTTCCGCAGGAGCGAAAAATACCAGCACGGCCAATTCTTCTTTGATCTCATGAAAGTAGTGCCGCACACCTGCGGCCACGAAAATAACGCTGCCTTCGGTGACTTCATGCTCCTCGGACGCCACGCGCATGCGGGCCCGTCCCCGAACAACGTAGTAGAACTCGTCTTCTTTATGCGGGCTTTGGGAGTCCTTTGCGTCCGCTGGCAAGACATAAACACCGGCACTTAGAGCGGGAACGCGGAGGAATTCGAGATACGGTTTCCCGATCTGCTCGCGGCGTTTCTGCAATTCAGCGATATTGAAGAAACCTGTCAACATTTGCCGCTCGCCCCCTCTGCCGGCGTAACGAAAAAAAATATACAAGCTCTTAATCTTTTGCGTTAAACGGAAGAAACTCGTGCTGCTTTTCGAGGGAAAGTAACGCCTTTTTATTCGAGAGCCCGCCGCCATATCCAACCAAGCTGCCGTTGCTCCCGATAACACGATGGCAAGGAACGATAATGGGAATCGGATTGGAGCCGTTGGCCAAACCTACTGCTCTGGCCGCTTTAGGATTGCCGACGCGACACGCCAATTGACCATAAGAAATTGTTTCTCCGTAGGGAATATCGCGAAGGTTTTGCCACACTCGGAGCTGAAATTCCGTACCTTCGAGGGCGAGCGGTAGATTGAATTTTCTAAGTTCTCCGTCAAAGTAGGCGCGCAATTGGCGAATCGTTTCCACGAAAGGCGCCCGATCCTCCTGCCATCCAGGTTGCGGCCGTTCAGGACGTTTGCCCAATGCAAAACTGATTAGCCGCAGTCCGCGTTCATCCGCGGCAAGCAGCATCATGCCCAGCGGTCCGTCGCTGTGTGTGTACCAGATTTGCTTCATGGCGGGGGAATGTTCCTAATTCTCATGGTATCGAATAACCCGTATCGATTTCCAATCGTTCACTGCGACGATTTTGTAGAAGCAGCGCCTAGAATTTTGCGGCTCTTTTTCTCCTGCACAAAAACCACCACATGCAAGTTTTCCGGCTTCCAACGTGACTCGAATTTCACTCGAGAATCACCTTTGAACGACGCCGACGCGGCGCCTCCGTCGGCAGTCCCGATTTTGTGAAGCGAGCGTAGAGTCGCAATGTGATGCAAAACATGTCCGGCGTTTTCTCCCCGATTCACCGACGACTGTAAGCCATCTTCTGTAACTGCCAACCAGACCTCCGCAACATCCCCGGCAGTGTTTCCAGTCAGCTTCCCGACTGATACCGTGAACCGTTGCGAGCCATGGCTATCCGGTTTTTCGGAGGAATTTATCGCGACTTCCGTTTGTTCCCGGTGAGCCGACTTCTCGATCTGGGCGACAGCTTCACGTCCGTTGCTTCCGACGAACTGGCTCTGCCCATCGACAATCATCTGCGGCGTGTATTCCGTCTGGTTGAAGATCGTCCGATAAACGGTCTGCCTTTCAGTCCACTCAGCTGAAGAATATGGATCGTTCCACCCGTCATGATTCCAATAGTCTACGTGTTCTTCCAACGCTACAACTTCGGCGCCAGCCACGGGTTGTTGCGCTTCCAACTTCTGGAGTAGCTCATCGGCGGGAGGACAAGTGGAACATCCCTCCGAGGTGAATAATTCTACGATCACGGGTTTACTATCTGGCGCAGCAGCGGGTGTTTGCGCTCTCGTCTTTAACATGGTGGCGCTGCACAAAATGAGCAGCAAAAGCGGCAACCTGAACACTATCCTTGCAGACATTTACACCCCTTTCCCCTGACTGCTTGGAAGGTCGAGTTTGACACAGGGTTGCCCGCACCTGCCGCCGCTCGGGGCCCTAAAATGTGAAGAAACTAGTGCGAAGTGGCTGTTAATGACGCGCCGTTGGCATCACGAGTTTTTCCACCACAGGAACTGGTAGTGGGCCCTGATCGAGGACCAGATCGTGAAACTTAAGCATGTCAAAATTCTTACCCGCTTCCGCTTGATACTTTTTCCGAAACGCGAGCCATTCGCGAAGACCTACATAATATGTCGGCAATTGAGTTGAGCTAAGCTTCGCGCGCACGAGCTTGCCTTCGGCTTCCGCTTGGGTCTGGAACGCGTCTTTGGTCATCAGTTCCATGGCCTGTTCGTCGGTCATTCCCATCGTTTGCATCTTGACGTCGAGAATTGCGTTAGCGAGCAATCGCAGGCGGATTTTTCGCATCACCATTCTGAAACGCGGATCGTTATTTAGGAAGCCTTCATCCATCATTACCTGCGCGATATACTCGGCCCAACCCTCTACATATGCGCCATTGGCGAAGAGCGAGCGCAGCAACCTGCGCCTTTCAGGCTGAATATTATTCAAATGTTCGAATTGCACGTAATGACCGGGCAGCGCTTCGTGAATGCTCAGCCACTCCAGCGTGTAATTGTTGTACTCGCGGAGCTTGGATTCCACTTTGTCCGCAGGCATTTTAGGATCGATGGGAGTTACCCAGTATTCCGCTTCAGCCTGAGGTTCGAGCGGCGGCGCGCTGTGGAATCCCGCCACCGAATAAATTCCCCGCTCGAAGAGCGGCGTCGGAATCACTTTCAAATTGTCGCGTGTGCCCAGCGAAACGATCTTTTTCTCGCGAATAAATTGCTTAATGCTTTCGAGGTCGGCTTCGATGGCCTGCTGCAAATGATCGGGTCGCGGATGTTCGTCGGAAATCTTGCGCAGCACTTCCGTAATTATCAGATTCTGACGCTCGTGAACGGCGAGGTCCGAATGATCGGTGTGATCCGGATACATCTTTGCGTGCATGGGCAGCGCTAAATCGAGCATTTCCGCACGTACCGATCGCAGTCCCTCTTCGGCATCCGCGAGTACTTGTTCGGGAGTGACGTCCGTTTCCATCACCAGCTTGAATTTCTGATCGTAAAATTCCTTGCCCATCCGCCAGGTCAGACGCGAAGGCCGCTTGGCCAGATCGCTTTGCAGCCACTTAGAAAAATCCTTCAGCGCAGCGATAGCCGGCGGCGCAACTTTGTCATACTCCGCTTTCAGCGCGGAACCCGCCGGAATCTCCGCGGAAATTGTGTTTTCAATCAGGTCGATGTTGCCGTCGTTTTCCTGAATCGCGGTCGAAATGAAAATGGGATCCGAATCGCCGAGGTATTGTTTAACCTGTGTCAAAAGACGAGGAATCGCCTGCACTCTGGACAGAACATGTCCGACGCGGACATCGCGCGGCGCGTAGTCTTGCGTCAACGGCAGGAAGAGCGCGTTGCCGATCAACTCGACCGCCACCGTTGGATTGTGGCGATAGTTCTGGATCTTGTCAAACTCAAGCAAATTGAGCCCGATCTGATCGTCGATAAGCTGCCAGTCGGCTGCATCCTGCGCGTCCAGCGCTGAAGCCGGTGTCTCGTTGAGGAACTTCTCGCGCCAATGTTGGTAAAACGCGCGCTGCTCCGCCATTGTTTCCAGGCTCATATCATCCAGCAAAGCATCGAGCTCGATTGTCTTACCTGTTTTTGGGTCGATATGTTTGTGATAGCCGGCCTGCGAAGCGCTGGAAGGAGAAAGAGCGAGAGAATCCTTCATGAATCGATCACTTAGCTCCGCAAATTTCTGCGCAGCCGATTGCTCGGAGACTTTCGCGGCCTGACCGGTTCCTTGTGGCTTCGAGATCTTCGCAAACATGAGCAGACACAGAGTAGCGCAAAGCGAAAAAGCGAACACGCGCGTCATGGTTTTCCTTTCAAGTGAGCCACGATATGAACTAACTGGGGCGGCGGAACGGTATGGGTGTGGCATTTTTCCCGCGCGATGAATATCGTCTCAACCGCGCGCGTGCCTGTTCCGCCCAGGTGCCGTTTGGCGCGTGGCGAAGATAGAGCGTCCAGTGATCGCGGGCCGCACGGCGCTCGCCGCGTTTCTCGTAGGCCAGCGCCAGGTTGAAATGCACATCGGCGTGGCCGGGCATGGCACGAGCGGCTCGGCGCAAATGCTCGATCGCCTCATCGTATTCGCCCATCTCCTCGAGAGTACAGCCGAGGTTGTAACGCGAGATGCCACTCAAAGGATCGAGCGCCACCGCAGCAACAAAAGCGTCGCGTGCATCCGAGAGTTGGCCCAACTGGTAATAGGCGACTCCAAGATTGATGTGCGCTTCAATCCAATCCGGAGCGAGTTCCACCACACGCTGATAATTCTCAATCGCTTGCGGAAGCATGTCCTGCTTCGTTTCGCAACTCAGCGCGGTCTCGAAGAATTCCTCCGGCGTCGGCCCGGCCATCGCATGCAATTTTGCCGGGCGCTCTGGAATATCAAATGGAAAAGCCCACTGCTGTAGGAAGGGATTAAATGGGCGGTCGGCGCCGGGAGGGACTACCAAAACATCGCGCCCCAATTCCACCAAACGAAGGTCCTGCAGAGGCAGCGCTGCCCCGCCGAACTGCTGTTCAATCAGCGCGACCGCCCGACGCAACCTCCGCGCTGGAACTCGATTTAGTGTGATTCGCTGGATCGATCGCAAAGCAACAAGATCACCAAAATTGTAGAAGCGCTCGCCCCATCTGGCAGCAGGCCGCACCAGACGCAGCCGTTCCCAATAGCGAATGCGCCCCGTCTCAAGGCCCAGGATGCGCGCAACTTCGCTTCGAGTATATCGGTCTGCCAAGCCGGGATCTCCTGCGTTGCGCCTACGTTCTGGAACGATTATGCACCCATTGTCAATTCGTGTGTGGGCGAGTTTCCTGTAAGTATCAGCCGCTGCGGACAACCCCTCCCAAGCGGCCCCGATTACCATAAGCATACACGGCTCCGTGCCCCACAACCGGATGACGCCGTCCAGTTGTTAAACTTGATTAGATAATCGCCCGCCACGATGCCTCTCGATAGCGCCGAACGACTGTATCTGGAGCGCCAGGTTACCCTGGCTCGGGCCGTCCTTGTGGCTCTTGCGCTCGTTGCCTTACTTGAAATGTCCGGAACAACGCAACGGACGGCTTCGGTTTTGTTTCTCGTTGCTTATCTTCTTGTCGCCCTATCGGTCGTGCTTTATGAACGCGTGGTTAGGGAAGCGCACTTCCAGATTCCGCTTGCCGCCGATGTCGCTGTCCTGGCCGTCTTTCTGGTTCTCACTCCATCGGTTTCCGCTTCCTGGTTCTTGTTTCTATTCGTAGTTTTTGCGCTGGCCACACGCGGAAACACGTGCGCAATGTTGGGCTTGGTGAGCGCCGCTTCGGTGGCCATCATTTTGCGCGTGGCCGCTACCGAGACATTTAGCTGGCGCGGACTTTGGCGCTGGCTCTCGATTGGCCTCGGCACTCTGATTTCGGGCCTAGGAATGGGATTTTTAGGTGCGCGAGAAAGAAAGCACCTCGAGCGCCGCCAATTCTTGGAAAAGATAGCGCAATTACTGCAATTTGATCGAGGTTTGACCGAATCGATTCGCCAGGCGCTCGGCGAGCTGGTTCTGGAGTTCGGATGTGAACAGGCCTGTTTGGCCATACGCGACGATGAGCTCGAACGAATTTTTGTCTGGAAAGTCCGCGCAGCGGAGAGAGAACCGACCGGTCCGGAAACCATATCGCCCGCGCGCTCCGATACTTTCCTTACTGACGCGTTCGAAATATCTTTGTGCTGGGAATATAAAGACGGCAAAAATGGCGGGTTTGGATGGGATCGGCGCACTGGCCATCGGGTTCGATCGCTGCTCGCGCCTCCGCCATCCACACGCGAAGAGTTTGGAGCTCGATCGCTACTGGCGGTGACCATCGACGCCAGTGGGCGTCCTGCCGGACGTGTGCTGCTCATAAATCCTGACAAACGCTTCACTCCGTCGGACCTGCGCTGGCTTGAGCAAATTGTCCGCCACATCGGCCCTCCCATGGAAAATGTTTTTCGTTTGCGCCACTTGCGTGCTCGGGCTGTGGAGTCAGAGCGCAGCCGGATTTCGCGCGACTTGCACGACGGAATTCTTCAGACTTTGCTGAGTTTAAATATCCAGTTCGACGTTCTCCGCCGCAAGTTTCCGTGGACTCCCGAGGAAGCGGGCAAGGAGCTCGAGATCCTCCAGACGACCGTAAAACAAGAAAGCGAAGAACTCCGCAGAATGGTGACCGACCTTCGGCCGATTCGCGTGGAGAGCGCCGATATGCGGGAGTTGATGTTTGGCTTTGCGGAACGCTTTCGCACCGAATCCGGCCTGGCAGTCGACCTTTTCATCGAAGACCGCAATCTCCGCCTTCCCGACCGCGTTTGCCGCGAAGTGTTCCAGATTTACAGGGAAGCACTTAACAACGTAAAAAAGCATGCGTCGGCCAGCCACGTCGTGGTAAAACTAGGGCAAGACGAGGCGAAAGTCTCTCTCGTAGTGGACGACAACGGCCGGGGTTTCAGTTTCTCTGGGCAGTTCACAAGTGAGGAGCTGGACCGGCTGCGTCTCGGGCCAATTTCGATCAAAGAGCGAACACGAAGCGTAGGGGGAACGCTAACGGTGGAGTCGAATCCCGGGCACGGG
>Ga0209330_1000889_pt1 | contig 10305 bp, 10 predicted proteins | sample JacPinW_OM2H0_O3_FD_187969 | JGI IMG/M metagenome (GOLD analysis project Ga0209330, IMG submission 187969) | Forest soil microbial communities from Algoma, Ontario, Canada - Jack Pine, Ontario site 1_JW_OM2H0_O3 (SPAdes) (version 2) | ecosystem: Environmental > Terrestrial > Soil > Boreal...
CAGCCCGGCTACGGCCAGGTCACCATTCTCAGCCCGCGCGAAGTGATCATCTCCGCATATCGCGGAACGCTGGTCCTCGACAACGACGGCGACCTCCACGAAATTCCCGCCGGAAAATCCTATCGCGTCACCATGGACCTCGACCCAGCAGTCGAACCGCAAGGTCCTGCCGGCGCGGGCGGCAACAATAAAGTAGTAGCTCCCCGCCACCGACACCTGCTCTTCGACCTGATCGTTCTAGGCGCAGCCGCAGGCGCAGGCGTCGCGCTCTGGTATCACCTAAGCGAAAGTCCCTCCAACCCAAATCAATAGTTAGCTGCTTCAGAATCGCGCCTTGTCCCTGGTGGTGTGCCAACTCTTGCGGGAACCCGCGTCTCACAGTTTGGAGTTCATGGCTTTGCAGACTATGGAAGAGTGTTCGCAGTCGCGGTCGTCGAATTTGTAGCGGCCAGCTCTTGCGGGGCGCCTCTGACTTTGACGATGACCTTGCCGTTGCCCCGCGTAGCGCCGGCGTCTCGCCGGCTTTGTTGCCTGTAAATTGGCAGGGGCGCTGCTTGCTGCGCCCCTGCTTGCCACAAATTCAGCGCGTCAAGTCTTTGCAGTTTGCGTTGCCTTTGAATTTGTGAATCGCCCAACACCCCCGCAACTCGACTTTCCGTCGCTTCGCCGTATCAGCCTTTATCAGCGTTCATCAGTGGTGATTTTGACTTTCCTCCATACTTCGCAACACCTTACCCCTAAATGTAGCAAGCCCGATCCCCAGTCTTCTCAAAATACTGCTGATGATATTCCTCCGCCCGATAAAACTCCCCCGCCGGCACAATCTCCGTCACAATCGGCTTCTTGAAAACGTAGTCCTTCTCCAGCACCGACTTCGACGCCCGCGCTTCCTCCTCCTGTTCCGCATCATGATAAAAAATCGCCGACCGGTACTGCGTCCCCACGTCCGGCCCCTGCCGGTTCACCGTCGTCGGATCATGGCTCTTCCAGAAAACCGCCAGCAGCTCCAAATAAGAAACCTGCTCAGGATCAAACTCCACTTCCACCGCCTCCGCGTGCCCAGTCCGCCCCGTGCAAACCTCTTTATAGTTCGGGCTCTTCGCCGTCCCGCCCGTGTAACCCGCAGCAGTAGAAGTCACCCCCGCCACCTTCCGAAACGCAGCCTCCACTCCCCAAAAACAACCCGCCGCAAAAGTTCCCTTAGCCATGATCAAAAATCTCCTTCGCTATGCCTATGCCAATAAGCTTCTAAACAGCACAACCTCATCTTGCCACGTTGCCGACAACCGGTCGAGTCACCCGGCGTGCGTCTGTGGGTCAGGCTCCGACGATTCGACTAATCCCGCACCGCGAGGTCATCATAGTTTAATATGCGTTTCATGAACCGTAGAGTCGCCGCAATAGCTTTCACCATTGTCACCGTACTCCTCATAGCCGAAGTTGTTGCCAAGTTGTTTGCATTTAAGATTCCGTATTGGCTCTACGAGGTGGTCAGACAAGGACCAGAAGAGCGCGCGATATACGCTCTCACGCCCGACCTAGTCATTGCGCGCTGCGGAACGCCGATCAGCGACCATACGGAAACGAACCCTGGCCCGCAAAATACGGTTATGGTTCACCGCGAAATGAACTTCCACGGCGGAACAGGAACTGTGGCGATCTCGTTCGTCCGCACTGACGTAGGAACTGCGCAGGGGCGATGGGTTCTGAACGCGATGATAGATTCCGCAGGCCATTTTAGGTACGACACCGGGAAATCGAAACTAGCCGCCCTGCCCTGCCTCGCCTCCAAATAACCCGGAATCCCACACAAGCCGGCACTCTTACCGAATCTCAATCACTGCTTCGCCGCGCGCGTCCTCTGATTTTGCGCCACAGGTTCCGACGAAAACAACACGCCCAACCCCTCCGCCAGAGTCGGATGCGTCAGCACAGCATCGCGCAACGCCGTGTAAGGCAACCCCGCGATCATCGCAACCTGCACCGTGGCCAACGTCTCCCCCGCGCCCACCCCCACTGCCGCAAGGCCAAGAATCCGCTCGCCGTCGCTTTCCACTAACGCTTTCATAAATCCCAGCGTTTCACCCAGCGTCCGCGCGCGCAGCACCCCCTCCATCGGAATCTTAAACAACCGATACGAGATCCCCTGCGCCTTAGCTTCCTTCTCGCTCAGCCCGATGCGCGCGAATTCCGGATCCGTGAACAGGCAGAACGGAACCTGCCTCCCAGTCGTCACGCGCTTACCGCTGCCGCTAAAGTTGTCATGCACCACCCTGAAATCGTCCACGCTGATGTGCGTAAACTGCGGGCTCCCCGCCACCTCGCCGATCGCCCACACGCCCGGCGCCGTCGTCTGCAACCGCTCGTTCACCTTAATATATCCACGCTCGGTCACTTCGACCCCGGCCAGCTCCAGCCCGATCCCCTCGGTGTTCGGCTTCCGCCCCGTTGCCACCAGCAGATGACTTCCTTTCAGCGTTTTCTCCACTCCATTTTGCTCGATCACTATTTGTACAGCGTCACCTGATTTTCCCGTCACCCGCTTCAGCTTCGCGTTCAAGACAATTTCCACGCCCTCATCCCGGAACGCCCCGCTAAGCGCTTCCGAAACATCATCATCCTCGCGCGACACCAACTGTTCGCTGCGTTCGATCAGCGACACCTTGCTCCCGAACCGCCGCATCGCTTGCGACAGTTCTAATCCGATGTACCCGCCGCCGATCACCAGCAAATGTTCCGGAACCACGCCAAGTTCCAGCGTCTCGATATGCGTCAACGGCTGCGCCTCAGCCATGCCAGGAATCGCATCGATCGCTGCGCGCGTCCCGGTGCTGACGATCACATTCTCCCCGCGCAATCGCCGCACCGATCCATCCGCCAGCGTCGCCTCCACAGTCTTGGGCGCAATAAATTTCCCGGTCGCCAGGATAAATTCCGCCCCGGTCTTTTCGTAATTGTCCAGGTACATCTCATTCAGGCTTGCTACCATCCGCCGTTTGCGCCCACGCACTGCGGACATATCAATGCTGAATTTTTCCGTGGTTATCCCGAACTCCTTGCTCTCGCGAACGTACGCCGCCACCTTCGCGCTGTGAATGATGTTCTTGCTCGGCAGACACGCGATGTTCGGGCACGATCCCCCGATATATTTCCGTTCAATCACCGCCACACGCTTTCCTTCGCCCGCAAACGTCCATGCTGCAAGCGTTGATCCCGTCCCGTCGCCCAGAATCACCAAGTCGAACTCTTCCGGCTCCGCACCGTTAACCAATGCAGCTGAAGCTACGCTTTCCTGTGTGCTCATATGAAGTCCCTCCGTCTCTGAAGTGTAAATATGAATTGAGGATAATTCAGCGTGACGCTTGACACGCCATAAAGCCGCAGCAACTACAGCCCCCGGCCGCGTCCAGCCAACGCACATAATATGCTAACCCCGCGAAATTGACGACCGCCAAGCGTTTCGCCTCGAACAGACTCCCCTTCCCATCCCCCATCCGAACGCATAAGATGCACCCAAGTTTCTCGCAAAAATAACCAGAGGTGCGCCGTGTACGCGCCGAGCATCGCAAAGGTCCACAACCAACCTCATCATTCCCGCGCCGCGCGCCTCCTACTAATTGTCCTAACTCTTTGGGCTCTCGCCATGATCGTCCCCGGCCTGCAACGCGTCTTCGATTCCCTCGATTCCTTCGGCCTCGCTGTGGACAGCGACGGCGTCATCACCGGCGTCCTCGCGCCGTTCGCATCATCAAACGATTCTCCCGCCGCCTCAGCCGGCATCACGCCAGGCGACCGCATTGACTTGAAATCCATGCGCTGCAATCCAGCCGACATCAACACGCCGCGATGCGCCAGCCTGCTCGTCCTCCTCGGTGGCCTAGGCGAAACGCAAGCGGTGCTCCCTCACAGCCAGATCACCCTCACCATCCAAGCGAAATCCGGCACCCCGCCGCGCACTATAAACCTCCACTCCGCCCCGGCTCCGCTCACTTCCACCGAACGCCTCGTCCTCTTCGCCGACACTGTCGTCGGCATCGTCGTCATCATCATCGCCTTCTGGCTCGTCTGGACGCGCCCAAGCTGGATGACCTGGGGCTTGTTCTTCTACGTGCTCTGGTTTAATCCCGGGCAGTCCTACACGTATTACGCGTTGCTGCAACGCTCGCCCGCCGCAATCCTCGCGCAGGAAATTGCCGAATCCCTCGCGCAAGGTGCCGCCTTCGCCGGCCTCTTGCTCTTCGCGCTGCGTTTTCCCGAAGACCGCACCGAACCGCGCTGGCAAAAACTCCAATGGGCGGTCCCGCTCCTCGCCGCCGTCATCACCGCTCTTACGCTCGCGAACTTCGCCAGCATCCTCGGCTTCCCCACCGAAAGAATCATCGAGGTCACTTTCCTCGCAGGCTTCGCCATAGACGCCGCCGTGCTCTTCATTCTCCTCGCGCGCCGCCGCACCCTCCCGCCGCAGGAAAAGCAGCGCATGAACTGGGTCGTCTGGGGCTGCGCCATCGGACTTCCCGCCTACATCCTCGCCGAGCTTTGCCAGTCCTCCGACCTGATTACTCATCTCTGGGGCGCCGCGCCCTCGCCGGCCTTCATCGGTCTTCTCTATCTTCCCAACGGCGTCCTCGCCTACTTCGCGTCGCAAGCGGTCTGGCTGCGCCGTGTGGTCAGCGTCTCCATTCCCCTCCGTCACGGCACAATATTGGTCGCGCTTAGCCTCGCTCTCGGTATTCCCATCGTCCAGCTACACGAAAAGCTCGCGCACCTGGAGGAAGACGTTCGCTTGCCCGCGTGGATCTGGGCGCTAGTCGTCGCGCCCATCGTGTTGCTCGTACTGCAGCGCCTGCACGAGATCGCCGTGGAACTGCTCGATCGCATCTTCAATCGCCAATTCCACTCCGCGCGTGAGCAGATGAAAGTCGCGAACGAAGCGCTAGCACGCGCCGAAACTCTTCCTGAAATTGATTGCCTGCTGGTGGAAAGCGCGGTCCGCGCCCTCCATCTGTCATCCGGCGCGGTTTTCCGCAATGATGGAAAGGTGTTTTGCAGAACGCAGGACACGCGAGGCTGGACCGCCTCCATGAAAAAAGAACTGCTCCCCGAACAAGATGCAATTGCCCTGCGTTGTTTGAAAGACGGTGAACCGGTCCGCATCGGTCACGATCCTTGGAATTCACCGGATCTACCGCCTGACCAACCACTCGACCTGCCGTCCGGCCTCGCCGCTCCCAGCCTCACCGTCCCGGTCCGTAGCGGCGTTCCCGAAGCCACTGCCGTAGCCCTCTTCGGCCCGCACCAATCCGGAAACGACATCACCGCCGACGAATCCGAAATGCTGGAACGCCTCGCCGCGCGCGCCGCCATGGCCTACGAACGAGTATTCACCGCCATCCTCCGCAAAGAAGTCGCCATGTTGCGGCAACAAGCAGCCACGCTGGATTAACGTCTGGGGAGAATCAACGTTTGCAGGTGGACTATGTCTCAAGAAATCGTCGATCCTGAACCACACTCGCGGCGCAAATTGGGAAGCGGGTGGGAACACATCCCGCGCTGGGTACGACTCGTGCTGTGGGCAATCGCCACCGCCACCGTGATCTCGGTTGCGTACTTCACACGTTTACCGTGGAGCTAACCAACCTTTGCGGCAAATGAACCGTCAGGTCTTGACAGCAGCGTACGGTTCAACACTCTTCTCGGACTTTTCCAAAATCTGCTCCAGCATCCCCGGAATCTCAAACACCGCCCGGTTCTTCAATCCTCCCGCATTCGCCCGAAAACGCGCCAAATTTGCCGGCTCGATCATCCTTCCCACCGCCGGCACAATCTCACTGAAACTCCGCAGCACCACTCCCACCTCATTCTCCAGTACCCACGTCGCGTTGTAGCGTTCCTGCGGCAGAGTCCAAGCATTGCAAGACACAATCACCGGCAGCTTCATCGCCAACGCCTCGCTCACACTTCCCGGCCCCGGCTTCCCAATAAAGAAATCCGCCAAATGCATGTACCGGTTCACGACCTTCGTAAATCCTTCCACGAACCGCGGCAATCTCGATCCACCCACCCGCAGTGCAGAAGCCAACTTCTCGTTCCGCCCGCAAATAAAAATCAATTGCAGCTCCAGCTTCGAATCGTCCAACCGTTCCGCAATTTCCAACATCGCCTGCGAGCCGAAGCCACCAAACAGCACCACCGCAGTAGGCAAATCCGCGCGCAATCCCAATCGCGCCAGACCCGCCACGCGCTCTTCCACCGGCGCCTCATAAAATCGCGGATGCAAAATCATCCCCGACGCACGAAATATCCGGTTGTCCATGTGCCCGTGTTCGCGCGCCTGCTCCACCGCGCGCTCCGATCCGCAAACCAAATACTGCCTCTGCCGCTCGATCCAGAAATGCGGCGGAAAATCCGCAATGTCGGTCAGTACCGTGACGAATGGGCGTCCTGGCCACGCGTTCGCGAAACTTTCACATAGCGCCCGGTTGAAGTGCGGAATGAATGACACAACCATATCCGGAGCAGTTTCCCGCCAGTGCCGCTCCAGCACCCGCACCGTCGCCGCATGCCGCGACCAAATCGCAAATTGCAACACTTTCATCAGGTAAACGCTGCCCAGCGTCCATCCGCTGCGCAGCATCCAGTTGTAGTAGTCCTCGATGCGTATCCCCGCGTATCTTTTGAGGATATCCAGCTCATCGAGCAATTCTTGAATGTTGAGCAGGCGAACGTCCCACGAACGTTCTTGCGCCGGAATGGACATCTGCAGCGCAGTGGCTGCCGCGCGATGTCCGCCGCCGGCGTCGAAAAAGCAAAACTCGATTCGTTGCATGCGGGCGGAGTCTCGCATCCGTAGTGCCGAGATCTGCTACGGAACTGTTAAAAGACCGTTACTGTGTCGAAAGAGTTAAATATCTGTATTTTCAGAACTTTAGCACGCATGTCATCTGCCGGTAACACGGCCCCGCTATTTTTATCTACGTGAGATGCGACCTGCATGTTCACTCGTACTTTTCCGGACCAACTACAACCCCCTTTGCCCGAAAATTTTGCCGCGAGTGTTATAGCAATCCTCACGACGTGTATTCCCTGCTGCAGCGCCGCGGCATGAATCTCTTCACCCTCACCGATCACGATTCCATCGAAGGCGCCGAACAATTGCGCCAGCATCCCGATTTTTTTGTCAGTGAAGAATTAACCTGCAAAATGCCCAGCGGCACCGAAGTCCACGTCGGCGTGTACGACATCACCGACCGTCAGCACCAACAGTTGCAACAGCGCCGCAACGATCTCGTCTCGCTCCTGATGTATCTCACCGAGCGCCGCCTCTTCTTCAGCATCAATCACGTTTTCTCTGCCGTCACCGGACGCCGCGAGCGCGAAGACTTCGCCTGGTTCCAGGAATATTTTCCCGCCGTCGAAACGCGCAACAGTCACATGCTCGAAAGCGCCAATCAGCGCGCTGCGCAACTCGCCAAACAATGGGACAAAATCGCCATCGGCGGCAGCGACGCGCACGCGCTTCCCTCCGCCGGCACCGCCTACACCGAAGTTCCCGGTGCGCGCGATAAAGCAGAATTCTTCGAAGGCTTGCGCGCCGGCATGGGCCGCGTCGCCGGAGAATCCGGCAGCTTCAGCAAACTCACGCGCGATGTTTTCTGGATTGCCTACGAAATGATGCGCGAAAAATCCTGGACCGCCCTGCTCTCGCCGCTCGCCGCGCTCATCCCGGTCATCACTTACTGGAATTATCACGACGAACGCGTTTTCGGCCGCCGCTGGGGTGCGGAAATTCTTGGCGCGCCCGAAGCTAGCAAACATCCTCGCTGGATATCGCTGCCGCAATCTGCGGCGGAGGGATCCGTATGACAGTCGCCAAAGCTGTCTGGAACCAGATTCAATCGAACGACTATCGCCTGATGCGCCGCGTCCATCGCTGGCGCGCCCCGCGCTGGTTTCGCATCCTCATGATATTGATGACGCGCATGGGCGACGGCTGGCTATGGTATTCGCTCGGTCTGATCCTGCTCGTCTATGGCGGCGAACACCGCTTCGCAGCCATCGGCGCCGCCACCGCAGCCGCGTTCGTCGGCATCCTGCTTTTCCGCGCCCTGAAGAAAACCAGCAAACGCCAGCGCCCCTGCGAAATCGAACCGCACTGCTGGTCCCTGATCCTTCCACCGGATAAATATTCTTTCCCCTCAGGCCACACCATCACCGCCTTCGCCATCGCGCTCTCACTAGGCCTCTTCTACCCACAACTCCAAGGTGTCCTCCTGGCCGTCGCCCTGCTGATCGCCTCCTCGCGCATCATCCTGGGCATGCACTTCCTTAGCGACGTCCTCGCCGGCTCCGCCATCGGCATCGCACTCGGCACCATCAGCTATCACATCTTCGCCACCCTCTAACCGCATGAGACACGAGCGCTGGCGCCTCCCCGCCGCAAAAATCGCAAAATTTCGCGCATGGCTCCGCCCGAAATATTTCCGAATGTGGAATCGTAGTCGTGTCCCTAGCGTTGAATTTGTAGCGGCCGCCTGGTTTTTAGGCGGGCGTCGTTGAAGTTGCCCTCGAATTCGCATCGGACTCACAGTCCCAGTTTCGTTTCCAATTCCGCATGTCCCGCCACACCGCTGTCATCGCTCTTGCCTAGCACTCGCTCAATCGTCGCAAATAACTCGTGCGTGCGAATCGGCTTCGAGACGTAGGCATCCATCCCGCCCGCAACACACCGTTCCTCATCTCCCTTCAGCGAATGCGCTGTCATGGCAATGATCGGGATGTGTCCTCCGCTTGATTTTTCCTTCTCCCGAATTGCGGCCGTCGCCTCCAAGCCATCCATCGTCGGCATTTGCACGTCCATCAAGATCACGTCAAAACTTCCTTTCTGCAATTCTCCCAGCGCTGCCTGCCCATCCCCCGCGACGATCACCTCATACCCGCGCTTCTCCAGCAATCGCAGCGCCAGCTTCTGGTTCACCATATTGTCTTCCGCCAAAAGAACCCTGCGCCGGTTCCGAACTTCCCGCAATGTGTGCTTCGTAACCAATGTGTCGGTTTTCTTCGCCGGCGACCGCTCCAGCAGCGCGCAGATGCCCTCCAGCAGTTCTCCCTGCCTTATCGGTTTGGCCAGATACGCGGAAATCCCCAACTCCCGGCAGCGCGCTCCATCCCCTGCGGAACCTGCGGAAGTCAGCATCATCACCGTTGTTCCGGCAAGCGCAGCGTCCTGGTGCATGATCTCGGCCAGTGCGAATCCGTCCATTTCCGGCATCTGGCCGTCCAGCAGCACCAGAGGAAACGGTTGCCCTTTGCTCTTCGCCTCCCGCAACGCTTGCAGCGCGGCTCGGCCGCTTTCCACCGCCGTTGGCCGCATCCCCCAGCGAACCAGCATCCCTTCCAGCACCCGCCGGTTCGTCAAATTGTCGTCCACAATCAGAACTGGTGAGTCCTGCAGTTTGCTTAGCGCAGCCGGCGTGCAGCGCGCCACTGGAGCATCGTTCAAGCCTACGCGAATCACGAAGTGGAACGTGCTCCCCTGGCCCGGCTGGCTCTCCATCCATACTCGTCCCGCCATCAATTCCGCCAGGCGCTTGCAGATCGTCAAGCCCAATCCCGTGCCGCCGTACTTACGCGCCATGCTGCCGTCGGCCTGTGCAAATGCTTCAAAAATTTTGCCTTGCCTCTCGGCCGCTATGCCCACACCAGTGTCACGCACTGCGAAGTGCAAGTGAGTCGCGTTGGACACTCCGGATTCCTCCTCAACACTTACTACGATTTCTCCGCGCTCCGTGAACTTGATCGCGTTGCCCACCAGATTGATCAGAATTTGTCTGATTCGTCCTGGGTCTCCCAGCAACGCCTCAGGCACTTCCGGCCGTACGTCAAAGACCAGTTCCAACTGTTTTTGGTGAGCGCGAAAACCAAGCGCCTTCATCGTTTCGCCCAGGCTTTCGCGCAGCTCGAAAGGGATCGATTCCAGCTCCAACTTTCCGGCCTCGATCTTCGAGAAATCCAGAATGTCGTTGATCACCGTGAGCAGCGACTCCGCGGAGAACTTCACCAGGCCAAGGTGTTCGCGCTGCTCCTCGGTGAGTTCGGTGTCCAGCACCAGATCGGTCATGCCCAAGATTCCGTTCATCGGCGTCCTGATTTCATGGCTCATGGTCGCCAGGAATGTGCTCTTCGCCTGATTTGCTACTTCTGCCGCTTCCTTCGCGTCGTGCAGGTCTTGTTCGAATCGCTTGCGCTCGCTGAGATCCCGCACGAATGCGGCAAACTGGTGCACTCCATCCAGCCACATCGCGGCAA
>Ga0209330_1000891_pt1 | contig 10300 bp, 10 predicted proteins | sample JacPinW_OM2H0_O3_FD_187969 | JGI IMG/M metagenome (GOLD analysis project Ga0209330, IMG submission 187969) | Forest soil microbial communities from Algoma, Ontario, Canada - Jack Pine, Ontario site 1_JW_OM2H0_O3 (SPAdes) (version 2) | ecosystem: Environmental > Terrestrial > Soil > Boreal...
CTGTCTTGAAGGCTCCCACTTCCGCCCTCACTGCCGATGGGAGCGCCCGCCCAAAGCCAAACCATGGCTCGGCGATCTTCGGATCCACGATCGCAGAAGTGTTCTGGCCACGCTGGCGCTACTGTTGGACTCTGGAGTAGATCGAAAGATCTTGCATGATCCACGTCGCCTACTCATGCCGCGCATCAGAACCCTGGACCACTTGCTGGCGCTGGAGGACCAACAGGAACTCCGGCAAAAGATCGGTCTTTGGCACTCTGCATTCCAGTCTCTTGCTCTCAACCTCTTGGCTGGCTTGCAGTCTACTAATTGTTGTCAAAAACGGTCTACACATTAACGATAAATCCGGAATGAAAATGCCAAAGTCTACGCATTAACGGAAAACGACATCTGATGACCGACCAGCAGCTTGCGGATCGATTCGAGGCATTTTACCTGCCTGCGTGGACTGACGATGCGGCGTTCGTACAATTGCTGAAGAGCTTCGAAGCAATACTACCGCTCCAGAGACCTTCCGAACTCTGGGATTCAAAGATGCGCAAGCGTATTTTGAGTTTGACCGACGGAATCATGGTTCGGATTTGTCGCCTGCTGGAAGCGGCCTCTGCCTGCGCTATAAGGGAGGGCACCGAGTCGATCGAAATGGAGATCCTCACCGACCAACTGGCCAATGAGTCGCTCGTGTCCATCTCTGAGCGCCGAACCCGCAGGGCTGTCGGCTGAAACACCCGCAGAGCTACTGTTTTCTGCATTGAAGGAGAACCTAACAGGTGAACTCTTACCTGGACTTTGTACCGCATCATCTTCCCGTGCGCATTGAACCTTTCCAAGAAGAATTGCTTTCTTCTTGGCTCTTGCGGACCGCAAGCGCAAACGCTGTCAGCATAGAAGAGTTGATTAAGGCTGCAGGCGTCCATTCAGATTACAATGTCATCGTCGAGTCGCGCGCTGTGGCATCGAGTCTCGACTATCAGCTGAGTCCTGACGCGAGGCAACGACTGTCCGTCTTTTGCAGAATTCCAGAGACGACGATTGCCGACCTCGAGCTCCGCCACCACTTCCCTTATCATGCGCCGGAATGGTTTCATGGTCGAGACATGGCGCCCTACCGCCCCCATCTTTCCCCGCGATTCTGTCTGGAATGCTTGCGGCAACAAATGCGAGACGAGCAAGTTCTGCATGTTCAAGCCAATTGGGCCGTACCCGTGCTGACGCACTGTCAGACTCATTTGCTCCGCCTGCAGAACTACTGCAAATCCTGTTGCAGCACGAAACCTGTGGAATGGTTGGCTACCGCACCGCTCCGCAAAATACTATGCAAACACTGCTGTGAGCCTCTCTTATCGGAACCTGACGTGGAGCTTCGCGAAAAAGGACTCATAGCAGTCGTGTCTCTCCAAGCTGTCATCCTGAGAGCCGCCCGTGGTGTCAATCCAGATACATTTTGGTTAGGCCGGATCTCTGCTCAGAGCTTTATGCAGGTCATCCGAGATCTGATTGCGCTTCTCACTCATAGGCAATACGGAGAGGGCTCGTTGCTTGCAAAGCGACTTGCTGGGAATGCATTCCAGTGCGACTCTCCTCTCCCGCGAGGTATCGAGCAACCGCCTCTCTTCGCTCTCCATCACTCGGCTCGTGTGATGGTCATCGCCGCTTTGGCCCAGGTTCTGTTGGGATCCCGACGAGATCAATTTTTTCCATCCGTAAGCGCTACTGGATGGCGCGAAATCCCTCTCCTCTCCCATCATCGGCTGACACCCGACGAGTTGCACTTCGTGCACGATCGCGCTGTAGATTGGCCAGAAGAATTGCGTCTTCGCATCCTTCATGATTTGCCCGAGCGGGCTGTGAGCGACGATTGGAAAATCCCACGCTTCCGCGCCGATTCCCTGCTCACAAATTCTCACATTTAAGTGCCTCAGATTCGCATCATCAGGTACCAAAAGCGTGGGGCTGATTCTCACAATTAAGTGCCAGAAAAGCCCCAGAAATCGTTATTCTTATAATTAAGGGCCGCGCGACAGTTTGGTCACCCGCCCCGTCGCCGGATATCACTACAGTGCCAACTGGGCAACCTGCACTGGCAGGACTTTCACCTGCTAGACCATCAATTAGCTTCACTGCACTATCCCGGCGCACTGTAATGGCCTGATTGCGACAACTGAACTACTGCAGCTTAGCGTACTCCGCCTTGGCTTGCCTCAGGATGGGGATGTCAGGGTCGGCGCCCTTCCAGAGCAAGAGGAAGTCTTTGTAGGCGGCGAGCGCCCGGACGCGGGCGGCGTCGGCATCGGCTCCCTGCGAGGTTTTCGCCTGCAGGGCGTTGGCACGAGCGACGCCCAGATGCGCCAGTGCGCCAGTCCAGCAGTTCCAGACGATGCCGCTGTGGTCGAGGATCTTCTGAAACTCGACGGCGGCGGCGTTGCCTTGTTCGGCAGCCAAGTATGCCTCTCCGCGTATGTACACCGGATAGAGGCAGGAGTCATTGATGAGGAGCAGGCTCAAACCCAACTCAATGGGGGAAGCAGCTTGCAGGATACTCAGGGCGGACGCCGGGTTCTTGTTATCCAGCGCCAGTTGTGCCTGAATCGCGGGCAGCCAAAGCGACTGCATCTGCGTGTTCAGCGGGTAGAGTTTCCTCAAATCTTCTGCCAAGGACTCGGCTCGTGCCGCGTCGCCTGCCATGGCAAACGCAAGCGCGGCTTCGCCCTCGACCCCCTGACTCGTTGGAGCAAGCTTCAAAGCCTCCGCCGCTAAGCGCCGCGCTTCCGCAGGATTGCCGTAACCGGCTTCCCGCTGGGCGGCAACCGCCTGAAATACTCCTCCGCTTTCCTTATTGTCAGCCCGAACGGCGGAGTCCACGGACCGTTTGGCTAATTCCCGCGCTTTGCCGAGATGACCTGCATAGGCTTCGGTGTCGGATGCGAGCGCTGGTCCGCTGCAGTTCTCGAAATTGGACTTGCTTGCAAACCACTGTTGCTGTTCCACCATCGCCGCGGAGTCTGAACCGATGAAGGCAAGAGCATAAGAAAGAGCATGTAATTCAGCACCATCCATTTTTCGTGCCCGTGCCTCGATGATGATCTGGCGTGATTCGTCGAGTCGTTGGAGGGCGAGGAGGTAGTTGGCCAGATTCTCGTACGAATTCAGATGATCCGGTGAAAGGCGCAAGGCCTGCGTTGTGACCTCCGCAGCCTTCTCATACTGCCCTACTGAGGAGAACACAATGCCTAAACTATTGTAGGGCGCGGATTCTCGCGGGTAGCTCTCAATCTCCTCCTGATACGTCTGGGCAGCTTTATCCAGTTCCCCAGTTACGTATGAATAGTAGTTGGCGCTGATTTCGAGCTTTTCTCGTTCGCTGGCACGCTCTCGCAACTGGAATGCCTTGGTGTAATACTCGCTGGCCCGCGCTAGCGCGCCGAAACCGGCGTACTCACGGCCCACAGAGCGGTAGCCCATGGCAAAGTTGGGATCAAGTTCGATGGCGCGTTGAAGGTAAACCAGGGCCGCAGCGTGGCCTTTCTCGTCATGGGCCTTCAGTCCAACGCTGTACGCTTTCAGAGCTTCCAGCGAAGACGTGGTGGCCTGTTCGAGCGGAACATCGAACTTCTGCACTGTGGCAAGCGATTCTCCCAGCTCAGTTCGCAGCCTGGATGCCGCCTCGCCCAGCGCGTCCAGCACCTTCTCCTTGGACGCCGCCGTGACCTGCTCTTGCGCCAGCATGTCGCCGTTTTGGCAATTCACCGCCTTCAACCCCAGCACATATTCGCTGCCCAGACTGCCAATCGATCCGGCAAGGTAGGCCTTGCTTCCCGCTCGCTGGCAAAGCTCGCGTGCCACATCGGGCGTAAGTTTCGCGCCGGCCGGGCGGGTCATCTGTTGCAAGGTCTTCATGACTTCGCTGTCGGAGAGGACATTCAAGAAAGGTGATTGCCGCAGAGAAACGCTGAGCGCAGTCTTCAGCGTGTCGTCGAACACCGCATCGGCCGTGCTGTTGGCAAAATCTGCGAGAACGATGGTGTCTTTCTCAGTCAGCGGCTTGGTTTGGCGCGAACGATAGTAAAACCCACCCCCGATCAGTGTAGCGACCAGAAGAACGGGAACCGCAATCTTCCAGATCATCGCAAGCTGAACTGCACGAACTGTCACCGTAGCCACCGGGTTCGGACTTGCAGCAGAAAGATTTACGCTCTCGGAGTTCCGTTTCAGCCGTTGAAGATCGCCTTGCACATCTGTTACGCTTTGATATCGGAGGTTGCGATCCTTCTCCAACGCCTTAGCGATGATCTGTTCCAGTTCCATTGGCAACTCCGGATTCAGTTGCCGCCCTGGCAAAGCCAGTTGATGCAAAATGCCATCATGAACCACGGACGCCGTATTCCCAGGAAACGCTCGTTGCCCGGTCGCCATCTCATACAGTACCAAGCCAAACGAGAACAGGTCGGTGCGTGCGTCCAGCTTCTCTCCACGCACCTGCTCCGGCGACATGTAATGAACCGTACCCATCATCGTGCCAGTTCGCGTTAGCCGACTGCTGGAGAAAGCTCTACTGGGCCAGCCGTTCAAGCCCGCTGCTTCTTCGGGGGTGATGTTCAGTAGGTCAGAGTCGTCCACTGGTCTGGCCAATCCGAAATCCAGGATCTTGACTTCACCACGCCTCGTAATAAAGATGTTGGCCGGCTTGATATCGTGATGAATGATGCCCTTCTCATGTGCCGCTTCCAGACCCGCAGTTATCTGAAGCGCAAGATCGAGCGTTTCATTCACGGGCAGGGACTTTCTTGGCTCGGCTGCTCTTTCAATCCGCTCCTGCAGGGTCTGTCCCTCCAGCAATTGCATCACGATGAAGGGCTGGCCCTCGTGCTCCCCGAGTTCGTAGATCGGACAGATGTTGGGATGTTCGAGTGCTGAAGCCGCCCGGGCTTCGCGTTCCAGGCGCTCGAAAGAATTCGGATCGCTGGCCAACTCTACAGGCAGGAACTTGATCGCCACCTTACGTCCCAGCTTCAGATCTTCTGCCTTGTACACCACCCCCATGCCCCCACCGCCCAACACTTGCAGAACCCGGTAGTGGGAGACTTTCTTGCCTACCAGATTTCCAGCTTCTGGAGCTTTCTCCTCTACCGTGGCAGGACTCGCTTCCGGCAGGCTGACTTTCAGCACCGGAGCGATGAAGCGATATCCCATTCTGGTCACAGTTTGCAGGTATCGCGGGTGTTCCGGATCATCGTCTAGCACCTGGCGGAGTTTGCGCACCGCGGCGTTGATGCTGTTGTCCGTATCCAGGAAAACATCTTTCCCCCAGATGCGGGCCACGATCTCATCGCGGGTGACCAACTCTCCCCGGCGTTCCACCAGCAGAAACAGGAGTTCCATGGGGATGCGCGACAACCGAATCGGTTGTCCGGAGCGGCGCAGTTCATAGGCGCGCCAGTCCAGTTCCAGATCGTCGGCAAATTTTACCGGGGTCGAAAGCATGCTAAGCACCCCGAAGATTGTTGCTCGACATTGTACATCCGACCGGCGTGAATGCATCAAGTGTCGTGTTTTTCAAGGCTTGCAGCTTACTTGAAAATTTAAGCTAATTTTCAGCCGCGCACTATTGTCGAAAAACTGCTGTTCGCGCACTGTGCCAACCACGGCGGGTGAAGCGAGAACACCAGGGACACAAAAAGACAAAGCCGACCCCTGTGGAACAACGCGGTTAAGTGATCGAGTTACAAAATGGTCAAAGGAGGCCACCATGAAGAATCAAATAGCGAAGTCTTTAGTCAAGATGCTTGCCCTCGTTTTGGGAATTGCTTGCGCGCAATCAGCGCCAGCACAAACGTTTAAGAAGATAAAAGTCAACGGCAACGCTCCGCTGGTCCAAGTCATCTCCGGAGGCGCCAGCGTCTGGGCGCTTGCCAGCAACGGCAAACCATATATTTTCAACGGCACAAGTTTCGCTTTGGCGAACAATATCTCGCTAAGCCAGATCGCTGTCGGCGGAGGCAATGCGGCCCAAGCCGATGCGGTTTGGGCGCTGAATTCTTCGGGCGGTATCTACCGCGCCAGCAAGAGCGGATCGTCCTGGACCTTCTCACAAGTTCCGGGTTCTCTGGATGTCATCGAGGTGGGTCCTGGCTACCAGGACCGTTGTCACCCCTACGAAGTATGGGGACTCAACACCAGTTCCGAGATCTATCGTTACAACTTCTGCGGGAACAATTTCGATCAGGAGTCCGGATTCCTTTGCGAGATACAGGTGGGTGGCGGGGACATTTGGGGGGCGGAGTGCGGCCCAAACGCCTATCGCTTCAATTTTTCTACGGGTAATTTCGAGCAAGTCGCTGATCCATTTGGAGCGATTCCGGCGCTTACGGTAGGCCCGAATGGGGTATGGGCGATCGACACCGGTGCCTGTGAGATTTACCAGTACGACTACTACCTGGGATTCAAGTTCGTCGCTGCTTGCTTTACCCAGATCCAGGCAGGCGGGAACGGAGTCTGGGCACTTTCCGGAAGTAGTGTCTACCGTCAGGAGCCGAGCACATTGGATCTTGTGCGGGTTCCGGGCTCCCTCGTTTCCATCAGCGTGGGGAACGGCGGCGTATGGGGGATCAACAGCTCCCACCAAGTGTTCGCGTTCTCCACGCCGTAAGTTGGGGTACCGGCAGCAACGCTGCTGTCGAGCTGTACTTAAAAGCCGGAATAGGCGTGGTCTGTTATCAAGGGTGTCCGGTCAATTAGTACAAAAACAATTGTACTAATTGACCGGATTGTTGTACTTAAAAACCGGATAATCTCACCTCTTCCGCATTGCAACGCGAAGTGTCACATGTACACGCGTCCGCGCTTTATTCTCGCCACGTTCACATAGCCGCCATGTTCCATTCTCACTTCACCCTCTGCTCCAAGAAACCCTAAACCCCGTCCCGACAGTGCAACGCCTCGCTAGCATGACGCCCCTGTCCGGTCATTAGTACAATTCTGTCCAGTTTCTAAGTACAACTCTGTCCGGTTATTAAGCACAATCCGTCCGGGATTTAAGATTTAAGTGCAGCTCGAAATGGCTTTCCGGTTTTTAAGTACACGGAATTTACATCGAACGGGGATCGTCCGGCATTTAAGTGCAGCTCGACACCAGCGGTAGAATACCGTCGGCTGTAGTGGATCCGGGCTTCCCGGAGGATCCACTCTACAGCCACTTGCGCCGCAAGCAGGCCTCTTTGTTCCACGCAGACATCCGATTCTCCGCACACCCGAATCCAGAATCGCTCACATTGTCTACAGGTTCCGTGCGGCGTTTTGCGTGGCAAGTCTACAAGTTGAGTGCAACAAACCGCGGTTGTCTACAGGTTGAGTACAGCTCGACACCTGCTCTACGCCATGTCCATGCCCTTAGCGGTGCCGCAGAGCGCAGCGATCAACGGCAGCAACCGTCGAGTAACCTCTATCTTGGGCACAAAGGCATCGACAGAGGCCAGCGCATGTGTTGGCACGTCGCTACCTGAAAGTAGTATGACGATCAGCTCGGGCCTTACGAGTTTAATTTCGCAGGCGACTTCGTGTCCGTTCATCCCAGGCATCTCGAAGTCGAGGAGCACTGCATCGCACCTGCACATGGTCACAAGTCTGAGTGCTTGCTGCGCCGACACTGCGGTGAGAACTGCATACCCAGACTTTTCGAGGAGCGCTTTCTCGTAGTGCAGGATGGCTTCGTCATCATCAACGCACAGAATGGTTTTCTGCCCAGTGGGATAGGTCGAGATCACAATTGGCCTCCTGCAACATCAGGCCGCGAATCTCACACGTGTTCTGTGCAGCTCGCATACCTGATACCACGATGAGAGATAGTGAGTTCTGGCAGGGAAACGTTTCAAGTCAAATTGAAGTGAGCGCGAGGGGAAAGGAACGATGCAGCAGGAAGGTTTCGAGCTCCCGGAGGATGGGGTCTTCCAGATCACGCTCCAGAAAGCTGTTGGTAAGCCCCAGAAAATCGAATACATAGGGGTCTTTGAGCCTTTGAGCAGCTGTCGTGTTTCCTTATTGATTGGACTGGGCTTGCTGATTCTAAAAGACTTCCATGCATGGGAACCCCTAAAATTTTGCTTTATTGAGTACACTTTTGCCGTAATTAAGACACCGCGCGCACCGCATTTTCCCAGCCGAAACCAACATTACGTTCTTGATTCCACGCGACTTCCCTTCTAACATCGTCTGCTCTCTTTTCCTTTAATGAATACACTTTTTCCTTAATCAGTGCACAGGGAGATAAACCTTGCTTTGGCGGACATAGGCACATTGGACCAGATGCCGGAAGCTTGGAGTTGGCTTCGGTCTTCTGACAGAAGGACTCTTAGACGCCGCGTCGCGGCATGGCCGCAAATCCAAAGAAGCACCGTATTTTCAATGGAGTGCAATAATTAAGGAAAAATTTGTGCACCCATTAAAGATAAATTCCCCCTGGAAATGCCGTCAGTGCACTTATTAAGGAAACACGACAGCCACCATGCAAGTTGCGAAAAAGTGCAGCTTCGGGCCGACGCGATTAAAACCGAAGAGCATGATTCCCAAAAAGCCTGCCTCCAGGAAAAAGGCGGTCAAGACCTCTAGTGCGATCAAGGGACCAATCGCCGGTCCAGCCATCTGTGCGAAGCGAGCGAATCCGAGACCAAACTCGAACGAAAGCACAATTCCGGTGACGACACCAATCCCGAAGCCCATCGCGAAAATATTGAGCCAAAACCGATAGATCTGGAGGTATATGGGACTTTTGGTTTTCAGCCAGAGCGCTTCGAGCACTGCCAAGAAGGAAGCAAGGCCGATTGACATTGTCGGAAAAATAATGTGAAAGCTCACCGTAAAGGCAAATTGAATTCTCGCGAGAATGGAAGGATCGAGTTTCATAATCTCGCGCCCTCGGTTGGGAACGCGCGACAGACAATCACAGCCCCGAGTACAAATACGACCAGACCGGCAATCGCGAATCGCAAGCCGAACACGCCAACGATGATGAAAAAGAAGGGCACTCCTAGGAGTGCTGCTGTCACAGCGTGGACTCGATGCAGCTCGTTACTTGTCTTCATCAATTCCTCCGACTTGCACAATCCGTTCGATTGCGAGTCGTGATTGGCTTGCATTGAAGAGGAGGTCATGCTCACTGTGCTGTCCACGGCATTCCCGCCACGAACGTCTCGCTGAAGGTTCACTGTTCTTCACTGCCTCGTTGCCGTGTAACGAAGCAATTCATCTGCCATCACGTTCGATTGAAATGGGAAATCAGATTTACTCGCCATCGGCTGCTGTGCACCTGAACGTATTGTTGCTTCCGTCTCGCGAAACCGACCCAAGGTGTTTCATCTCAAGCGTCATTAATGAGACGACTTAACGACACGACACTTCCTGACGCGTGACTCACGGCGATCTGCGGCCTCACACCCTCGTATTTCGCGCCAGTTGCGCGTTGAGAACGACCGTTCCATTTTGGCCGTTCTCGTGCAAACGCAATATTCGCAAGCGAAGGCGCAGAGTTAATTTTCGAGCTTCGCGATCAAACTAGGACAGCTGGCATCGCCAGTCCAAGAAGGAGAAATGCATGAGTTATTCATCGAACGGAAATCGTCCCACGCTTAGCGAGAAGGGACTCTTGACTCCGGACAACTGCGTCGTGGCGCTGATCGACCATCAGGGCCAGATGCTGTTTGGAACAAGTAATTTTGATCGCCAGGGAATCATCAACAACACCGTGGCATTCGGAAAAGCCGCAAGGGTGTTCGATGTACCTGTGATCTTGACAACGGTCGAGACGAAGTCTTTCAGCGGAAACATGTGGCCTCAGCTGCGAGCCGTATTTCCGGGTCAGGAGCCTATCGAGCGTTCATCGATGAACTCTTGGGACGACAAGAACTTTGTAGCGGCAATTGAAAAGACAGGGCGCAAGAAGATCGTGCTTGCCGGGCTGTGGACGGAGACCTGCGTGGCGCTTCCAACGGTGCAGGCGATCCACGACGGCTACGAAATCTACGTCGTGGAAGATTGCTGCGGCGACGTGAGTCAACTCGCTCATGACAACGCGATGAAGCGCGTAATCCAGGCCGGTGCTAAACCCGTGACGTCACTTTCAACCATGCTGGAGTGGCAACGCGACTGGGCTCACAGGGACACCTACGATGCCGTGATGGACATTGTGAAGAACCACTACGGAGCCTACGGGATCGGCGTCGAGTACGCGTACACGATGGTACACGGCACTCCGGCCACGAAGTTCCCCGAGTACGTCGTTCCCACTGCTGCCTTAGCTCACAAGTAAAAG
>Ga0209330_1000892_pt1 | contig 10287 bp, 9 predicted proteins | sample JacPinW_OM2H0_O3_FD_187969 | JGI IMG/M metagenome (GOLD analysis project Ga0209330, IMG submission 187969) | Forest soil microbial communities from Algoma, Ontario, Canada - Jack Pine, Ontario site 1_JW_OM2H0_O3 (SPAdes) (version 2) | ecosystem: Environmental > Terrestrial > Soil > Boreal...
CACGGACTTTCCTTCACCGGCTCAAACGAAGTCGGCTGCGCGCTCTACGCTTCCGGCGCGCAGCGCCTGAAAAAAATTCAGTGTGAGATGGGCGGCAAGAATCCCGTGGTAGTTCTCGCTGACGCCGATTTGCAACTCGCCATGGAATCCACGCTGGCGGGCGCGTTCGCTTCCACCGGCCAGCGGTGCACGGCTACCAGCCGCGTCGTGATCGAAGAAAAAGTGGCTGACGAATTCGTCTCAGCGCTGGTCGATCGCGCCAAGAAATACGTTGTCGGCGACGGGCTCGAAGTCGGCGTCGATATGGGCCCGTCCGTGGACGAGAATCAGATGAACACCGTCCTGAAGTACATCGAAATCGGCAAAAAAGAAGGCAAGCTGCTCTGCGGCGGCGAGCGCCTCAGCGGCCCAAAATATGATCAAGGCTGGTTCGTTTCGCCTACCGTTTTCGATCACGTCCGCTCGGACAGTTCTATCGCGCAGGAGGAAATCTTCGGCCCCGTGCTGAGCATAATTCGCGTGAAGAATTTTGACGAAGCTCTAGAAGCCGCAAACTCTGTGCGCTACGGCCTCTCCAGCTCAATTTATTCCACCGACTCGAACAAGGTTTTTGAGTTTGTGGACAAAATCGAAACCGGCATGACCCATGTAAATTCCCCGACGGTCGGCGGCGAAGCACATGTCCCCTTCGGTGGCGCGAAAGATTCCAGTGTCGGCCCGCGCGAAGTCGGCCACGCTGCCATCGACTTCTACACTGACACCAAAATCGTTTACGTCGACTACACCGGCCGCAAACGCGAATCGAGCATCTATTAATTTCGACAAAAACACCGACATGACGTCTTCAAACTTTTCACTGACCCCAACAATAAGCTCCCGCCGCGCTTTGCCCAAAGGCGCCGCCGATCGGAACGATCTTATGCGGCGGAATTCCCTTCGCCGCAGCGCCTCTCGCGCCGTGCGTCCGACGTGTTTCTGGATGACCCTCGCCGCCATTCTAATTTTTGGTGCAGGCCGCGCCAGCGGCGATACAGAACGCATGCGCTGGAAGCCTGTCACCATTGCGCAAGTCAAGCTTGACGACAAAACGCCGCTGGCATTCAACGTTTACCAGCCCGAGAAAAAGAAAGACGCGCACTTCGTCCTCGTCCTTCTCGGCCGCCGCTACATCGAGCTCGACGTCAGAGCGAAACTCGCCTACAGCGTGCCTCTCGCCGATCTGCAGAAAAGTGGCAACGATCTGGAGAGTGTGAATTTTGCTGTCCCCGCGCGCTTGATCGCGACCTCCGATTGGACCGTGCGGGACGTCGGCCCAGCCGAGCAAATCAAGCTGACCCTGGGAGATTACGGCCGCCTTCTGCAAGTCGATCTGCCGCATCCCCCTGATATGCGCGCGTTTTATTAAGCCGGACGAGAGCCGTCCCCCTGCAGCTTTGGCTGCGGAACATCGTTCAATCCGCGCCACACCAGCCAGATCACGACACCAATCATTCCGAGCCAGCCCAAAGCTCGCACCGCGTTTGCGATTTGAATATCGTGCTGGAGCAGACCCAGCTTACCGAAGAGATACGCCCAATCGTGAATTACGTACTCCGCGTCACCGACTGTCAACAAAGGCAATTCCTGCGCCCGCGCGTCCGCCATATATGTCGCAATCGGAAGAAATTGCTCGAACATGAAAAATAGGCAAAAGGCCACGCCTTGCGGTTGCCGTCGAAAGAAAAAATAAAGCGCGAGCCAGAATGGCACGAGCAGTTGCATCGCGGTCCCACCGGCGACCATCAGAAATTCGCCGAATATCCGAAAAAGCAAATGACCGCCTTCGTGAATCGGAACGAACACGCCGTCAATCAGCAGCAAGAGTCCGTGCCCACGCGCGGCTTGATACAGAAATAGCAAATAAAAAATAACCCACGCGACGAGCGCGACTCGCGGGATTGGTTCCCAATCTTCTTCAAGCGCTTCCAGAAATGGGAAACGATCAGTCCAGGATTCCGGCAGGCGCACGGTCGATTAATTCTCCAAGTGCGGCGAGCTAATCACGCAACGAGACCCCCGCAACCCAAGGTATGCTCGCCAATCCTTCTTTCACTTGAACCTCGACCGTGTCTCCCCTACTCACTCGATCGAAATCTCCGCGATCTACGGGAATTCGTTCCAGATGGTGCCCTTCGCGCCAGGACGTTACGATCAGACGGCGATTTGGCACCGGGCCCGACATCGAGAATTTCGAGATCACGCGGGCTTGCTCGACGTGCGCCGGATAGCGATCGAGCGCGCCATTCGCAAGCAAGAGAATCGCCAGAAGCCAAGGCAGCGGAATCAACCCGTAATAGACACGCTTCAACGCCTCGGCTTCCTGGTGCCGCAAAGCGCGGCGTTCAACCAAGATTCCAAGTCCCAGTGTAAGGAAAAAAAGAACGCCGGTGAAAATCAAGATTCCGTCGAGTTCGAGAGCCGGGTAGCGTTCGCTTGCCGCTACCAGCGCGAGTCCGCCCACCAGAAAGATCGCGGTGCGGTTTAACAGCTTTTGCCGCAACGCCAGTTCGGCCGCGGTGGAACTCAAACCGCAGGCTTCACATATGTCGACGTCCCGCTCCGACCCGCAATTCAGGCAACGCGTCATCCAGCAGCCCTTATTTATTTCACCTCGATGCTATGCAGAGAGAAGCCGCCTGTCAATTCAGCATAGAATAGCTTCTTAACTCTCATCCGCCAAAACGCTGCAGCGCTATCTCGGCAAAACGATCCGGTAACTCTAGATTGCCTCTACTTCTTCTCCTTGTCCTCGTAAAAGTCGCAGCGAGATTATTTGGTTTTCGCATTTCTTTGCTGTAACCTGCTCCCGCTCGACGTTCTAAAAGATACCGAGCGAACAACAAGAGGGAGTCCGCATGCGACACATCGCCATCCTGACGATTTTGGCCGTCTGTTGTTTTTTGATTCCGGTAGCCGCCGACGAAGAGCCCTTGCAGGGCTTTACGCGCGCTAGTTCCGCTACCGAGCGCGATTGGGAGGCAAAATTCCGCGCCATCCCGAATCCCGATAACGAGCGCTCTTACATGCAGCGCCTCAGCGCGCGCCCTCATCATTTGGGTTCTGCCTACGATAAAGAAAACGCAGAGTGGATCCTCTCGCAATTCAAAGCCTGGGGCTGGGACGCCCACATAGAAACCTTCGAAGTTCTTTTCCCGACTCCGAAAGAACGCTTGCTCGAAATGATATCGCCCATAAAATTCACAGCCAAACTTCAGGAGCCGCCCGTCTCCGTTGACCCCACATCAAATCAGCAGAGCGAACAGTTGCCCACCTACAACGCCTACTCGATCGACGGTGACGTCACCGGACCGCTCGTTTTCGCCAATTACGGCGTGCCCGACGACTACGAAAAATTGGATCGCCTCGGTATTTCCGTAAAAGGTGCCATCGTGATCGTGAGATATGGCGGAGCTTGGCGCGGCGTAAAACCTAAAGTTGCCGCGGAGCACGGCGCTATCGGTTGCCTGATTTATTCCGATCCGCATGACGACGGCTACTCTGTCGACGACGTTTTCCCCAAGGGCCCCATGCGTCCCGCCGACGGTGTCCAGCGCGGCAGCGTGCTGGATTTTCCCGCCACGAATCCCGGTGACCCGCTTACTCCCGGCGTCGGCGCCACTCACGACGCCAAACGAATCCCCATCAAGGACAATCCCTCGCTCACAAAGATTCCCGTGATGCCGATTTCTTACGGTGACGCGCAGCCGCTCCTCGCAGCCCTCGAAGGTCCCATGGCTCCAGAAGAGTGGCGCGGCACTCTCGCAATTCCCTACCATGTCGGTCCGGGTGCAGCGAAAGTTCACCTGAAGCTCGCGTTCAACTGGAACATGGTTCCCGCGAATGACGTTATAGCCAAAATCCCCGGAAGCGAGCAGCCCGATCAATGGATTATGCGCGGCAATCACGAAGACGGTTGGGTCAACGGCGCCGAAGACCCCCTCTCCGGCCAAGTAGGAATGCTGGAAGAGGCTCGCGCGTTAGGAGAATTGCTGAAGCAAGGCTGGCGTCCCAAGCGAACCATCATTTATTGCGCGTGGGACGGCGAAGAAGAAGGCCTGCTCGGCTCAACCGAATGGGCCGAAGCTCACGACAAAGAGCTCAAGCAGAACGGAGTCGCCTACATCAACAGCGATGGCAATGGCCGCGGCTATTTCTTTGTGGGCGGCTCGCAATCGCTCGAACATTTCATGAACGGCGTCTCCCGCGATATCCAGGATCCTGAAACGAAGCTTCCAGTTAGGCAACGTTCTTTCCTCCGCGCAATCGAACGCGCCCATAACGATGAAGACCGCAAAGAAATCCGCCAGCGCGCGGACCTGCGCATGCCGGCCCTGGGTTCCGGCAGCGATTACACCGCGTTCATCGACCACTTGGGCATCGCTTCCATGAATGTGGGTTATACCGGCGAAGGCAACAGCGGAATCTACCATTCCATCTACGACGACTTTTACTGGTACACACATTTTAGCGATACCGACTTCGTCTATGGCCGCGCACTGTCTCAGACCGCCGGCACCGCGATCATGCGTCTGGCTGATTCCGATTTGTTGCCATTTGAATTTACCGACTTCGCCGACACCATTCACCTCTACTTGAAGCAGCTTAAAAAACTCGCCGACACTTCGCGCGATGAGGCCATCGAACGCAACAAGAATCTCGACGAAGGACTCTTCTCCGCGACGAACGATCCGCGCCATCCAACCGTCGCTCCGCCGCGATTGGACGTTCCTCCGCATCTGAATTTTGCTCCGCTGGACAACGCCGCCGATTCTCTCACGCAGAGCGCCCAGCGTTATCATGACGCTCTCGCGAAAGCCTGGAGCGCCGGAGTTCCCCCTGCGACGCTGCAAGACTTGAACCAGAAACTTATGCACAGCGAACGCCGCTTGACCAGCGAGGAAGGCCTGCTCCGCCGCCCCTGGTACAAACATATGATCGATGCTCCCGGCGTCTATTCGGGGTACGGCGCCAAGACGATTCCGGGAGTACGCGAGGCCATCGAGCAAAAACATTGGGACGAAGCGAATTCCGAGATCGCGCGCGTTTCAACCGTCCTTGAAAGCGAAGCCGCGCTGATCAACTCTGCAGCACAGGAACTAGAGCAGGTCAAATAATTTTTACTTGGCAATCGGGCGAGTGCTGGTCGGCGGAGCGTCAAGGCAAACCATATTTTCGTCGCGGCCGTTCGACAGCATCTCGCAGTCAATTCCCTGGGCACTGCGTATCGCTTCTGTCGGAGTGGCGCCAGCAGCCGTCGCGCAGTGCATCGCTCCTTTGAACGTAACGCACACCTCATACGAATTCTGATTTTGGCGCGCGGAAAGATAAACAAGCAATCCGATGAAAGCGACGCCCGCAAGAATCATGATCATTCGCACTTGAGTTTTGCTGTTCGCCATTCCTTCCTCGCGTAAAGTCCCAGTCCTGATCTACGGTATGTCCTGCTTTTCGCTGTCAGCGCGCCGCGTCAATTCCTGTTCGATGTATTTGCGAAAATGCGGCGTAAGCTCCTCGAGCGTTAGCGCGTCCTTCAAATCGCGCAAGGTGATATCCCGAAGAAATTGAAGCACAGCTGGAACCGGTGTGTGCGGATGCCGAAGAAGTGCCACGCGCACATTGTACTGCACCGACCACTTCGCATGCTGCGAGACGGCCGTCACCACACGCGCCGGAACTCCCGGCTTCGCGAGAATCTTCAGAATCTGGCCTTCCGTTAACTGCGAATTCGAAAGCGCAAGCTTAACTGCCTGCGGATGTCCTTCTGCCAATACCGCTGCGGCCACACGCGCGGGACCGCGTCTCGCCAGCGTTAGTTTCTCTCCGATGGGAAGATGCGGTACGCGCGTGACAATTAATTCTTCCGCCGCGCGGCGAATGTCCGCCGGAGCCGAAGGCAGCAAACTAACCCGTACGAGATCGAACAGATAGAGCTGTCGCAGCATCGAGATTGCAATGCGGCTAGGTGTCCGCGGATGGCGAGCGAGCCTGAACCGAATGCTCTCGCTGCCAATCCACTTGCCATCTTTCGCGACCGCGCTCAAAATCTCCGTAGAAAGATCGAGGCGCTCGAGCAAGCGGCTGACTTGAGGTTCTTGCATGTTGGGATTTTCGAGCAGTGCAATCAAAGTATCCGCGGCCGCTTCCTGGATCAGCAGCTCCAAATCGTCACCCGATGCAGACCGCGCGCGCTGCAAACTCGCGGCGGCTTCCTCACCCGGCATGTGCCTTTCGTTTCCCCAGGCGAATCGCCATTCTCGCGGCAGCCTCGGCGGGTTTCACGTGCAGCGAGACCAGCGAGGCGCGCGGCGCAACTCTCGCAAGCCCGGATTCAATCGCAGCGTCGAAAAATTTGCTGCGTCCGATCGTGCCGCCACTTTTTGCAACGGGCACTTCGCGATCTTGCATGCCAAGCTTCTGAAGCACGCTGGAAACTAGCTCAGCCAAAGATTCCGCGGCGCTTGAGAGTATTTCGCAAGAAACCGCATCGCCTTGATCTCCCAGCTCGGCGACTAACGGGAAAATACGCGGAAAAACATCGTCGGGATTTTTTACCACCCAGTCGAGTACGCGGCTCCAGTCTTTACACCCCAACCAGTGCAACATTTTCTGAGAAAGCCCTGTTGCCGGGCCGCGCTTTTCTTCCGCGCGAACGACGGCGGCCAAAGCGCGGCGGCCGATATCAAAACCGCTCCCTTCATCGCTAAACCACGGCCCGCGTCCGCCTGCGCGCGCAATATGCCCCTCTGCGTCGCGTCCATAGGCTGCCGAACCCGTGCCCACAACAAGGATCACGCCTTCACCATCACCGACCGCGGCTTGCAGAGTGATCTCCAGATCGGTGGTGACCACAACTGCAGCTTCCGGAAAGCCGCGTTCGAGGAATGTTCCGATGCGCCTCGCTACAACATCGCGCCCCGCTCCTCCGATACCCGCGCAGATTCCGTGGATGTCGCTCGATTTCAAGTGGCAGCGTTCGAGCACCAGATCCGCGGCGTCACTCAGCGTGAACCACGCTTTTGCATACCCGGCGCGGATAGGATTCGAAGGACCGGCGGTAGCGTGTGCCAGCACATTGCTTTCGGCGTCAATCAGGAAACAATCTGTCTTCGTGCCGCCGCCATCGAAGCCGAGATAATAAGCTCCGCCGGGCGGCGCAGTTGTTTCTGGCATATTCTCCACCGTGCTTGACAGTTTTCGAAGCGGGCGGTTAGCATCGCGCGACTCGGCTTGCGCGGCACAATGCAAATCAACCCAATCGACCTTGCGATTCTGGCGCTCTATCTCGTGGGCATTACGCTTTTCGGCGCCCACTTCCGTCGCGGCCAGCAAAACATACGCGATTATTTTTTGGGCGGCCGCACCGCGCCGTGGTGGGCCATCGCTTGTTCAATCGTCGCCACAGAAACTTCTACCCTCACGATCATCGGCACTCCCGGAATCGCTTACGGCGGAAACCTGGGATTCCTTCAGCTTGTGCTTGGCTACCTCGTCGCCCGCGTAATTCTGTGCATCGTCCTGGTCCCCCAGTATTTCCAGGGGGAATTCTACACGGCTTACCAGCTTCTCGAGAAGCGTTTCGGCCCGCGCATAAAGTCGGCGGCAGCGGTGGTCTTCGTGTGCACGCGCGCGCTGGCAGAGGGCGTGCGAATCTCCGCTATCGGAAAAGTCGTGAGTGTCGCGTTTGGCACTGGCGAGCGAACTTCCATACTGATCATCGCCACTCTCACGATCTTTTACACCTTCGAAGGCGGCATGCGCGCTGTGATCTGGACGGATGTGATTCAGTTCGCGCTTTACATGGCCGGTTCCATCGCCGCTTTTTTTCTCCTACTACACAAAATTCCCGGCGGATGGCTCACGGTGACGCAGGCCGCCGCGGCAGCAGGCGGAAAACTGACGATTTTCGATTTCGCCTTCAGCCTCACGAAAAGTTACACCTTCTGGTCCGGACTTCTTGGCGGAACTTTCCTAACCATGGCCAGCCACGGCACCGACCAAACCATGGTCCAGCGCCTTCTCTCTTCGCGCAACGAACGCGACAGCAAAACCGCCTTGCTCGCAAGCGGCGTGATTATTTTTGCGCAGTTCGCGCTCTTTCTCGTGCTGGGCGTCATGCTGTTTGTTTACGCTCAGCATTTCGCGCTCGCAATACCGGGCGGCGACCTCGACAAGGTTTATCCCGAGTTCATCGTTCACCACATGCCGGTAGGTCTCGCGGGCATCGTGCTGGCTTCTGTCTTTGCAATTGCGATGTCGAATGCGAGTGGCTCGTTGAACTCGCTCGCGTCCTCCAGCATCATAGACTTGAGTGCTCGTCGCGGCGAAGGCGGGGCGCAGTCTCTTCTCCGCTCACGCAAGCTCACATTGTTCTGGGGTCTCGTGCTCGGCCTGCTTGGACTCGTGCGCTGGGGCCCGGTACTGGTGGCCGGCCTGACCATTGCGTCCATCACTTATGGCGCAACGCTCGGAGTGTTTTTGCTCGGCACCTGGAATCGGCGCGCAAATGAAGCCGGAGCGCTGTTCGGATTTGCAACGGGCCTCGCGTGCATGATCGCAGTTCGATTTCTGACACCGCTCGCGTGGACTTGGTACGTACTCGTCGGCACCGTAATCACATTTGCCGTCGGCTCGCTCGCAAGCGCGTTTGCGAAGGGCGCGAACAGAAAAGCCCAGGCGCCGCAACCTTTATAGAGAATTTAATCTTCATCGTGGAGAAAATTATCGCACCCAGCGCACATCCGAAGGAACGCCTCGAGCTGATACGCGGCTTGGGCCCTTGGGCTGCTGCGGCCATCGTGGTGGGCACGATGGTCGGCACCGGCATATTTCTAAAGCCGGGTGAAATGGCGGCGGTCGGCGGCTCGGTCAGCGTGGTTTATGCCGCATGGATTGCCGGTGGGCTGCTTTCGCTTTTTGGCGCGCTGTCCTTCGCTGAACTCGGCGCGGCAATGCCTGAAGCCGGCGGACAGTACGCTTACTTGCGGCGCGGCCTCGGTCCGGTCTGGGGCTTTCTTTTCGGCTGGATGCATTCCACCGTGGGCGAATCGAGTTCCGCGGCGTCTATCGCAGCCGGCTTGGCGCGATTCACGAGTTTCTTGATTCCTGCGCTGGCGGTTCCTCTGTTTTCCTGGCACTTCAAGCTTCCCTTTAGCGGCGCGCCCTACAATTTTGTTTTTACATGGTCGCAACCCACGGCTGCTGGCGCGATCATTCTTTTCACCATCGTCAATTATCTGGGCGTGCGCCTCGGGGGCCGCGTGCAGGTCGCTCTCACTCTTCTAAAAGTTGCCGCTGTGCTGGCCATCGTAGCGGCAGGTTTCTGGTTCGGGCACGGAAGCATGTCGCACTTTCATCCGTTCTGGCCCCTGCAAACGAGTGCCGGGACATTGACCGCCTTTCTCGCCGCGCTCGCTGCGGCGCTCTGGGCTTACGACGGGTGGGAAGACCTAAACCGCGTCGGCTCCGAAATCCAGAATCCCGAGCGGAATTTTCCTCGCGCACTCGCCGGCGGGACGATTCTGGTGGCAGTGATATATCTCTTGTTCAGCGCGGTATGTTTCTACGCCCTTCCTTTCGCCGGCGTCGCGAGCTCATCGCACGTTGCTTCCGACGTTGTGGAAAGCTTCGCGGGACGCGGCGCGGCCTTCTGGATCACTTTGGCAATGATCGTCGCAGCGCTCGGCACGCTCAACTCCTCGATCATGAGCGGAGCCCGCGTGCCATACGCCATGGCCCGGGACGGGTTGTTCTTCCGCGTCACAGGCACCGTGAACCGCCGCTTTCGCACGCCCGGCGGCGCGTTAATTTTTCAGGGAGCCCTGGCAGCTCTGATGGCGCTCTCAGGAACTTTCGAAGAGCTAACTTCTCTATTCGTTTTTGCCGCGTGGATCTTCTACGCGCTTTCAGTGGTTGCAATGTTCCGCCTTCGGAAAATCGCGCCGGACATGAAGCGCCCCTACCGCACCTGGGGCTACCCTGTTGTGCCCGGCTTGTTCGTCGCGGGCGCTCTCGCGCTCACCATCAATATCTGGATTCAGCGCCCGATTCGATCTTCGATTGGACTGGCCATGATTCTGTCAGGCTTATTTTTCTATCGTTTGTGGCGCAGACAAACCGAAATCAACGTCGATTGATTTTTTGCCGCCCTTACAATCTTTGGAGCGCACTTGCCGGCGGAGGTGTCGGGAATAAGTCCGGATGAAATATGTGCGCCAGTATCGCGACTCCCTCCGCGAGTCTCGGCCCGGG
>Ga0209330_1000893_pt1 | contig 10275 bp, 10 predicted proteins | sample JacPinW_OM2H0_O3_FD_187969 | JGI IMG/M metagenome (GOLD analysis project Ga0209330, IMG submission 187969) | Forest soil microbial communities from Algoma, Ontario, Canada - Jack Pine, Ontario site 1_JW_OM2H0_O3 (SPAdes) (version 2) | ecosystem: Environmental > Terrestrial > Soil > Boreal...
GCCACCCTCGTCTGGAAAAATCCCCTGGCATGAAACGCCCAGAATCGTCCCCCCAAAAAACTCGGACACGTGACTAATTTTCCTTGTCCCACCAACCAGCATCGACCCCAACGGAAATTAGTCATCACAACCATTAAGTTACCTGCTAGGTAGGTTACAAGGCAATACAAGGTATTATACTACCTAACGCCAACCAATCGTCTGCTTTTTATATTATTAGGATAAGCAATTCAACAACAATGAAATCAAAATCCGATACTATCGATATTCAAGCATTAATCAAGGCCTGATGCCCTTTTTAATGGAATCTAAATCTAAATAATAATGGGAGCACCATTACAAAAAAAGAATTAGTATGACAAAAAAAAGTAATCACAAGTCGAAGAGTTCCGATTTCCCCAAGAACAGGCTGAACAGCCCACTCCGCATCATGAAGTTATTACATCTTACAACCACAGCATCACAAGTACTTGAAGCTTTTTTTTATTCCCCGGAACATATCCATCCTTTTTATTTTAATTTTTTCACCTATACATACTATAAAGTCATAGCGATCATAGTAATTATTGGATGGAGAGGTACCCCCCAGGCAACAAGCAGCCGGAAAACAGCGGACGATCTATCGAACGAAATTCTCAGGTGAGCTTGATACTAACTACTTCCCTACTGGACCTGTAACGCATAATCATAATCTTAAATCGACGCCTCCGTCCAGAGGCTCCGGACAATCGACACACCCCGATCAAGACATCATAGAGTCGCTAAACAATGGATTCAGACTCCTGGAGAAGAGGAGAACTACGCTCTCCGAAAATCAAAGGACTCCAAAGGCCGCGACCTAGACAGGCACGCGGCCGCAGTGCAAACACCCGTTGCGGTACCTCAATCCAGGCCAGCTGTAAGGGGTCGCATCCCAGAGGCTGCTAAGAAGTCCTGCGGCAGAGCCGCTGGCGAAAATCAACCCCATAATCCCCATGGCATATGTGGTGAGGCAGCTTCGGAGTGGCGATCTTGAGGTCGCGGTGCCAAATCAGAAGACCAAGGACCAGACGTTGAACCACAGGAAATCGACGACTGCAAAAACCTCCGTCAAGACTATCCAATTGAAGTTCCCGGCGTGCCTCTCACTATGGATATCCAGAACAGAAAGAGCCCGGAAAATGAGCAGACCATCAGGAACATCTGTCAAGCAAACAAGGATGATGCCCCACATCGCAATCAACAGGACTAGGTGGCTGCACAATGACAAAGCGCAAGAAGGAAGGAGAAAAAATGGCAAGACGAGAGGAGCAGTCATCATAAGTTTCCCGACCCAGGCGGTACAGTATGAGGCAAAATGAAAAGGGGTAGTGATAGAGGCGCAAATATATGATGCTAGACTGTACTCACAAGGCCTCGAAGTAAAGCAATGCTTCAAATGCAACTAATGACAATCCGCATGTGGCAAACAGGCTCGGCGCGGCGAATGTGCAGGCCCTCATCAACCCTGGGACTGCCCAAATCTCCTGCTCGTTGTTGAACTGTTGGAGATTTGTAGATGATACCAACTTCATTGCCTGGGGCAACTCGGCCGGTGACAACTGCCGTCGGCTATCCGCGACAAATGCACTGCGTGGGCTAAGCACTACAGAGCTGATTTCGCACCAGACAAGTACCACTTTACGAAGCGGAGTGCCTCCGTAAAATCACAGGTGGATACAAAGGACGCCATCAGCAGCTCTGGGAAGAGAAGCAGGAATCCCACCCCTGGACCTCTATACCGAAGCAACTACACTCCAGAGAGCCGCAAGCGCCGTGAATCGCCCTGTTTACACTGATACAAGCAACATCCTGGACGCTGCCTGGGCGCAGATGAAGGGAGGAAGGCGTGGCATTCGCAGGCAGAACACGCCCCCAAGGCGCCTCCTGGGCTCGAACGAGCCAGGCAAAGGGCCACGGAATGCACACATGAAATGCAGACAGGAAATGCAGACTCGTAGTAACAACTTTGAAGAACCTAGGCCCCAGCGGGCCTATCGACACTAGGCAAACACAAACAGAGGTCAATCTAGGGTCGATGGAAGATGGAGCCAAACCCCCAAACTCGCGCCGATGGACGTCTGGGCTCGCCACGAATGAAAAAAACGTTGGGTTCGTACAGTAGACGGGAGAGCCGTCGCAACTTGGAATACTCCCTGGGAGGTCAGTTCCCTGACGCTCTACGATAACCTATCAAAATACCAGACCACTGTGCTCATGCTCCTTCGTACGGAAGTAATCGGCCTAAACGCCTGGCTGGCCTCAATACGTGTACCGGATATTCCGACTGCGGTTGGCATGCACAGACTGTCCGCCATGTCTTGATCCATTGCCCAAAATATGAGAGACAGAGAGCGGACCTCATTAGAGCCACGGGCTCGGAAGACCTCCGAGCTATCCTTACGCATGTAGCCAGCGCACAGGCGGTGGTTTGTTCACTGTGGGATCCTGAACCGGTTCAGAGTAGCCCACGAAATTGATCTTGAGGACATCTCAGAATATACCCCATTCCAGGTCTCGACGTGATCCCAGAGGTTTATGGTGGCCAATCCCTCTTCTCCGTCTTCTGTCAATTCTTTTCTTTATTCTCACCCCTTTTTCTTTTCTTTTCTTTCCTCTTTTTTAATCCCTTCAAGCTCACCACCGAGGAGGTGGAACCAACGGTTCAAGTGGCAGCACAACCATAAAGGCTAACGGCCGAGGCGCTGGAAATACCGAGGCGGAACTACAGGCTTTCCCCCGGCTTGGGGTTTTGTCCTATTGTACTTAAGTTCGCCCTCATGGACCCAAATCGGGGACCAAACAGGGCCTGAATGCAAGAATTAATTATTATTAATTATTGGAAGGAGGCACAGCCATGGTATATGGAAAGAATCAGCATTCGGGTTGAGATGTTGGAATTTTGAAAACTTCTTTACAGCCGCCACTGGCAACCAAATTTGAAAATTGTTTCCAGGCGAAATCTTGTTTCACTTCCAGTTTCCGTCTGATAGAATCTAGTTTCTTCAACCAGACCTCTGTTGCAAAAAGGAATCAGGCGTGTCTACCCCGAGAAACAACCAACTAAGGCATTTAAGTTAAGAAGGATTAGAAGGTAGGTAGATAAGAGCTTTATAGTGACCGTAGATGTGATATATCACGTGTATTTTATTAGAAGAGCCAGGAACTGTAGTGGGGATCAATCCATCAGAAAGAGCAACCTCCATCAACATCGACAAAATAGATTTTGCTCGACCACTTTTACGACTACGACTGCGTTGTTTCTCAGAACGCGTATTCTGCCGGTGTTCTTTGAGAATAATGGTAATTGGGATCCCATTTCATCCCGAAGCTGTCGATTAACTGGATCTTGCGTCTCATTTTTTATATGCTGCGGCTGTTTTGTCACGGAGATCTTTAATTGACAGTACTCTTCCTCTCTTCAGCCTGTCGATTTTTCGTTTTACCGACGAAGGGACCTTTTGTTCATGTTATGTATTATGTGGCTAGGATTATATTCTTCAATTTTGAACCGAATATATGGAGATTGTAGCCACAAAACCGAAAGAGAACAATAATGACCGAAATAATCCCTATGTCGTAGTGAATGGTTTTCATATAAGCCAGATCCTCGCCCTTTTACATGCCAAAACCAAGCTCACCGTCAGTCGCTTGACAAACTCGTATGACCTGTTCACTTCAAGCGGTATCTGGGCCAATTTCTCGACAAAGAATTTAAACCATTCGCATTGTAGAAGAAATGCTATGAGCTGTAAGTGTATGAATATGGGCAAAAATATCAAGCTCCTGTTGTTTTGACGTCAACTACTTTTGAATTTAAAATCAGATAGTATGACGAAAATAGATTCATCTCCTCTAAATAACCATAAGTCTAATCTAGGGGGCAGATCTCAAGCATGTAGAAAAGGATGCATACATCAAAGAATCTTTTCTGGGGGAAAGATTCTTTGTATGACATGAGCATAGGGAAAGTGAAACACAAAGGAGATGACTGGCATGGGGAATAAAGGGGTTGACAGATATGACTAGATAGTAGCAGATATTTAAAAGTCAACATCACATGCATTATAATTAGTAAAACCCGGCGATTTGAATGATCAAAGCACCGCATCAAGACCTCTAGTTGTTAAATTTGAAGTCAAGCCTACAGTGGTCGATCGGAATTCGGTGCTGGCCATAAGAAGAGAGTAAAGTGGTTGGCATCAGTGACCAGTCACTACTGAGTCCAGGGCATAGGGGTTGTACAACATTACCTAGGGAACAAGCTGAGAGCCAACTATGATAGGTACAGACAAAGTGGCAGATGTCTCGCCCACATATTGTATCAAAAATAAGACGACTCATATCGGGCACAAAAGGTAGAGGTTCTAAACCAAGAAGTTGCGGCTCGAGCCAGTTCAGTTGCTCGACGATAGAAATACCGGAAAGGAATAGGAGAAACCACGCACGCTGGACTTAAGTAATAAACAACAGGTTCCGCAGTTTCCGGCGCTGTCATCATTTATATCTTACATTATGACGCCACGGTGATCCATCAATAATGATTGCGAAGACCTCTTAATTTGCCGATAGCATGAGAGGTCTGAGCTTGCTCTTCCCAATTCCTTCAGTCTTCACGGCCCTGGACATTCAATATCGACCCTAGTACAGCCACTGGCGCATTCGACTGATTCGACTGATTCGACTGCATGTCGCTGTTCCCATGCAAGCTACCATGACTTCAAGCTCCGGGATTCCGCCACGGCTTTCAATATGAGGGCATATCGACACCGGGCATGATATCGATGGCTATGAGAAACTCATATATTTCTCCTCCTTCAAGCCTCTACCCTTTCAATCGGCCTCTTAACATCGCAAGTTCTTACAGCTTTTATGCTAATCTGTTACTACAATTGCATCTTTACAGAGTATCATAGTACGCTTCATACTCTCAACCACAATGCATATGGTGTGAGGGAAAGTAGGCCCAACTGCCTAGTGGGTGCTGAGTTTACAGGCTACAGCCAAAAGGCACGAATCGATGAGTCTGACCGGGAGGTCATCGATCTCAGCGTACTGTATAGCTTGTCTGGACCAAGGTCCTGACATATGACGACTTGGTTTGCTGTTATCGATCGAATTACTCAGACCAGGGGTATTGGCGACTCCGGTTACAAGAATGTCCCTGGGTTTGATGAAGGAGACTCGGAATTTTCTTTCTTCTGGAACTGGTCGCCTGACTGGGGATGAAGATTGTTCTCAGCGGCAAGGGTTCTCATTCATCCCTATGATAATACTGTCTCATTAAATTATGTACATTTACCTACCGCGCACTTTAGAATTAGACCCTGATTGCTTAGTTTACTATCACTCATGCCGTCCCGTTCGCTTCCAAAGAATTGCTTATTCATATTATAGGGCTAGTAGAGAAGAGAAGAAAGTAGAGAAGGCGACTCCTACCGCCCCCTTCTAAACTGGTTCTTGGCTATGAAAGGTTGAATTAGAAGTCGTGTAGGCCTGCCTGTAAACTAGTTCCCGAATTTGAAAGGCCAAACTTGAAGTCAATGTAGGCTTGTAAACTAGTTCTTGGCTTTGAAACGTGGAATCTGAGGTCAATGTGTGCCTGTAAACTAGTTCCCGACTTTGAATGGATGGAAATTGAAGTCGATGTTGGCTTCTAAACTAGTTCTTGACTGTGAAATATGAAATTTGAAGTCGACATAGAGGTCCAAACTAGTTTACAAGCCTACATGGACTTTAAATCCCCCCTTTCACAATCAAGAACTAGTTTAGAAGCCTACATTGACTTCAAATTCCACGTTTCACAATCGAGAACTAGTATACAAGCTTACGTCGACCTCAATAGTAGTCATGCCGTGTTTATGGCAGGTGACGGCAATTATATCTGGGGGCGACGGCGAGGATGCGCCGCAGATACCTCAGACGTACCGCCGAAAATTTGGTGTTCCTCTAAAAAAGGCTTATGATATTATGAACGAGGGCGTAGCAGTAAATATGGGGGGCCCAGCAATAGGCCCTTTAGATTTCCATATCAAAGCGTAGTAATCCGTATACGAGTTTTACGCCATCCCTTCAACGCAATCCCTTCACTCTACCCTGCGTTTATTGTCAGATATCGATTCTTCAACGGCCAGACGGCGTTCCCGAGCCACAGAAGCCGACCTACCCAACCCTAAATCGATACTTCTTACACTTTGCACAGCAATTCCAATTTCGTAATTGTCACTTGGCTCTGAATTCCACCACCCGAGGAGACGAGAACACGCTAGGTCGACGGCAGGCTGCAGCTCCCAGGTCGTTATCTCCCTCTTGTTAATTAATTGCAGATAAACAGTCACGGGCTCTCTACACCTGGGCAAGCCAGGTGGAAGAATGCCCGCGGCCATCACCGTCAGAAGAAAGATTATCGCAGCTGATTTCAAGTTGGGCTGTCGATTGGTGTACCAAGCTTGATATTATCGCTGCATGCTGGTGGTGGCCTTGGATCGGAATAATAAGACAAACATCACACTATATACTAGTGCACAGTTATTTGAAGTACATGGTGGCAGGATGTTTCCACGATCCCCATGTTCGAGGCATTGTCCTTTGCCGTTCAAGAGACGAAACATCCTGCACCAACCTTTGTACCCCTGAAGTACTTGTCATGACCTTTTTCAAGAACTTGTGATTTCCTTTGGCTTTCTGATCCTTTATTATCTCCAGCCATTTTTCTGCATCGGAGACAAAGCCAGCTATCTCATCATCCGAGTCTGATTCATCATCTGCTCCATCGTTATCATCCCCGGAGTCGGATAGTAGCTGGTCTTCATCGATCGTGCCGGGATAGGTATCCCCCTCGGCTCCAGAATCCGACGAGCCATCGTCAACAGTCTCAAAATTGGGGATTTCATCCGAGTCGGACTGAGACATCTGCGTATCAGCTGACATGTGTTCGTCTTGATTTTCCGTTGGTTGAAATTCAGGGCGTAAAACCAACTGCTCGTCGACCCAAAACGGGGGGGATCTTTGCCTCCGGACCTGGCGGAAGAAAGGTATCGGATCTACGATAGGTTCGTAGCAGGAAACCAGATGCTTGCAAATTAAAAATCGCGAGTTTATGAAACGTGGGCATCCACAGGCCCACTGAACCGGGTTTGCATGATATCGCCGCGGGTCCTCAACCGATTGCGAGCGAATGGTTAGTCGCTTCCATTGCTGCTTGAATGCTTTTCGCCATGATGCGACTGGCTGGCGGGGATCTTGGCTAAGAATGCCCTGCATGCGAGTGAGGCTAACTGGAATAGACCTCGACAGCAGGACCCAAACTAGCAGATCTATTCGAGGCCGGTTAAATCTGTGGAGATAGTCATGCTTCAACCTCCGCCAGTGGGACTCGACTATCATAGTCGTCTTCAAGACTGGTATTTCTTTGTCATTTGCAGACCTTGCCCATAAAGCCCATTTATCGGGCTGGTACCAGTTTATCCACATGTAGGCCCACAGGCGGAAGTAATCTCTTGACCGGCACCAGGAATACATCTCTCTGGCAGAATCATTGTGGATCTGCTGGGCCGTTCGATAGGTCCCGTTTTGGTCTGGGATTAGGGGGTGCACATTAAAGTGGGTTGAGAACATGGTCAACACCGCCTCTTTTTCCTGTTTATCTTTTACCCCAACTGTCGCACGTGGATGTACGTTTGAGAACTGCAACCGGGAAGGACAGGAACAACCACCATAGCGATGTTCAGCACCCGGACGACGGATTGGCAGTGAACCCCAACATATTTCTACGTCGGGTATTATAACTTGAACCTCACCGGGTTTATACTCATTCTGAGTATTTGTTTTCAGAGAGGATGCCAGTTTCGTCCGGATGGCTCGCCGGACATGCCAGTAGCATAGTTGAACTGTTGCAGTTGGCCATGTCTCGCGCACGGCAGAGATCTCAGAAGGATCCTTATCTGTGCCAAAGAAGGTTGGGGCGAAACCTGAGGCTCGGAGGTTTTGCAATAACTGGCAGAGAACACCGCGAATAGCCCCAGGGATGGCGAGACGTTCGCCTTTTTCATTGTCCTCAAATACTTCAACCAAGCAGTATGCCAAGGGAACTCCCGTGCCATCGACTTCCGCCAAGACAGCAAAAAGCTCGACCCCAGCATTGTTGGTGCCATACGTGGCGTCCATCGCCAGTTCCTTAGCACAAGGGGCGAGCACACGAATCGAATCGGATATGAACAAAGCTAGCCCCCGAACGTTATCAACACAATAGGAACACGACGTGACATCTGTGTTCTCCTGGAGTAGATTCTGGGCAGAGCGGAGAGGGTCGGGGTCACGACGCCAAATTCTCGAATTGACGAGCTGCCATTGATAGTATACCTGATACGCGCTTACAGAGGCCCATCCTTGCGGTCGGGCAGCTTGTATTTCTCGGAAGATCTCTGCTGGCGTGGAGGTAGCATGCCGTTCCTGGATGAATTCCATCACATCTGAAGAAAGATGTGAATTAAAATATGGTACGTGGTAACTATGGCTTATGCTGATGGCGAGGGTTCGCTCCTCGAGTGATGGTCTCAGCTCTAGCCTGCTCCGGCAGTCAAACCGATCCATGCGAGGAGAGTCTTGCTTTCCCTCGGCGACCGACTCTCTCGCACGACCGGCGTCCTGGCAGCAGAAGTAGATATACCTCAAATACTCCCAATGCGTCCTTTTGTGCCAAAATCTAAAGCCACCGATCTTCCAAATAAGATCTACAATGGCCCCAACGGAATCGTTCAAAGGTTTCCGGTCATAACTTCCATCCTCTTTTTGGGAGAGTCTTGCACCGAATGAAACTGGGAGTCTATCCATATTGAATGTACAATTTACCTCTAGCGGCTCTGTTTGTTCCTGCGAAGAGTGTTCAGTAAGGATTGTGGATAGAGTCACCAATAGAATAGTGAACGATGGAAAATGGCATACATGATGATTCCACGCCGCAAGCTTGGCTTGGAAGTCATCCCAGTCATCGAATACAATATCCAACTCCCGTTTCAGCCCATGTCGATTACATGTCTTTCTAACCTTCCCGGATTTGAGTGTCTCGAAACTTTGATTATCGCGAAACGCCTTACAACGTGAGCACCAAAGTTGCCCTTGGCATTGCATGTCGTCCATTTCAACTGATTATTGGTAAGAGGTGTCTTGTTCAAGTTAGTCTGTTTTAAATTGTCTAGAAGTCCAGACCTGTTGAATCGTATCGACGGAAAAACTTCTCAGAGAAGAAATAAGAAATATCTATGTAGGGGATCCATGGATATCCTCTGTGGCCCCACAAAAGCCCTAAACACGAACAACCCTAGTGGCTAGCGCTCGTCTTCAGAACTTGGTTGTAAAACCCATCTGGCTTACCATCTTGCATAATTCCATGTACTTATTATTTTCCGATGCTTTTGTCAATACATCTACTAGATTGACTTTGCGTCCATATGTAGAATACGCACACTCAAGTTTAAGCCCATAGTTAGGATTCGTGTTTAGAAAACGAAGGTGTTTTGCAGCTACAGTATTATCTGGTATTTTTATTGTAGGTGGTGAGCTACAATATTCGACCTTGTTTTTATTGCTAGCCAAATTAAATTGTTCTACTGGACGTTGGTATTCGAGTTTCTTATCGTTGTCAGCATCCTGATCTTGTGCGACTGTTTTATACGTGATCTTCATAGGGATATTTGTCCTCCATCCACGTGTCATTGCGTAGGCTAGAATATTAGGGATATGGGCATTGTAATAGGGCTTTGTTACTTATCACGATGTAATTTGCAGTCAGGAGAGCGAGATGGCTCACCAAGGACCCCAATACCAAAATGTTGAGCTCGAGTAATGACACTATCTACCAGTTGCTCAATCGGTGCAGCAATAATCATGTCATCCACATAGATAACGATAAATTTGTTTTTATCCTCCTTCATCAGAATTATGCTGCTGTGGTAATGTGTCACAATCAGGGTAGTCAATAGTACAACAGTACAGTACAAAACCCCGTGCGTCTGGACCGACATGGTACAAGGCCGTCATAGTACAGTATGGTCCAGGCGACTTGCACTGCCGTATGGTACAGAGGGGGGTTAGTTTGTACTGCAGTTTGACCTCAGTGCAGCCGTACAAGCCTTGCCAAAATAGTTTACGGCTTTCGTGAGAAATATCCCCTTTTTCATCGTGAAAAATATTATATTAGGGTATCTGTTGTAGTATCTAGTCAACTTTAGGTCCCCTGTTCGATGGGTATCGTGATAT
>Ga0209330_1000894_pt1 | contig 10263 bp, 6 predicted proteins | sample JacPinW_OM2H0_O3_FD_187969 | JGI IMG/M metagenome (GOLD analysis project Ga0209330, IMG submission 187969) | Forest soil microbial communities from Algoma, Ontario, Canada - Jack Pine, Ontario site 1_JW_OM2H0_O3 (SPAdes) (version 2) | ecosystem: Environmental > Terrestrial > Soil > Boreal...
TCGATGAAATCGCTCTGGAGATGTTTGTGCGACTCGAAGGTTTGGGTTTCCAGAGCCAAGCGATACCGGCTGTCCAAGAGGCTGTGCTAGGTACTGTGTCCATTGAAGTAGGTCGAGCGCTCACTTTTGCCTGCGAGGAGATCGTTCCCAAGCTCGAACTTGCAAACGACGAAGTTGAACATGTCCTCGACGCCCTTGACGGTCGTTACGTGCCTGCAGGACCGGCAGGCGCGCCCACTCGCGGGATGGCCCATATTCTTCCTTCAGGAAGAAACTTTTACGCCGTCGATCCCCGTGCGTTGCCCTCGGAAGCCGCATGGAGGGTCGGTCAACAGTTGGCGCGTGAAGCGATTGAGCGCTACCGCAAAGAAGAGGGCCTCTACCCGGAGACGGTTGGATTGAGTGCCTGGGGAACGTCGCAAATGCGGACACACGGCGACGATGTCAGCGAAATGCTAGCTCTTCTCGGAGTTGAGCCGCGTTGGGATAAGCAATCGCGCCGTCCAGACGGCCTAAGCCTAATTCCGATTGAACAATTGGGTAGGCCGCGCGTTGATGTGACCTTGCGCATCAGCGGCTTCTTTCGCGATGCTTTCCCGCACTTGATCGACATGATGGACCAGGCGGTATCGCTGGTGATCAACGCAGATGAGCCGGTGGAACAGAACTATCCGCGAAAACACTATCTTCGCGATCTGGAAAAGAACGCTGAACACGGCGTGGAAGAGGCTGAGGCCCGTTCGCGGTATCGCATATTCGGGGCGAAGCCAGGGACATATGGCGCTGGCATCCAAGCCATGATCGAAACCCGCCATTGGAAGTCGGACCAGGATTTCGCACAAGTGTTTCTCGAATGGGGAGGCTATGCATACGGGAAAGACGTCAGCGGCGTGGATGCTCGTGGTGTTTTTGCTGAGAGACTGGGGGGCGTACAAGTTGCCCTGCACAACCAAGACAATCGTGAGCACGACATCTTCGACTCGGACGATTATTTCCAATTCCACGGAGGCATGATCGCGACCATTCGCGCTCTAGCGGGAATACAACCGAAAGCCTATTTCGGAGACAGTTCGCGCCCTGACGCGGTTCGAGTGCGGGATTTGCGAGAAGAATCTCTTCGCGTTTATCGCTCGCGCGTGATCAATCCGAAATGGATCGAGAGTATTAAGCGGCACGGGTACAAGGGCGGCCTGGAGTTGACGGCGACGGTCGACTACATTTTCGGCTTCGATGCGACAGCCCATATTGCGCCAGATTTTGTTTATGAAGGACTTGCGGAACACTATATCCTTGACCCCAATATCCAGGAATTTCTCAGAGACTCGAATCCCTGGGCTCTAAATGCGATGGCTGACCGGTTGCTCGAAGCTGCTCAACGCGGAATATGGGAGCAACCGAAAGGAGAAACAGTCGCGGCATTGCGCCAAGTGTTGCTCGACAGTGAAACTCTTCTTGAAGCCCGGAGCGAGAAGACGAGAAAGACCGTATGAGACCGCCATCCTATCCATTTGCAGCGATCGTCGGCCAGACAGAACTGAAGAGCGCCGTCTTGCTCGCGGCTGTAGATTGGCGACTTGGCGTTCTCTTGCGAGGCGACAAAGGCGCTGGAAAGACAACCGCCGCAAGGGCCCTTGCAGAATTGCTACCCTCGCCGTCTCCGTTTATCAATCTTCCGATGGGTGTAACCGAGGACCGGCTGTTGGGTGGCATCAATCTCAGCGCGACGCTCAAAGGCGAGCCGTCGCTTCGCCCTGGCCTGCTTTCGGAAGCCGATGGCGGTGTCCTTTATGTGGACGAAGTGAACCTTTTGACGGACCATCTTGCCGACACTCTCCTCGATACGGCGGCGACCGGAATCCATAGTGTCGAAAGAGAAGGTTTCAGCGCCACGCAAGAGGCACGATTCGTTCTTCTCGGTAGTATGAATCCAGAAGAAGGCTCTTTGAGGCCGCAATTGCTCGATCGATTTGCTCTCGTTGTGGATGTTTCAGCGTCGTTGGATCCTGCCGAGAGACGGGAAGTCGTCGAACGACGGCTTGCATATGAAAAAGATCCCGTACCTTTTGTAAATCGATGGAAACATGAGCAGTCTCACATCCAGGCACAGATTGCGAAGGCACGATCTCGGCTCACTTCGATTCTGTTTCCGCAGGAGATGTTGGACCGCATCAGCCAGGCTGTTTGCGACCTGGGTGTGCGCTCACTCCGTGCCGATCTAGCCATTGCGCGGGCGAGTTGCGCGCAAGCTGCTCTGCTCGACAGTGATCGAGTTCTGGAAGAGCATATCAACGCAGTCATGCCATTCGCACTGGTGCACCGAGTAACCCGTCTTCCACGGAATCCGCCTCCGCCGTCCCGAATGCCAAACTCAGCACCCCCACCAAAAACCGATCCTCGCACCGATAGCCCGGGGCAAGCTGAAGCGAAGGAACGCCTTTTTTCTTCCCAAACAATCTCGATGCCGTCCCTGTCCCAGACTTCCGAGCACAGCAAACTGGGTATAGTCGCCTCCAAGCAGGGTGAGGCTTCCGGTCCGGTAATCAGAATTAGAAAAGCAGAACAACCAAGGGAATTGGATGTACGTAGTTCAGTTGTCGAAGCCGTTTCTCAACGTGGGAAAGCGTCACTCCGTCCGGAGGATCTTTACGAAAAGGTCCGCAAGCCGCTCTCGGGCTCGCGTTTCTTGTTTCTTGTGGACTCAAGCGGTTCCCATGCTGCTCAGGATCGAATGCGCCTCGTCAAAGGTGCGGCCATAGGCCTCATCGAGGGGTCCGTACATCGACGTGATGAAGTAGCAGTCATCGTTTTCCGAGGCGCATCGGCTGAGATTCTAGTCGAACCCACAGGCGACGTTGACATCGTTCGCAATGCGCTCGAATACTTGCCGACTGGCGGCAGAACCCCACTCGCGCATGCCTTGGAACTGGCCGCTCAACTACTGGCGGAAGACACATTATTGATCCTACTCACGGATGGCCATGCCAATGTTGCTTCTCGGAGCAACGATCCGTGGAGAGATGCGTTGGACGCCGCAGACAAAATTCAATGCAGCTCGTTGGTCATCGATACCGAACTGAATGCCAACCCGACCGGGAAGGCGAAAGTGATAGCAGACGCCCTGCGAGCGGAATACGTCAAGCTTGAGACTTTCGAAGCGGGAAAAGATTTGTCAAAGCTCCTGTCGGCGCGAATGATGAAGCACACCAATTGAGAATTCTCTGGTGCGGCTTTCTTTAAGTTGACAATCCGGAAAAAGATTGACGTCCTCCCCCGGACGCAGCTGACCGTCCGATTTCCTTGGCTTCCTGCGGTGGCGTCGCGGCATTGCTGCTACGCTCAGTTGTCTTGTTCGTTCTTTCCTCCACTTTCTTCACGCGCAGGTGTAACCACAACATCGCGGCTGCCAACCCCGGCCAGGAGCACGTTCTCGCGGCATATGCTTCTTCTGGCTTGACAGCAACGAGTTCCAAGTGGGGATTGGATTACGTTGTCGGTTCCTCCTTTCGATGGAATTGCGCCGATTTGTGAAGTATCCCCTGCCATGACGACCAGGATTTGACTGGCACCCTTCCATCCCGTATAAAACTTGTGACTTGGTGTTGTATGGGAATCCGGTTTAACTCCGGAGCGGCCCAGCCACTGTAAGCGCAGAGGATCGAGGTGAGCACGCCACTGGTGCAGCAATGCACTGGGAAGGTTGCTTCGATCCAGAGAAGCGCGAGCCAGGAGACCGACCAGGTTCACATCGATTCGAATCGACTCTCTAAGGGAGCGTCGATGACGATTCTTTCTGCAGAGCGAACCAGTCAAAGGATGTTTATGTCGACCGCAGGATTTGTATTTCTGTTGTTTTTTCGGGCACGCACTGGCGCTCTTTAAGTCATGGAAAGGTGCGATTCGACGTGAGTTTTTCAATGCATCACAATGTCGCAGGCCGCGGGAGGTGTTTGCCCGTGGTTGAACCGGCGTAAGGCAATTTGCTGGTGGGATGTTCGGGAAGCGCGGTGAAAATCCGCCACTGCCCCGCAACTGTAAGCGATCGTTTTTGCGACTGCACAAGCCACTGCCCGTCAAGGGTGGGAAGGCGTGGTCGCTTAGTAGTAGGTCGCGAGTCAGGAGACCGGTCCCGCCAAGTTCATGGTCCGCTCTTTCTAGGGCGAAGGAGGACTTGATGTCTAGACTATGGTTTTACCGTGTCCGGTTGGTGTCTTGCTGGACAATCGCGCTGGTGCTGTTTGCCAGCTCTTCCCACGCACAATCCACTCCTAATCTGCGCGGCAAGGTAGTGGATCAACTCGGCAGCCGCGTTCCCGACGCAAAAGTTGTCCTTCTTGAGGACGACAAAGAAATTGTGGCGGGGAAATCCGACGGACAAGGATCCTTCAGTTTGGCGGCGCCGAAGGAAGGCCGCTACAGCCTTCGCGTTGAAGCAACGGGCTTTGCTACGCAAACCATTCCGTTCGACGTTGGAAAAAACGGGAAAACTGAAGAGTTGACTATAACACTGGGCATTGGCCCGCTAGCCCAACAGATTGTCGTCTCGGCGACCGGTTTTGCCATTCCTGAAGCCCAGGTCGGCGCCTCGGTGAGCGTGATCGATAGCGACCAAATTGACACGCTCAACAAACTAGATGTCCTCGAAAATCTGCGACTGGTGGCCGGCGCACAAATTGTTCAGACGAGCCAGAGGGGAGGCACGACGTCGCTGTTCATCCGCGGCGGCGAATCGGACTTTAACAAAATACTAGTCGATGGTATTCCCGTGAATTTCATCGGCGGATTTTTCGATTTCGCCCAGCTTTCGAACACTGGAGTCGACAACCTCGAAGTGCTTCGTGGCTCAAATAGCGTTCTATACGGAGGTGACGCGTTGAGTGGCGTCGTGAACGTCACTTCGGCGCGCGGTACGACGGAAATCCCAGAGCTGAGATATTCCACTGACGGTGGCAATTTTGGAACGCTGCATCAAGACGTATTGCTCAGTGGCTTGGTGCACGGACTTGATTACCTAACCGACTTCTCAGAGTTCCAAACACGAGGCAGCTACCAGAATGATTATTTCCACAACGAGACGGTCAGCACAAATGTCGGCTGGCAAATAAATCCAACGACTGGAATTCGCGCAACATTTCGCCACGTTGGAAGCAACGTTGGAAGTCCCAACGGAATTCTTTTCCACGGAATTTCGGACCAGGCCTGGCAGACAAACCGGAACACATACGGTAGCGTATCGGCGCAGCAACAAACGACCGAGAAGTGGCACAACCTAGTGCAGTTTAATTTTGCCCAGAATAACCTACTCTACGTCGATCCGTTTCAGGTCGGTGAGCCCTCTTTCGGCAACACTCTAGGGAATGTAGTTACCATTCGGGGTGCCAACGGCTATCGCGTAACCGGCCAGGCCATTCTCGACTTCGCAGGAACCTATCCGGAAATATTTCCCGACAACGAGGCGCGACGTTCCCTTTACGCTCAGTCTGACTACCAATTCTTCAAGGATTGGACTGGAATATTCGGCTTTCGCTATGAGCACGAAGACGGAGAAGGATTCACGCGAGACAACTACAGCACGATGTTACAGGGTCATGGCAGCATCGCGCATCGCCTCTTCACAACATTCGGCGTGGGACTGGAACACAACTCGTTTTTTGGCTTTGCCGCCACGCCGCGCGTTTCGTTGGCTTACTACCTTCGAAAAACTACCAATGCCGGCATTTTCGGCGAAACAAAACTCAAATTCAATTTTGGCAAGGGAATTAAGGAAGCCAGCACTTTAGAGCAAGCCGGCGCATTAATCACTATTCTGACTCCGGCTCAGATCCAGCAATACGACGTGGGATCCATTAGGCCGGAGCGAAGCCGCACATTCGACTTCGGACTTGAACAGAGACTGTGGAATGGGCGGTCGCTCCTGGGTATAACGTTTTTCGACAACAACTTCTATAACTTGATCGCATTTCTTAACCCCGGCGAACTGGAATCGATCGGCGTGCCCCCGGTTATTGCCAACAACCCAAACGGTGGGGCCTATGTCAACGCAACGTCGGAATGGACCAAAGGATTCGAAGTCGAGTACAAACACGATCTTGGACACGGTCTTTTGTTCCAGGGGGAGTATGCCTACCTCGACGGCTTTGTCACGAAAGCCTTTAACGATCCTTCTATCAATCCTCTATTCCCCACAATCCCAATAGGCGCCTTCGCTCCTCTGCAGGGAGGCAGGCCGTTCCGCCGCGCACCACACTCCGGAAGTCTCGCTTTGTTTTACAACCACAGAAGGTTCACTGGAGCGCTGAGCGGATCTCTTGTAGGACGTCGCGACGACAGTACGTTCCTTTCAGATGAGAATTTCGGAAACACCATGTTGCTTCCCAATCGGAATCTGGCGCCGGGTTATCAGAAGTTCGATCTTAGCGTAGGCTATTCGGTGACCCACTACGCCAAGGTCTACACAAGCATCGAAAACCTTTTCAGCCAGCATTATCAGCCTGCTTTCGGGTTTCCCGCCACACCGTTCGAGATTCGAAGCGGTCTGACGTTCAGCATCGGCGGAGAGCGAGGCTGGTGGAAATGACGAGGACCGGTTTCGACTGGTCTTCAGCGAGCCAACGGCCGCTCCTCAAAGTGCGCATTTCTGAAGACACTCTCGTCGTTTCTCTCCCGCGTCCCAGCCCGGTAATTAGCTGGGCGGCGGTTCAGGGGGGCTCCGCACCCAGGCCGCTCACATCATCGAGCATCGATTTGCGGAAACTATCGATTGCGAAGATGCCGGGAAGATTCTTAGGCGCGCCGCAGCAAAGCTGGGATGCAAGGATCGTTTGTCGGCATGATCACAATGGCCGATATTCGAAATCACTCAATCAAAACGAGCGCTTATGAGGATTTACGGGTCTGGGTGCTGCCCCCGGCCAGTTGCAAGGTTTATCAACAGTTGGGCAGCCTGGGAACACGGCGGAGGGTCGGCCGTCCTCAGTCGAAGCCGGAGCCGTTAATCTGGTTGTGGCCGTGAATTATCACTTCACCCAGGAAGCGATGTTGGAAGCGATGTTGATCGCGACCGAAGCCAAAGTCAAAGCGGTCCACGACCTCGGCCTGCGCACCCATCTCGCAGGGGCGGTGACAGGGGCGAATATGGACTGCGTAGCAATTGCCAGCGGCCACGACCGCCGATATCACTTTTCTTCGAAAACACACAAAGTGGGGAGAATTGATCGGAAAAACGTGCGTAGAAAGTACTGAAGAAGCCATTAAATCAGCCATTTCCGCTCGAACCTGAGATCTTTGACCCGATGGTGAGGACACCCGAATCTGTGATCGATTGGGAACCATGACAGCGCTGAGAATTATGGTTCAAGGAACCGGCTCGTATGTAGGCAAGAGCGTCGTTACCGCCGCGCTGTGCCGGTACTTTTACAAGCAAGGCTATCGAGTTGCACCATTCAAAGCGCAAAATATGTCCAACAATTCCTACGTTACAGCCGATGGCGGCGAGATCGGGAGGGCCCAGGCATTTCAGGCGGCAGCTTGTGGAATTGAAGCGACTGTCGAAATGAATCCGGTCTTGCTCAAGCCCTCAAGCGAGATGGGCTCCCAAGTTGTCGTGCTTGGAAGGCCTGTGGCAATGATGCGCGCGAGACAGTACCACCAATATCAGTCGCAGCTAATTCCGATTGTGCAACAGTCCTTTGAGAAGTTGGCCTCTGAGTATGACGTGGTCGTTATCGAAGGAGCCGGCAGTCCAGCTGAAGTCAATCTGCGCCGCTTCGACATCACAAACATGGCGATGGCAAAACTGGCCAAGGCACCCGTGCTTCTCGTCGGAGATATCCATTTAGGCGGGGTCTTTGCTTGGCTTGTTGGCACGCTCGAACTGTTGGAGCGGGACGAGCGCGATCTGGTCAAGGCCTTCGTGATTAACAAATTCCGGGGAGACATTTCGCTGCTAGGCGACGGAATCTCTTTTCTCGAAGAACGCACAGGCAAGAAGACCCTGGGTGTTTTGCCCTTTGTCCCGAATGTGCCTGTTGACGAGGAAGACGGAGTCAAAGAACCGCGATCGCGACGAGCCCCGCCCAAGTTGGATGGTACGTTGAATATTTCAGTCGTTCGCCTTCCGCGAATCTCAAATTCAACCGACTTCGAAACCCTTGAGAACGAGCCCGACGTAATTCTCCGATATATTTCCACGGCTCCGGAATCGAATGGGCCCATTCCTGACGCTGTAATTCTGCCGGGAACGAAAAGCACGGTGGATGACCTGGCGTTCCTCCGGTCTTCCGGACTCGAAACTTACTTGCGTTGGATTCGAGATACGAAAGTGCCGATCGTGGGCATCTGCGGCGGTTTCCAAATGTTGGGAACCACGATCCTTGATCCTGGCAATGTAGAGACTTCGGAGAGCGCAACGGAGGGTCTCGGTTTTCTGCCAGTCGTAACTGAATTCGAGGCACGCAAACAGACAGTACGGGTGCGCGGCGTTAGCCTGCGGTCCGGCGCGGAGATAACAGGATATGAGATCCACATGGGCCAGACAAAACTCGCAGAAAACCTTCAACCGTTATTCAAGATTAGAGAAGAGCACGGCAACTCAGAACGGAACGAGGGATGTATCTCGGTCGACGGATTAGTCTGGGGAACTTATATCCACGGGCTGTTTGATTCAGCGGCGTTTCGTCGCGAATTTCTCAATCAGTTGCGAGCGCGTCGTGGTTGGCTTCCACTGGCACGTCAAAACACCAGATCGAGGGGGGCCGATCTCGATTCTCTGGCTGTTCTGGTAAGCGAGCATCTTGATTGCGAGATGTTGAACGGGATTCTAACCGGGAAAATCTAGATGAGGATTCAGATTTACCAGATTGAAGGCAACCGGCTTTGATTGCCAGGGGCATGCACTGAGCAACTTTGATAAAACTCTTCCTGCCCTTCAATCCGATCTTGCCCAGAAGTGGATCGGGACGCAAACGGCGGCCAGATTTGCCTGAAGGAGGGGTGATTGTGGTCACACGACAAACATTACCCTCAGTGCAGACGAGCAACTGATTGAGCAAGCACGCTTGTTGGCCAAATCACAGGATAAGACGTTCAATGCTATGTTTCGCGAATGGCTGGAACAATTTACGGCACGCAGTGGCGGCGCGCAGGAGTTCGACGCTCTGATGAAGCGACTGAAGCATGTACAGGCGGGGCGTCGCTTCAGTCGGGACGAGATGAATGAACGGTAGGTTCTTTCTCGATACCAACATCTTCGTATATTCCTTTGACGCAAGTTCGCCGAAGAAGGCTGCGCAAGCCAGGAAGCTGATCAGAAGTGCAATCGAGACGCGCGGCGGCATTGTCAGCTATCAAGAGTGCAAGAGTTCTTTAGCGTTGCACTGCGCCATTTCTCAAAGCCCATGTGCGGCGTCGACGCAGAACAATATTGTCGACCACGTTTCGTCCACTCCTTTCAGTGCATTCTTCGCAAGTTTTGTTTGGAGAGGCACTCCGGATTGGAGCCAGGTTCCAATTGCCTTGGTACGATTCGTTGATCGTTGCCTCTGCAATCGGACTACTTTGCTGCGATGCAAATTCCACTCGTCGCCGGCGAATACTTTGGAGACAAAGAGCGCGAACACCCGGAAGATGCCGAAGGTCAGTGTGGAGTTCTTTAAAGCGAAGACTTTCAGGATGGACAGCAGATTGGAAGCGTCACGATCTCCAACCCCTTTGTCTGACAGAAGGACATCCTCTTGGGAATCTCAAATCGCTGGCGGAGAAAACAACGGCTCAGAGGGAGCATCCCCAAGCCGTTCAAACCATTCAAAATTGGTTGCGGGGGCCTGCAACCATCCGAACGAATCATCAATAAAGTTCGCGCTCATCCAACCGAAAGTCTGGAAAGCGTTACCGGTCTGCCCTTCATTGCGAACCCTTTGGCATCTGTTCGGACTGAAAGGATTCACTGGAAGGATCGCGGGCCGGCCCCTGAACCAGTCGACTCTATCAATTTGGATGGTTGCGGTGGCGGGGGTAATTAGCGGTTACGAACCGAGCTGTTAGACGACTGCGATCATGTGCCGCTTTGCTAGAGCCTCAATTTCAGGCTCGGTCAGCGCCGACAGGTCTGCGGTTTCGGTAGCGATGACCCGTCCAGAAATTTCGGGATGATGGGTCTTCAAGTATTCTTTCAAGAAGTCGGCGGCGTTGCTTTTTCCGGTGGCGTGACCGATGAGGACAATCTCAGTCGCCGGAGTGATATCTTTCGCGATCTCTTCATAAAACGAA
>Ga0209330_1000896_pt1 | contig 10218 bp, 8 predicted proteins | sample JacPinW_OM2H0_O3_FD_187969 | JGI IMG/M metagenome (GOLD analysis project Ga0209330, IMG submission 187969) | Forest soil microbial communities from Algoma, Ontario, Canada - Jack Pine, Ontario site 1_JW_OM2H0_O3 (SPAdes) (version 2) | ecosystem: Environmental > Terrestrial > Soil > Boreal...
GTCCGGACCCAGCGGCGCCGCAGCCTGCTTGGGATTGAACCGCTCGACCCTGTATTTCCGAATGAAGAAGCTGGGTATCGCCCGGAGCGTTGATTCATACTCTGAATCACAAAAAATCGTCGTGATGCGATGAGACTGAGAATTCAGTCTGCGGCCGCATTCCTCTTTATCTTTTTCTTGTGCAAGGTAGGAATAGGTGCGACAGACGACAGATCCGAACCATACAACTACTTTCGCGAGTACGTCGGGCTGAACGCCGAACAGATTCAGTCCATCAGCAATGGCAAGGCTTTGGCGAAGATCTTGGACACAGGGTCTGCGGATCAGATCCTCGTTTTTGGCGCTGTGCACATTGACTCGACTCCGGAGAAATACCTAAGATTCGCATCAGACATTGACGCTCTGCGTAAACTTCCCGGCTATCTCGCGATTCGCAAGTTCAGCGATCCCCCCGTCCTTTCAGATCTGGACGGCTTCACGCTCGAACAGGAAGACGTAAAGCAATTGAAGGATTGCAGGCCAGGGCATTGCGAAATTCAGCTGCCGGCCGAATCCATGGAAGAGTTTCAGAAGTCCGTGAATTGGTCCGCGCCGGATGTGGCTGATCAAGCAAACCACCTCGCACGACAGATGGCCCTGGAGGCTCTCCTCCAATATCAGAAGGGTGGAAACGCAGCGCTGGGAACGTATCGCGACAAGAATCACCCCGCAGCTGTAGCCGAAGCCTTCGAGTCCTTGTTGAGCCGGTCGAAAGCGCTTCCGGTGTATCTCCCCGACCTTAATAATTATTTGCTCCAATACCCATCCGCAAAATCGACCGATATCCAATCCGAGTTCTATTGGGAAAAGGTTAATTTCGGACTTAAGCCCACGCTCCGCATGGTCCAAGCAATCATTTACCGGGGGACAGTCCTCACGAAACCGGCATACGCCGTCGCTATAAAACAGCTTTACTCAAGCCACTACTTTGAAGCCGCCTTGGACCTGACCGTCTGCCTCAACGACTCCGACAACCCGGATCGACCAGGCTTTTTTCTGATTACCCTCAAGTCTTCACAACAGGCAGGTCTCACCGGACTGAAGGGAGGAATTGTGCGCAAGGTCGCCGTGGACAAGACTCGGTCTTCGCTGGAGCGAGCGCTCGCATCGATCAAGCAGAAACTAGAAACTCCAACCAGTTAATTTCCCCGGTGGTACGATTTGAAAACTGGAGACACATGACTTTCCCTGATGGGCGCACGCTCAACATCCTGTTGACCACCCTGCTCTTCGCAGTCGTCGTTCTTATCCTGTACGTTGCGCGCTCCGTTCTCATAATCTTCTCCTTCGCCATTCTGTTCGCCTACTTGATCGATCCCATCGTCCAATTCTTGCAAAGGCACTCCCTCTTTTACAAAAACCTCAGGGGACCGCACGTTGCTGAAACCTACCTCGCGTTTCTGCTATTCTTCGCGCTTGTCGCGCATGTGTTTGCCCCTCGGCTGGTAAGTTTCAACAGCAAACTATTCCATATTGCGCCCGCTCTGATTGAAGAATTTTCCACGGGAGAAATCGCCACTCGTATCGGCAACAAATATGGCTGGACCGATTCTCAAACGCTGCACTTGAAAGAATTTCTTCAGGGTCATCGAGACCAGACGCTACGAGTGGTGCAAACCGCGGAGCGATACACTTCAAACGCGTTGGCTGTCGTAATCGTGGTCCCTATTCTTGCAATCTTCTTTCTTGCCGACGGTGGGCGCATGGCTGAGGCCGTTATCCAAGCCGTTTCTTCCGGAGGTAATCGCGAAGCTCTGACTGAAATTGCCAGCGAGCTCAACATTGGACTCAAGAGATACGTCAGGGCCAAAGTGATTCTCGGAGTCTGCTCATTTGCGTTCTATTCAGTGTCTATGCTTGCGTTGGGATTTCCTCATGCGATTGCACTGGGCTTCCTGGGCGGAGTTTTGGAGTTCATTCCGGTCGTCGGCTGGATGACTTCAGCCACGGCGATCCTCCTTGTTGGTTTTTTCACTCATTCCCACTGGATCTGGATGGCCGGGCTCTTGGGCCTTTGGCGAGTTTGCATGGACTACCTGATCTCACCGCACGTTGTTGGAGAAAACCTGGAAATCCACCCACTGCTGGTAATTTTTGCAGTGATGGTCGGCGGCGAAGTCGGTGGAATTGTCGGGATTTATCTCTCGATTCCGTTGATGGTAGTAATCCGGGTCATCTTCCAAAGGTCCATAGCCCTGAGGGCGCACCCTCAATCTCAGCTCCCCATCAGCAATGCAGTGCCCGCCCTTAACCCCAAAGCTGATTTACTGGGACGCGCCAGAGACTGTAGGGGGCGTCAAGATGTTTGAGGCCAGCACTGTCATTCAGTTGACGGATGTTATCCGGCGGGCACCATCGGACTGAAATGCAACTCATCGCACACTGCTGATCTCCTCTAAGTCCTTCATCTCGACTACTTTCGAACCGAGCAGAACAAAAAGCGAATCGGCACCGAAAGTGCATTGCCTTCAAGTGAAGCAATCGTAGAAAGGGAGAAACATCAATGGGTACATTAGAAACTTCCCTTGCGAGCGGATCGGCGATAGTTGGAAAGCTGTTTCGTGCGAATATCCGCAGCCCTGAATCAGCCGGACCCGATTCGCGACCTCGCAAGTTACATTCCTCTGATGCGAATTTCACCTCGCCGGTCATGCGCGATGATTGGGACCTCATCCGCCAGGCTATCGTGGGAAATCCGGAAGCGCAGGAGCGGCTTTTCAAAACGTACACGCCGAGGCTCTATCGGGCAGTTTTTGCCGTCTTGCGAAATAGAGAAGATGCGGAAGACGCAGTTCAAGAGAGTTGGTGTAGGGCTTACGCGAATCTCCATTCTTTTCAGGGGCGCGCTGCCTTTTCCACCTGGCTAACCCGGATCGCAATCAATTCAGCCCTCATGCTCCGCCGAAGGAAGAGCATCCGTCTGGAAGCCTCTCTGAACGATATTCTAGACAATCAATCAGAACCGTTCTTCGACGGAAAAGTCGCCGCGGCGCCGAATCCCGAGGAAATTTATGTGGCAAGCGAACTGAATTCCCTCATCCAAGACCAAATCCGAAAGCTCCCTCCACGAGTTCAGGCGGCATTTCGGTTACGCAAGATTGAAGAATTTTCAGCCAAGGAAGCCGTCCAAGCTTTGGGCATTCGCGAAACTGCATTGAAGTCCCGAGTCTTACGGGCTCGCAAAAAAGTAGCACGCGGACTCCGAAAACTGCTTTCTACGTCGCCTCGTCCGCACGCTGTCTACCGCTCCAACGCACAACCAAGGCTGAGTCAGCAATTCGCAAGTCTGCGCCAGCCTGGGCCTCGCCTTGAGCAGTTACCGAAGACGTAGGAATGCGGTGAAAGCTTCCAGCAGCGCTATTGTCTAGGCGAGAGTTGAGGGCGCGGCGTCGACGCATGGCCGCGGTTGCTCGTGGTGTCAAGTCGAAGACAGCGATCTTCTTGGTAGTGAGATTCCCCGCGCGAAGATCGATAACGGTAGGCAAAATCATAGGCTCTCGTTAACATCGGTCAAACTCAAAGTTATGGAGAGAGGGTAATGGTCGGAGGCAGAAATCGAACGATGGACCTGGGGTTGCCCTGCGCGAATGGGTCCCCGCGCAAACATCCAATCAATAAGTCGTCCATGATTTAACAAAGAATGAGGCGGTGCTGTTGGCACCTGCTGATTCGCAAGCGCATCCTGAAATTGCGCGCGACTTATGGATGCAGCTGCAGGTCCCTCGGACAAATCGAGATTAAAATCGCCAGCGAGCAAAATCGGCGTGTCCCAGTCGTATCGCCCAGCGTCGTGCAAGGCCTCCTCAAGCTGGGAGTAGCGCAACGCGTCGTCACCTTTGCTTTCCAGGTGCAGGTTATATGTTGCAATTGTTCGCCCGGCGATGTTTACGTCGCTGGCTAGTGCCAGCCGTCCCCCGATTCTTCCTTGAAACGGCTCGATTCCTGGACGGAACCAGCGCGGGCGCCAAAAATTCGATTGTCGCTCGAATCTTATGATGCGGGAATTCGTCAAGGGCCAACGAGAGAGCGTGGCCTGGCCGTGATAAGCGGGTGACCTACGAGAGCCCTGGGTTAATTCCTGGAACTCGCGTCCGAAGATATAGTTCATCTGCAGCTTCTGCGATATCTCTCTAGCAATATCGACGTGATGCGTCCGCCGGGCGTTGAGATCAATTTCTTGCAGGAGAATGAGATCAGCATTTGTGCTGGCCAGGAACTCGACAATCCCTTGGAGTTGCAAACCCCGATTGATGTTCCAGTTCACCGCTCGGATAGAATCGGGGCGAGGCAACGCAGAATGCGGGATGGCAAAGTTACCAGTTTCGATCTGGTCCATCGAGGTCATGGCCGTGGACGTCTAAGCGGAAGACACCGGACTCGCCACAGTTGAACTCCGAGACTCGGCGAACGTGCTGGAGGAGTACAACGCGATGGGCCAGACCAGGTTTGCTCCTATCGCGCTCAAAATGAATGCCACATTCAAGATGTTACAGAACGCAAAAAAGAGAATCGCGTAGGGGAAAAAACAGCGCCGAACGATAAACTCCATATGTCGGCCGAGATACAGGAAAGGGTTCGATGGTCGACTTTCCGCATGGGCCTGCCAGATTCTCAGCAACTGCTCGGGACGTCCGGATGCCAGGCGATGCCGTTCCCATCCGACGGCGGCGAAACTTGCGATGGCTCCGAAAAATAGCAGCCCTCCACACACCAAGTAGGTTTTTGTTCCAGAACTCCTCCAAAGTCCTATGGTCATTCCGACAAAAAGAACCAGATAAAATACGTAATCACATACTGTCTCAAGCCAGCATCCAAAATCAGATTCCTGGAATTTCAAGCGAGCGACCTCCCCATCGCACCCATCGAGAATACTTGCGAACAAACACAAGACTGCGCCAAACAGAGCGTTCCAGTAACCGCCAAGGGCAAAGAATAGCCCGGAAGCAAAGCCGACCCCGAGCGTGAATATGCTGACCATGTTCGGCGTGATCGGAAATTTGATAATTTGCCGGCTGATAGGTATGGAGATCCTGCGATTCGTACGCGCGAAAATCCCATCTGTGGGTTTAACCAACCAGCCATTCAATTTTTCCTCGGCAACCTGGCGGTCTTCCGGCGTATTGACGCTCTGCCACAAGTCTTCCTGCACCGGTATGCGAACGAGAGAATGCATTCCAGAGAGTGACGCGTCTAGTTTCTGCAGAGTCTCGATCTGCGCGGGACAGCGCTCCGCAACGGGGCGGATCTTGTCGACAGAGAGCGCATAAATGCCGGCTGGTTTGTCGTTGCTTGTCAGGGCCAAGGCGGCGTGCTCGTCATTCCACTCACTGGCCTTCCGGAAGAGAGACGGATGATACATGGTGCTTCCGTCTACCAGGACCAAGCGTTCGCTGCAAGTCGCCGTGGCAATGAGCCGCAGCAGTTGCCAGGGGGGCGCGCCGGGAGCCGCCGCCATCCATTGAACAAATTTCGGAAGACGACGAGCCCTCAGCAGTTCTTGCTGCACCCGAAGTCCCGTGATCGGGTCGGCGACTACCACGATCTGTGTAATGCCGACTTTTTGGGCTGCCAAAATGGTTCGCAGCAGGATGGGAAGAGATCCAACTCGAGTGAGCGGAGAGCTGAATTGGCTGCCGCGCGCTTCCGCTTTGCCGACGAAAATGGCAACCGCAACTTCACCGGCGGATGGGACACTCGGCGGATCTGTTTGTACTTTTGAATCTTTCGCAACGGTTTCCACTGCATTTCCACGATTATTGGAATCGCGGCGCTCTTTCGGTCTAGTTAGCAAGAAAAGGCAAATGATGCCAACGCCGACCCAGAAGAGGGACCTCAATCGCCTCGTGAGTGCCAAAGCCAATCCCGTGGCACCACTCAGGCCGAACATCTTTCCGATCAGCATGTTCCCGCCCTCGTAAGTTCCAATATTCCCCGGATTGGCGTTGCCCATGACGTTCACCAGTTTGGTCAATGCTTCAATGACCAGGGCGCTCAAGAAGCCGATCTTACTTCCCATGAGCGATAGGATTAAGCACACCTCCAAAATGGCTATGCAATGAGACAAGAAGTTTAGACAGAAACTGCTCCAAAATGCTTTGGGCGTGTGGTGATGGAACTCGAAAAGCCTGGTTTCGACGGACTGGATCAGTAGATATTCCTTTTCTATCCAATTTTTCAAGGCCGGAATGCGTCCGATAACGCGCGCACTGCCCGAAAACACCGGCCAGCGTTTGCGCGCCGCGATAAGCACCAACAACAAGACTGTGATTAACGCAAGAGCGAACAGGGCAGCATATAGACGAAGGGCATGGGAAAGTGAAAGCATGCAAAGCGCTGCCAGAATCCCCGCAATAGTGACCATAATGCTGGTCACAATATAGAGTCCACGATCGAGAGTCACCGACGCGAGGCCGGTGGCCATTGGCATGTGAGAATTCAGCTGTGAGACTCGGAATGAATCTCCAAACGTCTGCCCAAGGATTCCAAGTTGTCCCGCAGCTTCTGCGCCAAGTCGAAGTCCGAACAGGCGAGAGAAGGAGATTTTCTCCCTATGGTCGCCCAGCGTGATGCGCCAAGCCCAAGTCCTCGCGACGTGCGAAACTCCAGTCAAGGCAATGACCCAGGTGAAGCCCCAACCTAACGTCACTATGTTTTCCCGTAGCTTCGCGGGTCCTGCTCGCCAGACCAAGTAGGCAAACAACACAGCACCCATGGAGATGGCGAGAACCCTGAGAGGAAGGCGTGCCTTTTCCGGGATTCTAAACATGGAGGAGCCTGTCCGCAGTCGGATTTTGGTAAAAGTCGCGGTCAAAGACATTTTCGGCGTAAGCGAGGGCTTCCGGAGTGTCGACGTCCTGCCAGTGCGCGTCGCCGATGTCAAAGGCACGCAGTTTCTGCTCGCGTCCAAGCTGGCGCATGCCGTCCGACAACGAACAGTTTCCGTCCCTCTTTGCTGATTCGAGTCTATGGAAGAGCGCCGGGCTGCACAAGAACATACCCGTATCCAGCGCGTTATAGCACGCAAGATCTTTGCCAATGTCGACGATGTCATCCCCGTTACATTGGACCTTCGTTGCATCGTCCAAGTCAAAGACGCGATCGATCTTGTAATCAACTGCAAGAATTACTTCGTCATGTGAGAGTGGCTGGTGCAATAGAGCTGTGGCTGTTTTCGGCTCGAAGAGGTGGTCCGACATGAGCAATAAGAAGGGGTCGTGAAGCTCTTCTTTAGCGGCCAATGCAGAAACGCCGTTGGCCCTATGGTAGTCCAAGTTTTCTATCCAGGTGACGGAAATGCCTCCCAGAGATCGGGCGGCAAACCAACGACGAATCAAGTCAGCTCGATACCCTACGACAATCACGAATCTGCTGATTCCGGCTTGCTGAGAAGACAGTATGACATGCTCGAGGAGTGGCACGCCGCAGAGCGGCACGAGAGGCTTAGGCACGCCGCCTGAGCGAGATGCAATTCGGCTACCGTTGCCCGCGGCGAGAATTAGGCACTGATCAACTGACATAAGATCACCTCAATGAGCCGAGACACCTCCAGGACACGAAGGACTGTCTCCGCAGGTTTCATGGCTTGTTCGTCACCTTTGCCGACATTAGAACGCCGACGGTGTTGTGCGTTACGGGCGTGTAGTCGAAATATTCGATGCTGACGTCAGTGGTCCCAAAGATTCGAACTTCAGTCACGCTTTGCGTGGAGCGTGGAAACCAGAAGGCACCGCTTTTGTAATAGATCTGCACGAAATGCGTGCTCTTCGTCCAGAAGGAGGGGTTCTTGGCGGGGCTCCCCTCCGCGCGGACCAGCGCGTAGTCCTGAGCGTCTACCCAGATGCGGCCTCGGAACAGATACTTATCCTTCCGCTTGGGGATAACCTCCAGAACATAAGTTGGGCGAGCCGACACCAGTTCAGTCCCGGTGATTTCAAAGTCGTAGTTTTCAGGATTTATTTTTGTCTTCGACCGCATGTCAGGACGCGACGTTTCAGCTTCCGATTCGACCATTTTGCGCAAGACATGCGTATTCGCTGCTTTCCATCCCCCTTCCGACACAACCTCGAAATGCTTTGTACCGTCCCGGTCCGCTCGCACCCGTACCGTTATTTCTGAACGTTTGTCGAAATGGTGGTTCTCGAGGACGTAGCGCCGCATTCCAGCGTATCCCTCAGTGGAGGCCTGCCGTTGGAGGTCATTAGCGCCCATCCGGGTGACGATTTCCGTGGCAGTCGGAACTTGCGCGGCGGAGTTGTCCGCCGCCACGATCGAAGAGGCTGGAAGCACCAACGAAGCAATGAATAATAAATGGTGGTATTTCATCGTCAAAACTCCAGTACGAATTTGCCGCGGAATTCACGCCATGCTGGGTTGAAGAATTCTCCGAACCGCGAGCTTGCGAGGATGTTCTGCACTTCCCGTGGGTTGTCGTGGTTGAAGACATTGAAGACCGCAAAGCCTACTCGCGTGTGTACCCGCCTTTCACGGACCCGCAGCAAAAGCGGGCGCGATATCTGAAGATCGAAGGAAGAAAAGCGTGGAAAACGGTCGACGTTTCGAGGCCCCACGTATTCGCGGAGCTCGTTTTCGATCGAGTACGGAAACCCGGTGTGTAAATCGTAAACGGGAGAAACCGTCAGTTTTCCGGGCACGGCGAACGTGCCCCAGAACAGGAAACGATTGGGCGCGTCATACGGCAGTCGCCCGCGGGCGTCCGGCTGGATGACCGCCTGTGCCAGATTCCCGAAGAATTGATTGAAATCGTTTAGGTCACCAAATGCCCGGGATCGGACATAGGAGGCGTTCAGCAAATTCTCACGAAACTTGTAGCGGCCCGCCACTTGGAACTCCCGATAGGAATCACTGCCACGATTGGAGAGCTCGAATGCTCCTGTGTTCCCCGTGGATACCGGCGAAACAATGAAGTCATTGGCGGTGTTGCGTTGCTCGTACGCAATACGCAGCCAAAATCCGTCGAGAACCTGACGATCGAGTTCCAAGTTCCAAGAGGTGCTCCGAGGATTTCGGATCTGGCCGATTATCTTATTCTCATAGGACACGGAACTGGCTGGTGCTCCATCGTCGAGCAAGGTCACAGTGCGATTTGAAAGATCAGGGAAGACGGGAACCATCAGTGGGACGCGGTCATAAAACAAGCCGACGCCTCCCTTTAAAAGCGTCTTCCCATCCTTGGTCAGTGACAGGAGAACTCCCGCGCGGGGAGCAGTGTGGGTGGAGTTCGTGATCGCATCATTGTCGAAGCGAACGCCAAGGCTCAGCGTCATACGTGGGATGATTGCCCACTGATCGCCCGCGAACCAGGCAGTTTCGTTTTGGTTGGTAGAGTACGAGGTCGGCGCGCTGAATGAGATGCGTTCGACGGGTATGTCTGACACGCCGTCAATCTCTACGGGTAGGAATGTCTGATGGCCTTGATATTCCGAGTGCTCGTAACTCAAGCCAACCGTGAACTGGTGCGTACCAGCAAACTGCCAGGGCGCAAACCGATAATTTTCCTGCAAGCTGGTACGGGAACTTTCACGTGACTGGCGATTGAAGAAACCACCTTCCGTAGTTTCCAGCTGCAGAATATAAGGATCGTTGCTCTGCGCAGTGACGTCGGCGTCAAAGGTCTTGTAACTGAACTGCGAAGTCAGCACTCCCGCCTCGCCGATGACCCAGCGGTGCTGGGCGTAGATTTGATAGCCGCGCTGATGAAGATACGCCGTAGCCGGCTGGGGCGTAAAAGTGTTAAGGCCAAGGAAGTCGAGTTTCTGCGGATACAACGCAAACGAAACCGTGGCTGTCTGCGTTGCATTAAGGATGAAGTCGAATTGTGTGTAGGAATCAACACTCTCGAGTTTTGTATCACGCGAAAACGGCGGAAGGCTATTCACCGGCGTGCGCACGTAGCGGTACTCCAGGGATTGTGTAACCGCGATGCGATTTTTTACGATCGGACCTGTGAACGTCGTCCGAGGGGTGAACGCGCCGATACCATCGATCGTGCCGCCGCGATCTCTCAATCGGGGTACGACATTTTGGATAGAGTAGTGAACCTTCTCATAATCGCCGGTCTTGGTATCTATCGTGGATACGGCTCCGGTGAACTTGCCGTACTGAGGGTCGTAGGGATTTGAAATCACTTCCACCGATGCCACCACATCAATCGGAAGGTTG
>Ga0209330_1000898_pt1 | contig 10193 bp, 6 predicted proteins | sample JacPinW_OM2H0_O3_FD_187969 | JGI IMG/M metagenome (GOLD analysis project Ga0209330, IMG submission 187969) | Forest soil microbial communities from Algoma, Ontario, Canada - Jack Pine, Ontario site 1_JW_OM2H0_O3 (SPAdes) (version 2) | ecosystem: Environmental > Terrestrial > Soil > Boreal...
AAATGGGTCCCACCCGATCCCTTCGATGTCCGCGCCGACTGGGAGGGTCATCTCCCTGATCGCCCCGACCTGCTTCTCCACGTAACTGCCGCCGCCTACCACGGCGTACCGGTCTACTTCCAACTGATCGCTCCATGGGATCAGCCGTGGCGAGGGGAGCCTTCCAGTCAATCCCGCATGCCCGCCTCCTCTGACGTTTTTACGATGGCGTGGCCAGTATTGATGGCTGGTTATCTTCTCGTTGCCGGGTTTTTCGCGCGCAGGAACGTTCGGCGGGGTCGTGGAGATGCGAAGGGAGCGCTGCGTCTGGCGAGCTTTGCGATCCTGGCGAATTGCGTCTATGGTTTCTTCGTCTATCACTACGTCCCGCAAGCCGAGTACATTTCGGTCCAATTTATTCTGCTTGGCGCTCCCCTGCTTTTTGCGTTGCTCGCGTGGCTGGGATATATGGCCGTGGAGCCTTATGCGCGGCAAAGCTGGCCGAAGCTGATGGTTTCCTGGCAGCGTCTTCTAAACGGACGGCTTCGCGATCCACTGGTTGGACGCGATGTGTTGTTAGGCATCGTGGCTGGTTCGGCAATGGCCACCATCTTCTTGGGTGTCGGGGGGCTTTCGAACAACTCGGCAGCGTCCCCCGTGGACAGTTATTTCGGTCAAGGGATCCTGCCGTCCATCGGCCACTGCTTCCTATTGCTTTTTGCCGCATCCTTCTACGCACTTTTCTACTTTGCCCTTTTGTCCGTCATGACTGGATTGTTCCGGCGACCAAGGTTAGGACTGGTCGCCATTGCACTCATCATGCTGCTGCTAAATGCGCAAACCACTGTACTGGGTTTCACTTTAACCGTTCTGTTCGTGCTTGTATTCCTGGCAGTGCTGGTTGGAATTGGCCTCGTTGCCGCGGCCTCCTTCTTCTTCATCATGTTGACCCTCGGCACGTCACCACCACTGATTCTCGACCAGTGGTACGCTGGACGCGCCATGATCGCACTACTGGCTCCGCTCACTCTGCTTTTCTGGGGCTTTTATGTCTCGCTCGGAAGCCAGTCGATCTTCGGGAGCGCTCTGAAAGAGCAATAATGGGCGAAACCAAAAATGGGGCGAACGCCACTCGCCTTCGATTGCTTCCGAGTGACCGAGTAGCCGGACGGGATTGCTCCCGTCCAGCCCTCTGAGAACTGTGCATGGAAGTTTCCTTGCACACAGCCTGCTATATTTTAGTGAAACCAAATACTAGATTCTCGCAGCCGACGTTCGAAGCATTTGTTTGTCCGGATCGATGATGAGTCTTCATTTGCGCGCCCCGCCCCGTTTCAAGCCATGCTTGATCGTCAGCCGGTCGGAAGACGTCAATCCTGCTTCTTTCCGAATTCGCGCCCTACGGCACCATCACCGTAAACTCTCCCGGATCGACAAATGTGATCACTCCACCCCACATGCACATTAGCGTTGAGGTATTGTCCAGCGTCGGCATGTCGGCCAACATTACGGTCGGCGCACCTGGAACCCACGGTGCCACGGTCGCGGGGATGCAAGGCATCGGCGTGAGCACTCCCAAGGCTGCAGCCGTAGCCGCGGCTACCATCGGATTAGCCGGTGACATGCACATACCGAACGGCATGATGTTTACGAGGGGAATGTTATCCATGATGTTGGCATCCGGAACTTCGCTGGTGAAGACCCTGTTTGTGGGCAGGACCACAAGCGAACTAGGAGCCATGCCGAAGCTGCACATCATGGTCGCGCCCATACAGACTTGCATAGGCATGTAAACACCTCCCCACTTTTGGCTGCCCCGCATTCTAGCAAACGTTTTAGCCAATGCAAGCCAGCCGTTCCAAGGATTGCTGGGCTTATTTATCTGCCCCCGGGTGTGCTTGTCTCTGGCGGGAAGGCGCGCGGCAGATGCAGCCTTTCGTGTATTTCACACAGAAATTCGCCGTAAATATAAGGAGGATTTAGTCTTACGCCTTACTTAGGAGGGAATCCTGTTGGTAACCCTAGTAACCTTGAAGGATGTGACTGCATCTTAGACTATTAGCAAAGGTATAAAGTATAAGGGTTGGGATAGGCTGTCGGAAGAACTGAGGACCTCAAAATGGCAAAGAAAAAAATCACATCGGGAATGTGGCGGATTGATCCGCAGAAACAGTCACGAATTATGGATCGGTTTGGCCGGACAGTGGCCTCGATGGAGCCAGAGGTTGATCCCAGTCTTATGGCGTCAGCGCCGGACATGTTCGAACTGCTCGAAAGGCTCGAGGAAGAAGGCTCGATTCCACAGGAGCTTTGCGAGGAAATCCAGATGGTGCTAAGCCGAGCCCGCGGCGATTTTGGTTTGGCGGTTTTCTCCCGCAACTCCTTCAAACGGCGCACGGTCAACAAAGAATGGTTGGAGTTCATGGATGGATTGCTGAAACCTCCCTTGGGAACGGAATGATGGCTAAGTCCTAAGACTGACGTACCTAAGGACTATTGGTTTCGCGATGTCGCGTGACTTTTGGCTGCGGTTCTCTACTTTATACTCTCTACTCTCAAAGACCACTGGCCTGTCCCTCCGGTGCGCCACCGTCGACCGCCATGGCTGCGCAGCTCTGATTTGCCTTTGCTTCCTGGCCCGATAATTGTTATTGTGGGCAGCCGCGGGGAAACGGCGTGGGGCATTCCCAACGTACCCTACTCGGCGATCGTCCGGCAATTCTATGAAGCAACTGCAACCTGTCATCTGGACCAAGGGGACCTTCCTCACTCCCCAGCATTTGCAGACGCAGGACAGATTTATCGAAGACACTTTGAATTTTCGCTTGCAGGCGCTGAAGTTCTGCGCTTGGGGTTTCAACGAACTGGTCATTAACCAGGAGCTGCTTAGCGAAGGCGAGCTCGTGATTTCTCGTGCGGCCGGCATCTTCCCGGATGGACTACTGTTCGACTTCCCGGACGCTGATCCTGCGCCGCCCTCCAAGGCTTTGGCGGAATGGTTCGATCCTGCGACCAAGAATCTGGATATTTACCTCGCGATTCCGGGCTACCGTCAACGCGGATTGAATGTGTCCGGCACTCAACGCGACGGCAGCACACGTTATTTGGCGGAAGTTGCTTCATTCCGCGATGAAAACACCGGAACCACCGAGAAGCCGGTTCAAGTTGCCAGGAAGAATCTACGTCTGCTGGTTGAGGGTGAAACCCGCGAAGGCTGCTCTGCCCTGCGCATCGCCAACGTAGAGCGCACCAAAGCGGGCACGTTCGTGTTGAACCATCGCTTCGTTCCTCCCTTGATCGATATAAATGCGAGTGAATATCTGGCAGGTTTGCTGCGCGGCCTGATCGAGATACTTTCTGCCCGTAGTACTCAGCTCTCCGGCAGTCGCAGGCAGAAGAATCAGAGCCTGGCGGATTTCACCGCCTCTGACATCGCCAACTTCTGGCTGCTCTATACAGTGAATTCTCACTTCCCGGTTTTCAGTCATCTGTTTGAAAGCAAACGGGCACATCCCGAGGAGCTGTATTCGGCGATGGTTTCGCTGGCCGGCTCGCTGACCACGTTTTCGCCCAAACTCCGTCCGCGCGATCTGCCTTTGTACGCGCACGAAAGTTTAGGTACGGTCTTCGCCGAACTGGATGAGAAATTGCGTTCTCTGCTCGAGACCGTGGTACCTACGAACCTGGTATCCCTGCCCCTAAAGCAAGTGAAGGGTTCGATCTATGCCACCGCGATCGATAACGAGAAGTACTTGGCGAATACGCGGATGTACCTTGCCGTAAACGCTGAAACCAGCGAAGATATGGTGATTCAGAAAGTCCCGCAGCTTGTGAAAGTCTGCTCCGCCACCCACATTGAACATCTGATCAAGCAGGCGCTGCCCGGAGTGCAACTCAAGCACCTGCCCAACCCGCCCAGCGCAATTCCTGTAAAGCTGAAATATCAGTATTTCAGCGTGAACCAGTCCGGAGCCGCATGGGAGGCGGTTACTCGCGCCCGCAATCTTGCAGCTTACGTGCCCGGCGACTTTCCCAATCCGACCATGGAATTATTGATTTTGCTGCCGCAGGTAGGCTGATTCCGCCCACGCCTGGTCAATGTTTTATCGCGAAATAAACGATCAGCAGCACGGCGGCGATTAAGGACACGTTCAGGATGATGATCATCGGCAAGTAAGAGGCCTTTGGCTTCGGAGCCAACCCTCCCACCGGCGGTAGTTTGGGAGCGGCAGGAGCCGCAGGTAATTTCGGCGCCTTCGGTGCTGCAATCTTTGGTGCCGGAGGAACCGCCTGCGCCGGCATCTTGAAAGCTGGAAGGCCGCCTGCCGCTGCGGCCGGACCTTCCTCTGCGACCGGCTGCTCTTCTGAGGAGATCAGCCCGGCAAGTCTGCCCGAGATGATCCGCGTGTATTCGCTTGGCCCAGTTGGCGGCGGAGGTAAGCTGGGGGCCGGGTGTCCGCCGGGAGCGGAAAACAGTTGAGTCGCCCCACCCTGAATTGACGGTCTGCGCTCGGGCGGTGTTAGGTTCGGAGCAATCGGCGACGGATCGGGCACGGCCTCGGCGGGGGGAGGAACTGGCTGCGTCCAGTTTGGCTCGGGGAATAGCGGTGGTTTCTGGCTTCCATTTCCCTTCGATTCGCCGATGGACAGGGGTTCAAGCGTAGAGGAAAGATTATCCGCGGCGGCAAAAGAGCGGGTGAATGATCCAGGTTCACTTCGACCACGTACCTGTTCGACTGGACTTGTCGAGGAAGACATGGCGGCGAACGGGCTGTCTTTACCCGAGCCGAATACTTGCGTAAATTCGCCAGCCACCTTGCCTCGCGGGGGGCTCGAGATGTTAGGCAAGACATCGGGAACTTCCGCCGACCGCTCGCCGTCGAACGGTCCCTGAAAAAACTTCGTGAAATCGCTCGCCTTACCGGTGTCGATGTTGCGTGCAGCATCGACTCTCTTCGGGCTGTCATTTACCTCCGGAATATCTGGTCTGATGCTCGGCCGAAATAGAGCAGTGAATCCGCCCAGATCCGGTAACGCGGCATCCACCGGACCGAATGCAGGACCTAGGTTGCCAGCCTTCGGGGCGGCTGCGTCCGCAGGTCTATCGCGCGGGAGAGCGCTGCTTGCAGAAGCCTCCAGTGGTGCCGCTGGTTTGAGCGGAACCTGATTCGCCGGCGGTTGTGCCGGCAGTGATCCCACAAAAAACTGCTTCGTGAACTCCCCCGGTTCGGTTCGCAGCGTGTCCTGCCGGGAACCGAAATTGATTCCACCAACTTCCTTCGCACCAGTTTCCGAGGATGTCCCCCCCAACTTGACGGATTCCTTCGAAGGACTCGAATCCCTTTCCGTCGGCAGACCTAGTCCAAAAAAGCCCGTTGGAGGGTCAGCCGGCGGACTGACGGGAGCAAGCCGGCTTTTTTCGCCATCGTTTGCTGGTGAGAGGGTATTCGCCGCTGGACCCTCGGGCGGAACCGCTTCCTGCGGCACCGGGATCTCGCGCGTCTCCGCAGTGGACGATTCATAAGCCCGCTTCCATTGCTGTAAAGCGAAATCGTCAGGAACCTGGGTAACCAGGTAAGCGTAACTTGTGGCGCCATATCTACCGGTTGCAATCACCAATCCAGGCGGTTCCGGAGCCAGGGTGCGAAACGATTCAAGCGCCCACAGGACGGTCGGCTGGTCGGCTTTCTTTATGGGTGCGTCGAAAATGTGAACCAGCACGCGCTCCCCTCGACCCACATCTTCGCCCATGAATGTTTCCAGCCGTCCAGTGGTGACGGCTTCAAAAAGCTCGTACTTGTCTGCGAACTTCATTGCTTGATCGGAAGGGTCACAAAAGCGCCCAAAACACGTCCACTATATTACGAAATGTACGGTCATGTACTACAAAAACGCTCGCCCCGAAACGTTCGAGCGGCTTAACTGCAAGTAACACCCGACCACCAGCCATCGTAGATAGTGGCTTGGGCGCCCTTCACATTACACTCCATCGTCTTGACAGTAAAGAGGTAAACACCTAGCATCGCTGGCCAGGCGGCGTTTCATTTTTTGCCGTCCGATGCTTGTTTATGCGCGGCGAGCTCGGGTGGCAATCCGCACCGCCGTTGCCAGGTGAGTGAGCATGAAGTCGCTTTCCAGAATCGTATGGGCCGAAGGAATGTACCTCGGCCCGCATCATTTCCAGGCGCAGAATCGTTATTTCGAGGAGTCGGTGCACTTCGCCACGGCGAGTCTCTGGAAAAATGCCTACGGTTTTTCTGCTTGCCAGCTCGATGCCGACGCCCTACGCAACGGAACAGTGGCGCTGGTTCACGCTCGCGGGATTTTCGAAGATGGTCTGTCCTTTGATATGCCTGGATCTGACTCGCTGCCTGAATCGCGCAATATTTCCGGAGTCTTCCCTCCTACCGCCGATCACCTCACCGTCTCTTTATCCATACCTCGATGGCTGCCGGACGGGCAAAACTGCGATCTGCAATCTGCCCCGGGCACGAATGCTCGCTACACTGGGGTCATCGAAATGATGCATGACGAAAACACTGGGCGCGACGAGAAACCTGTTCAACTGGGACACAAGAACATTCGGTTGATTCTCGAATTCGAACCTCAGGAAGAGGTGCTGACACTTCCACTGGCTCGTTTGATGCGCGATGGCTCAGGCCATTTTGTTTTCGATCCCACATTTGTGCCGCCTTCCGTACGCTTGAGCGCGAGCGAGCATTTAACCGGCATGCTGCAGCGCCTGGTTGAGATTCTCGAAGATAAAAGCGCTGTGGTCTCGCGCGAGCAACAGCAGTCAGCAGGGAAGTTTCAGGCCGGCATGTCGGCCCGGCACGTATCGCAGTTTTGGTTTCTGCACGCGATCAATTCCAGCCTCACCCCGCTTCGCCATTTCCTGCTTTCCAAACACGGCCATCCCGAAGAGCTCTTCGGCGAGATGTCGCGACTGGCGGGCGCTCTCTGCACTTTTGGCTTGGAGGTCCATCCCCGGTCATTGCCTCACTATGACCATCGCGATCCGGGTCCTGGCTTCGATGCGCTGGATGAGCACATACGCCGCCACCTCGAAATCGTGGCGCCGTCACAAGCGATTCAGATTCCCCTGAAAGCGGTTGAACGTTATTTCTATAAAGGTGAGGTCAAGGACCAGCGCTGTTTCGAACGTTCCCGCTGGATTCTTGGGGTTCACTCGCCCGTGGGCGAGGCTGATCTGATTTCAAAAGTTCCGCAGCTGGTCAAGATGTGTTCCTACAAATTTGTTCCCGAGTTAGTAAAGCGCGCCCTTCCCGGCTTGACGTTGACACATTTGGAAGTGCCTCCTTCGGCCGTGGCTGCCAAAGTCGAAAGCCAATACTTTACGGTTAGCCGCAGTGGGCCGTGCTGGGAGCACATCATGCAGACGCGCACCATGGGAGTGTACGTTCCGGGCGAGCTGCCTGCGCCGGAAATGGAATTGGTCGTAATCCTCGAGAGTTGAACCATGTCTTCGACGCATGTATCTCCGCTTGGAAGCTACCGTGGTTCAAGCCCGGCGCTCGACCGGCGTGGCTGGAATCTCGCTCTTGGTTTCCAGGAAGTGTTTACCGCCATCGTGCGCCTGCGCTACAACCGGCAAGCTGTCTCCGACGCGGAATCGTTTCGCGCGCAGATGAAACAGGCTTTGCGAGTCGCCGAACAAGAAGCTCGAAGCCGGGGCTGCAGTGCGGAAGACGTCAAGCAGGTGATTTTTGCCGTGGTTGCTTTCCTGGACGAGTCGGTGCTCGGTTGCAGAAATCCGGTTTTTGCCGACTGGCCTCGTCTGCCGTTGCAGGCCGAATTCTACGGTCATCAGGTGGCCGGAGAGATTTTTTTCCAAGAATTGCAGAAGGCGATGAATCGTCCTGACTCCGCGGAAGCTGCGGATTTGCTGGAAGTCTATTACCTCTGCCTGCTGCTTGGGTTTAAGGGACGCTACGCCGCCGGCGGTGACTTGCGCTCCATCATGTCGGCTGTACAGGACAAAATTCGGCGTGTGCGCGGTCCTCTGGGTGCGCTTTCTCCTCGCGGCGCGATTCCCGCCGACGCAGTTCGCCTGCCCCAGACCGACCCATGGGTTCGCAGGCTCGCCATTGTCACCCTGCTCACTTCTCTGTTGGCACTTTCTCTGTTTCTGATTTTCAAGTTTCTCTTAGTTTCAGGGGCGTCTGAACTCTCCGCTTTTGCGTCACCGCTGATGAAATTGAAATGAAGAGGCGAAATGGTTTACTTGGCAACCGGCGTTATCCTGCTGGCTTACCTGGTTTTGGTCTGGTTCCTGGGCGGATGGCTTCGCCTCCATGGTTCCGATATATGGATATTGCGCGGTGGGCTTGCCTTCGTCGGCCTGATTGCGGCCGCTTCTTTTCTGTGGTTCTACCGCAAATCTAAAGCGGACGAAGCCGGTACCGAGACCCAGTCCGCGCAAGTTCCCGGAACCGATGACATCGACCTGGTTGTGCGCGAAGCGGTGCGCCGGCTGAAAAGTTCTACGTTGGGCCGTGGCGCGAACCTGGGAAATCTGCCGCTGGTGTTTGTTTTAGGAGACTCGGGCGCAACCAAAACCACCACCGTCATTCATTCGGCGCTTGATCCTGAACTGCTGGCAGGGCACGTCTATCAAGACACAACAGTGTTGCCCACGCGCCTGCTGAACATCTGGTACACGCGCCAGGCCATCTTTGTGGACCCGGCAGGGGAGTTATTAACGCAGCCGCCCCGCTGGAAACGGCTGGTCAAGCTGGTCCAGCCTGGACGCGTCTCAACCGCAATGGGGAAGGGCTTGCAAGCGCCGCGCGCTGCCATTGTGTGTTATGACACCGAAAGTTTTCTAAAGGCCGGAGCCAGTGAAACCACCCTTTCGGCGGCGCGCAAACTGGCGGTTCGACTGCAAGAGATTTCTCAACTCCTAGGCATCAGCTTTCCGGTCTATGTGCTATTCACCAAGCTGGACCGGGTTTCATTCTTTCCTGAGTTCGTTCGCGGCCTCAATAAAGGAGAAGCTTCCGAAGTGCTGGGTACCACTTTGCCGGTTCGCTCCCTGGCGACCGGCGTATATGCGGAAGAAGAAACCCGGCGCCTCGGCAAGGCTTTCGACGAGCTGTTTTATTCCCTGGCTGAACGTAGACTCGATCTGCTGGCTCGCGAAAACGATGGAAGCCAGCTGCCGGCCATTTACGAATTCCCGCGCGAACTGAGGAAGCTGCGCACGCTGTTGGTCCAGTTTCTCGTCGATCTCACACGACCGAGCCAGCTGAGCGTAAATCCATTTCTGCGCGGTTTTTATTTCTCCGGCGTTAGACCCGTGATGGTCGACGACGTGGCCGTCGCCGCTCCGCAGGTGCAATCTGCGGACCTGTCCTCCAGCGCCGACGCCACCCGCATCTTCAGTAGTACGGGATTCAACTCCACGCCTTCCGCGCCTCCTTCGCGAACTTCTGGTTCTCGGAAGGTGCCGCAGTGGGTTTTCCTGAGCCAGTTTTTCAACGACATCATCGTCAAAGATCGGGTTGCTCTGGCAGCCAGTGGTTTCAGTTCCCGGGTAAGTCTCCTCCGTCGTGTGGCTTTAACCGCGGTTTCTTTGATTGCGATGGTCTGCGCGATTGGCTTCTTGGTCTCGTTCGTGGGCAACCACCAGTTGCAGAGTGATGTCCGTGGCGCAATCAATGAGCTGCGAACCACCCAGGGCCCAGTGAACGACGTGCCAAGTTTGGCCAGCTTGCAAAAGCTCGAGCGGCTGCGCCAACAGGTTTTTACTCTCGCTCAATACGAAACGGACGGAGTGCCGCTGCGCCTGCGCTGGGGACTCTACATCGGTGATCGCTTGTATCCCGATGCGAGGAGCGCTTACTTCGAGCGCTTTCGTCAGCTTCTGTTCGCCTACACGCAGGGCAAGTTGCTAGAGGGTCTCCGCGCCGTTCCTGATACCCCTGGTCCCAACGACAGCTATGAGAAAACTTACAACGAACTGAAGGCCTACCTCATCACCACCAGCAACAACGATAAGAGCACGAGAGAGTTCCTCTCCCCCGTGCTTACCGGTCACTGGACCGCCGGAAGGGACATCGACGCTGACCGTCTCGGGCTCGCCAAAACTCAGTTTGATTTCTACAGTACCGAGCTCGCGATGGCGAACCCATTCTCTCCCACGAATGACGGCAGAGCCATAGCCCGGTCGCGTATTTACCTCTCCCAGTTCG
>Ga0209330_1000899_pt1 | contig 10184 bp, 4 predicted proteins | sample JacPinW_OM2H0_O3_FD_187969 | JGI IMG/M metagenome (GOLD analysis project Ga0209330, IMG submission 187969) | Forest soil microbial communities from Algoma, Ontario, Canada - Jack Pine, Ontario site 1_JW_OM2H0_O3 (SPAdes) (version 2) | ecosystem: Environmental > Terrestrial > Soil > Boreal...
ACCTCGAGTTTTGCCTCCGCTCCATAGATGATGGATTTCCTGAAGGCAACCGGGAAACTGATCGTGGTGTTGTTAATTTGATCGTCGTCTGCGTAGTTGTTGACCAGCCGGCGGAAGTGATTCGCGTCCAGTCTCACCTTCCCCCAGAAGCCCTTGGTCACGCCCGCTTCGTAATAATTTCCTTCGGAAGGTTCGACCGGCAACTGCACGGAAACCGGGTTGAGCTCCGTGGCCGCCGTTGAGCTGGAAAGAAGAATATTTTCGAACGACGGCGTCTGAAACACGCGATCATAGGAAAAATGCACGACCATATCGGCGGATTCGAAATAGCGCGAGACCGAAAAGCGCGGATCGACGGATTGCCGGTTCAACAACAGTTGGTAGTGGTCCCAGCGAAGCCCCGCGCTGATCGTCCAGTTACCCAGATGGATCAAGTCCTGCAGGAATGCGGATTGCTCCAAATCCGGACGGTGAGCCAGGAACGAGAAGGTTGGCGGTGTGCCGTCATCAAACCGAGATTGATCGGTGATGACGTATCTGAAATTCTCGTTCAGGAAGGTGTTGTCCGACTCGATTCCGAATTTAAATTCGTGACGGCCGTGAACCGCGGTGATCGTGCCCTTGAAATATCCTTCGTTAAAGAAATTGTGCTGGAAGACCTCGATGGGCGTGGAATATGGATTCGAGTTGAACTCGTTCGCGTTGTCGCGGACCATCCCACTTAAGTCGGCGACTACATTTTGTGAAAAAGTATGTTGGTAGGAAATGATCCCCATGGTTTCGACGTTGTCCGCGGTCTGACGCTGGGATCCCAAGGGCGCCGCAGGATCGAATGGAAATATTTCGTGAGGATCTTGCTGAATCAACTCATTCGGAAGATCGTAACGTGAAACTTCGTGGCGGACGCTCAGGCTAAGGCGATCGCTGGTTGTCAAATTACGCTGGTAGCGCAGCGAAAAATCGCCGAGCGTTCCGGTGTTCGAAAAATTCTGCGGCACGACCGGATTCAGGTAGTGGTCGGTCATGCTGCCGCTGGCGCTGGCACCGAGCGTGTTTTTTCCCCAGACATACTGTCCCTGCGCAAAGGCTCCAGCTGAATCGAAGCTGCCGCCAGACAGCACGACTTGTCCGTGGAATCCTGGCTCCGAATCTTGCAGGGTGTTGATCTCGACGATACCACCCATTTTTCGGCCATATTCGGCGGGAATGCCGGCGGTGTAGATGCTCATGGACTGCACGTCGTCGGCTTCGATCTCGGGTCCGAAGCTAGGTGAGCGATTGTCGGTGAGGGGAATTCCGTCCACCACGAACTGCGTTTGGTATTCGGATCCGCGCGGATGCAGGACGGCATTGCCTTCGTACAGCCAGCCAGGCTGCGTATTCACCAGGTCTTGCAGGGAGCGACCCGGCACCGAGCTGAGCCGGCGCTGAATGGTATCCGAACCGATCTGACTGACGGCGCCAGGCTGATCGGGATCGACCAAAGTACTCGCAGAGCTGACCGTAACAGATTGCTCCACGGACGGCAGCTTCAACTGAATGTTGAAGTCGGTGGCAATTGAAGAGCGAATCTCGACGGTTTCGGATACCGGCGCGAAGCCAGCCTGAACGATCTGCAGTTCATATATCCCGTAAGGCAGGCGTTGCACGCTGAGCGTGCCCTGATCGGATGTCGTGAGAATATTTCTGTACTGATTTGCTTCGCTGACGATTTGCACTGATGTTTTCACGCCAAGGCCCGCGGGGTCGGTGACCTGGAGACGCAATTCGCCGGTGTTGCTCTGAGCGAAGAGCGGCGAAGCAATTAAGAAGAAGAGTGTTGCGAGTCCTTTCATGAAATTTGGACAAACTAGTTCGACTGTTAGTATCGCAAAACCTCGCGGCCGCGGTAACAGATGAGACAGCCGACGTTTCCACGCGCGCTCGAATCGGCGGAGGCCTGTTGCCATTCGCACCTAGGCCATGGTTACCCTCCGTGTTCTCGCGGTGCTGCCCCTCGCCGTGATGCTGTTCCGCGGCAGATTTATTTCGATCTCGAGAATCCGAAGAGATGAGCGACACCTTGGAGGAGTAAGGCTCATGGGTCAACGCCTCCGCCATCGATAACCACATCCTTTGTGGGTGATCGTGTCAGGAAGGTTGACGGGTGAGCGCGGCCGAACGAGAACGGTTCTTATCTCGCGGTCACCGTGCCTGGCGATCCAACGGGGCCTGTCGCGAGCGACATCAGGCGACCTAGTGGTGGGCGGACAGGTTTTCCGGGACTGGGGACTGCATTTGACCGATGCGAATCTAGTGATGGAAAATTCGATTGATATCGTCGGCCAGCAGTCTAAAACCTGTCTCGCCACCTCGTCGAAAAAATAAAATTGAGTAGTTGCGCGTTTGCTTTCGTGACGCACATCGCTGTGTTAAACTTCGCATCGCAGTCTCGTGGAATTTTTTTGCGCGCAGACTGCCGATCGATGGAACTTCGGGCTCTGTGCAACGATTCCCCGCGAACCCCGCCAGGCCCGGAAGGGAGCAACGGTAACGGGTCAGTTTCGTGTGCCGCGGAACACCCGAAGTTCCTTTTATTGCCTTTGCTTATGGACGCTACAAATTTGCAGGATAACAAGGCCTCAGAATAAATGAGCTATAAGGTTATCGCCCGCAAATATCGTCCGCAAACCTTTCGTGAAATTGTCGGCCAACAGCACGTCACCAAAACAATCGCCAACGCCATCAATTTGAACCGGGTCGCGCACGCCTATATTTTTTCGGGGGTCCGCGGCGTGGGAAAAACCACGACCGCGCGAATACTGGCAAAGGCACTGAACTGCGAAAAAGGCACAACGGCGGATCCCGACGGAACATGCGCTTCGTGCGTTGAGATTTCCGAAGGGCGATCGCTGGATGTACTAGAAATTGACGCGGCTTCCAACCGCGGGATTGATCAGATTCGCGAACTGCGGGAGATGGTGCGCTACGCTCCGGCAAACAGCCGCTACAAAGTCGTAATCCTTGATGAGGCTCACCAGCTAACAGACGAAGCTTCGAACGCGTTGCTAAAAACATTGGAAGAGCCGCCGGAACGGGTGGTATTTATCCTGGCGACGACGCGCGCGGAAGATTTGGTGGAGACGATCAAATCACGCGCGCAACTTTTCCAGTTTCGGGCGCTGTCGTTCAAGGAAATCGCCGAGGAAATCGAGCGCATTACGGCAAAAGAAAAAATAAAGATCGAGCCGGGTGCGGTAGCAGTGTTGGCACGCGCAGCGGAAGGCAGCGTGCGCGACGGGCTTTCGTTGCTGGAACAGGCGATTTCCTACAGCGGCGACACCATTACCGATTTGCAGGTCCGCGAACTGCTGGGCGTCGTCGCCGAAAGCGTTCTCGACGATCTGGTGGAAGCCATCGCACAGCAATCCGCGGAACGCGCCCTGAGCCTGGTGCACCGCCTGATTCACGACGGGCAGAACTTGCAGCATTTTTGCCGTGAAGCCATCCGGCATTTCCGCAATTTGCTGGTGGCGCGCGTTTGCGGAGCGACTTCCGATCTGGTGCAAGCCCCTAAGGACGAGCGCGAGCGAATCGCCGGCCAGGCTGCTCTATTTACGGAAGAGGATTTGACGCGATTTTTTAACACCCTGATGGCGACGGACGCGGAATTGCGGCGTGCTCCCGACCCGCGTCTGCATCTTGAGCTGGGCTTGCTGAAACTCATTAATGCGAAGCGGCTCGCGCCTCTCGAAGAAGTGCTCGCTGAATTGCGTGGCGAGGGTTCGGCGGCTAGGCCGACCGGCAGTCTTATCTCGGGCTCTTCCGCAAGAACCGCTGTCGCCGGAAGCTTATCGGGTTCACTGGGCGAAACGCGTTTGTTGTCCGGAACGACCCAGTCTGTAAGTTCCTCAGGTGCCGCGGCGCGCATGGCCCCGGCTCCGACCTTTGGACTCCCGCCCAAACCATCGAACGCGGCTGCGACCATCAGCGCGCCAGTTTCAGTTGCCGTGGCAGCGCACCCGGCGCCGTTGACGGCGAGAGCTACAGTTGCGATTGCATCCCCAAACTCTTCCTCGGCGTCGTACGAAAAGAAAGAGACGTCGCCGGCGTCGCCGGCGTCGACGGCTTGCGGAGTGGCAACACGCGCCACGGGCGACGCATCGAAATTAAGCGACGAACAGATCGAACAAATCAGATCGCTCCTGCATGGACAGAAATTTCTTCTGTCCATGCTGGACGCAGTGACAGGCTGGGAAAGGGAAAATGGTGAATTGCGATTGTTTTTTCATACTGACAATCGCTCGCTATCGGAAATGTTGCAGTCGCGGGACCCGATGGAACGATTGCGCACGGCGCTGAATCAAGTGCTCGGCCAGTCACTCCGGGTATGTGTTAAACTTGATTCCAGTCGGGGAGTAGCGGCCGTGGCGCGAACCTCTGAACAGGGTTCGGAATTGCGGGCGCGATTTGAAGAAGATCCGATCGTTAGGGTAATGCTTGAAAAATTTGGCGGCCAGATTTCGAACGTCAAGCGCCCGGGCGGTGAGTAAAAATGGAAGTAAAAGCTCTGCAACAAATGCTATCCCAGTTCCGTCAGGTCCAGGAAAAACTGGAAAACCAGATCGCCGAGGTTTCGGTGGAAGCTTCGTCAGGCGGCGGCATGGTCACGGTAAAGATGAACGGCCAGAAGCAGTTGACCGAAGTTCGCATCGAGCCCGATGTTTTCAAAAGCAAGGACCAGGAAATGCTGCAAGACCTGATCCAGGGCGCCGTGAATGAAGCCGCGCGCCGGGTAGATGAGGAGCTTTCGAAACAAGTAAAGGAACTTTCCGGCGGTCTGACGGGAGTTGCGGGACTGAAAATTCCCGGATTGTTTTAGATTTCGCCGGATCTAGCCCGGGATTTTTAATCATTCAGGATTCGGTATTTCGGAATTAGACTTCCTTCGCATCATTTCATGCACTCTTCAATCACTGGAGTTCCATGCCCGATTTCGCCCCCTCAGTTACACGACTAATTGACGAATTAAAACGCCTACCTGGAATCGGCCAGAAAACCGCGCAGCGGCTGGCGTTCTATTTGCTGCGCGTGGATCCGGAGCAAGCGTTCGCGCTCTCCGACGCGATTCGGGATGCGAAGGAAAAAGTGCGCGAGTGTTCGGTGTGCAACAATATTACGGATACCGATCCTTGCCTGTTTTGCACCAGCGCAACTCGAAATCGAAAAATCATTTGCGTGGTGGAAGAGGCCACGAACATTCAGGCGGTGGAGAAGACGCGACAGTTTGACGGGCTCTATCACGTACTGGCTGGCGCACTGTCGCCTTTGCAAGGTATCGGTCCCGATCAGCTGAAAATCAAGAGCCTGATCGAACGATTGAAAGGTGGGACCGTGGAAGAAATTATCGTGGCAACGAATCCTACGGCGGAAGGCGAAGCTACGGCTGTCTATTTGTCAAAACTGATTAAGCCGCTGGGCGTGCATGTGACGCGAATTGCGATGGGCATACCGGTCGGATCGGATTTGGAATACGCGGACGAAGTGACGATGAGCAAAGCGATGGAAGGGCGCCGGGATTTGTAAACGCGCGCCGTTTTCAAAGCGGAGCATCTCTTAATCACGGGACGTAAGAAGCAGATCCCTCGCTTCGCTCGGCGTGACAGTTTGTTTTTTCCCTTACCGTTTGGCCCTCTACTGCGCTCCCCTCTTGTCTTTTGGATCGGGTGGCTTCGGACTATCTTTGCGGTGAAGATCCAGACCGTAGGACGGATGATCTTTTGTTCCGGTGATTTTGATTGGCAGGGCCGATCCACCCTTCCTGCCTTTGAAAAAAGGATCAACCGCTTTCAGCAGAAATGATTTTGTGCCGGTGGTAGTCTGCGACAGTTTGGCCTCAAGAAACAACTGGCCGTGGAAATCGATTTGGCCTTCGTCGAGGCTGTAGGTGCCGCTGAGTTCCACGTCGGATCCGGTAACTTTGAAACTCAACTTGGAGAAATCGATGGAATTGCCGGCCATGCGAAATTTTCCCGCTAGCCCAGATACGACATTTTCGATGTCGGTATCTTCGGGGTGTCCCTGACCTTTGCGGCTGAAGGAATCAATCTTCTCCTGAACGCCCGGACTGGTGAAATGAGCGTCGGCAACGCCGAATTGCCCGTCCACGGTCATGCGTTGAAGGATGTCCCGGTTCCCTTCTCCGATATTGAGCTTGGCGGTGATCTTGGCGTCGCCGTTCATGATGGGCTTGTCGTATTTGACGGTCAGGTACAGCAAATCTTCGATTCGCGCGGCAGCGGAAACCACGTTGAGCAGAATCGTTCGGCCCCGTTCGGGCGTCATGTCAGCCACTTCTCCGTTGACGACGAGCGTGGTGTGCCGAAAGTGCGCGATAACGGGTTTCAAGATGACGTTGCCATTTGTACCGTCAACAATCGCCGTGTAGTCGGTGTGTAGCGCGACCGCGTGGCCGCTGATGTTCAGGCCAAAGTCGGGAGTATCCGTAGCGCCTTCGACGTTCAGAAAATCGAGTGGACCGCTAAATTTGCCTGACGAAGAGAGCGTGCCTTTCAGGCCCTTGATCGTGCCCATGTCCGCGTGGTCAAAGGTAAATTTGGCGTCAACCGGCGTGTGGCGGGGCTCATCGGCCTGCCATGGCCCAAATTGGCCGATACAGTCGATTGCTCCGCGTGGAACGGGATTGGTCAGCTGGGCGTGAAAAGATGCGGGATTGTCGAAGCTAAAATTGTTGATGAGAAGCTGCTGGATGGGGAAATCGCGGGGCGGCTTTTGGGGATCGTCGCGCAGGATCGAAATCAGACCGTCGATCGCGTGGATCTCCTTGATCAGAATCGGATATTTCTCGGCTAGGTCAACGTCCGTACCGCCGATTCTGGGCCGTGCTCCGCTGCCCTTCGGTGGAATGTGGACTTGCAGGCCATCGAGCTGGACATTTTCTATGGTGTATCGCTTTCGCAATACGTCGGGCAGGCTCGCGGTGAACGAGACGCGCTGAATCTGAATGAGGGGCGGCACGTCGCTTCGGCCCTTCAAACGCAGAGTCAGGTTATCGATGGTGATCTTAGGCCGGGGAAATAAATAAATATCAAAATGACTAAATTGCACGTCGCTCTGGAAACGCGCGCGCAGATAAGCCTCGGTGCGGGTACGAATTTCAGTTTTGATAGCCGGACCAAGAGCTACGAGCGCGACGATTCCGAGAACGAAGATGACGACAACGACCGTAAGCCATCGGCGCATGAATGAAACTGACCTTCCCTGGGAAATCCTGAGGATGAACGACTGGCCTCAAACCATCTTACCCAACGGCCGAAAAAATTATCACACAAATGGTAGTTGAGCGGGCTTGGCCTGGCAGCGCAGCAATCCCCTTCTCGATGCCGGCAAGCTGTCCTTTGGGACGAAGTAACCCTTTCGCACACAGACAATTCCCCACCAGCAGCGGTCGTGAGGGGATGCTACCCTTAGAAATCGACCTCCGGAGGAATGGTGACCGAGTCTTTGCCATCCAATGACCCCGGCACACAGAAGCGCCGAAGCACGCGCATCGTGCAAGCCATCCCGATCACAGTTTCGGGGACGGACGCGCTCGGCCAGCCGTTCAAGGAGCGCACCACCACGGTCATGGTAAACTGCCATGGCTGCAAGTATCAGTCGAAGCATTACGTCCCCAAGAATTCCATCGTTAAACTCGATATCCCGCAGCCCGAAGCCGGCAGCAAGCCCAAGTCAACCGAAGGTCGTGTGGTTTGGGTGCAGCGCCCGCGCACCGTGCGCGAACTCTTTCAAATTGGACTCGAATTTGAGGTTCCGGGGAATGCTTGGGGTATTGCGTTTCCACCGGAAGATTGGGCCGCCGATGCAGCACCTGGAGAGTATGTTGCGGAGCCCGGGATTCCGTTTGAAATGACGCCCAGTCAGGCGCCGGTTGCATCGGTATCGCCCCAACCCTTGCCACCGATGCCGCCGCCTCCCATGCCGCCCGCGTCTCCTGATATTCGGCTGGATACGGCGAACGCGCCCTCCGGTACGGTGAGCGGGGCCCCAGTTAAGCCCATCCCGCCCCCGGTGATTTCGACGCCGGCACCGACCATTCCAGCACCACCCAGGGCTTTCGTGCCACCTCCGCCGCCTGTCGGCGCTACGCCATCAACTCCCGGCCCAGCAGCGCCTGGGGCACCAACGCCGCCCAATAATAGGATTCACGTGGTGCCGCCGTCCGTTACCGAGACGCAGGTTGTGATGGCGAAGCAAATGTCTCATCTTGTGGCACAGGCCAAAGAACAACTCGACAAAACCATCCGGTCTGGCGCCGAAACGGCGGTGAACGAACAGCTCAACGTCGCGCGCCGGCGATTAGATTCGCAGCTGAATGAAGCTGTGGAGAAGGCCATTCAGTCCTCAATGCAGCGGGTGTCCGATTCCGCGTTGCATCAGGTGGTGCAGCGCGCCTCCGAGCAAACTTCGGCCCTGGTCAGTGAAGCACGCAAGTCCGCGGAAACGTCGGCTACGCAGTTGGACGAAAAGGTGCGGAGCGCGGTGAACGCGGCGGTAAGCAACGCCGTGGATCACGCCGCACAATTGGCCGCACAGCAAGCCGCCCAACAAACGGCTACGCAGAATTTGAAGCTGTCAGTGGAAGAAGCCCTGGAGCGCGCTCTGCGTGATCGGGCCGCTTCGACGCCATCACTCGAAATTCTTTCATCGCCGGAAGCGGCGCAAAATCACCTGAATCAATGGCAGAAGAGCCTGGAAGAAACCGCCCAGACGGTGCGAAGCCGTGCAATTGAACAGGCGAACGCCGATGCCAACGCCGTTACGGAACGGTTTTCCTCGGAATTCGACGCCGCTCTTACGGGAGCGGCGCAGAAACTCGGAACCCAACTCCGCGACGTCACGCAGGAATCTGTCACGCGGGCCGAGCAGGACGCGCGAAATCGCGCGCAGGCTTTGCGCGATTCGCTCGAAGAAGCTTCGCGATCGTTGCTGAACCGCGCCGAGCAGGATGCGGCATCGAAAGCTCAGACTCTGCGATCTTCACTGGACGATGTGATTGCCGGAGCGGCCGCTACGATCGAATCGCTCGGCTCAAGTTTGCAGCAGGAGCGCCATCGGGCAGAAGAGTCCAAGGCCCAACTCAACGAGGCTTCGCAAACGCTCCTGAGCCAAACGCGCAGCGATCTCGACCAGCTCGTCGCGAACCAGAAAGAGGAACTAGGGCGAGTCGCCGACCAGGTGGTCGCCGAACGCGCGCAGTTGCTCGAGCCAGCCCTGGAACAATCCAGCCAAAAAGTGCTGGAACGAGTTTCACACGAACTCGAGCAGAAACTAAATCCTCATCTCGATGAGGTGCAGCGTGCAATTTCCGAGCTGAAATCCGCCGGAGAGCAGGCTGGGCGCACCCAGACGCACATCCACGAACAGATTCGGAAGGCGTCAGAGGATTTGGGCCATGTGCAGCAGACCGTGCACGGTGAAATCGCGCAGGCGTCAGAGCGCGTAGAGCAGATGCAAGCGCGTGTCCGCGAGCAGATTGAACAGACGTCCATTTCCGTGACGCAACTGCAAAATGAAGTACTGGAACAAATCAAAGTTGCCACGGATCGCACCGACCAACTGCAAGACACCATTCGCGAAAGCGCCCAGCAGACCTCCGAACAAGTCGTGCAGGAAACGTTGGCGCGTTTGCGAACCGAGGCAGCGAAAGTCCCGGCGGAACTGGATGAATCGTGCCGCGCCGTGGTTTCCAAAATCGAAGAAGAGCTGCAACAACGGAACACCGAAACGCAGCATTCGACCTACGATGCCCTGCTGAAGGCTTCGGAGTGGTATCAGAAGAAAGCGCACACTACGATGCAGTCGTCGCTGGACAAAGTGGTGGAGCAATCGAGTGCGGCTCTGCGCGACCGCGCCGCGGAAGTTTCCAGTTTGTTGGCTGCGGAACTCGACCATTACGGGCGCACCTATGTGGAACACAGCGGCGCGCAGATTGAGGATGCGGCCAAGGAAATCGTCTCGCGGGAACGCGATAAAATGGGCGAAACCGCGCAGATGGCCACCGCAAGTTTCAGCGATCAGGTTCATCGTGTAACCTCGGAATCTTTGTCGCGATTTGAACGCGCTTCGCGCGAAGCGTTGGAGAAAGCACGCTCCGACATGGAATTCAATCGCGAAGGATCGCT
>Ga0209330_1000900_pt1 | contig 10152 bp, 9 predicted proteins | sample JacPinW_OM2H0_O3_FD_187969 | JGI IMG/M metagenome (GOLD analysis project Ga0209330, IMG submission 187969) | Forest soil microbial communities from Algoma, Ontario, Canada - Jack Pine, Ontario site 1_JW_OM2H0_O3 (SPAdes) (version 2) | ecosystem: Environmental > Terrestrial > Soil > Boreal...
GTGAGCCACGTTTGCCATTTGGGCGGAATGCTGGTGGGCTACATTTACCTACGCCGCGGATCCTATCTCTACAATTACAGGAATTTTTTTACGGATTGGAAGCGCCGCCGTCTGCGCAAAAAATTCGAAGTGTACGTCCGCGACCACAACGAAAAGCCGCCGTCAAATCCTGATAACTGGGTGAATTGACGATCCCACGAGGCGCGTCATCCTGAGGAGCAACGCGACGAAGGATCTGCTCTTCTAAATCAACTCCGCGCCCGTTGGGCCACTCTAGCCGCCGATGCGGATTAGGCGCATCAAGTTTGTGGAGCCGGTGGTGCCGAGGGGCGTGCCGGCGATCACTCCGACGATGTCGCCTTGCTTCACCAACTTCTCTTCCGTCAGCCGCGCCTCCGCGATTTTGGCGAGCTGATCGATGTCGTGAACGCGTGCGATGGTGCGCGGCAGCACGCCCCAGAGCAGGCTCAAGCGGCGGCGCGCTTCCTGTACCGGGGAAAACGCTACGATCGGCGCGCGCGGGCGGTACTTTGAAACGAGACGAGCCGAAGACCCCGATTCTGTGAACACGGCAATCGCCGTCATGTTCAATTCTTCCGCGGCATGGCAGATGGCTTCGGCAATCGCTTCACTGATCAGCAAATCGCCCGACCGCGCGGGACGCGGCAGAGACGTGACGCTTGCTTCCGCCTCGCGAATAATACGGTCCATCATCACTACGGATTCCAGCGGATAGCTTCCCGCGGCAGTCTCCCCGGAAAGCATCAGCGCATCGCTTCCGTCGAAAATTGCGTTGGCTACGTCGGAGGCTTCCGCCCGAGTAGGCCGGGGATTTTTCTGCATCGAATCGAGCATTTGCGTGGCGGTGATTACCGGAACCAGCGCATCGCGCGCGCGGGAAATGATGTGCTTCTGCACTACCGGAACTTTTTCAGGACTCATTTCCACGCCCAAATCTCCGCGCGCAACCATCACACCGTCGGCGATGGCCAGGATTTCATCCAGGTTATCTATGGCTTCAGGTTTTTCGAGCTTTGCGATCACGGGCGTTTCTTTTCCGGCGCGGGTGATCACGGCCTTTGCGGCTCGGACGTCCGCCGCAGTTCGAACAAAGCTCTGGGCAATGTAGTTTGCGCCCATTTGCAGTGCAAAGCTCAGATCGACGCGGTCCTTGGGCGTGAGCGAAGGAATTTTCAACTTCACGCCGGGGAGATTGATGCCTTTGTGTTCGCCAAGTTCTCCGCCGTTCTCGACCTGGCAAATAACCTCACGCCCGTGGGTCGAAACCACGCGCAACGAGATTTCGCCGTCGTTTAAGAGAATACTGTCACCCTTGCGAACCGACTCGGGCAGCGCGCGAAAAGTTGTGCTCACACCCTGATCGGTACCGACCAGGTTTTTCGTGGTAATCACGAAACGCTGGCCAAAGTTCAAATTTACGGCCTTGCCGTGCTCCAGCGCACCTGTGCGGATCTTCGGCCCCTGCAAGTCGGCCAGAATCGCAACAGGCTTTTTATAGCGCGCGGAGGCGCGGCGCACGCAAATCGCCAGCCGTGTTTTTTCCTCCGGCGTGCCGTGCGAAAAATTAAGCCGTGCGACATCCATGCCGGCGTGCAGCAACTCGTCAATCATTTTTTGAGTCGAGCTTGCCGGCCCTAAAGTGCAGACGATTTTGGCGCTTCGAAGGTTCGACACCATTATTTTGTCACGGCAAAGGCGTTGACAACCTCGTAGAGGAACTGAATTCCCTTGCGGAAGGAATCGATCGGAATGCGTTCGTCGTCCGCATGCATGCGCATCAAGTCGTCTTCCGTAAGCGGGAACGGATCCAGGCCGTAGGCTTGCACGTTGCGCATACGCAGTCTGGCTGAATCTGTTGCGCCGGTGGACATATAAGGAACCACTGGAGCGCCGGCAAATTGCTGAGCGCTCACGGTTTTTATCGTGACGTACAAATCAGACTCCAGCGATGACGACGGCGCAGCTTCTCCGCCATTCGGCTGTGTTTCAAAGCGAATCTGCGGATCGTCCACGAGCTGCTTTAGTTTGGCAAGCAGCGGAGCGAGCTGGTTGCCTGGGAGCAGCCGAATGTTAAGGACGCCGCGCGCTTCCGAGGGCACAACATTTTGCCGTATGCCGGCTTGAAGCATCGTGGGAGTTGCCGTGTCGCGCAGCATCGCGTTCCAGAGAAGATTGTTGTTGGAAACCCATCGAGCTGCATGGTCCGCGCGATCCGAGGTATCCAAGGCAAGCAACCACTTGCCGGTTTCCTCATCTTCCAGCGGAGCGATCCCCGCAAAATAGCCGCGCGTGACGGAATTGAACTGCACCGGCGCTTCGTACGCTCCGATCTTGCCGATCGCAGTCGCGAGATGCGCCACAGGATTATCTTTGCGCGGAATCGAGGCGTGGCCCGAAGTTCCCGTCGCGATCACGTCCACGCTTGCGGCTACTTTCTCCGTGGCCTGCACGCCGACGTATTGAACTTTTCCATTCTTCAAAACGGTATGACCGCCTTCGTTGAGTGCGAAACCGGCGGCGATCTTATCCCAATGCTTTTCGACGGCGACTTTCATCCCGAACTCTCCGCCGGCTTCTTCATCGCCTTCGACCAGAAAAATGACGTCTCGATTCAATCTCACGCTGGAACGTTTCAGAGAGATGAACACCGCGAGATTAGCGATGACCATTCCTTTATCGTCAATCGTGCCGCGGCCGTAAAGGTAGCCATCTTTCATCACCGCTGCGAATGGATCGACAGACCATTTGCTTTTATCCACGCCAACCACATCGAGGTGGGCCATCAGCAGCAAGGCTCGTGACGGATCCGGCACGGCCGTGGCGGAAAGACGCGCGACCAGGAATCCCCGGCCCGGCGTGCTCTCGAAAATCTCAGAAGGGATTCCTTCTTTTTTCAAGACGTCCGCGATGTATTTCGCAGCTACGATTTCGTTGCCCGGCGGATTCGAAGTGTTTATGCGGATCAGATCCTGCAGCCAGACGATCGCTTCACCTTGAAGTTTCGCGAGGTCGGCGCTCGGCGCTGCGGACTGTTGCGCAGATTGCGCCTGCATACCCTGTGCGTAGCTGCCGGCGGCGCAGCAAAAGATACCGCAAAGTACCAAAGCAAAAATTCGAATGCCGTGACGCGCCATTCTTTTTGTCTCCAGATAACTTGGGAATTACATGGCCAACCGGGAAAGCGATTTATACTATCATGGCGTCGCGACGTAACCGGGCGCCCGGGGCGCGGGGTTTTCTGGATGGCAATAGACCATCCACAAACAGCTCTGGCAGCATCCAAGCGGGTGGAGGAGATTTATGAATTCGAAGATGTGGGTTCGTGCGCTGCTGATCGGAATACTCCTGGCAGCTTTGGGCATACCTCCAGGCGCTTTGACTTCCTGGGCAAAGCAACAGGAAGGCCCGCAAAAACCCGCACCGGCGCAGCAACCGGCTACGCCCGCTCCGCCCACGGGACAGCAACAGCCACCGCAAGCGGGTAAGAGTCAGACTGCGGCGCCGCAAGTGGCCATCGCGGTGGAATCGAACGTTGTGAACATCGACGCAGTGGTGACGGATCAGGACGGAGACATACTGACGAACCTCAAGAAGGAGAATTTTAGAGTTCTCGATAATAATCAACCGCAGCAGATCTCGAACTTCGCTCCCAGCGAGGCTCCCATTACCATCGTGATCTTGATGGAGTTTAGCCAGCTCGGGGGCCAATGGTATGCGTACGAGGCGAAGACCTGGGGCTACAGTTTTTTGGGCCACCTGACCGAGAAGGATTACGTCGCGCTGAAGACTTTTGATCTTCGCACGCATGTTTTGGTCGATTTCACACGGAACAAACAGGAAGTGGCGCAGGCGGTGGCCGGCTTGTTTTTTCCCGATTTTCACGAAGCCAATTTGTTTGACGCGCTGCTCGAAACGTTGGACGAACTGCGCGACGTGAAAGGAAAGAAGTCCATTCTCCTGCTCGCAAGCGGTTACGATACTTTTAGCAAGCACACGCTGGATCAGACGCTCAGGCGCGTGAAGGAGACCGACGTGCCTATCTTCTCGGTGGGCATGGCTGAGGAAAGGCAGGTGCGAAGTCCTCGGGGAGACAATATCAGCTATCTCCAAGCCAAAAATCAGCTCACTACATTTTCGGAAATGACGGGTGGATACGCTTGGTTCCCTCGGTTCCAGGGCGAGATGAACGAGATTTTCAGTTCCGTGGCCACATTTCTCAGAAGCCAGTACACGGTGGGCTTTACGCCTTCCACTTCTCCGGACGGGAAATATCACAAACTCAAGCTGGAGATCGTGGACGAGCAGGGGAATCCGATGCTGCAGCCGGATAAAAAGGGAAAGATGAAGAAGGTGATCGTCATCGCCCGCCAAGGTTACACTTCGCCGAAGCCCACGGCCGGCGATTGATTCGGAACGCCGCCCTGCGGCAACTCTTGAAGGCAGAGACGAAGTCTATTGGAACGTATTGTCTTTCCATCCGCTAATAACCTCGTTCGAGGTCCACGCGATTTAGCAATTCCCGGCCGGTGAACCAGCGCTCGAGGTTCTCCATCAGCAAATCTGTTTGGCGTTCCCACAGATGCTCGCTCACGGCGCTCACGTGCGGCGTGATGAAGGCGTTGTCGAGTTTCCACAAAGGATTCTCAGGCGGCAGCGGTTCTTGGGACGCAACGTCGATCGCGGCGCCGGCTATTTTATTTTGTCGCAGCGCGGCAATGAGCGCGGGTTCGTCCACAAGCGCTCCGCGAGCTACGTTGATGAAATATGCGGAGGGCTTCATAAGCGCGAACTCTCGAGCCCCCATCATCGCGCGCGTTTCGGCAGTCTCCGGCGCGGCGAGTATCACGAAATCGGCGTGTGGAAGCGCTTCCTGCAATTTAGTGGATGGGAAAAACTTTTCCGCGAGGTCCGCATCACCGCGGCCGGAACGCGTAACAGCCCACGCGCGAATTCCGAGCGGCCGGGCAAGTTTTGCAACTTCGCGGCCGATGGTGCCGAAGCCGATGAACAGTACGACTTGGCCGTGAAGCTCGCGCGGCCGCACAGGCGCATCCCACAATTCCTGTTGCGCCCACAGAGATTGTTGCTGATGGCGGAGATAGTCCGCGAAGCGATGCGCGAGGGCAATGAGCGTGCCCAGGATATGTTCGGCCATGGGAATTTTATGTACGCCGCTGGCGTTGGTGACTTCGATACCGCTGCTCCGGAGTTCGGGGTACATCAGCTGCCCGATCCCCGCAGCGGTGGAATGAAGCCAGAGGAGCTTGCGGGCCCAGGCGAACTGTTCGGGGCGCAGCGAGAAGCCGACGAAGATGTTCGTATCCGGAAGCTCGGTCTGCAAGCCGTCGTAAGTGGGCAGATGCACGACCCGCATTTCAGGCCAGCGATCTCGAATGCGTTCAGCCATACGCGCAGGAGGATTCCAGAGCGAGAAACGGTGCCAGACGCAGATGAGCAACTTTGTTTCGGCGGGAATTGTTCGCGTCACTGGATTCATGCTAGCGATGTTTCCACCAGAGAGCGAGACCGATCACGACTCCGAGCCCGAGAGCCCCCAAAATAAATAATCTCGTCTCGGGGAGGGCTTCGTAAACCATGAAGCCAAGGCCCAACGAGAGTACCGCGCCAATCCAACTCGCGGTGATCCAGAGTGTGCCCATTTGAACTTCAGGACGGTCGCGATGCCCCTGCGTCACGTTCGGCCTAGTTCGCGTCATGGTTGATTCTTCCGAAAGAAAAAACCGAGAACCGTTGCGGCGATCAGCAACCCGAGCAGGATGAAGGCTGCGCGGAGCGACCAGAAAGCCCAGGTGGCGGCGAAGAGAAGCGCGAGCCAGAGAGCGTTCATCGGGCGCGCGTAACCCATGATCTCGGATTTTTTGTCGTCGCGTCCGGGTTCTCCTTCCATTTTTCTCAGCCTCCCTTTCCGCGACGATGCGCGAAGTTTCGATTTATTTTGCGGGCATGCGCAGGTCGCGGCCCGTCATCTCTCCGGGTTCAGCGACGCCGAGAACGCCGAGCATGGTGGGAGCGATGTCGCGCAGCGAACCGCCAGGCGCTAGTTTTGTCCGGCCGTCGTCGGTCAGCAAAATGAATGGGACGGGGTTGGTCGTGTGATATGTGTGCGGGCCGCCGGTGACGGGATCGATCATGGTTTCCGCGTTGCCGTGGTCGGCGGTGATGATCCATGCTCCGCCGCGAGGACGCAGGGCTTGAAAAATTTGACCGAGGCAGGTGTCCACGGTTTCGACCGCTTTAATTGTGGCTTCGAGATTTCCTGAGTGGCCGACCATGTCCGCATTTGCGAAATTCATAATGATGGCATCGAATTCGCCTTTTTCGATGGCATGCACGACAGTATCGGCAATCCCCGCAGCAGACATTTCGGGTTTCAAATCGTAAGTCGGAACTTTAGGAGAAGGTACGAGGATGCGCTCTTCACCGGGGAAAGGCTTTTCTACTCCGCCATTAAAAAAATAAGTGACGTGAGCATATTTTTCGGTCTCCGCGACACGCAGATTCTTGAATTGCTGTTCGGCGAAGACGTTGGCGACAATTTCTTCCAACTTTTCAGGCGCGAGAAGGTAGCGCAGCCAGGGCCAGGATTTGTCGTACTGGGTCATGGCGACGAAAGTGAGATTTGTCGGCCGGTCGGGGTCAACGATCTTATCGAAACCAGGCTCGATGAGGGCGCGGGTCATCTGACGGGCGCGGTCGGCGCGGAAATTGAAGAAAATCACCGCGTCATCGTCGCGAATGACGGCGCGAGGGACAGCGGCTTTTCCCGGCGCAGGCTCGGTGGTGATTATGGCGGGAATGATGAATTCGTCGGTGACTCCTTTTTCGTAACTCGCACGCACCGGCGCGATGGGATCTGGGAATTTGGCTTCCGAGTCGCCATGAACGATTGCGCGATAGGCTTTTTCGATGCGTTCCCAGCGATTGTCGCGGTCCATGGCGTAGTAGCGGCCGCTGACGGTTGCGATCTGTCCCACGCCGAGCTCGCGCATTTTCTGTTCGAGCTGGCGGAGGAAATCTATTCCGCTGTTGGGAGGAGTGTCGCGCCCGTCCATAAAACAATGGACGAAAACATTTTTGACTTTATTTTCGCGCGCCATTTGCAGGAGCGCGAAGAGATGATTGATGTGCGAATGGACGCCGCCATCACTCACAAGGCCGAGCAAGTGGAGTTGGCGCGTGCGGCCGCGTTCCATGGCTTCGAGAAGCAGAGGCTGGCGAGAAAATTCGCCATCGGCGATGAGCTGATCGATTCGCGTGCTGTCCATGTGAACGATGCGGCCGGCGCCGATATTCAGATGGCCCACTTCGCTGTTGCCCATCTGTCCGACAGGAAGGCCGACGGCGGGGCCGGAAGTTTGGATCAGCGTGTTGGGAAAATCCTTCAGGATGCGGTCATAGTTGGGCTTGCGCGCGAGGGCGATGGCGTTGCCCTTGGTTTCGGCGCGGTAGCCCCAGCCGTCGAGAACGGTGAGGACGATAGGTTTTGGGCGCTTGGTCATGGTCGATTCTGCCCCCGGGTAGAAGGGAGTGCGATCGTTTGTTTTGAGCCTGAGTCGCGCATGTCAGCGCCAAACAGGCTAGCACGGAGGTCAAATCCGGATTGGTGCGGAGAATAGAAATACGGAATGGTCGAAAGTTCTCGATTAGAACAGGGTGCGATTGTTTGTTTTGTGTAAGTTAGGAGGGGTTCTAATAGTTCGAGTTCTCGATTAGAAATTCCGGGCTCGTTTTTGGAGGGCCGCCGGGCGGGCGTCAATCGCCGGACCGCGGCGGTGGTCATTTAGGCCGTCTTGAAACCCTGCAAGTACCGTGTTTTGAGTGTATTATCATAATAATTTACCATTATAACATAGCTGTCAAATCGGATTTCGTGCGGATGCGAGGCACAGCGACCTTTCATTACTGAACCCGGCGGCCCGTTTACTGGCCGATGAGTCTACTTGGTACAACAGTGTCCGGTGCAGTGAATCTCCGATTTTGCGCGCTGTTGTGAGCGTGCTCGGTGCTGATAGAATTGGCGAAATGAATCTAACGATGCGCAGCGCCGGCGGCAACGAGAGATGACGTTTCGGCTGGGCAAAACGCTGAAGACATTCCCCGATCAACGAACTGCGGGCGTTGAATGAGTACCCTCAAGATTCCTCATCCGGTTATTCAAGTTTCAGGGATCCGAAAGACATACGGACGGACGGTAGCGGTGGACGAAGTGTCGTTCGAGGTGAACGACGGCGAGATATTTGGCTTGATCGGGCCGAACGGCGCGGGAAAGACCACAACGATGGAGTGCGTAGAGGGGATTCGCAAGCCCGACCGCGGCAGCATTTCGGTTCTGGGTCTTGATCCCTTCCGGCAGGTTTACAAGTTGCAGGAGCGGATTGGAGTGCAGCTACAGCAGGCGCAATTGCAGAAGCGGATCAAAGTGTGGGAGGCGGTGGATCTATGGGCTTCGCTCTATAGGAAGAAGTCGGTCGACGGCGAGCGATTGCTCGAACAACTCGGGCTGATCGACAAGCGGGACGCATGGTTTATGAACCTTTCGGGCGGGCAGAAGCAGCGACTGTTCATTGCGCTTGCGCTGATTAACGATCCGGAAGTGGTGTTTCTCGACGAACTGACGACGGGGCTGGACCCACAGGCGCGGCGAGCGATCTGGGAGCTGGTACGCGGAATCCGCGAGCGCGGCAAGACTGTGTTTTTGACAACTCATCTGATGGAAGAAGCGGAGCGGTTGTGCGACCGGGTGGCGATCATCGAGCACGGGCGAATCATCGACATCGACACGCCGCAGAGACTTGTCGCGCGGCACTGCCCTGAGCGAACGGTTGTGCTGGACACGGAAGACGCGAGTGCCGAAGAGCGATTTCGAGGGATCCCGCGCGTTGAGTCGGTAATGCGCAGCGACCTGCGATTCACGATTCGCGGGAGCGGCGAAGATCTGGTGACCGAAGTGATTCATTGTTTGTCGGAGAACCGGATCCGCGTGACCGACTTTCGCACAATCGTCCCCAACCTTGAGGACGTGTTTCTGAAACTGACGGGCCGTTCGATTCGCGACTAAGCTACGAAAATGATGATGCGCGGGCTGTGGAAACTAACTTGGATCGAGATCAAGGTGTTCATGCGCGAGCCGCTTGGCGCGTTTGGGACCATCGGTTTCCCCGTGTTGGTATTTCTCGTCGTGGGTCGGGCAGCCGGGCGTAACATCGCCGCGGCCACGCCCGCGACCAGCAGTTTTCTGCGCGTGGGACTGCCGGTTCTGGCGTCGCTGCTGATCGCGGTCAGCTCGGTGCTGTCGTTGGTTACGATCATTTCGATCTACCGCGAAGGAGGCATTCTGAAACGGCTGCGCGCGACTCCTTTGCGACCGCAGACGATTCTTAGCGCCCAAGTGATCGTCAAGTTGATACTTACCGGGGCGACGCTAGGCTTGATGGTACTTGCGGGAAAACGATATTACCCGGTGAACGTCCATGTTCCCTTGATCGGGTTTACGATTGCGCTGATGATTAGCACGTTGAGTATTCTGTCGATCGGATTTCTGATCGCGAGCATCGTTCCGACGGCGCGCTTTGCGCAACCTATCGGGGCGGCGATTTTGTATCCGATGATCGCGGTCTCGGGACTGTTCACGCCGGTGAACTCGATGCCGCCAGTGCTCCATGCGGTGGCACGAGTGCTGCCGATGACTTACGCGGTGTCGTTAATGGAAGGGATTTGGAAGGGCGACTCGTGGTGGGCGCACATGGGAGATGTGGCGGCACTAGCCGTAGTGTTTTTTGTTTGCACGGCGCTATCAGCGAAAGTGTTTCGCTGGGAGTAACCCAGATTCACACGACGCGGCGACTTGACCGGGATGACCGAACTAGACAGGGGTCAGTGGGACAGCCATTGTTTTTGCAGCCATTTTCGAGCGGGGCGGCGAATTGTAGCCAAGTAGGCGTCGGCGGCCATTTTTATGGCTTGGGCTTGGGTTGGGTAGGGATGATTTACGCGAGACAAGGCGCCTAGACCGATTTTTGCGTTCATCGCGAGAGAAATTTCGCTGATCATTTCGCCTGCATGGCTGGCCGCGACTGTGGCGCCCAGAATTTCGTCGGTTCCTTCCCGCAC
>Ga0209330_1000902_pt1 | contig 10135 bp, 11 predicted proteins | sample JacPinW_OM2H0_O3_FD_187969 | JGI IMG/M metagenome (GOLD analysis project Ga0209330, IMG submission 187969) | Forest soil microbial communities from Algoma, Ontario, Canada - Jack Pine, Ontario site 1_JW_OM2H0_O3 (SPAdes) (version 2) | ecosystem: Environmental > Terrestrial > Soil > Boreal...
TTGAAAGGAACGCCCGTCCCGGTGACCGAAGGGATTATGACCGGAGCATCCAACGGCGATGCAACGTTTGCGGTTTCAAACAATGGCACGCTGGTGTTCGAACCCGGAGGCTTTGTCGCATTCCAGCGCAACCTTGTTTGGCTGGATCGAACCGGCAAGTCCACGAATATCGCGGAAGGAGTGAAACCCTATTCCTCGCCTGCCATCTCGCCTGACGGCAAACGCATCGCCCTCACTCTGGAAGGCAGCTCATTCGATGTCTGGGTGTATGACCTCGAGCGAGACGCGTTCACAAAGTCGAGCTTTGGAGCGGATGATTATGAGCCGTTTTGGTCCCCGGACGGTAAGATGCTGGCCTATACTTCTTCAAAATCCGGAAATATGCAGGTATACGTGAAGCATGGCGTCGTGCAGGGTGACGAAACCATGGTGACCGATGGAACGGAGTTCAGAACTCTCTTTGGCTGGACGCCGGACGGACGTGAACTCATCGTCAGCCGCGAGAACAAAGAAACGGGAGCAGACATTTACGCAGTCGCCGTCGGAGGCGATCACAAACCGCGCCCGTTGGTCGTAGCACCATTCAATCAAGGCGAGGCCAGCGTCTCGCCCGACGGAAAATGGCTTGCATACGTCTCGGACGAGTCCGGACAGCCGGAAGTCTTCGTGCAAGCCATGAACGATCCCAATATTCGCGCGCAGATTTCGTCGGAAGGTGGCCGTGCACCGCGCTGGGCGCGCTCCGGCAATGAATTGTTCTTTCGCGCTCAGGACGGACTCATGTCCGTGAAGTTCGTGCCGGGCACGACGCTCAATCCCGCCAAGCCAGTGAAGTTATTCGAAGACAAGAGACATTGGAGCGGCTACGACGTAGCCGCAGATGGCCGCTTCGTCGTCGCAGTCGAAGCCGACGACAAAGCCACCGGCTCCCAACTCAACGTCATCCTCCACTGGTTCGAAGAATTAAAACAATCCCAGCCCAAATAACCCGCTGCCCCATCACTCTGCCGCCCCGAGTCGTTCGCTGTTTCGTAGGGGTGTCTGCCGCGGCGGACTGCGACCGGCAAAAGTACTTGGCAATCTCGCAAATACCGCCGCCAGGTTTATTTGTAGCGCCGGGCTTTAGCCCGGCATCTTTCTTTTCAAGTATTTGCCGCCGCCGGGCCTTTCGTAACGCCGAGCCTGCCCCGGTTGCCGGCATGCAAATTCTATTGTGCTAAGCGGACGTCGCGCAGAAACTTCTGAAACCGCGGATCGGAGCGCAGGGGATCGTACATTGGGTCAACCTTGAGGGTAGTGAGAGGAGAGCGCGCGTTGTAGCATTTTTGCAGCCAGGCGAAGGTCTCGTCTTTGTTGTCCATACCAACGTGAGCCATCAACATCGCCGCCGGGTCCAGAAATTTTCGCTGGTACAATTGCGGCAATTTTTGCAGACTCCGCCGGGCTTGAGCCGTCTGGCCGGAACGCGCGTATACGTAGACTTCCACAGCCAAGGGCCACGGGGAATCGACCACCTGTTTCCATTTGTCTACGTCGGCCAGCGCCTCGGCGAATAAACCCTTTTCCACGAGCGGGAAGATCACGATGTAAGCGCGCGGAAAGTTCGGCTCCATTTCCAATACTCTTCGAAATTCCTCAATCGAGCGATCGTATTCCCGTGAGAAGTAAAGCAATGCCGCGTAATCCGCGGAAATAATCAGCGATAAAGGATCGAGTTTGCGGGCGCGCTCGCTTTCGGCAAAGGCCTCGTCGAAGCGCCCCTCAAAACCGAGGCACTCGGCATACCATTGATGCGCGGTAGCGTAGTCCGGATCGAGTTGGATCGCTCGCCGGTATTCCTTCTCGGCAGTTGGCCAATCCCAATCGTAGTTCTGGGCAATCACTGCAAGCGATGCGTGCGCTCCCGCGAGTGATTCGTCGAGTTGCAGCGCCTTCAAAGCCGCGGCGCGCGCTTTCGGTATGAGCTCGGCAGGCGGCGCGTAACCGTAGCTGCTCATCAGAGCGAATGTGTCCGCCAGACCGGCATAGGCCGGGGCGTACTCGGGGTCCTTATCGATAGCTAGCTGAAAATATTCGGCAGCCTGGCGAAAACTCTGCGCGTTGCGCTTGTTCCAGAAAAATCTGCCCTTCAGATAGAGGTCGTATGCTTCGTAAGATGTGCCACGAGCGGCGATCGCGGTGCGTCCATTCCTTGTGTTGCGGCCATCGCCCAGAGCCAACTGAATCTCGTCGCCGACTTCGTGAGCGATCTCACCTTGGAGCGCCAAGAGATTGCTAAGCTCGCGATCGTACTGATGCGCCCAAACGTGCGTCTGGTCTTTCAACTGAATCAACTGCGCCGAGATTCGCACTTTGTCGGCATCCCGCCGCACGCTGCCCTCCAGAACGTACTGAACTCCCAGTTCGCGCCCGATCTGGTCTAACGGCTCCGGGCTGTTCTTGTAGTGCATCACAGACGTGCGCGCGATCACTCCTATCCTCTGCGGATCGGTGCGCCCCAACTGCGCGATCATTTCCTCAGTTAGCCCGTCGCTGAAGTACTCTTGCGCCGCATCTCCCGTCAGATTCTGGAAGGGAAGTACCGCCAGCATCACTCTTCCGTTCACCGGTGGCTGCCGCCTGTGCAAACGCTGCCATTGAAGTAAGGCTATCGCGCTCGCCACCACAATCAGAGCAATGCCGCCCAGTGCCCATTTTTGCCATGAGAACGCCCGAACCGCTGAAGCATCAGGCTCACCTCCCGGCAATTCAGCAGAGCCGGATTCGCGGGCTACAGAAGCCGAGTCGTACGCGGCAAGCGCAGGAGCATCGCCATGTGCCCCGTTAGGATTCCAGTCCTTGGCCACTTTGACCAGTTCCACATGTGCTATGAAACGGTAGCCCAGTCTCGGCAGCGTCTCGATGTAGCGCGGCTCGGTCGCTGAATCGTTCAGCACCGCCCTCACTTCCTTAACCGACGTGTTCAGGCTGTGCTCGAAATCGACAAAAGTTTCCGCAGACCACAGCTCTTGGCGTAGTTCCTCGCGTGTGATCACGTCACCGGCACGACTGAGCAGCAGATTCAACAACTGCAGCGGTCGTGGTCGTAGCTTGAGTTTTGAGCCGTGCTTGTATAGCTCGCGCGTCCGTGGCCGCGATTCGAAAGGTCCAAATCGGAAAACTGAGACAGGGGTTTCCATTTAGGGCGGGAGACGCTACGAGATTCTATGCCGTACTGACAGCAGCGCGCAATCTAATATTCATCGAATGAGCCTCTTGGACCTTCACCAAAATCTCACCGTCTTCTCACCGCCCCGGCATTGACGCGTTTGCTGGAATCTGAGATATCACTGCCACCTGAGCCGAATCAGCTGACTCAGTAGGCCGCTCTCCTCCCCGGAATCAGGCCTTTGGCATTCCTGCGTTCGCGATCATTCACGCGGATGATCTCGCACATCGTGTTTAGGAGGGACTCGCATGGCGTCCAATAAATCCAGCAAGCCTTTCAAGAGGGGCCAGAAGCTCGAACCAACCATGCCGCTGACGAAGTTATCCGACTTTCACGTCGTAAACGGCTCTGATAAAGGTACGCCGTAGGAATTTTTAGTCGCTTGCGGACAAGTAGAGATCGTTTCAAGGCCAGTCAAAATAAGCATTAAAAGGAAAACGAGATGAACAACCTAAAAGGGTTACTTTTGATAGCAGTGCTAGCGATGAGCGCGAATGTGGCGCGCGCGGACGGCACCTCATTTGTCGGCACGCTTACCAGCCCGCTGGACTTCTTTACAACGACGCTGACGCTCACGTCGAGCGAGGACGTCACGCTTCAGACTTACGGTTTCGGCGGCGGCACCAACCAGGCCGGCACGCTGATCGCTCCTGGCGGCACGGATCCTTTTGTCGGGCTGTTCCTTGGCACGGGGAGCGGTGCCACCTTTATTAACGGCACCTCGCTCGACTTGACCAACTATCCTTCGTTCGTGGGATGCCCGCCCGCAAACTCCGTCTCGAATTTCGGCGGCACCACTTGCGGCGACGTCACCATGTTGTTCTCATCGCTCGCGGGCGGCACCTACACCGTCCTGCTTAGCGACGGCCAGCTTATTCCCAACGCAGCCGTCGGCTTCGGCACGACGCTCGGCGACGGCTTCTTCGATCTCACTGGAGGCCAGTTCTGCAATATAGCGGACCCCGCCGACGGCGAGATCGATTGCCCCAACACTTCCGGAGCCTATGCTCTGGACATAATCACCAACTCCTCGGGGCCCACCGTCCCCGAACCGTCAAGCCTGCTGCTTCTCGGGACCGGCTTGTTGGGCGTAATAGGAATTCGCCGCCGCGAGGTCCTCTCCAAGTTTTTTGGAGAGACTCGATGAACATCATCCGGAAAGCCGTAACAACCATCGGAGGCGTTTTCCTTGCGGCCTTGCTGATTGCGGCTCTCGCGCCAAAAGCAGCTCGGGGAGTCGCTGCCGCGCTGGTTCAGATCACCAATACCTCCTCCAACCCTGTCCCCGTCGTTGACAGCGATTTGGTGAACGAACCGTTCTCTACCATGATTTGCGCCTTCTGCGCTGATTTGATTTCTACCGGGCTACCTATCCCAGGAACGCCTTCGGCAACGTTCGTTGTCCCCAGCACGGATTCGGCGGGGAATTCCGTGAAGCTCCTTGTGATCCGCTATGTCTCCGCAGCTTGCACCAGCCCGGTTGTGGGCATAACGGCCAGCGTGCCCGCCAATGCGGTAAGCGGCGTCACCCAGACGATCACCTTCATTCCCTTGCAGGAAGAGAACACAGTCGGCGGAACCGAGACTACTATCCTCGCTCCGCCAGGCTCAACAGTCGGCTTTGTGGATGAACCGAGCGAGACGCCCTGTTTGCTCACCATGAACGGATATCTCGCCCACTGATCCTTCAAGGCCTGCGAGAGATAGCAGCGAGCTCGATTTCAAATTCCGAGGAGACACCCTAATGAATCTCGTACGAAAAACAGCAACAACGCTTGGCGGCATTTTCTTTGCAGTACTTCTGATCGCGGCTCTCGCTCCTAAGGCCACTCGCGGTATCGCCGCCGCTCTCGTCCAAGTCACCAACACCAGTGCGAATCCCGTGCCTACGGTTTCCGCGGATAGTCCCGCAAATTTTCCTTTCGCAGCGTCGCTCTGTCTCGAAGCCCCATCGGGGACCTGTGGAGCCCAAAGCTTCCTAGTGCCGACAACAACGTCCACCGGCCTTCCGGTAAAGCGTTTTGTGATCGAAAACGTGTCCGGTTCGTGCAACCTTACCCCGGGAATTTCACAGTTTCAGTTGGATCTAGAGGTACCTGTCGCCGGGTCTAGCATTCCGTTGTTTTTCCCCTTCCCCTTGGTTCCCGCCTCGCCGAGCAATTCGGCCGGAAGGTTTATCGTTGGCGGATCGTCTGTTCGCATTTATGCCGATCCAGGCACTACCGTTTTCATCGGAGCGAACTCCGAACTTCTAACCGGTGATTTCGAATTCTGTCCTCTCGTCGTAGCGGGCCATCTGGAAACGAAATAGCAGAAATCGCTGCGCGGGTCGCTCAATTTCATAGTTGACGGCGACCCGCAATGAATGCGGTGCGGAAAACGGTTGTCCGGCCCGCCTGATGAGCCTGGCAAAAGAAAAAGGAGAACATGTCATGAATCTCTTGCGAAAAACAGCAACAACTCTTGGCGGTATTTTCTTTGCAGTACTTCTGATCGCGGCTCTCGCGCCCAAAGCCACTCGCGGCGTCGCTGCCGCGCTGGTGCAGGTCACAAATACCGCGTCCGACGCGGTCCCTACCGAGGACGGCCCAGGGAACTTCCCGTTCGGCGTCGTCGAGTGCGCTGAGGTTGGGACTTCGACTTGCGGTTCTTCCTTACCCCCCTTCTTCGTTCCGGTCACGACTTCCACCGGCGCAGCCGTCAAGCGACTGGTGATTGAAGACGTCTCCGCGGCATGCCAGGGCGGTAGTGTGGTCTCGACGGTCGTTTTCGATGTCCCTTTGCCCGCGGATCATGTGTCGCTGGATGGTGAAAGTTCGCTTCGATATTTGGTTCCCCTCACGGCGATTGGCAGCGGAGGTAGCGTCGCCCACTCGACGGTCCGGATGTACGCGGATCCGGGAACTGCGATTGGCACCGAAATGTTAGGACCCTTCGCTGGCGGCCCCGCCGCTTGCAGCTTGTATCTTACCGGCCATCTGGAAACCAAATAGGGGAGTGAGAATGCCGTTCCGGCCAAAACGCGCCTCCCCAGCGAGTTGGATTTTTGGAAAGTATGCCTATATTTATGAGTCATTTGGACCCTAACCAATTCTTAACCGAGTGCTTACCCCTTCCGTATTGACCAGTCTGCCCCGAATTTGAGATACCACCGCGTACCTAGAGGCCGCTCCCCTCCGCAGAGGCAGGACTTCAGGAGAATCCGGGCGTTAGTCTAGCGCCCAGATCAAGGAAAAAACGAGATGAACAACCTAAAATGCCTTGTTTTGACGGCTGTGCTGGCCTTCGGTGCAAGTGCCGCCTTCGCGGACAGCTCCTCGTCATTTGTCGGCACGCTCGCCAGCCCGCAAGACTTTTTCTCCGTTACAGTGACCGTGCCATCCGACACCGACGTCACTCTTCAGACTTACGGTTTCGGCGGCGGCACAAATCAAGCCGGCACGCTAATCGATCCTGGCGGCACCGACCCTTTTGTCGGGCTATTCCTTGGCACAGGAAGCGGCGCAACGTTTATTAACGGCACTTCGCTGGACCTGGCGAACTATCCCTCGTTCGTCGGGTGCCCGCCCGCAAACTCCGTTTCCAACTTCGGCGGAACCACTTGCGGCGACGTCACCATGCTGTTTCCTTCGCTCGCAGCCGGCACCTACACCGTTCTGCTTAGCGACGGCCAGTTTATTCCGCTCGCGGCCGTCGGCGGGGGCTCCACGCTTGGCGACGGCTTCCTCGACGTCACCGGCGGCCAGTTCTGCAACATCGCGGACTTCACCGGTGGCCTCGAAACCGATTGCCCCAACACTTCCGGGGCTTTCGCGCTGGACATAATCACCAACGGTTCACCCGTAATGACCACTCCGGAACCATCAAGCTTACTGCTTCTCGGGACTGGCTTATTGGGCGCGATCGGAATTCGCCGGCGTGCTCTCAATTCAAATTCCAAGGAGACGGTCCAATGAATATTTTGCGTAAAGCAGTAACGACACTCGGAGGCGTGTTCCTCGCGGCGTTGCTGATTACGGCGCTCGCTCCTCGCGCAGTCCGCGGCATCGCCGCGACACTCGTGCAAGTCACCAACACCAGCGCCAATCCGGTGCCGACGGTTTCCGACGACGCGAATTTTCCATACGAGGCGCAAATCGCTTCCGATTCCAGTGGTTTCTCCGACTCGTTCTCCGTGCCGTCCACTACCACGACGGGAGTGCCAGTAAAGCGGTTGGTGATCGAGGACTTAAACGCCATTTGCGGCGCTGCGAGTCCGGGAGTCGTCCAATTGACTCTGCCCTCCTCCGCGGACGGCAACTCAGCGGGCGCGCCCCTTGTATATGCCTTCCTGGTCACCTCCACCGATCTTGGCGTGAGCTTCGGGCACGCAGTCGTTCGAATTTACGCCGACCCCTTAGCGATCGTTAGCGTGAGCGGTAGGACAGGAGGGTGTTTCGCGATCGTTACAGGCCACCTCGAAACCAAGTAGCCAAAGGAAGGCTGCAGGGCACGCTCAATCCTAAGGAGAGACATGATGAACCTTGTCCGGAAAGTCTTAACTACCCTCGGAGGCGTTTTTCTTGCGGCATTGTTAATCGCGGCGCTGGCTCCCAACGCTACTCGCGGCGTCGCCGCCTCTCTCGTAGAAGTAACAAATACGGCGTCGAACGCAGTCCCCACGGAGGACGGCCCCGGGAACTTCCCGTTTGGCGCCACCTTGTGCGCCGAGGATCTGAATTCGGTTTGCGGGAGCGTCGCTAAGTCGGGATTACTCGTCCCGCTCACGACTTCCACCGGGGCGGCCGTCAAGCGACTGGTGATTGAAGACGTTTCCGCGTTCTGCAATATGGAGCCGGGTGACGACATCTCGACCTTAATCTCGGTCCCTTTACCGGCGGATAATGTGATGAACGGTCAAAATACCCTGCTATATGGCTTTCCCATCACGGTGACAGTCAATGGCGCTTTTGGCATCACCCACTCTCCGGCCCGAATCTATGCTGCTCCAGGAGCGGAGATTGGCACACAAATAGCCGGATTCTTTGCGGGCAACCTGGGCGCAAGTTGCAACATTTCTCTTACTGGCCATCTGGAAACCAAATAGGTTTCGAGCGCGGCGCAGCGCCGTCAATTTCAAACTCCAAGAAGCCACTCAATGCAACTCGTAGGGGCGCGGGAGGATGTCCGCAGTTGGGTCCTCAGTGTTGTCTCGGGGCTGCGCCCGCTGATACCTCGCCGACGATGGAAGGATTCGCCCAAGTCCGAATTAGTTGAGTGTGCCGTGCAGTAAAGGATGGTTCGGCAGCGGATAAAATTGACACCCGGCGCGAGTTATTCCTTGTCTTCGAGCGGTGGCCCGCTGACTCGCTTTTCCTTTAGGTGAAAACTTACGTCCACATGGTCGGCAATCTTGATGAACGGAATGCCCTTGTTCATTCCATAATCCTTGCGATTAAAGACCATCGTCCCTTTAATCTCGCCCGCGCCGGTGCCTTTGCCGGAAACCGTCAGCGTCAGCTTCTCCGGATTCGACACGCCGCGTATCGTAAAGTCCCCATCCACCTCGAACGTATTCGGCCCGGTTTGCGCAAACTTCGTGGACTTAAACGTGATCAACGGATTGTTGTCCGCGTCGAAGAAATCCTTGCCCTTCAGCTTGCCGTTCTTCAAGCCGCTTCCCGTATCCACGCTGCCTGCCTGAATTGTGATCTCCAAATTTCCCGTCGTTTCGTCAGGAGATCCGAATGTCAAGTTCGCGTCCCATTTGTCGAATTTTCCCGCGATCGTCGTCGACGCCTTCACGTGAAACTTAATCCAGCTTTCTCCCGGCGTAAGCTCGAATACCGGAACCTGCGCCCGGCTCACCGCCGGAAACACCGCGGACGCCAACACGAAAAGAATGAACGCTCGCAGAATTATCACTCGCATGCCGCCCAGTGTGCCCCTTCGCCCCGCCCCTGTCAATTTCGCCCTCCATACTCAGATCTGCTTTAAGCCGTCCCGCCTCCAGGAAGACGCGAGGGGTGTCTCTACGCCCCTTTTCGGTTTACAATCTCAGCGCGCTAACACACGTTTTCACCCGCCGTGCGTCTAATCGCTAAGGAAAGTCCATTAGCCTTTGTAGCGGCAGCCCTTGAGCGGGCACTCTTTCGTGTGCGCGAAGGAGACTCAAAATTATGAACACTAAGTTCGCGGCCACCGTCGCCATCGTTGTTCTCGCAGCTCTGCTCCTCGCCGCGCCCGGGCACGCTCAGGACAAGCCTGCATCCCAAGCTCCCGCCTCGCCCCTAATGAAGGTCGACCACAATCATTCCACCATCGGTTTCCAAGTCCCCATCATGGGCGGCCTCTCCACCGTGCCGGGAAAATTCACCGACTACGACCTCGCAATCGTTTACGACGAATCCGACGTCACCAAATCCTCTATCAACGCCACCATCCGCGTCGCCAGCATCGACACAGGAATCGCCGACCGCGACAAAGATCTCCGCAGCGCCGGCTTCTTCGACGTGGATAAATTCCCCACCATCACCTTCGTCAGCCACAGCATCGAGAAAAAAGACGCCACTCATTTCGTCGCGCACGGCACCCTCACCATGAAAGGCGTCGCCAAGGAAATCGACCTCCCCATCACCCTTTCCGGCCAGTTCGAAGATCCCAGCTCCAAAAAGAAAATCTTCGGCTTCCACGCCTCGACCAAAATCAACCGCCGCGACTACGGAATCACATGGGAACACCAAGGCCTCGCAACTTTCGTCGGCGACGAAGTCGAAATCGTAATCGACATCATCAGCTAGACCGGACGATCGATGCGCGGCAAACAAAATGCATCGTGCCTTCGTAACGTGCTGCCGAAGGACGCGCGCCCTTCGCAAGCGCAGAACGATTTTCCCGTAGGGGCGCTGCTCGCTGCGCCCGCTGTTGTTCCGCCGAACCCTTTCCGTT
>Ga0209330_1000904_pt1 | contig 10126 bp, 4 predicted proteins | sample JacPinW_OM2H0_O3_FD_187969 | JGI IMG/M metagenome (GOLD analysis project Ga0209330, IMG submission 187969) | Forest soil microbial communities from Algoma, Ontario, Canada - Jack Pine, Ontario site 1_JW_OM2H0_O3 (SPAdes) (version 2) | ecosystem: Environmental > Terrestrial > Soil > Boreal...
TACCTGGCCGGATTCTGGGTTGAACTTCGAGCGGAGATCTTCCTCCGTGCGGTAATATTTCCGCGCCGCGACCACCATCGCATCCTCAATAGCCGCGACAATGATCTCGGGTTCAATGTGCTTTTCCCGGCTGATCTGCTCGATTGTCTGGTACAGCAGACTCGCCATTTGAGTTTCTCCCGAAAATCAATTCGAAATATTTAGTTGCGTGTGCTGCAAAAATTTCTCGCTCTGTAACTTTGCCGCCGCGCAATTGCCTATAACTCGACAACTAAGTTCGCCTTCTTGATATTCGCGAAAGGTACCGCTATCTCGCGGCCTTTCACACTGAGCTTCACAATCCCGTCCGCGTAACCCGCCAAACGCCCTTCGAAATAATTCTGGTTCTCAATCGCTTCAGTCACCCAAATCCGCGCGAGCCGTCCAACGAACCTCTCGTAATCAGCCGCCTTCACCAGCCTTCGGTCCAGTCCGGGAGAGCTAACTTCCAGTACGTAGGCTGGTCCCGGTACCAGGTCATCAATGTCCAACATCACGCTTAGCTGTTCGCTGACCCGCTCGCAGTCCTTATGGGTGACACCGAGACCCTCCGGGTTCTGCGGTCCGGGCAAACGGTCAATATAGACCCGCAGAAGCCGCTGCTTGCCGATCTTCCATTCCACGTCGAAAATCTCGAGGCCCAGCGAGCCCGCTACTCGCTCTGCCGCCTCACGAATCTTTTCCAGTTGCATTCGATTCAACGGGTCGGCTAACGACCCTATCTTAAGTCCCAGTACGGTACCGCCAGCATCTTGAGCGGGCTCCCAAAGTCAGTCCGGCGCTGACGCTATTCTCGCGCCCAACAAAAAAGTGGGCTCGCGCCCACTGGGACATGCGACCTTTCTGGAAGCAATCCAGTATAATTTCCCGGCTCCAAAAACGCAAGTCCGCCCTCAAAACGACAAAGACCGGGCTGTTATGCCTTGGCACGGACCAACGGAGAAGTGGCAGCCTCCTTTACGCTTCACATCCCCGTGACGGACGTCTAGTTCTGGGCATCACGGAACCCGGTTGGCTGGTGGGTTTAGAACTGTACTATGTAGAAAACCGAAACGTCCGCTGTCAAATACTTAATACGTACTTGGCTTATGCTATAAGATCGCGTACATCGGTAACACAAACCATTGGTCCACTACTTGGGAGGGGCCCTTGTCGCAACGCCTGACCGTTAAAACTGCGATCGTAGCGGTTATTATCCTGGCCGCTCTCTCTGGAGCATCCCTGCGTTCGCAGCAGCGGACAAAGATGGATTCGTTAGACCTTGAACGATCCCGGGGAATTTTGCGCGACGCCTACGAAAACGTGAAGAAACACTACTACGATCCCAAGTATCACGGCCTGAACATCGACGCGCGCTACCACGATTTCGACGCCAAGATTCAGAATGCTTCGTCGCTCGGGCAAGCCTTCGGGCTTGTAGCCGGCTATTTGGATGGCTTAAATGACTCTCATACGTTCTTCAATCCACCGGCGCGACCTTTTCGCTTTGACTATGGCTACCGTATGCAAATCTTCGGAGATGACTGCTTTATTACTCGCGTGAGACCTGGAACCGATGCCGAATCCAAAATCCATCCAGGCGACCAAGTGATCAGTTACAACCGTTTCTCTGTGAACCGTGAGGATTTTTGGAAGATGGAATATTACTTTGACGCTCTGTCACCACAGAAGGCTTCCCTGCTTGACCTCCGAGACACTTTGGGACAAGCACGAACGATCAATATAGATTCCAAAATTCGCGAACTCAAGAAAGTCGTGGACGTAACTGGAGCGGATGGGGGCTCGGATATCTGGCAGCTTATTCGTGACATGGAAAACTCCGACCACGTGGTCCGCCAGCGATACTATGAGATGGGTGATGTCATGATCTGGAAGATGCCGGAGTTTGATCTCGATGAGGATCACGTGGACCACATGTTTGGGATCGTGCGTAAGCACAAGTCCCTCATCCTGGATCTTCGCGGCAACCCCGGAGGCTCGATTCTCACACTCGAGCGCATGCTCGGCAATGTGCTCGATCATGACCTGAAGGTCGCTGATCGAATTGGCCGCAAGGAAATGAAGCCGGAAATGGCAAAAACTCGCGGCGCTAATGCGTTCTCAGGAAAACTGATCGTCTTGGTTGACAGTGACTCAGCCTCCGCAGCCGAATTGTTTCCTCGCGTGATACAGCTCGAACATCGAGGCGTTGTTGTCGGAGACCGCACTATGGGAGCCGTGATGGAGGCGCGAGACTATAGCGCTTCTCAAGGAATGGACACGAAGATTTTTTACGGATTTTCCATTACCGAAGCCGATCTCATCATGAAGGACGGGAAAAGCCTGGAGCACGTGGGGGTTACCCCCGACGAAATTCTCATTCCCTCCGCCAAGGATCTCGGTAGCGGAAGCGATCCAGTTCTTTCGCGAGCTGCAGAGCTCGCAGGCTTGAACATCGAGCCGGCCGCCGCCGGAAAACTGTTTCCGTTTGAGTGGCTTCCGAACTAGAGTCCAGTCTCTGCCGGACGTTCGACATCTTGGAATAAATAAAAAAGGCCTCGCCGCACGAGCGGCGAGGCCTTTCATGCTCTAAATATATTAGAAACTAGTGGGGAGCGGGCTGCTGTTGTGCTGGCTGCGCAGGTGCGGGCCTCGGCGTTGTTGACCTTGGTGCCGCAGGTCTTGTGCCCGCCGCAGCATTTTTCACCGGATAACTCTGATCGTAAAGCTTGATGATGTCCTGCGTGACGTCAATCGTATTCGCAGCGTAGATCACTGGAGTATTCTGCGCCGAAGTATCCAGAATCACGCTGTAGCCGTTGTCCTTCGAATACTTGTCGAGCACATCGATCATTTTGCGGCCGATGCGGTCCACGATTTCACGCTCTGCCTCGGTATAGTCATCCTGCGAATCCTGCTGCTTGCGCTGATACGTCCGCGTGTACTGATCGCCTTCGCGCGCGAGACGTGCCTTCTCTTCGTCGCTCAAAGTGTTCGATGTAGTGCGCAATCGCGTCTGCAGATCCTCGATCTGCTTCCGCAAGTTATCAAGTTCTGTCTGCCGCGGCGCAAACTGTGATTGCAACTCGGCAGCAGCCTGTTTGCCCTCTGCCGTACTCTGAATCGCCGCTTGCACGCTGATCACTCCAACTTTTACAGGCGCGGCTGCATTTGATTGCGCCCAAACTGCGGGCAACATCAGCAGGGCCGCCAAGGCCGAAATTCCAAATCGAATCTTCATTCTCACTCCTTATTCGAATAGTTCGCTAAACACAAATCAGGGATTATAGCCGTCGCCGCAGAAACAGGTCAATCGGATTTCGCATCAGCGCCCTTTTAGTTTCGGATGCTCCGGCGCGCAAAGAGGTTGGCCTGCAATCCGGCCTTCAATTTGAACTGCTGCCACGCGTCAGTGTGGCAACGGAACGAGTAAAACGCGATTATTGGCCTGATCCACCAGCACTCCCAAATTGAACTTCAGATCGATCGCGATCGAGTTGGGTCCAACCACAACCGCTGCAGGCTGCAACACGCCGCCCACTCCCAACACGTCCCGCACTTGCGGGCCGGCACAGCTAGGCGGGCCGTTCGTATCGGGCGGGCATACATAACCCACTATCGAGATCGTATTGCTCGTGGCATTGTTAGTGACCAGCGTGCTCGTTTGATAGTTGTAATCCAGCGAGGTCGGGCCAATACCAACTTTGAACGGAGTAGGTATGAATGTGTTGGGATCGATGATCTCCACATTGTTGATCACGCTGTCCACCACCAGGAAATCCTGATTCACAGGATCGAATACCACTCCCGTTGGCAATTGGAAAGGAATAACGCGGCTAACAATCGAAGCGGATGCGACGTTCAGTATATCAACGCTGCTTGACGCCGAATCTGTAGCGACGGCGGCATAGTCAAGTGTAGTGATCACTCCGGGTATGGGTGGAGACAACAGCACCGGAGCCATTGAGATAGCCACGGGGAATTGATCTACCGTTACAGTGGCCCCTGGACTCGCAGCCGTACCGGTAGGCGGCAGCGTGAAAAAACTCACGCTACCGCTACCCTGAGTGCTTGTGCTGCCAGGGTCTGTGTCAGCGACACCGGCAACGCCCGTGTCGGAATTCAGGCCTACTCCCGCCGGCGCAAAACAGGTGCTGCATAGCGGTTCAGTCGTGGGAGGCGTGAAAATTCCGTTGATCCCCGCCTCGTCCACCACCGTGACGTTGTTACTTCCATTGTTCGCTACGACCGCCAACCCTAATCGATCGATCACGGAGACGCCCTCGGGGTTGGATCCCACCGAAACAGTCGGTTCCGTCAGGAGCGGCGTGCCCGTCAGCAAATTCAAAATCGATACCGTGTTATCCCCGTTGTTCGTTACCACCGCCTGATCGAGATTCTGGTCGATGGCAACTCCCACGGGACCGTTACCTACGGGAATGGGTTGAATGAGCGCGAGCTCGGTGGTATTCGACCATTGCCCACCACTTTGTACGTACACGATGAAGTTACGCGCGTTCGCGAGCATCGCTGCGGGGATAGTAGCGAGAATCTGCCTGTTGCTTACCACCGTCACGTCCCCGGCGGGTAGTGCCGTTCCGTCCACGACTACCTGCGGAGACCCCGAAAATCCAATGCCGTTGATTGTCAGCGTCAGAGGCGCCGTCGGATTCGTCACGAACGCAATCGCTGGATCGGACTCGGTAATTTGCAACGGCCGGAACTGCCCTGCTACTCCAAGCGTAACCACTGAAACCGTGTTGTTTCCTTGATTCACGATGAAGGCCTGATTCGTCACTGCGTCAATTGCAACAGCTTGCGGAGAATTGAGGCCAGTCACCGTCTGCAGCACATTGCTGTTTTGCATGTCCACTATCGCTGCTGTTCCGGCAAGCGCGTTAACCGCGATGCCCACATTCGATAGCGGATTTACGGCCGCTGCGACAAAACCAGCCTGAGTAATCGGATTGCCATTTTGGAGGAACGGGATGCTACTGACCGTGTTATCCAGCAAGCTATAAGTAGTAAGCAGCCCGCCGTTCGGATTAGTGATACTCGCGTCATTTGGATCGGTAAGCAGCGCCTGATGCGTTTGAGTATTGATTCCTACCCCTTGGGTTGAAGGGGAAATCGAGAGGCTCCCGATTACGACAGGAAGCCGGCCAATCGGATCTCCCGGAGTCGCACCGGGGCCGCGGCCCAGATCCACGATGTTGACCGATCCTCCTCCGCCAGGCGTGACAATCGCCCAATTCAATCGCGGATCAATCGCCACTGACGGAGTTGCTCCGGTACTGTAGGAAGATGAGCTCCCCCCAATTTGCTGCAGAATCACAGGCGTACCAGTGGAGAGATCGAGAACAGTAGCGAGATTTGTCGATTGCTGAGTAACGATCGCCCGATGAGTAGACGAGTTAATCCCAATAGAGAAAGGCAGCGCAACAGTATTTGGCGGAACCGAAGTATCGGGAAAAGTTAAAGTGGATGTCACGACATTCGTAGTCAAATCGATTGCAGTAACGCTGTTGCCTCCACTGGCCTCCGGTCCGTTGTTGACTACCACGGCGAGATGATGCGGCAACTGATCATCGATAGCGACTCCGGTGGGATTCGGCCCGACCGCTACCGGCACGACCGCATTTGTAGCCAGATTAATGATGCTTACAGTGCCCGCGCCGGTATTCGCAACGACTGCCTCATCCAGCACAGGATCAATCGCGATCGCCGACGGGCCGGCTCCCACGCCGATACTGCCGCTTATCGCAGTCGGAAACGAAGTCGGCTCTATCGAGAGATTCACCGCTGAAATCGGTGGATTAGGCGCCACCACGTCCGTGTTCTTCACGACAATCGGATAAAGACCAGGCGGACCGAAATCCGTGTTCGAAATTGTAAGCTGCAGCACCCTCGTGCTTCCCCCAGCGCCTAAAGTCTCCGGCTTGTTGTTAAAGAACGCCGTCGTGCAGGGCGAGAAATATCCTCCGGTCAGAGTTACGCCCACGTTCGCAGCGCTTGCCACCGTGCTATCCGGCGAGGAAGCAACCAATGCCGGACGCGATGGGTTGATCGTCAGAGTCTGAGGCAGCGAGAGATCACCGTTCTGGCTTTGCACTACTATAGGAATCTGCGGTGGGACTGTCTGCGGGGTGCAGGCCGCCGTCGAGACCAACTGCGCCGACGGAATCGTGGCACGAAGCAAGGCAGCGCTGATGAATACCGTAGGGACCGCAACGCCGTTCGCCAGCACTTTGCTGCTGGACGAGAAATTGGTCCCGTTCACATAAATGTCTTGCTGCACCGAGCCTTCTTGCGCCATCGCCGGCACAATCGAAGAAATTGTAGTTTGATTCGCCGAAGTCGAAATAGTCACTGTCGCCGTCGCAGATTGCGAAGTGTCGGCGGCCGATGTCGCGGTAACAGTTACGCTACCAGGTGAGGTTAGCGGCGCGATATAAGTTCCCGCAGGACACGGCTGGGGCGCGGCCGGGTTAGGACAAATAAACCCAATGGTCGAATTGCCCCCGACAACCGTCATGCTGTCGCCCGTTACGCTCCACGTGACGGCGCTATTCGTAGTGCCTGTAACCGTCGAAGTGAACAAGAAACTTTCGCCCGGAGCCACCGTGGCAGTGGTCGGTGCTATTGAAACGCGTATGCCGGAACCCACGTCGACAAAACTGATTCCATAGATATTTGTGTTCACCGTGCTCTGTGCGGCCACCACGAAGATATTCGGCGTCGGTGGCGTCGGCGGCGCAATATACAACCCCGTATTGCTTATCGAGCCGAAGCCGGTCAGTTGCCCGCAATTTAAGGGAATCGGATTTTTCACCGTAAGATTCGGAGGCGGAAGACAAATGAACCAGTTCACCGTGGATGTGGAGGTACCTGTCACCGTGGATGTGAATTGCACCTGACCGGGCGGTAGTCCAGGCTGGACGCTGACAATTATCGGAATCGGGGAGGTGGCTGTCCCCAACGGACTCACAGTAACCCCGACCGGCGTGGAGTTCCCTCCGCACCCACCCAACCAGGTGGCCAGAACGATTGCCGCGCCTATTTTCCAAACTTGCATCCTCACTCCTCCATCCCATATCGCATGACGATCTCCGTGCGCATGAACTGACTTTCCCCGGCGGAGTGCAGCGATCTCTGAAGACTGATTACTCATATTAAAAAGTCTTTCCCACGGTAAACCTGAAAGTTTGTTTTGGCTCAACCAGGCCCGCTGGAATCTTTTGTACTTGCTCTTGAAGTATCGATTGCAGTTCCGGAGCGATCTGCGTCTGGAACACTCCGGGCGGCAAAGTATTTTTCACCGCATCGCTCAAAGAATACGCGCCCGGCGGCGCTTCGATTGTTCCCGCCAACCGGAGATAATTGTATGCGTAATAAACGCGAAATGGCGCGTTGACGATCGGCAGAATAACCTGCAGTTCCACACCCGCCGAAGTCCGCGGGTGAAAATTCGTGTCGTGAATGATCGGCAGGTTGTTCGTCACGTGTACGTTCGGGAAGTCAGGATTGGGATATTGTTCCTGGAATAAGGCCACTGCCGCAGGATCCAATGCCAATTGCGACTGCCGCAAGATACCGTTCAATCCAAGGTCGTTGAACATCACCAGCGTCACTGGCCCCGCAATGGGAATGCGATATTCCAGGTTCACGACGTTTTGATAATCTCCGCCCGGACGTGTGGGAATGAATTCCAAAAGCGGCACGGTTAGCACTTGTTGCGTCGGAGCTCCCGTGGGGCCCAGTCTTCTGGGGTCGAAATAAACGACGTTTGTGCTGGTCGCAAATGGGATCGCCACAAAAGGGGAAATAGTATAAAAATTGAAGCCCCGGACATCCTGTTCGCCGCCCAGATAAAACCGGTTGAACGGTGGAATATCTTTCCCCCCGTAGCCCGTGATCAACGCCGTCTGATACTTCACCGCCAGCACATTGCGATGCTTGTTGACGGCATGAAAATAGCTCGTCGAAAATGTATTGCTAAAGGTGTTCACGTTGCCGCCGATAGGCCCGCCCTCGAACGACAAACCGTAATAGAAGCTTTTCCCGTGCGTCGGGTTCTGTGGGTTGTTCACCGTGCTGTAACTGATCGTTGGCGTGATTTTACTCGAATGAATCCCGCTCAGCGCGGAAGGCCCGGCCAAACTGGTGAATTGGATGCTATCGAAAAGAAGCTGAGCTGACTGGCTGAACGTGGTGATGTCTGTGGTTGAAAATCCGTAAGTGAGGCCTACGCGCGCGAAGGAGAACCTTCGCAGCGGCTCGCTCAAAAATATAGTGAAGCCCTTTGTGTTCGTATCGTAGTTTTGTTGCAACGCAGGATTTAGCGCGACGTTTTCTCCCAGCAGAGCGCCGAATTGCTTTTCCTGGTTAAACGAGATTTTGCTGGCGAAAATAGTGAATCCGGAACTAATGGGACGATCGAACAAAAATGGTTCGGTGAATCCGAACGTGTAGCCCTTCTGAAAACTGCCCAATTGCGCCGATAACGTGAGCGTTTCGCCGAGTCCCAGGAAATTATTCGTCTGGTATGACGCGCTCACAAACGTGCCCGCAATTCCGCTGACGCCTCCTGAGAAGCTGATGGATTGTTTTCCCTTTTCGTGCACCTTCAGCTTTATATCGACGGTTCCGGCCTTGCTGTTCCGCTTTAGCTCCGCATTTTCCGGTTTGATAACATCGAAGTACCCAAGCTGGTTGAGCCGCAATATGCTCAATTCCCACAAACGATTGTTGTAAACTTGTCCTTCATCCAGCAAAACTTCCCGTCGAATCACTTTGTCGCGTGTCGTGGTGTTGCCGGAGAACTCGATGCGCCGGACGAAATACTGTTTATCCTGCGTGAACTCCATGGTTAAGTTTACGACTTTCTTCGCATCGTCTATTTCAGTCACCGGTTCGGCCACGAAATCGATGTAGCCATATTCCCCATACAGCTTCTTATAGTTGTCGAGCGCTTTTCGAATTTTGTCGGCCGAAAAAATCTCGCCTTCCTTTATGGGGAATACCCGAGCCAGTATCTCGGACTTGAAAACCAGACCCACTTCCGGGTCGCTGCTCCGAAATCTCAGGTTTCCCATGCGGTACTGCTCCCCTTCTTCGATCGGAATCGTCATGTCAACCCGCTTGCCGTGCTTGGATCCAAGCATGGGCCAGGGTCCTTTCACGCCGGGGCGGTCTTCGTCAATCGTATTCAGAATCGGATCGCCGACCGTCGCCTTGAAATAACCGTGATCGCGATACAAACCGCGAATTCCCACTTCCAGGTCTTCGTCCAGTTTTTGCCGATCGTAAGTCTTGTTCAAAACCGCGATATTCGTTATGTATAGCGGAATCGAGTAGGGCCGGTCGTGGCGCATCGCGCGCAAAAGCTTTGCATTGGAAAAAACTTTGTTCCCCGTGAACTTGATCTGCCCCACCTTAACCTTCGGACCTTCGTCGATATTGAAGACTAATTTCACCGCGTTGGTCGCAGCAATACGTTCATAGGTCGGCTTCACTGTAGCGAACTGCCGCCCGTGTTCTGCGAGCAGCTCTTTTATAACCACTTCCGCGTGCTTGATCTTTGTCGGATCAAACTGGCCTTCCACCGAAAGCCCCACCTTCTTATCCTTAAACGCATCAAGAATGTCCGACTCGGAAATCGATTTGTTCCCCTTGTACTCGATCCTGCGGATGATCGGCCGCTCTTTCAAATAAAAAACCACGATTTTGGCATCCGGCTGGTTGGTACTGTCCTCGACCTCGAGTCGCACATCCTCGAAAAACTGCGTGTTCCAAAGAGCCTGAAAATCGCGGCGAACCGCTTCCTCACTGTAAGGATCGCCCGCGCGCGAAAAAATTCGCGCCTTCAATGTATCTGTCTGGATGCGACGATTCCCGATGAATTCGATCCGCTCGATCACGTACTGAGGACCTGTGGGTGCCTGTCCCTGTTGAGCCCAAAGAGGTTCTACGTACGCAATTATGCACAAGCACACAACCACAAGGAGTTGAAACAGGCGCACAAAAATTTTCGTGCTCGCGGCCCTAGTCAAGGCCGCAGATTCCCGCCCAAGATTATGTGCTCCCCCGCCGGAACCGCTCCCGTCCG
>Ga0209330_1000905_pt1 | contig 10122 bp, 5 predicted proteins | sample JacPinW_OM2H0_O3_FD_187969 | JGI IMG/M metagenome (GOLD analysis project Ga0209330, IMG submission 187969) | Forest soil microbial communities from Algoma, Ontario, Canada - Jack Pine, Ontario site 1_JW_OM2H0_O3 (SPAdes) (version 2) | ecosystem: Environmental > Terrestrial > Soil > Boreal...
CGTGGACCTCAATGATGTCACGTTCATCGACAAGAGCGGGGAGCAGCTCTTGCGCATGCTGGCGGAAGATGGAGCACAATTCACCGCCAGCGGAACCTACATCAAGCACGTAATTGAGAACCTGAGCGCACGAAGCAAACGTTCCCTTTCGAATCTGTTTGGTTTGTTGATCGTGCTTGCGTTCGTGACGGCCATCGCGGCCGGATGCGAACGCCACGTGGTCTCAGCATCGCCCCCTGCGCCGCCAGTGGTTGAAGTAACCCCAGCGATTCAGAAAGACGTACCGCTCAATGGGGAATGGGTGGGGAGCCTCGAAGGATACGTCAACGCTCAAATCCAACCGCACGTGAACGGCTATTTGATTCGTAAGGACTACCAGGAAGGAGGATTTGTCCGGGAGGGCCAAGTTCTCTTCGAAATCGATCCGCGCCCATTTCAGGCGGCGCTTGATCAGGCCAAGGGGCAATTAGCGCAGGCTCAGGCGCAGTTAGCCAATGCTGACATCAACGTGAAGCGCGACATCCCCGAAGCGGACGCTCACGCGATTCCTCAGAGCCAACTCGATAACGACACGCAGGCGCAACTTGGAGCGAAGGCGGCGGTAGAAGCGGATCAGGCCGCGGTCGAACAGGCTGCGCTGAATTTGGGATACACGAAAGTTCTTTCGCTGATTGACGGCATTGCAGGCATCAACACTGTGCAGGTGGGCAGCCTGGTGGAACCTTCTTCGGTCCTCACCGCAGTTTCCCAAGTGGATCCGATCAAGGTCTATTTCCCTATTAGCGAACAGGAATATCTGCGCCTGGCGGACGGCACCGCTCCGGGCAGCGTCGATTGGATGACGCATGCCTCGCGGATTCCACTGCAGCTGACCTTGGCCGACGGCAGCACCTATTCCTATCGCGGCAAAATTATCTTCGCCAACCGCCAAGTAAACACCGACACCGGAACAATCCAGATCGTAGGCGAATTCTCCAATCCCAAAAATCTGTTACGACCCGGCCAGTACGCTCGCATTCAGGCGCCAACCGGAAGCATCACCGGAGCGCTGCTGGTGCCGCAGGCGGCAGTAAATCAACAGCAAGGCACTTACCAAGTCACCGTCATCGGCCCCGACAACCGGGCACAGCTTCGCACTGTAGAGGTCGGGCCAAAAGTGGACACGCTCTGGGTGATCACATCCGGGCTCAAACCAGCCGAACGCGTCGTAGCGGTTGGTGCGGACAAGACAAAAGAAGGCGAACTGGTTAATCCCAAGCCCTACAAAGAGACCGAGGAGCCCTAAGCCATGGCAAGTTTTTTCATTCGACGGCCCATCGTCGCGATCGTAATTGCGATTCTTACCGTTATCATCGGCGGAATCAGCATCGCGACTCTGCCGGTAGCTCAGTTCCCACAGATCGCTCCTCCGGAGATCAGGTTGCAAGCCAATTATCCCGGTGCGGATGCGCAGACTCTGGAGCAATCGGTTGACGTACCGATCGAGCAGCAAGTGACCGGCGTGGACAACATGACCTATATGTATTCGCTCAACGCCACTGCGAATCAGCAAACGTCGTTGATCGTGGATTTTGATCTCAAGACCGATCCGAACACCGACTTGTTGCTCACGCAATCCCGCCAGCAACTGGCAAATGGTCAGTTGCCGCCCGAGGTGAACAATTACGGGATCACGCTGAAGAAGGCGACCACGGCTCCGCTCATGATCGTCGCGCTATACGCGCCGCATGGTACTCACGATTCCAACTATCTGGCCAATTATGCCTACATCAATCTCAACGACCCTATCGCACGCTTGTACGGTGTTGGCCAGACACAGGTCTTTGGCTCGGGGCAGTATGCCATGCGGCTGTGGGTGAAGCCTGACCAACTGGCGAAGCTTGGCATCACTGTTACGGACATTGTTAACGCGCTTCAGGCGCAGAACACTGTGAATCCTGCTGGCCAGGTCGGTGGCGAGCCGGCTCAGAGTAACCAGCAGTTTACCTACGCCGTGCTGGCTCAAGGCCGCCTGACTTCACCAGAGCAGTTCGGCGACGTGATCGTGCGCGAAGCGCCTAACGGTGGGACCGTTCGCGTCAAAGACGTGGCTCGCGTCGAACTGGGCACGCAGGACTACAGCTTGATGGCTCGCCTGAATGGTAAGCCTAGCGCGGCCATTGCCGTGTATCAGTTGCCCGGAACCAACGCGGTTCAAACGGTCGAGGGCGTCCGTAAGCTCATGGCCCAAATGAAGCAACGCTTCCCGCAAGACATCGATTACACCGTCTCCCTCGACCAGACGCTTCCAGTCACGGAGGGCATGAAAGAAATCCTTTGGACCCTCGTAATCGCGATCGTGCTGGTAATTTTTGTGGTCTATCTCTTCCTGCAAGATTGGCGCGCCACCCTGATTCCCATGCTGGCGGTGCCTGTCTCGTTGGTCGGAACTTTCGCCATCTTTCCGCTGTTCGGCTTCTCCATCAATACCCTTTCGCTGTTCGGGCTGGTGCTCGCCATAGGATTGGTGGTTGACGACGCCATCGTGGTCGTCGAAGGCATACAGCACCACATCGAGGAAGGGCTGTCTCCCAAAGATGCCGCCCTAAAAGCGATGCAGGAACTTTCCGGCCCGGTTGTGGGTATCGCTCTGGTCTTGGCCGCTGTGTTCGTGCCGACGATCTTCATTCCGGGGATCACCGGCAGGCTGTATCAGCAATTCGCTCTCACGATCGCGATCTCCGTGATGCTTTCCGCGTTCAACGCGCTCACGCTCAGCCCGGCGCTTTCGGCTCTGCTTCTCAGGCCCAAGAAAGAACCTCGCGGGCCGCTGGGAAAATTCTTTCGCGTCTTTAACGGCTACTGGGAGCGCTCCACCGACAGCTTTGTGCGTTGGTCGGGCGACGTAATTCGAAAGGGCGCGCTGGTGTTGGTGCTGCTTGCGGTGGCCGGAGGCGCGGCGTGGCTCTTTGGAGCGCATCTGCCCACCAGCTTCTTGCCCGATGAAGACCAGGGCTACCTCTATATCAACATGCAGCTTCCCAATGCGGCGTCATTGGAGCGCACCAGCGCGGCTGCGAGACAAGTAGAGAAGATCCTCGCAGATACGCCGGGCGTTCAGTACACGACTAGCGTGGTTGGTTTTAGCTTGCTCAGTTTTGTCCGGACCAGCTACAACGCCTTCTTTTGGGTCAGCCTTAAACCGTGGGACGACCGCAAGAGCCGAGACGACGCGTATCAAGCCATTAAGGTGCATCTGAACCAGCAACTCAAGCAACTACCGGAAGGCACGGTTTTCACTTTCTCACCACCCGCGATTCCCGGTGTTGGCACCGCCGGCGGCGTTACGTTTGTTCTGGAGGACCGCGCCGGCAAGGACATCCAGTTCCTAACAGACAACCTGAACAAATTCCTGGCAGCCGCCCGCAAACGCCCCGAGCTAGCTCAGGTCACCACCACGTTTATTCCCAGCGTCCCTCAAGAATTCATCAATGTGGACCGCAGCAAAGTGTTGAAGCAAGGCGTGGCCTTGACTGATGTTTACAACACCATTCAAGCTTACATGGGCGGATTATTCGTCAACTACTACAACGATTTCGGACGCACCTGGCAGGTGTATGTGGAGGCCGAAGCTCCTTACCGTGCGACCACCAACGATCTCGGACAATTCTACGTCCGCAACGGACAAGGGCAGACGGTGCCACTCACTGCGCTGGCGAAGTTCGATACCCGATCCGGTCCCGAGTTCACCATGCGCTATAACGAGTACCGCGCCGCACAGATCAATGCCGCCGCCGCGCCAGGTTATAGCGCCGACCAGGCAAGAGCGGCCCTCGTGGATGTCTTCAAGCAAATCATGCCTTCCGAAATGGGTTACGACTGGATCGGCATGTCTTATCAAGAGGTGCAGGCGGAACAGGGAGTCCCGGCTTCGGTCATCTTCGGGTTTTCGCTCCTTTTCGTTTTCCTCGTGTTGGCGGCGCTCTACGAAAGCTGGAGTCTGCCCTTCAGCGTGCTGCTCAGCACGCCCGTCGCGGTGTTCGGCGCCTTGGCCGCGCTTTGGTTGCGGCGTTTCGTGATGGGCCTTTACCTACCGCCTTACATGGTGCAGATGGAGAACGACGTTTATGCCCAAATCGGCCTGGTGATGCTGATCGGTTTGGCTGCCAAGAACTCGATTCTGATCGTCGCGTTTGCTAAGGAGGATTACGAAATACGAGGCATGTCCGTCGTCGATGCGGCACTCTCCGCAGCGAGGCTGCGCTTCCGGCCCCTCATGATGACTGCGCTCGCCTTCATCCTCGGCTGCGTGCCACTCTGGACAGCATCCGGAGCAGGTGCGGTAGCACGCCAGATCATGGGCACGGCGGTAATTGGCGGCATGGTAGCGGAAACGTTCATCGGCAGATTCTTTGTTCCCGCCATCTTCGCTGTAGTCGAACGCATCTCCGGCGCTACCCGCCAGAAGTCGCCAGGGCTCCTACCCGCGGAAACGCAAGGCCAAGGTGATTAACATGAAAAAGCTTGCGATCTTGCCTGTCGTCATCGTCGCGCTGGCTGGCTGTGCAGTCGGACCGAATTACAAGCGGCCGGCAGTGAGCGTTCCCACAGACTACCGCGCCGCCACGCCCAGCCCGGCGGCGCCGGTATCATCGCTTGGGAATGAGAACTGGTGGCAGGTATATCAGGATCCTGTGCTTGTGCAACTGATTCACACCGCGCTGCAGCAGAACTATGATGTGCGCATCGCTGCCACTCGCGTGCTCGAGGCCCAGGCACAGGTCGGCATCTCCCGTGCCGATCAGCTCCCCTCCGCCAGCGTCGGCGCAGGCGTCTTAAGCGAGGGAAATCCCAAAGTCTCAAATCTGTTTCCAGCCTACGAGGTCAATGGTGGCCAGGTCAATCTGTCGGTTATCTGGAATCTGGACTTCTGGGGAAAATATCGCCGCCAAACCGAAGCAGCTCGCGCCCAGTTGCTCGGCACCGAGTGGGGCCAGCGAGCGACGATGTCATCGCTCGTGGCCAACGTGGCCACCGCCTATTTCCAGCTTCGCGCACTGGATAGCGAACTCGAGATCGCGAAACGCACGCTGGCATCCAGGCAGCAATCACTGCAGTTGACGCAAGTGCTTTTCAACCACGGCGGAGCCTCCGACCTCGACGTAAGCCAGTCCGAACAACTTGTCTACACCGCTTCGGAATCCATTCCCGACTTCGAACGGCAAATCGAGCAGCAGGAGAACGTGCTCAGCATCCTGCTGGGCGAAAATCCGCAGTCCATTCCGCGCGGTCGTGCGATCACCGAGCAACCTCTACTCGACAGCATTCCCGCTGGCCTGCCCTCGCAACTGCTGGAGCGCCGGCCGGACGTCCGCGAAGCGGAACAGAACGTCGTCGCAGCCAACGCGCAAATCGGCGTGGCCAAGGCGGCTTTCTTTCCCAGCATTTCCCTGACGGGAATGGGAGGGCTCGAAAGCAACGCATTGAATCAGTTCATCAGCGCGCCTTCGCAGAGTTGGAACGCGGCATTCAGCGTGAGTCAGCCCTTGTTCGAGGGCGGAAGGCTCCGTTCGGGACTCAGGCTCGCCCGAGCGCAATGGCAAGAGTCGGTGTTCTCCTACCAGGAAACCGTTCAGTATGCGCTAGAGCAGGTTTCGAATTCCCTCGTTGGTTATCAGAAATTTCGTGACTTTCGCGGTCAGCAGGAGCTGCTCACTCAGGCAGCTCAGCGATCTGACGACCTCTCCTTGGTGCTCTATAAGCAAGGCGGTGCGAGCTATTTGCAGGTGCTGACCGCCGAAACAAATTATTTTGCGGCGGAGCTGAATCTCGTTCAGGCGCAGCTCAATGAGCGGCTCGCGCTTGTCCAAGTCTATGAGGCCCTCGGTGGCGGCTGGCAGCAGTGAGGAGCGCGAAAACACCGCGCTTTCACCCCACCGCGGCCAGACGTCACGCCACATGCGAAACTTGCGACCTGAGGGCGAAATCGGTCATCATCTATATGTAGTTCCGGCAGTCACTTGCGGCGCTTTGCATATGAGCACAAAAGCGGCACTTCAGCCTAGGAACGAGCGGTTTGAGTTGCTCTTGAATCTGACGAGCAGCATCACGTCCAGTCTGGATCTGCGGGAAGTGATGCGCTCGATTGCGGCGAACATACGCGAAGTCATACACGCCGATGCCGCCGCTGTTTCCCTGCCCGAAGCAGCGACCGGAAGATATCGGGTATTTGCCATGGATTTCCCACACGGGAAAGGCGTCATCAAAGAAGAGTTGTTCTTTACACCAAGCGCCGCCGGTAAAAGAGCCATGGACACCCTGAAGCCGGTAGTCGTGAACATGCGGGAGCACAACGACCTCGGACCTCATGCATATGCCATCGCCGCTGCGGAGGGTATCGAAGCCTTGTGTTGTATCCCGCTTGTGAATCGCGGCCGGGGCCTCGGACTGATGTGGATTTGTCGCACCACGGAGACTCCGTTTTCGCCGGAAGATGTTGATTTCCTCAGCCGGGCCTCAGGACAGATAGCCATCGCAGTCGAAAACGCTCTGGCGTTCCAGGAAGTATCCGGATTAGGAGATCGGCTGCAATTGCTCCTGAATCTGACGGCCAGAATCACATCCAGCCTCGACCGGCGCGAGGTCTTGCGCGCGACTGCAGTGAATATCCGTGAAGTCATACACGCTGATGGCGTAACCGTTTCCCTGCTCGATGCAGCATCGGGGAAATGCAGGATACTTGCCGCGGATATTCCGCACGGGAAAGGGATCATAAAGGAAGAGTTGTTCTTCACGCCTGGCGCCGCCGGTAAGAAAGCGATGGACACATTGAAACCGGTCGTCATGGATACGCGAGAGCGTGACGAGTGCGCGATTGGGATAAGTGAGACGGCGGCTACTGAAGGTGTAAAAGCCCATTGCATTATTCCACTTGTTAATCGTGGCCGGTTCCTTGGATTTCTTTCCATCTTGCGCACCACAGACACTCCGTTTACTTCCGAGGATGTTGACTTCCTTAGCCGGGCGTCAGGACAGATAGCCATCGCAATTGAAAACGCGCAGGCGTACCGGGAAATTTCTGAACTCAAGGACAAGCTCGCGCAGGAAAAGCTGTACCTCGAAGAGGAAATTCGCGCCGCGAGCGACTTCGAGCAGATCATTGGCAACAGCTCGGCGTTGAAGCGCGTTTTACAACTCGTTGAAACCGTTGCCCCCAGCGATGCCACGGTGCTGCTGCTCGGTGAAACTGGTACGGGAAAGGAGTTGATCGCCCGCGCGATTCACGACCGAAGCCGCCGCAATCAACGCACATTAGTGAAGCTGAACTGCGCGGCAATCCCGACTGGGCTGGTGGAAAGCGAACTGTTTGGCCACGAAAAAGGCGCGTTCACTGGAGCCATAAATCAAAAGATTGGCCGGCTCGAACTCGCGGACCAAGGGACGCTGTTTTTGGACGAGGTGGGAGACATCCCGCTTGAGATTCAGCCGAAGCTGCTGCGCGCTCTGCAAGAACAAGAATTTGAACGTCTCGGCAGCACCCATACGCGGAAGGTGAACGTCCGCCTGGTGGCCGCCACGAATCGCGACCTCGAGAAGATGGTTGCGGACAAGGAATTTCGAAGTGATCTGTACTATCGGCTGAATGTCTTTCCCATCCGTATTCCTCCTTTGCGGGACCGTAGAGAAGACATTCCTCTGCTCGTCAGCTATTTTGTCCAAAAGCATGCGAAGCAAATGCAGAAATGCATCGAATCGGTTCCGGCGGCAGTCATGAAGGGGCTTACGAACTTGCAGTGGCCCGGCAACATTCGCGAGCTTGAGAATTTTATGGAGCGGGCCGTGCTCCTCACGAGGGGCAGATCGCTTGACGCTCCCCTGGCGGAACTTCGAAAAACAAGCAAGGATGAATCGCCGGATACCCTGCAACAAGTGACGCAAGTCGCTGAAAAAAGAATAGACTCGCCAAGCGACAGAACGAACGTTGTTGACGAATACGCAAGAAAGCAGCGCGATGAGATCGTACAGGCACTCACTACATGTAAGGGTCGCGTGGGTGGCTCCGATGGTGCTGCCGCGCGCCTGGCGATGAACCGCACAACTCTTCTCTCTCGAATGAAAAAGTTCGGCATATTCGCGAAGCAGTATTCTTGACCTTGCAGCCCGCCAGTTTGTAGTCGCCCATAGCGTCAACCATTTCGACTTTTTCAACTGCTTCAACTCCGCCATTTTCGACTAGCAGCTTGTTGAAAAACTGTTTTGGCTCGCCATTCCGAGCATCGAAGCGACGAGGAACCTCTCTTTTTATTGGCTTTTCGCGAGGAGCTATGCCTTACTGTGCTCACAGCAACACGTTCAAGATCCTTTTTCAACAAGCTGCTAGTCGCAGCGTCCTCCCGAAATTTGAGCAACTTACGGTCCTGAGGCTTTGGTCTGGGCCGTGCCTTTGTCACTCGTAGTTGAGAGCAAGAGCACCGAAACCGCCGGAGGTGAAGGTCGTGCGGTCGCTCTTGATTTAGCTGTTGCATCTTATGGTTTTCCTGAGCCTGGCAGGGCTGGACAGTATCGAACGTCGGAACTCTCGTCGCTGAGCGATCTTCAATCGACTTGTTGCGAGTGCGAACTGACTTGACCGAGCGCGTCCGTTCGTAAATGCGCTCTTGATGAGATAACCCACTGCTGCAGCGCACACCTAGTGGCTACAAGCCGATCAACAAGAGCCAGCGTCCTTAATTTGCGGCACGCCTGTTTCGCCGGAGCCTTGCCTGATTAAAGCTTCGGCATTTTCGTCCTTTTCAACTTCGTCAACTTCGACGCCTTCGACTGCGAGTCTCCTTTTCCCGAAAATTCAAGGCCTTACGATTCTGAACGTTTGGCGCAGGGCTTGCAGTAACGCGAGCGTTGGGCACAAGCAATGTTGAAGATTTCCATTCTCGACACCCCGAGCAAGCGCCAGCTGCTGATAGAGGGCAAGCTCGTTGGCCCTTGGACCAGCGAGCTCGCAAGAGTCTGGCGGCAGGCGACGACAGACCTGAACGGTCGTGCGCTCATTATTGACGTGAAGGGGCTCACTACCATTACCGAGGACGGTGAAAACGTACTTCTGGAGCTAATGAAAGAGGGAGCCAGCTTCCGCTCGTCCGGTGTATTCACGAAGCAGATCCTCAAACGGATGGCCCGGAAGATCCGCCAAGATGTCTAGTCGGACGCGATAACTGGCCAATCAGCATCTGCGAGGAAAATCATGCCGAACAAAAATGGCACTCAAACCATCTCGACCGAGAAGCAGTTTGCTGTCGTGTACCGAAACGCCAGTCCTTTGCAGTCAATTTTCAAATCCAATAAACAGTCAAAAATCCACGGCAAAATAATCCTGGCAATCTCGGCTGCGGTAGCACTCGCCATCGCAGGCGGCTATTTCGCCTGGAATGCTTTCCACTACGAAAACACTGACGATGCGCTAGTCGAAGGCCATGTTATGCCGCTGTGCCCTCGAGTCAACGGACGTATCAAGTCCGTGTACGTCTATGAGGGTCAGTTGGTTCATGCTGGCGAAGCGATTGTGACCATGGACCCTGAGGAGTTCAAGATCGCAGAAGTACTGGCGCAACTAAATTTGTCCGAGGCGCTGTCCACAACTGCGAGTCCCCGCCACGACCCCAACGTGCAAACAGCCACCTCCGAAGTCGCGCGCCGAGAGCTCCAACTCGCCGAAGCGGAACTCAACTTCAGCCACACGGTAATCTGCTCTCCCGTGACTGGAATCGTCGGCAAGAGCAGAGTTGAGGTGGGCCAGAACGTGACTATCGGACAGGATCTTGTGGACGTTTTGCCTCTCGACGATGTTTGGGTCACAGCGAATTTCAAAGAAACGCAGTTGGAAAAAATGCGCGTCGGCCAGACCGTGAAGATCAAAGTGGACGCGTACGATCGCGAATACACTGGCAAAATTCAGCGCATCGCCGGTGCCAGCGGAGCCCGCTTCAGCTTGCTGCCGCCCGAAAACGCCACCGGAAATTACGTCAAAGTGGTGCAGCGGATTCCGGTGCGCATCGCGCTCGACCCCGGCCAGGATAGCGACCATTTGTTGCGGCAGGGAATGTCGGTGACGCCCAAGGTCGAGCTTCAATAAGAGGGATAAAATGG
>Ga0209330_1000906_pt1 | contig 10121 bp, 11 predicted proteins | sample JacPinW_OM2H0_O3_FD_187969 | JGI IMG/M metagenome (GOLD analysis project Ga0209330, IMG submission 187969) | Forest soil microbial communities from Algoma, Ontario, Canada - Jack Pine, Ontario site 1_JW_OM2H0_O3 (SPAdes) (version 2) | ecosystem: Environmental > Terrestrial > Soil > Boreal...
CGGGAGCTTGCTCCCGCTTTCATCGACAAAGCGTTTTGCCTTACCACGTTTCCGTAGGGGCGCAGCATGCTGCGCCCCGTGAAGCGCGGCCCGAGCAAATTGTGCGCGCCACGATCCGGATTTAGTAACGCCTGCCCGCCGGGGCGGCCGGCGTCTCGCGGGCTCCTTTGATCTCCTGATGCGCCGTTACGTCGCTTTCGCAAATCGCATCGCCACCGAATTCATGCAATAACGCAAACCCGTCGGGCGGGGTCCGTCATCAAACACATGGCCTAGGTGCGCGTCACACAACCGGCACGAAACTGCCGTGCGCTCCATTCCCAAAGTGCTGTCGGTCGTCTCCAAAACATTTTCTTTCGCAATGGGCTCCCAAAAACTGGGCCAACCCGTGCCTGATTCAAACTTTGTGCTGGCATCGAACAGCGCCGTGTCGCAGCAAATGCAACGAAAGATTCCCTTCTCGTGATTGTTCGGATTCTCATTCGTGTACGCGCGCTCGGTGCCGGAAAGGCGCGTCACTTCGAACGAATCGGACGAAAGCTGCTTGCGCCACTCGTCTTCCGTTTTCTCGATGCGCGCAACGGTGACAGTATCTTTGCGCTGCCCCGCGTCGGTGAACTCCACAATCTTCACCATCTTCGGAAGACTGGCCGCCGCGGCCTCTACATGCACCGGCGCGCTTTTGTGAAAATAAGACGCGACAAGTCCTACGGCCGCCACGCCGCCGGCGATCAAGAAAACTCGCCGCCCCGGAGAACTTGGATTTTGATCGTCCTTCTTATTTGGCAAAAGCATGATGCCCTCTCATCCCCGATTTTATCCAAACGTAAAAGCAAACGCTTCCACACCTGGATCGAGAAATTCAATTTCAAACGTTCTATCTTCCACCGCGCCCTTCTGTCGTATCAATTGATAGAGACGATTCCCTTGCACCGTGCCCGCCCCGCTTGCATCCGTGTCAGCGCCGTGATCGTCACCCGGCGGAGTGCCGTCCAGCTTAACGATGAACCTAATCGGCTTCCCGTTTTTCGACGGGCCGAGCACCAAGTGCAGATCGCGCGCATGAAAGCGGAAGACAATTCTCCCTGGTACCGATTGGAGCACCGCGCTCTCTTCGCCCACTTTCCACTTTCCGCCCAAAGCCCACTGATTAAGCGAAAGTCTCGGCTGCTGACTGTACGTTTTAAGCGAATCTTTACCGATGGGTTCGATCGAAGCGAAATTCGTCGAGCGTTTGTAGCCCACATATGTCTCTGGCGAACCAAGATTCCGCTTATCCATAGCCGCTTCCGCGCCGCTGCCGCTCACGTTGAGCACGCCCGATGAAAGCGACGTCGCGCCATTTTCTTTCAGCAGCTCCTGAATGATCATCTCCGACTCGTCATAATTCCCTTCTCCAAAGTGGTGCCCGCGGATGCGGCCTTTGCCGTCGATAAAATAATGCGCCGGCCAGTATTGATTGTTGAACGCTTCCCAGATTTTGTAATTGCTGTCGATGGCGACGGGATAGGTGATCTTCAAATCGCGCACGGCCTTTTCCACGTTCGAACGCTCTTTCTCAAACGCGAACTCCGGCGTGTGCACTCCGATCACGACTAAGCCCGCATCCTTATATTTCGCCGCCCAGCCTTCCACGTAAGGCAACGCGCGCAAACAATTGATGCACGAGTACGTCCAGAAATCGATCACCACAACTTTGCCGCGCAGCGACTTACTGCTCAATGGCGGCGAATTAATCCAGCCGACTGCGCCGCTCAAATCCGGCATCGGCCCTTCGTCGGGAAGAACCGGCTCTGCCGCCGCTGCGCTAACCGGAACGAGCGACGCTCTCCCCGAGCCGAACTTGCCGATCAAATGCTCTTCGGCTTTCGCCGTGTTCACAAAGGAAAACTTTGTGAGCAGGCCCGTATCCCATCCGAGCGCAATAGCAATCGCACCGGCAATCACCGCAGCGCCGAGCGCGCGGCGGATCCAAACGTCAAAAAATAATGACCGTTTCAAGGCAGTAAAAACCTTCTTTCCGGCAAGAAGCGCGATGCCCAGCGAAGTCGCCGCTCCCAATGCGTAGAATAGCAGCAATAAAGACGACCGCGCGCCCGGCCCCTGAATCGCGGCGCCAGTTAATATCAATCCCAGAATCGGCCCCGCGCACGGCGCCCAAAGCAGCCCCGTAGAAATTCCCAGCACAAATGATTTTCCCACGCTCGCTTCAGACGAAGGTCCGCCTTGAATTTTCGCTCCTGCTTGAACCAGCGGCCGCGTCAGCGCTTCGGCTAGCGACGGAAAAATCAGCGTGAGTCCCAACACAAGAAATATGGCAATCGCTACGTAACGTCCGCCCTGGTTCAGCCGCACGACCCAGTGTCCGCCGAACGCTGCTGCGGTTGCCACCAGCGCGAAAGTGAGCGCCATCCCCGTCAGCAGCGGCAGGCCTGAGCGGCGAAACGGCTGGTCCGCGCGCGAAAATACGAACGGCAGCACCGGCAGAATGCACGGGCTCAGTATCGTCAGCACGCCGCCCACAAACGCCAGTAAGTAGATAAGCATCGTCGTAAAACTCTATACAGCTCTAGTACGCTTTTCAGTGCGCCAATGGATTGCAGCCCCGCCGCCGCGATTTCGCCCCTAAGTCCCCATTTTACATTCAAATGGCGCACAGCCCCGCACCAGATTTCGTACCGCCTGCTTGCCCTGAGCTGTGCGAAGGCGTCCTCGCCGGTTTATCCTAAGCGCAGACGAAGGGCTCTTTTGAATTTACTCGTTGCATCCACAAAACGCAGGCACGACACAACCCGGACGTGTTCTGCAGCGACACGGTTCCGTTGGGGCGCAGCATGCTGTGCCCGCTGAAGCGCTGCCCAGGCAATCTGTACTCGCCACCAAACGCGGTGAACGCTGGTCTCGCCTACTCGTTGCGTCGAAAAAATTCAGGCGCGACAAGTTGGCCCGGACTCGTTCTGCGGTACCGCGGTTCCGTAGGGGCGCAGCATGCTGCGCCCGCTGAAGCGCCGCCCAGGCAATCTGTACTCGCCACCAAACGCGGTGAACGCTGATCTCGCCTACTCGTTGCATCCACAAAACACAGGTGCGACACGACGCGGATGTGTTCTGTGGTACCACCGTTCCGTAGGGGCGCAGCATGCTGCGCCCGCTGAAGCGCCGCCCAGGCAATCTGTACTCGCCACCAAACGCAGTGAACGCTGGTCTCGCCTTTCGTGAATTCCGAATGCATTCACAATGTAGCTCACGGTCGCCCTGACGGAGGAACGGGTCTTTAGAGGTGGGGCCTTTCGTCAGTGCCATCCCGGCACTTCAAAAGCCCCAGGTCTAAAGACCTGAGCTGCATGATCGTGGTATCGAGAAAAATGTGGTACCCGGCTTGCCCCGATTTTCGTAGCGCCGGCGTCCTCGCCGGCTCTTTTGAATTTGCGGTTGATCAATGTGGCCGACGTTGACCGCACTATGGCGCGCTCGCCGCGGCTCGATGCTGTAAGCTATTTCGCCTGGAGCGCCATGCTTCCGAAACCATTGGATGTGCGCGGAGTCAATCTCGATGCGCAGACCCGCTGCGAGCACTATCACGGCCCCACCGACATCATCGCGATCAAGATGAAGTGCTGCGGCGTGTACTACGCTTGCAAAGATTGCCACGAAACGCTCGCCGGCCACCCAATCGAAGTCTGGTCCGAGCGCGAGTGGACGCAAAAAGCAATCCTTTGCGGCGCGTGCCGCGCGGAGCTGACCATCCATCAATACATGCAGTGCGAATCCCGCTGCCCAACTTGCCGCGAGCGGTTTAACCCGGGCTGCCGCAATCACTACCATTTTTATTTCGCCGCCGGGCAATGTAGCCCACCTTTACCCTGACGTGGGAACGGGTCTTTAGAGGTGGGGCTTTTCATCGGTGTCAGGCCAGCACTGCAAAACCCCAGGTTTAAAGACCTGAGCTACATGGAGGTCGGTGTCGATGAGAAATGTAGCTCAGGCTTGCCTCGATTTTCGTGAATTTCAAAGGAATTCACGCAGAGAGCTTTCGCGAAGGGCGTCCTCGCCGGCTCCTTTGACTTTACTCGTTGCATCGGGCAAAACGCAGGCGCGACAAGACGGCCCGGACGTGATTTGCCGTAGCAAGGTCCCGTAGGGGCGCAGCATGCTGCGCCCGCTGCAAATTCGCTCAGACCGGAGCCCACGGCAACGCTCGATTTTCGTAGCGCCGGCGTCCTCGCCGGCTCTTTTGAATTTGTGGTTAATCAACGTAGCTGGGGTCTTTAGACCCGAAGGTTTTGACGTGTGACGCGGATGTAGGTGGTTACGCAGAGGGCCGAACGACCGTGATCGACTTGAGCATCCGCACCCATCTCGCGGGCCTTTTCTCGTGCGGCGCGACTAGGCGGAACGGCCCTTCGTTTGTCCCGAGCGGCGCTCCGTCCATCGTGTCCGCAACGATCACGTCAGAGTCAAGCATTCCCGAATCCAATTCGCCCAACGAAAAAATCACGTGATAGCCGTCCGTGCCTTCCGCCACAACGTAGGTTGCCATCGCCGCCCCGCGAAGTTTCTCGCCTTGCGGCACTCCCGCTTGCCCAAGCAAGTATTCGAGCGCAACGCCTTCAAACACTTCCGTCTTCTTGTCGTGAGGATTCACAACCGAGAGCGTTTTTCGCGGCATCTTCTTCAAATCCGCGACGGTCAGCACCAAAGGCGTCTTAACTTCGCCGCCAATTTTGAGTTCCGCGCCCGCCGTAACAGCCTGCGCGGCCGTCTGCCGCACTCCCGCAACTGACAGCGCGCCCGCGATAAGAGGCGCTCCCGCGCTCGACGTTGCGAGCGCGATAGCGACAGCGCAACCCAAAAACAATCCTGCCGCGCGCTTCGCCATTTCGTCTCTCCTTGCCGTTGCAAGCACCTAAGGTAACACGCAAGATCACACGCCTTCGCGAATCTTAGGACAAGAAGCAGCCTAGTTCGCGGAGTCGGTTGCAGGGATCATTTTGAGCTGCACGGATTTCTGCTCGTTCGCGCCGATGTCAAATGACTCGGCCACGTTTTCGACTGGGCTCACGGAGTCGGGGTCGATGTAGGAACCGGGGCAAACTTTTTCGCAGGCGAAAGCTTTGTAATGTCCCGGCGGCACGCCACGAATCTCAAAATGTCCGTATTGATCCGTGTTCGAAGTTTTGAGCTGTTCGAATTTCCGACGCGAAGCTGCGTCCGGAACCAGAGCCACAAAAACACCCGCAGCGGGCAGATCGTCTTTGTTCTTTACCGCGCCGTTTACGGTGCCGGTGTTGCTGCTGTAAACGGCTGCGATGGAAGCTGGCCCCGCGCCTGAAGCAACTCGAATGCCCTGATCGAGCAGGTCAACGCCATTGGCCTTGGCGGATTTCAAGTAGCACTCTACACACTTTGAAGAAACCCTAAGCGAATAGAATCCATCACTGATGTCTTTCAAGAGAAACGAACCATCCGGCTGCGCTACCGCACTTTGTGGACCGTTCAAAGTAATCGTCGTCTCATCTGGCGACGGAAACAGCGCAATCGAAACATCCGCCGCGGACCCGGCAGACTTCCCCTCGAGTGTAACTCGGACTGGGATGTCGATTCCTCGCGTCAAAACCAGCGAGACGCCGTCGACGTCGGCGTTGCTCACGTCCACAGTTTGCGTCGCGCTGTGCGATCTGAAGCCCCCGAACGTCAGAGCGGCCGCGATATACTCACCCGGCACAACATCCTTGATCTCGAAGTTTCCAGTTTTCCCGTCGGGGTATGCCTGCTTATGATCTGAAATAAAAGACGGCGCTGGCCCTCCGCGCGGATAAAGTCTCACGACGACGCGCGCGTCCGGATAATCTGTGAGCGAATTCGAAACATGCCCACGGACTTTGTAAACTCTTGTCGGAGGCCTCGGCGTTAAAACGAAATCGATACCCGAAATCTCGTCGCCCGACTTCACCTCGAACGTGGAAGCGCGTGCGACCTCCGTCGTGTTCGAATAATATGTCGGAACGTACTCATCGAATTGATGAGGGTTCTCTTGCACGTAATACTCACGCGGAGGAGTCGCGACGACGGAATAGTGGCCGGGATGAAGGCCCGCGATTCGGTACTCACCCAAATCATTCGTTTCCTCTTCATCGGTCCGTTGAATCAGGGATTTCCCACGCACAGTTTCGTGAAGTAACGTCGTCACGGACGCTCCCTGAACAGGATCGCCCTGCTCGTCGACGACCCGGCCCGCGATCACCGCGGTTCGATGCAAGCGAAACAGCAGGTCCGAAATTTTCTGCCCCGGTGCGAGGCTCAGCGTAGCGCCGGGTTTATCAAGCTGGTCTTGTCCGTAGAGGGTTCGCATGTAGTTGACGCGGCTAACCACGAGGTCGTAACTTCCAGCGGGGATTTTGTCGATGGAAAAATGGCCGGTTGCGTCGGTGATGGCGGCTAATGGATGATCGTTTGAGTCATATCCGCGGCTTCCCGGCTGCGAGAGCTTCACATATGCCTTGTTAAGCGGTTCGCCCGTATTTGCACTCACCACTGTGCCGGCAATCGTGGCAAATTGATCGTTCGCATCACCGGAGGTTGGCGGAGTGAGCGAAGTTGACGGCTGCTGCGCAAAACAGAATACGGGCGCAATCACGAAACACATTGCGAGCAAGACTTTGGGAAGCAAGCCGGTCGGCGTATTCATCGACGTGTTCAGTCGCCGCTTCATATCTTCGCGAGTGCACGCACCGCTTTGTTCCGACCCGCGCAAGCTGACCTAGTTCGCCGAATCCGTTGCGGGGATCATTTTAAGCTGCACAGACTTTCGCTCGTTCGCGCCAATGTCAAAAGACTCGGATTTGCTTTCTACAGGCTTCAGAAAATCGGCATCGCCGTAGGATTCCTCGTCAACCTTTTCCCACGCGAAAGCTTTGTAATGTCCCGGCGGAACGCCGCGAACTTCAAAATGGCCGTACTGATCGGTATTCGCAGTCTTGTATTGCTCAGGCTTTTGATGAGAACCCGCGTCAGGGACCAGCACCACCATGGCGCCCGGCGCCGGAAGATCATCTTTGTTGGTGACAGCACCAGTCAACGTGCCGGTATTGCTGCTGTATACGATCGAGATAGGCCCGGGTCCCCCGCCGCCGCTTACCTGGACGCCCTGTTCGAGCAGGTCAATTCCATTGGCCTTCGCGGACTTCAGATAACATTCCCGGCACTTCGAGTAGACGTTGACAGAATAGGAGCCGTCGCTAACTTCTTTCACGAGAAACGAACCATCCGCCTGCGCTGTCGCAGTTCGTCCCATTCTGAAAGGAATGCTCTCTCCATTCCTTTCCGGTTCGAGCGCGACACTCATATCTCCCACGGAACCAGGAGATTTTCCCTCCAAGGCAACTCGCACAGTGATGTCAATCCCTCGCGTCAAAACGAGTGAAACACTATCGATGTCAGCGGCAACCACATCCACGTTCTGCGACGTCATTCGCGACTGCGCGCCTGCAAATGAGGCGGCGATAGCGGTATATTCGCCCGGCGCAACGTCTTTGATTTCAAAGTCCCCCGTCTTGCCGTCAACCATTGCTTTCTTTAGATCTGGAGCAACATCCAGGTTGTGATTCCCGCGAGAAAAAAGCAGGACGGCGATCGCCGCGTCCTGCTCTCCGAGCGAATTCAAAACATGCCCGCGAACTTTGTACGTCCGAATCGGCGGCTTTGGCGAAAAAGCAAAATCAATACCGGAAATCTCATCCCCGGACTTCACCTCCAGCGTCGAGGCCCGCGCGCTGTCCGTCGTGCCGGAATAATATGTCGGAAGATATTCCTCTGTTTGATAGGCCGGTTCCATGAAAGGCGACGTCGGGGGAGTCGCGACAATGGAATAGCGGCCAGGCACAAGGTCAACGATCCGATACTCGCCGAGGTCGTTCGTGCTGTCACTGCGGCTGAGTTCGATTTTAGGCTTTCCCGCAACCGTCCTGTGGAGCATCGACACCACAGCGGCTCCGCGAATGGGGTCGCCATCCTCATCCCGAACACGCCCGGTGATGATCCCCATTCGATTCAAACGAAAGAGCAGGTCCGTCATTTTCTGTCCGGGCGCAAGACTGAGCGTCGCGCCGGATTTATCAAGCTGATCCTGGCCGTAGTGCGAGGGCAGGTAATCAGCGCGGTCTACCACCAGGTCGTAACTGCCCGCGGGAATTTTTTCGATCGAGAAATGCCCCGCGGCGTCACTAGTCGTACCAAGCGTCCGGTTTTTTGAGCCACCGCCCTCTTGATCATCTTCCTGAGGGTCATCTCCCACATGAGAGAGCAACACGTGCGCCTTCTTGAGCGGTTCGCCGGTATTCGCGCTTACGACGGTACCCGCAATGGCAGCGAACTGATCGTTTGGGTCGCCTGAGGCTGGTGCGGTAGACGGCGAGGTGGGTGAAGTCGGCGGTTGCTGCGCGAAACAGAATGCCGGCGCAACGACGAAACACATTGCGAGCAAAGCTGTGGGAAGCAAGCTCGTGCGCATCTCACCACCAGGTTCGAAGGACACGCCATATTACCGCAAGTGCAAGTCCGCATGCCACCAATCCACTTTTCCCTGAGGGCACGACTTTTTAGCCTGAGCTTTTGAAAGTGAGCCTTGCCGATTTGCCCCGTCAGGGCAGGGCTTTAGCCGTGCCGTATGGTTCTCGCGCGCGAAAGCGGTTTCAACCCCTGAGGCCCGAAAATAACACAGACGCGGCCCGTGCGCTTCCCGAACCTCTCGTGAAACGCTGGCGAGAATTTCAAAGTCGTAGGCAGTTCTTAATACGCGGAGGAAACCGACGGCGGGAAGCATGTCTGTCCCTTCAAGACCGCTTCCACGGTGGGGATCAAATCTCTGTCCATGCGAGGCTTGAACACGAAACCTTTTACGCCGACTTCCTGTAGCGTTTCGGCAAAAAAATTCACGTCGTGAAGGCTATCGCTCAGAATAATCGTGCTGGGGCACTCCCGAAGTATTTCTTTTGCCGCTTCAATCCCGTTTTTGCGCGGCATCTGAATGTCTAAAATCGCGAGGTCGGGACAAGACTTCTTCGCCAGCTCGACGGCTTCTTCGCCGTCCGCCGCTTCCGCGTACACTTTCCACTCCGGGTTCTTTGATAGCAGCGTACGTATCAAGAGACGTGAGGTTTCGTGGTCGTCCGCAACCAGAATCCGCGTAACTTTCATTCCAGCGCAGGTTAACCGAACGGCGCCGGAACCTCGAATAAGGTAAACACCTGATTCCAACCGAGGGATTACGATATGGCTTGGAAGCTAATTCTTCGGAGTGGTTGCGTCTTTGTCAGCTTCGATCGTAACTTCCACCTGCGCGCCTTCTTTCAGCTTCACTTTTTTGCCCTTCCCATCCTTCAAAGTGTTTTCGACGCGAATTTCGCGATAAAGGTCGTCCGCGGCATGCACAGAAATCTGAGCCTTTTCGGCCTGCACGCTATTTTCAGGGATGATTTTCTCCACCGTTCCGGGAAGAGTGACTGCTGGCTTTTCCGGTTTCGACGTTTCTGGCATCATCGCCTCCTGTTTATTGAAATCCTTGGCCCGATTCCTTGCATCAGAACTGCGCTCGGTTCCCTTAGTCCCGCTTTACTCCTCTTTGATTCGCCTCAGTAGACGCAAATTGTTCAGGGCGTCTTCAATGGCGATCAGTTCGTCTGCTGTAGCTTGTCCATTAAGTGATGCAGCGTGGTTGCGAATCGCATTCTCCGCCGCCTTCACCCGCTCCGATAGCTTATCTAAGTCTAACTCAAGGAGAGCAGCTTCGTATTCCTTTCGCCAAGAGCGTTCGGCCATACTCGCCTCCCGAAGGCTGCGCAGCATAGCTCCAGGTTTGCGGGATGTCAATACGCCACCGTTCAAAACGATATGCCGGGAGTTTGTCTTGTGGCGTTGCAGTTAATGTAGCCCGGGTCTTCAGACCCGGGGCTTTTGATCTATGCTGTCGCTTTCGTGGCGCCTGCCCGCGGGTTTTTTGACTTTGCCGTTAATGTAGCCCGGGTCTTCAGACCCGGGGCTTTTGATTTGTCTTCTGTCCTTACCCTTGATTTATCCTGCGATGTGGCCTTCTACGCCGCCACTCGTTTAATAACCACCGCCGT
>Ga0209330_1000908_pt1 | contig 10100 bp, 6 predicted proteins | sample JacPinW_OM2H0_O3_FD_187969 | JGI IMG/M metagenome (GOLD analysis project Ga0209330, IMG submission 187969) | Forest soil microbial communities from Algoma, Ontario, Canada - Jack Pine, Ontario site 1_JW_OM2H0_O3 (SPAdes) (version 2) | ecosystem: Environmental > Terrestrial > Soil > Boreal...
ATTTCAATAGCTTATCAAAAAACGGTAGCCGCGCGCAGTGTAAGCGCGACCCGACCGTTATACTTCTCTATTGGCTTTTGGGGATAGAATTAAGAGGAAACATGGAGCCGACCGATACTTCCAAGCCTGATTACTTTCATCGGGTTGTAGATTGCCAGTGGGCCTGTCCGGCGCACACCGACGTTCCCGAGTACATCCGTCTGATTGCTCAAGGCGAGTTCACGCAAGCCTACATGGTGAACCGCGAATCGAACGTGTTCCCAGGAATCTTGGGGCGCGTTTGCGACCGACCTTGCGAACCTGCCTGCCGCCGCGGCCGCATCGAAGAGAAGCCGGTCGCCATCTGCAGATTGAAGCGCGTCGCGTCCGACAATCGCGACGACATCACCGCGCTGCTGCCCAAAGCACCGCGGGAAAAAAACGGTAAGCGAATCGCCTGCATCGGCGCGGGTCCGGCTTCGCTCACCGTGGCCAATGACTTGTTGCCCTTGGGCTATGACATCACCATCTTCGAACAGTACGCCGTGCCCGGCGGACTGATGCGCACCAATATTCCGGCATTCAGGCTTCCGGCGAATGTGCTCGATGAAGAAATCGGCTACATCGTCGACATGGGCGCGGACCTGCGCCTGAATTCGCCCATCAAGAGCATGAAGCAGTTGTTGGACGCTGAAGAGTTCGACGCCGTATTCGTGGGTTCTGGCGCGCCCAAAGGCAAGGAGCTCGAGCTGCCCGGCCGGCACGACACCGACCGCATCCACATCGGCATTACCTGGCTCGAGTCCATCGCGTTCGGCCACATCGACAAGGTGGGCGAGAAAGTGTTGATCATCGGCGTCGGCAATACCGCCATGGATTGCTGCCGCAGTTCCCTGCGGCTCGGCGCAAAAAACGTCAAAGTCATGGCGCGCAAGCCGCGTCAATTCTTCAAGGCTTCCGAGTGGGAGCTCGAAGACGCCGAGGCGGAGAAAGTCGAAATCGTCATCAACCACGCGCCGAAGGCGTTCGTCGTCGAGGGCGGCAAGCTGACCGGCATGATGTTCGAGAAATTGGAATACGACATCGCGAACGGCGACATCACTGCCACCCGGTCGCTCGGCGACGTGTTCTTTCCCTGCGATGACGTCATTCTTGCCATCGGCCAGGAAAACGCCTTTCCCTGGATCGAAAAGGGCATCGGCATCGAACTCGACAAATGGCATGTTCCCAAAGTCGATGCGCGAACATTTCAATCGACCCGGCCGGAAGTTTTCTTCGGCGGCGATGCGGCCTTCGGTCCGAAGAACATCATTTGGTCGGTCGAACACGGCCACCAGGCCGCAATTTCAATCCATAAATTTTGCCACGACGAATCCATCGAGGAGCGTCTGCCGCGGGGCGTGACCTTGTCCAGCCGCAAGATGGGCATGCACGAATGGGCTTACAAGAACGAATATAACGGCGTCGAGCGCCGCCTCATGCCGCATGTGGGATTGGTCGAGCGCTTCAAGAAAATCAACATCGAGGTCGAGCTGGGATTCACCGCCGAAGAGGCCGCGCTCGAGGTGCAACGCTGCTTGAATTGCGACGTGCAGACCGTGTTCACCGCGAAGCTGTGCATCGAGTGCGATGCCTGCATCGACATTTGTCCGGTGGATTGCCTCACCATCGCGCCGAACGGCGCGGAGTCCGAATTGCGCGCCCGCCTGACGGCGCCTGCCACGAATCCGACCCAGGCGTTGTACGTCTCGGCGGCGTTGCCGCAAACCGCGCGAGTCATGGTCAAGGACGAAGATGTTTGCGTGCATTGCGGCCTGTGTGCGGAGCGCTGTCCGACGGCTGCCTGGGACATGCAGAAGTCGACCATTCGAATTCCGCTCGCGATCGATGAGGAGGTTCGCGCATGCCCAGCCTGATTGCCGAGGCCAACCGCGTAAACGATTTCGTGGTGAAGTTCGCCAACGTGAACGGCACGGGATCCGCCAGCGCCAATTCGCTGATCATGAAGGCGATTTTCCGCATGGGGGTGCCGGTTACCGGCAAGAATTATTTTCCGTCGAATATTCAGGGATTGCCGACGTGGTATGAAATCCGCGTGACCCGCGATGGCTATGCGGCGCGCGCCAGCCACGTCGACATCATGGTCGCAATGAACGCCGAAACCTACTCCAAGGACATTCGCGAGCTGCGTTCCGGCGGATATTTGATTTATGACTCGACTTGGCCGCGCAGCGCGCTTTTGCAGCGCGGTGACATCACCGTCATTGCGGTGCCGCTCGCCAAACTGGTGAATGAGAATTTTGACGGCGTGCGCAACCGCATTCTCTTGAAGAACATCGCCTATGCGGGCGTGCTGGCCGCGCTGCTCGACGTCGACCTCGATGTGATCAGCGGGTTGCTGAGCGAGAGCTACGGCAAGAAGCCGAAGCTGCTCGACTCGAACACCAAGGCGCTGCGCCTGGGGTATGACTACGTCAAGGAGAATCTGAGTTCACCGCTGCCGCTGCGCGTGGAGCACATGCAGAAGACCGCCGGCCACATCATGATCGACGGCAATACGGCCGCCGGCCTCGGCTGCGTCTTTGCGGGCGCAACGGTCGGCGCCTGGTATCCGATCACCCCGTCAACCTCGTTGATGGACGCGTTCAAGGGGTTTTGCGAGCGCTACCGCGTCGATGCGGCGACCGGCGAGAGAAATTTCGCGGTCCTGCAGGCGGAAGACGAATTGGCGTCGGTGGGCATGGTGCTGGGCGCCTCGTGGAATGGCGCGCGGGCGTTTACACCCACCAGCGGGCCGGGAATCTCGCTGATGAATGAGTTCATCGGCCTGGCGTACTACGCCGAGGTGCCGTGCGTGATTTTCGACGTGCAACGGGTCGGGCCTTCCACCGGCATGCCGACGCGCACGCAACAAGGGGATGTCTTGCTGTGCGCTTACGCCTCGCACGGCGATACCCGGCATGTGCTGCTGTTTCCGGCAAATCCCGAGGAATGTTTCTACATGGCGGTGCAGGCCTTCGACATTGCCGAACGCCTGCAGACCCCGGTTTTCGTGCTGTCCGATCTGGACATCGGCATGAACGATTGGATGTGCCCGGATTTGAAATGGGACGACGCGTACAAGCCGGACCGCGGCAAGGTGCTGTCGAAGCAGGAAATCGAGGGCTTGGAAAAATTCTATCGATATCTGGATCGCGATGATGATGCGATTCCGTACCGCACGTTGCCCGGGACATCTCCAAAAGGGGCCTACTTCACGCGCGGCTCGGGCCACAACCAATACGGCGGGTACACCGAGGATTCCGCTGAATACCAGGTCGTGCTCGACCGTCTGAAGCGTAAATTCGGCAACGCCTCCAAATACACGCCGAAGCCGGCGTTGATCGGCAAGGGCAACAGCGCCGTCGGCATCGTGAGCATCGGTAGTTGCGATGGCGCGATTCGCGAAGCGCTCGATGTCCTCACGCATCAGAAAATCGAAGTGGATTATCTGCGCGTGAAATCATTTCCCTTCAACAGCGAAGTGGAGGCGTTTTTGAAATCGCACGCGACCATCTTCGTGGTGGAACAAAACCGGGATGCGCAGCTCCGATCCTTGCTGGTCCTGGAGACCGCGGTGGAGAAGGCCAAGTTATTCTCCATTTTGAGTTATAGCGGGCTGCCCATTTCAGCGCAGCCCATCGTCGATGAGATCCGCGCCAAGCTGGCGGAGGCGCCGCGATTGAGTGCGGTGCCGCGCTAACACGAGTTCCCTATGTCATACATCAACAAACCGAAAGTCGCCCACCCCTCGCTGCCCACGAACGAATTGGGGCTGACGCGCCGCCAATACGAAGGCAGCATGTCCACCCTGTGCGCCGGCTGCGGCCACGATTCCGTCACCGCGGCCCTGGTCGAGGCATGTTGGGGACTGTCCCTGCAGCCGGAACAGCTGGTCAAACTGTCCGGCATCGGTTGTTCATCGAAGACCACGGCTTATTTTGTCAGCGGCTCGCATGGCTTCAACTCCGTGCATGGCCGCATGCCCTCCATCGCCAGCGGCGCGAACGCCGCCAATCGCGGCCTCACCTATGTCGGCGTGTCGGGCGACGGCGATTCGCTCTCTATTGGCATCGGCCAACTGGTGCATGTCATTCGCCGCAACGTCAACATGCTGTATCTCATCGAGAACAACGGGGTCTACGGCCTCACCAAGGGGCAGTTTTCGGCATCCGCGGATATCGGCAGCAAGGCGAAGCGCGGCGAGACCAACGCCTCGCCGCCCATCGACCCGGTGTTGCTGGCGTTGTCGTTGGGCGCGACCTTCGTCGCGCGCAGCTTCTCGGGCGACAAGGCGCAGCTCGTGCCGCTGATCCAAGCCGGCATGCGCCACAACGGCTTTGCCCTGATCGATGTGCTCTCGCCGTGCGTCACCTTCAACGATCACGAGGGATCGACCAAAAGCTACGGCTTTACCCGCGAGCACTATCACGCGGCGGTCGAAGCCGACTTCGTCCCGCGCGCTGAAGAAATTGCGGTGGACTATCCCGCCGGCGAGGCCATTCCCGTCAGTTTGCATGACGGCAGCCGCGTCGTGCTGCGCAAGCTCGACCCGACTTATGATCCGACCGACCGTACCGCCGCGTACAACTATATCGAGAACAAACTCAAGCAAAATGAATACGTGACCGGGCTCATCCACATCAATGAGGCGGACAACACCGAATTTCACAACTTGAATCGTACGGCGAAGGTGCCGCTCAACAGCATCCCGTTCGAAAAGCTGTCACCGGGGAGTGCGGCGCTGGACAAATTGATGGGGCGCTATCGGTAGGACGTCGGGCCTGTGATTTCGACCGGCTGATGTAGAGCACGCCTGACGATTGCTTGAGCCGGTCGATATCACAGGCCGCTTAGTGCCGCCGCAAATGGCTGGCGGACAGCAGCATGCGAACCGACTCGCCGGTCAATTCATAGATTGCCGTATGAGATCGGACCAGCGCGTCCGGATTGGGAAAATATTGCAGCACGCCGAAATCGCGCACCGCGAGCATTCCCGCGGGCGCCGGGACGACATCGAAGCCGGCATCAGTGAACTCTCGAACGGAACGCCTCATGTGGGTCGCGTGAGTGACCAGGATAATGCGGTGCACGCCTGCCGCCGTGAGTATGCGCGCGGAGTTTCGCGCGTTCTGAAACGTGTCGTAGGCTTCGGAGTCGATCCAGCGCGTCTCGATCCCAAAGTTTCGCTGCAGCGTATCGTGCATCGCGCGGGCCTCGAGCGAAAACCCGGTGACGAGAACCGGCAGCCCGGTTTCCTTGGCGAGGTACGCGCCGTAGCTCAGCCTTTCGAGCATGAGAGGTTCGGCGGCGGGTCCTTGGTACTCGGGAGCCAGGGCGCGCTGGCCGCCGCCGCCGAGAATTACGATGGCCTGTGCGTTGGCCGCCTGGCGAAGATCCACCGGCGGATATTGTTCCGCGAGACGCGTCAAAGCATCTGCCACGATCGGAGTCGACAACAGCCACAGCGACGCCAAGCCTACAATCAGGCATATCCGTGCAAACCGCGGCCGTGCTTTGAGCAGCACGAGTCCCAGCAGCGCGAGCAACAGCGGGCTCGCGGGCGGCAGGATCAACTCTTTCAGCAGCGTCTTTAAGTGTAATAGCCAAATCAACGGTGAGCGCCTCCACTGATTGCGCAGCCAGTTATTTAACACGATGAGGTTTGAATTCGCCGCGGCAGTTTAGCGCGTGCGTGAAACCGCCGCGGGAAAGTGGCAATATCGGCCACCCTTCAAACATTCGCGCAACGAGCCACGCAGGTCATGCAAAAATCCACGTTAGTTGCTTTGCTGTTCAGTCTGCTCTGCGGGCCTGCATTCGCTCAGGCGCCGAAGATGCAGAGCTGCGAATCCACGCCGCAGCCCGCCTTTTGTAGCGCGGTTCGCGGCGTTCGATCCGAGGGCTGGCCTGCGCAGAGCCGCTCCGAAGTGATGGCGCAACATGGAATGGTGGTGGCCAGTCAACCACTGGCTGCCCAAACGGGATTGCAGATTTTACAGCATGGCGGCAACGCCATCGACGCGGCCGTGGCGACGGCCGCGATGCTCAACGTGACGGAACCCATGATGGTGGGAATGGGCGGAGATCTATTCGCCATCGTCTACATCGCCAAGGAACACAAGGTCTATGTGCTGAACGCCAGCGGAATGGCGCCCACCGGCGCGACCGTTGAGCGATTCAATAAATTGGGTTACACCTGGAATCCCAAAAACTGGGGCCCGGGTTCGGGCATGCCCGCCGGTGGAATTTTGCCCGTGACGGTGCCCGGAGCTGCGTGGGGCTGGCAGGCGGTGCTCAAGCGTTTCGGCAAACTCACCTTCAAAGAGGTGCTCGAGCCGGCAGCCGAGTATGCGCAAGGCGGATTTCCGATATCCGAGCGCATCGCGCATGACTGGCGCCTGCCCAATGCGCTGCCCTTGCAGGGGTGCTGCACATCGCTGGATCCCGATTCGGTCAAGACTTGGTATGTGAACGGCGTCCAGCCGGTGGCCGGACAAATGTTCAGAAATCCGGATCTTGCGCGAACGCTGCGACTCCTGCAGACGAAGGGAGCAGAGGCGTTCTACAAGGGAGAGATTGCGCAAGCCATCGTGGCGAAGTCGCGGGCACTCGGCGGATCGATGACGCTCGAAGATCTCGCCAACTACAAGGGCGAATGGGTCGAGCCCGCCCGCACCAACTATCATGGTTACGACATCCTCGAATTGCCGCCGCCGGCGCAAGCCTGGGCAACGAATGAGATTCTGAACATTCTCGGTGCGTGCGTGCCGCAGTGGACCACCGGGCAGAGCTTGGCTTCACTGGGTCCTAAGGACCCAGAGTACTGGCATTTGCTGATCGAGGCGAAGAAGCTCGCTTACGCCGACCTGTATCAATACAACGCGGATCCGAATTTTTCGGCCGTACCGCTCGGCAAATTGCTGTCGGAGAGCTACGCCGCTTCGCTGTGCGGAAAAGTGGATCCGCAGCATGCTTCGACGCCGAAGGCCCCGGGAAATTTTCCCATGCCGGGCGACACCATCGTGCTGTCAACCGCGGATGCCGAAGGCAACATGGTGTCCTGGGTGAACAGCAACTTTTCCGGCTTCGGCTCCGGCGTGACGGTGCCGGGATACGGCTTCATTCTGCACAATCGCGGTGCGTTGTTTACGCTCAATCCCAAGAGCCCCAATGTCATCGAGCCTCACAAGAGGCCGTTCAACACCTTGTCCGCGGGCTTCGTGATGCACAACGATCAGCCGCTGATGACCGTAACGTTGATGGGCGGCGACATGCAGGCGCAGGGGCACGCGCAGCTGTTGGTCGATATTTTGGATCTTGGCGCGAATCTGCAGGCGGGCGCGGACATGGCGAGATTCCGCCATTCCCAAATCTCCAATCAGCTCAGCCTGGAGACGCCGCTATATGATCTGGTGGGCTCAAAACTCGCGGCGATGGGCCACACGGTGAAGTCCGTGAGCGGAGAGGAGATGGGCGGCGTGCAGATCCTGATGTTGGTCGCTGAGCCGTCTCAGGCGCCAGCGGCCCAGGGCGCGGCGAATCATGTCGCCGGCTATTATCGCTCAGGATCAGATTTCCGCAAGGATGGCGAGGCGGTCGGGTGGTAAGCGCAGTAGAACATCGTGTAGCGCGAGGAGGGTCCATTGTGAATGGCAACATCTTAGCCTTGCGCATTCGAACAGTTTTGACCTGAGCCAGTATCTTGGGTTCAGTCTCGTACGCTCGCCAGCGAACGCGCCGCCATTCAAGGCGGCAGCAATCTGCGTTTGCCGTCGGCCGACAGCATGATCCCCGGTTCATCCAGATTGGTTCGATCCCATAGTTCGCACGTCACTTCGCGGTGGCGCTGGTCCAGCGCTTCGCAGTAATTGGTGTACAGGCAGAGCCGCACCTTGCCGCCACGGCCTTCGCGAACTTTCAAAAACCAGTCCGGATCGGCCAGCGCCTGGCGGGCGAATCCGACGATGTCCGCTGTGCCGTTGCGCAGCGCCTCTTCCGCCTGACTAAAGTGATGTATACCGCCGGATAGCACGATGGGAGTGTCGAATCCCGCCTGGCGGATTGTCGCGCGGATGCGAGCACACGCATCGACATTGCGGCCAAAAGGTCCTTTCGCGTCCGAATAATACGAGGGCATGCACTCGTAGCCGCTGCGCCCCGTGTACGGATACGCGGCTTCGCCGATTTTGGGCTGCGAGGCGTCCTCAAATTTTCCGCCGCGCGAGAGTGAAATAAAATCCATCCCGGCGGCCGCGAGCCGCTCCGCAAAGTACTCCGTATCCTCGACTGTGCTGCCGTGTTCGATGCAGTCTTCCGCCAGCATCCGGCAGCCGACGGGAAATGCCGAGCCGACTTCAGCTCGTACCGCCGCCAGCACTTCCAGCGGCAGCCGAATTCGCTGCTCCCTCGCGCCGCCGTAACCATCGCTGCGGGTATTGAGGGCGGAGAGAAAGGACGCCATGGTGTAGGCATGCGCGTAGTGCAGTTCGACTCCGTCGAAGCCGGCTTTACGCGCGCGCTGCGCGGCAGCGGCGAACACCGCCGGAAGCGTGGCGGGCAAATCCCGGACCGCGGCCACGTCGGTATCGGTGACGCGCTCCCGAAATCCCTGCCGCAACGACTCCAGCTCGCGCGCGGTCAAGGCTATTTCCAATTCAGACTCACTCAGTGCGGCCAATCGCGCTCGAACGCTGACCTCGTCGCTGTCGGCCATGCTCAAGAATTCCCGGTGGCGAGGTGTCACCTTCAAGAAGCGCTCGAAGTACTTCTGCGCAGGAGGGCGGCGCCGAATACTCAAAAAATCGATGATTTGTATGAAAAGCTTGGTCTCGCCGTTACTGGCGCGGCGCACGCATTCCGTCAGGCGCTCAAGTCCGGGCAGGAAACGATCATCGCTGATGCGCAGCAAGGGTCCGCTCGCGACATCGCGCACACCCGTGGCCTCCACGACCAATGCCGCAGGGCGGCCGCGTGCAAAGCGTTCATACCAAGCGAGAACCGACGGCGTGACATCGCCCTCTTCGGACGCGCGCCACGGCACCATGGCGGGAACCCAGGTGCGCGATGCCAATTGGACTGAACCCACCCTGATGGGCTGGAACAATTGCGACTGTTCCGCCTGAGACGCCGTGGGCCAGGGCGCGTCGAGCGGCGCGTACTTGATGCGCTCAGGCGGACGCCATGTGGCCATGAGCTTCGTCGTCGGGGATCACGGCCGTTGCCTCTATTTCCACCAGTGCGCGCTGTTCGACCAATCCTCGGACTTCCACGACCGACATGGCCGGAAAATGCTTGCCCAAGATTTCCCGATAAGCGGCGCCGATGTCGCGCGCCTCGCGAACATAGGCGTCGCGGCTCAGTACGTACCAAGTCAGCCGGACCAGATGCCGCGGTTCGGCATGAGCCTCCTTGAGCACGCGCACGATATTGCGCAACGCTTGCGCCGTTTGCCCGGTCAAATCATCGCTGTTGAACTGTCCGTTCGAATCCCAGCCAATCTGGCCGGAAATGAATATCATCTTTCCGCGTGCGGCCATGCCGTTGGCATAGCCCTTTGGACGCGCCCACTCCGCGGGTTGCAAGGTCTCGATGCTCATCGCTAGTTGCCTTTGAAAGTCGGGCGTTGTTTTGCCGAAAATGCCTCGTAGGCGCGGCGAAAGTCTTCGGTCTGCATGCAGATTGCCTGCGCTTGGGCTTCGGCCTCGAGCGCCTGCTCCAGCCCCATGTTCCACTCCTGATTGAGCATGGTTTTGGTCATGCCATGCGCAAAGGTCGGACCATCGGCAAGTTCTCGAGCGAGCTGCGCGGCCGCCGCGCGCAATTCCTCGACGGGCAGCAAACGGCTGTAAAAGCCGCAGGCGAGCGCTTCGTCGGCCCCCATGCTGCGGCCGGACAGAAGCAATTCCGCGGCGCGTCCATGGCCGATGAGGCGCGGCAAGATTGCGCAGGCGCCCATGTCGCAGCCCGCAAGCCCCACGCGCGTGAACAGAAATGCGGTTTTCGAACGGGGCGTGCTCAAGCGGATGTCGGAGGACATGGCCAGGATGGCGCCGGCACCCGCGCACACGCCATCGACCGCG
>Ga0209330_1000910_pt1 | contig 10087 bp, 9 predicted proteins | sample JacPinW_OM2H0_O3_FD_187969 | JGI IMG/M metagenome (GOLD analysis project Ga0209330, IMG submission 187969) | Forest soil microbial communities from Algoma, Ontario, Canada - Jack Pine, Ontario site 1_JW_OM2H0_O3 (SPAdes) (version 2) | ecosystem: Environmental > Terrestrial > Soil > Boreal...
CGCCGGTGCACTCGGCGTTTTTGGTTTCTGGCCCCATGCAATAGACTGGACGGCCGTCACGAGCAGAAGCAGAACCGACTTCCGCAGTAAATTCTCGATGTGCTTGCTGAGAACCATGGGCCCCCCCTGGGATCATCCTTAATTTTGTTTGTTGAATGTTGACTTCACTTGCAGGAACGTTGCGAATTCGGGAATTCCATAGGCCCTAACTTTTTTTATTCCGAGTCTCACGCCTTGGCCCCGCCAACGCCTTCCTCCTTCGCCTTGCGATAGATGGACGACGCCGAGAACAACATCTCGTATACCTTGCCCTCTTCGAACTGCACCGCTCTCCCCTCGCCCGGCTTGTCCCCGGTCAAAAGCCTGGGAGGATCCGGACGCGAGTACGTGACGCCTAGGGCGACAAAGCTCTGAACAAACACGGTGATCTTGCCCTGCCTGCTGAATCCGGAGCCGGAAATTTCAGTTGCCGGTTCGAGCCGGGAGCCGCGGGCAGTAACGGCGGGCTGAAAGAGTGATCCACGGAAGGTAAAACTGCCATCAGGTTGCTGGTTTATGGAGACCACGCGAATCCAAAACCGCGTGGCCCCCGCAAGTTGCAGCAGAGAATCCACGGCGGCATGAGGGCTTTTGGCAAAAACGCGTGGCGCAAGGCCTGACAACCTCCTGGTCGTGTTTGTCGATGGCACGGAAGTGCGATCGACCGACGCCAGTGTAGACGGCGCTGAGGGTTTCGCCCCGCCCGCTAGAATCCGATCGTTCGGACTCAAATTCGGAGGGGTATAGTCCTGTGCGATGTCGTTTGCAGCGTCGCTGATCGGAGTGGCTGAAGAGGGAGCTGTATCGGCGTCAGGTTCCGCGATGCCAAGTTGGGCTGCCGACTTTCGAGGAGGAAGAGGTGCGATATCCTTCCTCCGTTCCGACTTCATTAACGCCTTATTATTGGATATGGCGGTCTCCGACTTAGGCTTTGGCGCCGAGCTCGTTTTCCGGCACCGCTTTCGGAGATGGCTCCAAAGACTTGGGGATCGGTTCGGCGCTGGAAGTTTGAGCGGTTGGCGCAGTTGCGGAGTTGGCGATTTGCGGCGGTGTCTCGCGAGCTGCGACCTGAACCGGAGTCCACGCCAGCCGCCCTCGCTTCACTAGGAGCAGTCCGGCCGCAGCCACAGCCACGACGGCTGCGACTCCACCGCCCGCGGCAGCAGCTTCAACCAAGAAGCCGCCCTCGGAATATCTTCCAGCGCAGTACCTCGGGTTGCGACTCTGGTTTCGCCTTCTCGGTCGCACGGGAAAGAAGGAAACCGTCCATCCAGTTTCCCAGACGCTTCTCGGCGTTAACCCATTCGTCGTCCTCCGTCGGCACAGTCGCCTCAGCGAGTTCACGAGCCGCGCACAGATATCGCTGCACTCCCGGCATTGCTTCAGGTGGGCGGCGACAGGTTCCTTCAGAAACGGGGACTCGGCAATTCAGACAGCAGGTCGTCGGCAATCTGCCCACTCGCTCGCCGCTGGCGAATAAGACCGTACACTATGTCATCCAGCTGGCGGGCGGCACGCCGGTAACGCAGGTTGTCGCGTCGGCAAGAGGCGAAGAATTGGAGGCAGGAGCATCCGTCCGCCCGAGCCCAGCTCCATCGCCGTGTTTAGTGCCTCAGCAACACGGTCCCTCTCGGCAGTGACCTCGAACATTGAAGAGAACCTTGGCCACAATTTCCAGCGCGGAGACGCATCATGTCTTGATGAATGTCTCGCACTTCGCCATCCTGCCAGGCCGCTATCATCCGTTCCGTGTAGGCCCGCATGGTGTTGCCGTAGGACGCGATTCTGTCCGGGTGAAAGGCCGGTTGCATAAGGTGTCGCTGCCGCAACCACGATTCTCCTTGGTTGGTTAACAGTCCGTTGCCAAAGATCTGGCGGTTGAATTGGAGAGCCTCACCCTTGATGAAACTTCGGTAGTCATTGACCAGAACGTGTTCGATAAGATGAGGGCGGTTCAGGAAATAAATGTGGCGGTTAAATGCGCGGTAGTAGAACATGTCGCCATATTGACGCGCCCACTGCGTATACAGGCCCAGCGGGTCTCTTCTTCCCCACGGGAAGTTTCCGATTATCCCGCGATTCCATGCTGGAGAAATGAGGTTTTGTTAGTCGTTCTAAGGGTATGAATGAGTCCAGAATCATTCCGCCGGATAAGGCCCTTCTGCAAACTTCCGAGAGTGATACCCTTTGGACCCCACGGTGCGCGCGAGCTGGCTGCGAGGGTCAGTGCCGGCTTTCAGCCGGTTAAGAATGTACTTAAAGTCGAACAGAGGCCGCCATCCAAGCTGATTGCGGGCTCGTTCGTTTACATAGACCCGGTCGATACGGGGAAACATTTTCCATCCACAGCGAGCATACTCAGTCTCGTATTCAGGAACTTTCCGCTTCAACGCCAAGGGTGCATTGGCACGCAAATCGATCAGATCTTCAGGCGTGAACGGCGTAGTCGCACTGACAATGTAACGGCCGAAGCCGATTGAAGGAGCCTTCTCAATTGCGAGCAAATGAGCGCTCACAACATCCTCAAGGTCGACGCGCCGGTACAGAAATTCGTTTACCTTGACGTTGGCATCGTCATAGGTCTTCCGCGTCTCTTCGCGATCATCCTCTTCCGGAAAAAACCGCGAGGTCCGCAAGATAATACAGGGGAGCGCAGAATTTCGATGGAACAGTTCGCATAGATCCTCCGCCGCGGTCTTGGTTACGCCATAGATGTTTCGGGGAACCGGAGTGACGTTCTCGGTTACCCAAGCCGCGGGACTCTGCGGGGGCGGAGTAAGCGACCGACCAAAGGCGCTCGTCGTACTGGTGAAGACGAATGAGCCAACCCCAGCAGCAGAAGCCTCTTCCAGAAGATTAAGAGTGCCCGCGACGTTGGTGTCAACGAAGCTCTGGCGGCTGTGAGTTACCACGTGGGGTTTGTGCAGGGTCGCGGTATGAAGCACCGCATCAACACCCTTCATCCATCGTTTCACAAAATGCCGGTCTACGATTGATCCGAGTTCGCTGGTGAATTCTGACGGAACGATATCGATCCCTAAGACTTCGCGGCCGTTTTTCCTCAAAGTGCGAACCAAAGCTTCGCCCAAGTGACCGCTGCTACCTGTAACCAGAATCATCCCGACAGTTTTTTCTCCGGCAGCGAACCCAAACCTCGGACTCCGCTACTCCGCTAGGCCATCGCCTCTTCCGGTTCGGCGAGCATACTCTCCGCCTCGGCATCTTTCGTTGAAGTTCGGCTTCGCGTTTTGGCCACCAGCATGTAGATGGACGGCACGACGAACAAGGTAAATGCTGTCCCGATGATCATGCCGCTCACCAGCATGATGCCGATACTATTTCGAGCGCCCGCTCCCGGACCTTTGGCCAGTACCAGGGGAAAGTGACCAATCACGGTGGCGGCAGTCGTCATCAGGATGGGTCGCAACCGCGTCCCGGCGGCTTCGATAATCGCAGCCAGCTTCTCCACCCCTTTTTCCTGCAGCTCATTAGCGAACTCCACAATAAGGATGCCGTTTTTCGACACCAATCCCACCAGCGTGATAAGCCCGACCTGGCTATATATATTGAGCGTCGTAAATCCAAGGAATGAGAACAGCAGCGCTCCTGAAATGGCCAGCGGCACAGAGCCGGCAAGAATGATGAACGGATCGCGGAAGCTCTCGAACTGCGCCGCCAGCACGAGGTAGATCAGGATCCCCGACAGCAGGAAAGTGCCGAGAAACTTGCTGCCTTCGGTTCGTAACTGTCGCGACTCACCTGCATAGTCAACCGTAAACCCCTGCGGCAAAATCGCCTTGGCCTCGTCCTCAAGCATCCGCAACGCCTTGTCCAGTGGCACTCCGGGTGGGACAACACCCTGGATGCGTACCGCGTTGAGCTGCTGAAACTTCTTCAGTTCCCGGGGTTCAGTGGTGGTGCGCAGGCTGGCAAAAGTGGACAGGGGCACCAGCTTGTTCTGCGATCCAGTGACATAGATTTGCGACAGCTGGTCGGCCGTCAGTCGCTCAGCACGCTTGACTTGCGGAATGACCTTGTAGCTCCGCCCCTGAATGCTGAACCTGTTTACGTAGTTCCCGCCGAGCAAAGTGGAAAGATCCTGTCCCGCCTGGCTCAAGTCCACCCCTTGCGAACGGAGTTTGTCGCGATCGAATACTACCTCGGTCTGCGGCTGGTCGAACTTAAGATCCGAGTCGGCGTAAATGAATAGACCGCTGGCAAAGGCTTTCGCAACGAGCTGCTTGGCGAAGTCGACCAGCTGCTGCGGCTCGGCGGGCGACGCGATCACGAAGTCAACCGGAAAATCTCCGCCACCAGGAAGTGGGGGCGGCGTTAACGGGATTACGCGGATGCCCGCAATCTTTGACAGCGGTCCGGTCGATTCGAGCAGAAGCTGTTGCGTGGTCTTTTTCCGCTCGCTCCACGGTTTCGTCACCATGCCGCTAAAACCGCCCGTCGGAGAATTGATCTGAAAGACGCTCTGGCTCTCGGGGAACGAGTGATAGACGTTATACACTTCCTTGGTGTACATGTTCGTCTGATCGATAGTCGAGTTGGGCGAAGCCTGTATGACTCCGAACACCACTCCCTGATCCTCCGAGGGCGCCAGTTCCCGCTGCGAGAACATATAGAACGGAATCATCAGCAGGATGACAATCGCCCAGAGTGTGAGAATCACTGGCCGGTAGCGAAGCGTACCAGCCAGGTTTCGCGAGTACCACTGGCGTACGCGCTCGAATTGGCGGTTGACTATCCCTGCGAAGCCGCGCTCGGTAGCTCCCTCGCGCAACAGCCTCGATCCCATCATCGGAGACAATGTCAGCGCCACAATTCCGGATACGACGACGGCTCCCGCCAGGGTAAATGCAAACTCGCGGAACAATGCGCCGGTTAGGCCGCCCTGAATTCCGATAGGCGCGTACACCGCCGCGAGCGTGATGGTCATCGAGATAATTGGGCCCACCAACTCGCGGGCAGCATCGATCGCGGCTCGCACCGGCGGCTTCCCCATGTGAATGTGCCGCTCGACATTTTCCACCATGACGATGGCGTCATCCACCACCAATCCGACCGAGAGCACAATGGCCAGCAAGGTCAATAAGTTGATGGTGAAGCCAGCCACCAGCATCAGGAAAACGGCGCCAATGAGCGAGATGGGAATGGCGACGACCGGAATGAGCACCGATCGAAATGAGCCCAGAAAGAGGAAGATGACCACGATAACAATCAGCAGGGTCTCGCTGAGAGTCCTGAGCACTTCGTTGATTGCATCCTGGATGTAGGCGGTCGAGTCATAGGGGATGCCGACCTTCATCCCCACGGGCAACTGAGCCTGAATGCCCGGGATCACGTCGCGTACGTTCTTGATTACTTCCAGCGAGTTGGAAGTGGGGAGCACCCAGATGCCCATGAAGGTCGCACCCTCGCCATTGAAACGGACTTCCGAATCGTAGTCCTGGGCACCGAGCACGACGTCCGCGATATCTCCCAGGCGGACCACCACGCCATTGTCTTGCTTAACCACGAGCTGACGAAATTCCTCCGCGGTCGTCAGATTGGTGTTGGCGACAAGGTTCACCGAAACCATGGACCCCTTAGTGCTTCCAAGCGCCGAGAGGTAATTGTTTTTCGCCAGCGCATCGTGGACTGCGGAAGGGGGAATATTCAGCGATGCCATCTTGTCGGGTTTCAACCAGATTCGCATCGCGAACGTCCGGTCACCCAGGATGTCAGCACGCTGCACACCGCTGATAGCACTCAGCTTCGGTTGTACGACTCGCGTCAGATAATCGGTGATCTGATTCTGATCAAGATCGCTCGATGAGAAGCCAAGGTACATGGAGGCAAACTGGTTATCCGCCGTCTCCAGATCGATGACCGGCGCCAGGGCGTCGGGAGGTAGATCATTGCGGACCTGGGCCACCTTCGCCTGAATCTGGGTGAGCGCTGCATTGGTATCGTAGTTGAGCTTCAGGTGCACGGTGATCGTGCTGAGGCTCTGGGCGCTCGACGATTCCATGTAATCGATGCCGTCCGCGCTGGCAATGACGCGCTCCAGCGGCGTCGTGATAAATCCGCGAACCAGATCCGCGTTCGCGCCCGTGTATGTCGTCGACACTTGAACCACCGCAATGTCGCTGCGCGGGTACTGACGCACGCTCAGCGAGCGGATAGCCTGCAGCCCGGCGATCAGGATAACCAGGTTGACGACGATCGCGAGAACCGGACGTTTGATAAAGAGGTCAGTGAATTTCATTTAGCTGTCCTCAGGTTTTGGAGCCGGATTGTTTCCGGGCTGGACTTTATTGTTGACTTGAACGGCGGCGCCGTTGCGCAGCTTGAATACTCCCGAGGTCACGACCTCATCGCCGGGGTTCACGCCTGAGATCACTGCAACTTGGTCTCCCCGCGATCCCTCTAGCTTGACGAACTGCTGGCGCACTCCGCGGTAGGTCTTACCCTTCGGATCCTTAAGATCGGTGATGACGAACACCGAATCGCCATATGGGGCGTAGCTGATCGCCGACGCCGGCAATGTGATCGCCGCCCGGCCTGCTCCCACGCCCACATCCACCTGCACGAACATGCCGGGGCGTAATTTTCCTTCCGGATTCGCCAGAGTCGCTTGAACCTGAACGTTCCGGGTCGTCTCGTCAATCACCGAATCGAGAGCCGTCACTCGCCCAGTGAACCCGTGACCTGCGAGATCTTCCGAGGCAACGCGCAGCTTGCTGCCAACTTTCACCTGCGCAGCGGTTTGTTGAGGTACGCCGAAGTCCACGTAGATCGGATTGAGTGATTGCAGCACGACCATGGGGGCGCCTGCGGCGAGGTACTGCCCGAGGTTCACCTTCCGTATGCCCAGGATCCCGGAAAAGGGTGCCCGTATGGTCTTTCGCGCAATCGTGGCGCGGATCTCCGCCACATTGGCTTCGGTAGCCTTTTGCTGGGACGCGGCCTGATCGTAATCCATCCGAGAAATGACGCCGGCATTCACCAGTTGCTGCATCCGGCCGTAGTTCACGCGCGCGAGTTCGCTCTGCGCCTCAAGCGAAGCCAGTTGCGCCCGTTCCTGCCGTGTATCGAGTTCGACCAGCACATCGCCTGTGCTCACCGACTGCCCCGATTCAAACGAGATTCGCTCGACGACACCGGGAAGGTCTGCGCTGACCGTGACACCGTGAACCGCTTCCATGGTACCGATTACACCCATCGTCGCCGCCCACTGATCGCGTTGCGCCACGATGCTGGTAACCGCTTCAGGAGGGGGCTGAAACGAGGCACCGGCTTGCATGGCCGCCTCAACCTGCTTGAACTTCATAAACCCTAGGCCCCCGAGCAGGACCACCGTCACGCCCAACATCAGAATCATTCTTTTTGCCATAACGTCCCCTTGGGTCAAAAACGAAAATATCTAGACCCCATGTTGCGGGCGCTGCCGTGTCGCCCATCCGCGCTTCTTTCGCGTCGCCTATCCACCGAGCCTTGACTTGCATCAGTAAAGTTAGGCTGGGAAGTGGCATTTGCCCAAACGCCGCACGTGGCGGCCCTTCTCATTGGAATTGGAATCGAACTCTAACTTCCGCTCCAACCCTGGAAGTCCAGTTAGTCAAAGTTTGATTCAAGACTTAGGTGGAAGGATTCGAGCCATTTATTTGATCTCTCTTTTCTTACATAACATTAAGGATTTGTTAGAAATGGCGGTGCAGTTTCAAGCGCGACGCAGGATGAACAGATTGCTACTACCTGACTGGTGAGGCGTCGGTCTGGCGAAGCATCGGCCCCTATCACTAGTGAGTGGGCAGATGCGGGATTTCGACGACCGGGCGAATCTCGACCGTACCCTTACGGGCGCCTGGGATTCGTCCGGCGATATCGATCACCTCATCGAGATTCCTGGCTTCAACCATGAAAAAGCCGCCAAGCTGTTCGCGCGTTTCCGCGAACGGACCGTCCGTGACGAAACGTTTGCCGTCGCGCACCTGGACGCTGGTCGCCGTCGACACAGGCTGCAGTGGGGACGTCGAGAGAAACTGTCCCTTCGACTTGAGATCGTGCGCGAGTTGGGTCGACTCGCCGTAACAATTCTGCCGCTCGGACTCAGTCCAAGCCTGCTCATCGGCGTAAATCAGCAGCATATATTTCATTTCTGAGTCTCCTTACGTTATCGGGCTGGGTTAAGCGGAAATTCTTTGACTGATTGCCAAAATATTTCCTTCACTGTCTTTGAACCAGGCGGTCTTCGCTCCACCTCCGGTCGCAATGCTGTTCACGGTCTTAAACCCCGGCGTATCGTATTCCTCGAATACGACGCCCCTACCCTTCAGGTCGGCGACTTCCGCTACGACATCATTGACGCTCCAGAAAGCAGTACTGGCACTTGACGTTCCTGCTCCGGCTGATGGGTACATGAAGACCGAGGAGCCCTGACCACATTCGTAGACCACGCCACCTGCGTATTCTTGCTTGGGTTTCAATCCGAGCTTTTCTTCATAGAACTTCCGGGCCCGCGATACATCGCTCACCGGGATGTACGGTATTATCGGTGCCTTCTGCAACATTTTCGTTCCTCCGCGGCGATTCAAGGGCGTTCCCCGTGTGGTGTTTCTTCCCTCTCGTCCTCACTCGCGCTTCTATCAGTAAATCGAACAAGGATGGCCCAAATCGACACCTCATACGAAAAAAATTTAAGATCAAGTATGTCTTTCGATGCTGCCCAGGCGGTCGAGACCTTGTACCGCTCCGATTGGGGCCGGATCGTTTCCGTCCTGATCGGCCTGGTCGGTGACTTCGACCTGGCCGAAGAGTCTGCCCAGGAAGCGTTTACCGCAGCCGTAGATCAATGGCGGGTTACCGGCATCCCGGAGCTTCCACGCGCCTGGATTATCCAGACGGCACGGCACAAAGCGATCGACCGTATCCGGCGCCGGGAAAGCCTCGATCAAAAACTCGAAACTTACGTTGCCAGTGGCTTCGTCCGCACCTCCGTTGAGCCGAACTACGACACCAACGAAATTCCCGACGACCGCCTTCGGCTTATCTTTACCTGTTGCCACCCCGCGCTGGCTTTGGATGCACAGGTAGCACTCACCCTCCGCACCCTCTGTGGTCTCGATACGGACGAGATTGCGCGGGCGTTTCTCGTACCCTCGACCACCATGGCGCAGCGTCTGGTGCGCGCCAAACGCAAGATTCGCGATGCCGGGATCCCGTATATCGTGCCCGAAACCGGTGACATGCCTGCGCGGATCGACGCGGTCTTGACCGCCATCTATCTTGTCTTCAATGAAGGTTATGCGCCAACTCGCGGAGAGCCGCTGCTAAGGGCGGATCTGTGCTCGGAAGCGATTCGTTTGAACCGCCTAGTAAGGTCGTTGATGGGACCGCAGCCTCCTCGGGAAACAACCGCTCTGCTCGCTCTCATGCTGCTGCACGACGCGCGGCGCGATGCCCGCCTCGATGCGGCCGGGGATCTGGTTGTTCTGGAAAAGCAAGATCGCAGCCGATGGAATCATGCACAGATCGCCGAGGCACTGCCGCTCGTCGACGAAGCCTTGCGCGGCAGCGCTGGTCCTTATGCGTTGCAAGCCGCCATCGCCGCTGAGCATTGTCGTGCGGCGCGACCTGAGGAAACGAATTGGCGCCAGATTGTGCGGCTCTACGATCTTCTCGCGCGCTTGCAGCCGTCTCCCGTCGTGAGCTTAAACCGTGCGGTCGCGGTGGCGATGGCGGACGAACCTCGGCCCGCCCTCGCCGCGGCCGGTGATCTCGAAGACTATCACCTCCTGCATGCTACCCGCGCCGACCTGTTGCGCCGAATCGGTTCCCCGGATGAAGCCGCCAAAAGCTACAAGCGCGCACTCGCTTTGGCCACCAATGAAAGCGAGCGCCGATTCCTCGAGCGACGTCTCCGCGAAGTTCTCTCACCAGCGGTTTAATCGGAATGGTGTTGTACAATCCGACGCCAGTCTGATTTTGTTGCGGATCTTTTATTGCGGATCATCACCGGCGGATCATCACAGAATGAACCGGAACAGCATGGACCGAA
>Ga0209330_1000911_pt1 | contig 10086 bp, 9 predicted proteins | sample JacPinW_OM2H0_O3_FD_187969 | JGI IMG/M metagenome (GOLD analysis project Ga0209330, IMG submission 187969) | Forest soil microbial communities from Algoma, Ontario, Canada - Jack Pine, Ontario site 1_JW_OM2H0_O3 (SPAdes) (version 2) | ecosystem: Environmental > Terrestrial > Soil > Boreal...
CGCAACAGGACCAGCAGAACTCGCCGGATCCGCAGCATCCGCCCGCGACAGCACCTGCCAACCCGCCCCAAACTCAGCAAGACCAAGCGATGCCGCCGCAGCAAGATCAGCAGGCACAGCAGGAGCCGCAGCAGCAGGATCAATCCGCGCCGCCGCCACAGAATCAGCAGTCGCCGGACCAGCAACAAGACCAGCAAGCGACGCCGCCACCTCCGCCACCGGATCAGTCCGGTCCTTTACCGCCAGCTCCCACTCCGCAATATGAGCAGCAGGCGCCCCCGCCGCAACCGCGATCGTACCCACGCGTGCGGCCTGCGAATTTGCCGGATGCGCTGACGATTCCCGCGGGCACCGTGATCCAAGTCCGCACGTCGGACTGGCTTTCCAGCGACCGCAACAAAACGGGTGACGAATTCATCGCCACGCTCGCTCAACCCATCGTCGTGGACGGCTGGGTGGTGATGCGCCGCAATCAAAACATTATAGGCACCGTGACGGACGCAAAACGGGCGGGCCGCGTGAAAGGCGTTTCGAGGCTGCAACTCGATTTGAGCCGATTGACCCTAGTTGACGGCCAGTTGGTGCCGGTGCAAACCACGCTGCTGAACGCTTCCGCCGGAACTTCCAACGGCCGCGATGCAGCTGCCATCGGGCTCACGACGGGAACAGGCGCCGCCATCGGAGCCGCCGCAGCCGGCGGTACAGGCGCGGCGATTGGGGCAGGCGCCGGATTTGTCGCCAGCGTTGCCGGAGTGTTACTCACGCGCGGCAAACCCACGATCATCCCTCCGGAAGATGTGCTCACTTTCCGGCTGGAAAATCCGGTGACGATTTCGACCGTGCGCAGCAACGTTGCATTCCGTGCGGTTACGCCACAGGATTACGCGCAAGCGAGACCCGCACCACCGCGCCCGCGCCTGGTGCGCCCATATCCACCGCCGCCGTACGGATATTATGGGTATCCCTATGGCCCGTATCCGTATCCAGCATATTACGGCTACTACGGCCGGTGGGGATGGTAAGCATCTAATCAGACCATGGCGGCGAGTTCGCCGTCATCGGCCGCTTCCCTCGATGGGGACTCGCACTGCGGGTCCCCATTTTTATTTTCGCACTCGCGCGCGCCGGAAAAACGCCGCGCCCACCTCACGCGTCAACATCACGCGTCAGTCTCACGCACATGCCGCTCGCGCGGCGCGATCACAAGGAAAATCCGAGATTGTGCCGTTCGGCGCGTAGCCCCGCCGCCCCCGCGCAGCACAATTTTCATCGTGCTGTAACAATCGGCGCGCCGCGACGATACTGTTGCAGCATCACCATCTCGCCGCGACGCTGAATTCCATTGACATCGCTACTTGTGCTTGTTAATTTTTGTTGCGCTCTGTTTTTCGACTCGATTCAGTGGAGGCACCGCAGTTCGGTACCGCTCATGGCGTTCGTCGCGAAGAAAATTTTCCTCACCAAGGGAGTCGGGAAACACCGCGAGCGCCTATCCAGCTTCGAGCTGGCCCTGCGCAACGCGGGAATTGCCGCGTGCAACATCGTTCGCGTCTCCTCGATTTTCCCGCCTTACTGCAAATTGATTTCCCGCAGCGAAGGTTTGAAGCACATTAAGCCCGGCCAAGTCGCGTTCACCGTAATCAGCGAGAATCAGACGCGCGAACCCCACCGCCTGATCGCCGCCGGTGTGGGCCTAGCGCTTCCCGCCGATAAATCCATGTTCGGTTACCTATCCGAGCACCACTCGTTCGGTGAAAGTGAAGAAATTGCTGGGGAATACACGGAGGAACTCGCGGCGGAAATGCTCGCGACCACGCTCAACGTGGAATTCGATCCCGATCTTTCCTGGGACGAGAAAAAAGAGGTCTATCGCATCTCCAATAAAATCGTCCGTACCATGAACATTACCCAATCCGCCGTCGGCGATAAGCGCGGCCTCTGGACCACAGTGCTGGCTGCAGCCATCCTCATCGGCGAGGACGATTAGTCGGAGCGGGCAGTCAGTCCGCACCTTCATTCCAGCACAGCCACTCCCCAAGTTTTCGGCGAATCGATTTTCGCGCTGGCCGGCCCGTAGTACGTTTTCTGTTCAGCTTTGCCCGTCGCGTCGGTCATGTCGAACGCCAATCCGATTTTCATTTCAGGGGAATACGCGGCGCCCAACTTCGCAAACGAAATTTTCACCTCGATGCTCTCGGTGCCGGCTTCTGGCGGATTATTTGCGTCCCAGCCTGGCTTGCTGTGCGTGCACAAGGACTTGCCCTTCCGCTCGTGAACGTTCGGCGCCCCATTCCCTTCGCACAAATTATTCGAAACGTGCAGCCACCACTGCCCTTCCTGCCACGCCACCGATTTCGTGTTGCGCGGATCAACCAGAATCTCAGGAAACAGCCGGACGCCCGGATGCGTGACGCCCTCAAAATCAAAATAGATATATTGCGCGTCGTGCTTCGCAAAAACGCGCACGTTCCACCCCGCCGCCGCGAACTGCGTCACGGCAGCGTTGTCCCATTCGCCGGCGGACTTCACGCCATCCACCGCAATCGCAACCCCACATGGAATACGGATTTCGCTCGAATTTGCCGGTGCGGGAACTGCAAATACACGGACGCGCGATGCGCAAACACAGCTCAGAACGAAAAATAGGCAGGCGCCACTCGCGCAAACACGGCGCTTCACGAACGCGCAACGAAACGGCACGTCTTCACTTCCGCGGTGCGCTCGGCGCGCGCTTCGCGGGTTTCGACCCGCCCCTGTGCCGATATCCCAGCCTCTCCAAAACCGCGCCAACAATCAAAGGCAAAGCCACCGTAGCATCATCTAAAACTTCCGCGAACCGCCCGCCTTCCTCCAGCGGCACAAACTTCCCCCACGAAACCGCCTCGGTGTAAGTGCTCCCGGAGAGCCCGCCCCAATTCACCGGCTCGGGACAAATCCGCAACCCATAGTTGTAACGCTTCAAAGGAATCTTCTCGTATCCGCGCCGCGCCAGCAGTTCCGCATAGACGCCGAATTGTTGCGCCCAGTTGCGCGGCACGCCGCCGCCAATCGTAAAAATTCCCATGCGCTTGGTCTTCAGCATCGTCGTCGCGTAATGCTCGAAATCCAAAAACGGATCAAACCGCAGCGGCGCCTTCCCTTCCATCTTCCGCTGCCGCTGGTACAAAGCAAAATCAATCCCCAGCTCCGAATCAGTGAAAGCCGGAACGAAAACCGGCACGTTATGCTCGATGCAAGATTTCAAAATCCCGCGCCCCTTGGCATGCCGCACTAAATATTCCCCGATGCGCTGATTCAATCTCCAACTGCACACAACTTCGTTGTCCGGCCAATTCTTCAGCACGTGGTCCACCACCACTTCCACCGCATCCAGATTCACTTCTGGCTCCAAAGAATCGTAAACGCGATTGTAGCCGGCCAAAAATAGTTCGTTATCGTCCATTTTCGGGTCGTAGCGAAAATGCGAGCGGCCAGTAGCTTCCACCAATCCGTGAGCCATCAAAGCGCCCGTGGACACGATCGCTTTCACAATCCCCGATTCCACCAGGTCGCAAAAAACCAATCCCATTTTTCCCACGGTCAACGCGCCCGATAGCGTCATCACGATAAAGCAATCTTTATCGCGAGCCATCGCTTCCAGCACGTCCGCCGCATCGCCGATCTGCCGCGCGGTGTAAGCCGTCTGGCTCATCGCGCGCACCATGTCGTCAATCGTGTGTATCCGCGAAAGATCCAGCGGATAAATCGGAGTGAGGCGGTCCTCCACCGGATCGTGCAGGATACGTCCGGTCGCGCCCTTTTTCTTTGCCATTCAGCGTCCTCGCAGGTAATGTAGGTCTCCCGAGAGGCCTGGGAGCTCAAATTCGCGCGTGCGCGCGCATCATTGATAGTACAAATGCGCACGAGACGAAAGAAAAATTTCTACTGCATCGCAGGAGTCTAGACCCCACATGTCCCGATACACGCCCATGCCGCCGCAAAATTTCGGCGGACTTCCCGAAGAGTTTTCCGCTTATGAGACGGCGCGCGCCGTAATTTTCCCCGTCCCGCTGGAACGCACCGCCACCTACGAGCGTGGCACGCGCAATGGACCGGGCGCGATCCTGGAAGCCAGCCGCCACATGGAACTCTACGACGAGGAACTGGAGCTCGATCCCAGCCGCGAAATCGGCATTGCCACCTGGCCGCCCATTGATACGCAGGATGGCACGTTCGAGGAAGTATTGCGCGAACTTTTCACCGCGCAGCTGGAATTGCTAGACGCTGGAAAATTTCCCGTCGCGCTCGGCGGCGAACATTCCCTCACGCCACCTTTAGTTTCCGCTACGCTGAAAAAATTCAAAGACCTCTGCGTCCTGCACATCGGCGCGCATGCCGAAATGCGCAATGAGTATCAGGGAAATCCCGGCAGCCACGTCTGCACCATGCGCCGCGTCGTGGAGATGTGCCCCGCCGTGCAAGTGGGCGTGCGCTCGCTCTCCGAGGAAGAATCCAAAGTCATCTCCAAGCTGCAAACGAAAGTGTATTGGGCCAAGGACATCGTGCGCGCCCCGGTGAAGGCGTGGATCGCGAAAGTGCTGGAAGACCTCGGCCCGCGCGTTTATCTCACCGTGAACGTGGACGGCTTCGATTCTTCGATTGTATCCGCGACCGGCGCGCCCGAACCGGGCGGCCTCGATTGGTATCAAGTTACGTCGCTGATCCGCGCCGTTGCCGACCACAAAAAAATCGTCGCCATGGACGTCGCCGAGCTTTCCCCGCGCCCGCGGGATCACGCTTCGGATTTTCTGGCCGCCAAGCTAATCTATAAGACTCTGGCTTACATTTTCTGCCAGGGATAAATTCAGGAGAGCGCATGAACACGTTGGCAATGGCAGCGCTGCATCAGCAACTTCCTTCGACCGAACACGGCTGGGTCGTGTATGTGGAAACCCACGGAATTTTCTGGTGGATCATGATCGGCCTGATCGCCGGATGGCTCGCCGGCACCATCGCCCGCGGCCGCGGCTTCGGCTGCGTCACCGACGTAATCCTCGGCCTGGTGGGCGCAGTAATCGGCGGCTGGATTTTCACCCAGCTCGGCATCCGCACATTCGGCTTCTGGGGCAGCCTCGCAGCCGCCACGGTCGGCGCAGTGCTGCTAGTAGCAGTAGCCCGCATCTTCGCCGGTGGCCGCGCGGATTAGGTTTGCCCCACTTTAATCGCTAGCGCACACCGATCTGCAAGTCTGTTTCTTCCAACGCTGCACCTTTGGGTAGTGGCTCAGTTTGCGACTGCGCGATTTATCCGGCACTGGCGCAGAATAATCGTGATAGCTTCTGCGAAATTCTAGCCAAATAATGCTGCCCGCCTCAGAGGCAGGGACCCATGAAGGATTTGAAAAAGCAGGAGCGTACCGCCATCGAAACCGTCGCTAGATGGCTCTCGGCCACGTGGGAAACGGGCAGTGATCCCCCCGACGCCTGTGTCACGCTCGCTCGGAAACGGGTTGCGGTTGACATCAAAACCCTCAGCCCGCGCGGTACTGGCCAAGGTAACGCCGCCAAACCTCGTTTGAGGTTCGATAAGGTTGCGACCAGGCTCTTGGAACGCCTGCGAGCCACGCTTGGCGAAACTGTGCCGGACGGCATGACAGTGTTACTGACCATCACCGCTCCTATCCATTTGCCATCGAAGACCGCCACCTCGCTGGAAGACAAAATACAAACTCTTCTCGCGCGAGGAGCGCCTGGTCGAGATGAGAAAGATACGATTCACGGGAATCGCGTCCACATTCGACTTTTGAGAGACAAGTCTGAGCGAGCGCCGAAAATGATCGGGTTCGTGCACAATTCCGATTCGGACCCACTTTTACTTTTGAATATGACACGTGAATTGCTGGAGCTAATCAGCGCCGAGGCTGGCAGGCGGGCGCCGAGGCGCGCGGGTGATCGATGGCTCGTTGTGATAAGCGACGCAGGAATTTCATTCTTAGAGGCGTATCGTTATATCTATTCCCAGCTGCGCATGGCGATCGGCTTTAAGAGGATTCTCATGGTATTTAGCGATGGGCTTGTCGGGATGTTGACGGAATGAGGCTCGTTTGCGCGCGCGTTGCTTCTCAGAATGGCGTGGCCTGAAAGGCATGCCCGGCTCCCAGCACAACACCAGTTCCTCGAGCTTTTTTTAGGCTTCTTGCTCTGCCTCCATCACCACCGCCCGGGTGTGATACGATAACCGCGAACAAAGAACGAAGACTTTCGTGCATCGGCTTCATTGCGGGACTGCTTTCGCTGCGTGCAACCCCCTTGGTCGAGCTGAACGAACAAATCGGACATAAAAATTGAGCCAACCATCACTATGGGCCATTCCGCTGGGCGGGCTGGGCGAGTTCGGTATGAACATGCTCGCGCTGCGCACCGGCGACGACATCATCGTAATTGACGCCGGCCTGATGTTCCCCGAGCAGGAATTGCTCGGCGTGGATATCGTGATCCCCGACATCACCTACCTGAAGCAGAACAAGCGTATGGTGCGCGCCATCATCCTCACCCACGCGCACGAAGATCACATCGGCGCCATTCCCTATATTCTGCCCGAAATAAACGTACCGATTTACGGCACGGAATTTACGCTGGCCATCGTGCGCAAGAAACTCGAAGAGCACGCGCTGCTTGATAAAGCCAAGCTGCACGAAGTAAAGGCTGGGCAAACCACCGTCCTCGGTCCTTTCTCTATCGAATACCTGCACGTCACCCACAGCACCATTGATTGCGTCGCCCTCGCCGTACGCACGCCTGTAGGTGTAATCATCCACACCGGCGATTTCAAAATTGATCACACTCCGGTGGACGACAAGCCCTTCGACATGCACGCCTTCGCCCGCTACGGCCAGGAAGGTGTCCTCGCGCTGTTCAGCGACAGCACCAACGTCGAGCGCCCCGGCTTCACTCCCTCGGAACGTGCCGTAGTAGTACGCCTCGAAGAACTATTCCGCGCCGCGCCGGCCAAAGTTCTCGTGTCCTGTTTCGCCAGCTCCGTGCACCGCGTGCAGCAAGTGATTGATATCGCCCGCATGGTCGGACGCAAGATCGGTTTCGTCGGCCGCAGCATGGTGGACAACGTTGAAATCGCGCATGGCCTCGGCAAGCTGCGCGTTCCCGATGGCAGCGTGGTGCGCCCGCAGGACATCCGCACCTTCGATCCACAGAAGTTGGTAGTTTTGGCGAGCGGCACCCAAGCCGAGCCGATGTCCGCACTATCGCGTATCGCCGTGGATAATCATCGCCTGCTGAGCATCGCCGAAAACGACACCGTAATCCTCTCCTCGCGCATCATTCCCGGCAACGAAAAAGCGATCTTCCGCATGATTGACCATTTCTTCCGCCGCCGCGTGCTGGTCTATTACGAGGGCGGACGCTCCGCTCCCATTCACGTCTCCGGCCACGCCAGCCAGGAAGAAATGAAAATCCTGCTGCAGCTGGTGCGCCCAAAATATTTCGTCCCGGTGCACGGGGAATACCGGCAGCTTTTCCGCCACTCCGCGCTCGCCGAACAATTGGGCGCGGTCGGCGGTCAGATTTTCCTGCTGGAAAGCGGCCAACCCGTCGAATTCACCGCCGATGGTGGCGCGCACCGCCGCGAGCCCGTCACCGCCGGGCGCGTGCTGGTGGATTCCGGTTCGCTCGAGGAAATCGAAGAAGTAGTGATCCGTGATCGCCGCCACCTATCCGAAGACGGCGTGGTAGTGCCCATCATGGTGATCAACAAACACACCGGACGTATGGAAACCGCGCCGGAAATCGTTACGCGCGGCTTCCTACCCTCTGAAGACGGCGCCGAAATCATCAATCAAGCCCGCGATATCATCCTGCGCACCATCGAGCAATCTACTCAGGAAGAAAAAACCGACTGGAGCGTAATCAAGGAAAAAGTTCGCCAGGACCTGAAGCGCTTCCTCAACAAGCAAACCGCCAAGCGCCCATTAATTTTGCCGGTGATCCTGGAAGTCTAAAACCGGCCACACAGATCACGATGGTGGAAGGGCGGGGCTTCAGTCCCGCCGTGAGGGCGCACAACAAAGGGGGCTTTAGCCGCTGAAGCCGCTCGTTTCGATCTGAGCCAAATAATTTAGGAGCTAGCTTCCAAACTCCGCTGTGAACATCACTCTTAGAATTTTCAAGCCCGACGATTTCGACTCGCTCTACGAAATTGATCAGGCCTGCTATGAACCCGAAGTCGCGTACTCGCAACGCGAGCTGCGGGCCTACCTGCGTTTCAGCGGCTCAGATTGCCTCGTCGCGGACGCCGAGGCTCAAGCCAAAGCCGATTCCGCCGACGCCGGTGCGCCCGCGCCTGAAAAGCAGATCGTCGGCTTCTGCATCAGCGCCCGCCGCGAGGAAGGCGGCTACATCGTCACCATTGACGTCTTGCCGCAATTTCGCCGTCATCACGTCGGCTCGATGCTACTCACCGAAATCGAGCGTCGCCTCGCCGCCAACGGCGTCCGCGAAGTTACCCTTGAGACAGCTACTGACAACGATTCCGCAGTTGCCTTCTGGACCAAGCATGGATATCGTGATCGCGGGATCAAAAAAGATTACTATCCCGGCGGGCGCGACGCGTTCGTGATGGCCAAGACCCTTCCACACTAGAGTGCGCGCAATTTCCGGCGGCCCAAGCCGTCACTAGGGAGAACTGAAAACCAATGCCTCTGTGGCAAGCAATCATTCTCGCAGTCGTGCAGGGCCTCACCGAATTTCTGCCCATCAGCAGCTCGGCGCACCTTATTTTAATTCCCGACTTGCTCCGCTGGCAGGACCCCGGCATCGCGTTTGACGTCGCACTGCACCTCGGCACCTTGATCGCCGTCCTGCTGTATTTCTTCCGCGAATGGATTCAACTCACGCTATGCGGCCTCGGCTTTCATTATCCCAAGCGCGCCAGCGAACAAATGGTCATGCAGAATCAGCGCCTGTTCTGGTATCTGGTTGCCGGCACCATCCCAGGCGCCCTGGTGGGATTTTTCTTCGAACACTGGATCGAAGAAAATCTGCGCAGTCCGATTCCGATCGCCAGCGCCATGATCGCAATCGCCCTGCTGATGTGGTACGCGGAATATTCCGCCCGGCTCAGTCGCCGCATCGAACAAACTTCTCTCGGCGATTCGCTCGCTATCGGCACCTCGCAGGCCCTCGCGCTTTTTCCCGGCGTCTCGCGCTCCGGAATCACCATCACCACGGGCCTGTTCCGTGGCATGACCCGCGAAGCCGCGGCCCGCTTCTCGTTCCTGCTTTCGACGCCACTAATCGCCGGAGCCGCAGCCAAAGAAGTCCCGAAACTCCTCAAGCTACATCACGCCGGAGCGCTCGACATCCCGCAATCCACCCTAATTGCCAGCATCGCGGTCTCCACCGTAGTCGGCTTCATCGTCATAGCCTTCTTCCTGAAGTATTTGCAGACACGCACACTGAAAATCTTTATTTACTACCGGATTGCCTTTGGTATAGTCATTTTGTTGCTCGCGTTCCTCCACTTGGGTTTTGCGCGTTAGCGCCGGCGCTCCCCAGGTTTTCTACGCGGCGGCCTTCCCCTATTTTTGCCCAGTCGTTGCTGCTCAGCCAGAGGACGCCGCACAGCGGCATCCTTCGGCGACCTATTGCCGCCAAGTCACGCGCTTTGGCCGTATAATCAGGCCGTAAGTGAGCGACGCCGCGCCAATGGGAAAAAAGGGGAAATCGTCGTGCGGATCCTTACACCTACTGAAAATAAGCGTCTCAACGAGCTGATCGGCTTCGTCGGCCTCAGCCTCGCCGTCCTGCTCGCTCTCAGCCTGCTCTCGTATTCTCCGCATGACGCTTCGTTCAATGTTTCCGCGCCGCCGCCTGGCGCAGGTCCAGCGCGCAATTGGATCGGCCCGGTGGGTGCTCACCTCGCCGACCTCTTCTTCCAGTTCTGCGGCTTCGCGGCGTTTATGTTTCCCGTAGGTATGTTCCTGGTGGCGATGAAGTGGTTCCGCAGCCAGCTCCTCGACGCACCAATTGCGAAAGTGATCGGCTTTACGATGCTGCTCGCGTCTTTCGCGTCAATACTGGCGCTTCTCCCCAT
>Ga0209330_1000912_pt1 | contig 10075 bp, 8 predicted proteins | sample JacPinW_OM2H0_O3_FD_187969 | JGI IMG/M metagenome (GOLD analysis project Ga0209330, IMG submission 187969) | Forest soil microbial communities from Algoma, Ontario, Canada - Jack Pine, Ontario site 1_JW_OM2H0_O3 (SPAdes) (version 2) | ecosystem: Environmental > Terrestrial > Soil > Boreal...
GTTCGAGCGCAGTCAGCTCGGCGTCGCGTTGATCTTCCAGATCCGGCTGCAGTTCCACGCGCGCACGCAGGAACGGTTTAAATCCCAAAACTTCGGTAACACGGATGCGATCCATGCCTTCCAGAAACGCCACTACGTTTCCGTTGGGCATGCGCACCATCTTGTGAACTTTCGCGAGCGTGCCTACGCTATGCAGATCCGTGCCGGTCGGCGCTTCTACGCGCGGGTCCAGCTGCGCGACGACTCCCAGAATTTTCTCTGTCCCCTCGAGCGAATTCAGCAGGGCCAGGGAACTCTCGCGGCCTACGGGCAGCGGCAGCACCGCACCCGGAAAGAGCACGGTATCGCGCACCGGAAGAATGGGCAGCTCTTGCGGTATAACTTTCGTCGTCTTACTCACCTTGTCTCCCTCAGACCGAACAGACGGCCCAACCACTCAGGCAGCTAATCGGCTGCTTGCAACCTTTAGATGCGGAGGAACCATAAAGGATGTAAATTCCCTACGTTGCTCCATGTGAGAAGATATGACAATATCACACTAAACTTCTAGTTTCAAATCCATGTTCGCCTGCACGGAGTTTAACCCCAAATATTTCAATAGGTTGCTGACTGTAATCTCCCTATTCACTGTGGGTTACAGGAATCTCACTCCCTACTTGCCAATTCCTTGGCCAGATTCATCGCCTCTTCTTGAGTCTGGATCGTGCCGTCGAGTTGAGCCTCCTCGATACTATATAGGATAGCCTTGAACTTGGGGCTGGGCTTAAGGCCAAGCGCGATCAAGTCGTCACCGGTCAACAGTCGGGGGGGACGAACCTGCTCGGGCGGGGTCTCGGCAATAAAGCGGCGGGTGAAGTCGTGGTTGTCCAGTTTTCCGTGGCTCGCGAGGGAATCGAGACGGTGTAATTCGAGATGCTCGTCGAATTTCTCCATACGCACAAACCGTTTTAGGGTCGCCGGCTTCATCTTCGGTACGTCTTTAAAGCGCATGTGGTTTTCGACCAGAGCCAGAATCTGCTCGGTGTCTTCGTTCGAGAAATGGAAACGCCGGCAAATTTCCTCCGCCATTTTCACTCCCACTTCCACGTGGCGGTCGAAGCGTATGCGACCGTTGGGTCCGGAAGGCGGCATAAAGGTAGGGGGCTTGCCGACATCATGTAGCAGCACGCCCCATGCCAGCGTTGGCGAAGACCCTGCAGGCAAGCCGGCGATCATCATCAGCGTGTGAATCCACACGTCCCCCTCGGGATGGAATTGCGGCGGTTGTTCGACGCCCTTTAACCTCGCGATTTCAGGCAAAAGGTAAATCAGCAAGCCGGATTGATCCAGTAATTCGACCCCACGCCTCGCCGCGCCTTCGGTGAGAATCTTGGTAAGTTCGTCGCGCAGGCGTTCCATCGAAACCTGCGAAATTTCGGGCGCTAATTTCTGAATCGCCTGCATCGTCTTCGGTTCGATAGCGTAGTCAAAACGCGCCGCGAATCGCACGGCGCGAACCATGCGTAGTTTGTCTTCGCCGAATCGTGTTTCGGGATCGCCGATCGCGCGGATAATTCCGGCGGACAAATCATCCTGGCCGCCCACGAAATCCAGAACTTTTTTTGTCTCGGGGTCCAGCAGCATTCCATTAATCGTAAAATCGCGGCGCTTTACATCGTCCTCGGGCGACTTGGTATATTCAACCCGATCCGGATGCCGCCCGTCGGAATAACCCATATCGGAGCGAAACGTCGCCACTTCGACTTGTTGCCGGCGAGGTTCGGCCGAGCCTGCCCCGGCCTCCGGCACAATGACCACGCCGAACTTTGCGCCGACGGTGAGGCTACCTGCGAAAATTGCCTCGACCTGAGTCGGGGTGGCGTCGGTGCTGACGTCGTAGTCCGCGGGCCCTCGGCCCAGGAGGATATCGCGCACGCATCCGCCAACCAGAAAGGCTTGAAAACCTTTCGAGCGCAATGCGCCGCAAACTTGCTCCGCGAAAGCGCGAGCGTTCATGGCGTGATTATGCGGGAAACGCGCAGGACTTGGAAGTTTGGGATTTGTGAAGAGGGCGGCGGCTCAAAATCGCGACGATCGAAAAATCGCGACGGATTAGGCGACGACTCGCAGGACCAAAGCAGTAATGTCGTCATGCTGCCGCGCATACCCAACGAAGGAATTTATGTCATTCATCACACGATTGAGAATCACTTGAGCCGTATCTCCAGCGGATGAGGTGATGGACGAAATAATCCGAGGTTCGCCAAATTCCTCACCCTTTTCATTGACCGCTTCGGCGACACCATCCGTGAAAATAAAGAGCGTGTCGCCCGACAGTAATTGAACGCTTCCGGAGACATAGGCAATTTCGGAATCGGTGAACAGCGGAATGCCAAACGGAGGGCCTCCGGAGGCCAAACGCTCGATGGGCCCCGAGGCTCGACGAAGAATGGGATCATTGTGTCCGGCGTTGACGTAACGCATGGCCCAGTTCTCCGGATCGATCTCGGCGAGAAAAGCGGTCGTGAAGCGGCGCCCCTCCAGGCTATGCGCGCGAGCGTAACGATCGAGCCCAACAACGATTTCGTCGAGCGAAGCTGGCGTGGCCGAGAGCGTTCGCAGGCCCGATTGAAATGTAGCCATCAGCAGCGCTGCCGGCACACTTTTCCCGGCAACATCGGCGACCACCGTGAGGAGCGAAGGAGACTTCGAGGACGCGCTCAGGGCCGGCCGCAAAAATGCATCGTAATAATCTCCTGCGACGGTATTTTGCGGCCGGGTGGCGAAGGCCATGTCTACGCCGGGAATTTTGGGAGGCTCGCTCGGTACCAGCCATTGCTGAATTTCGCGCGCGATTTCCAAATCGCGCTTCATGGTGACCCGGTCGCCCAGTTCGAGAGCCAGTAGAACGAACAAAATCACAATGCCGATCCATCCAAATCCAAAATCGGCTTCGCCACCGCGACCGAAGCGCGCATCCGGATTAACCAGCACCAGCAGCACAGCGACCAGCAACAGAACTCGTCGCGCGGGCGAAAGCTTCATCAGCATGGCCTGGAAAAGAGCCCACGCCGAGAGCCTTGCCCGTTTGAATCTTGATTTCTCCTGGTCGATCGGCTCCCAGTCAACGTCCCCGGAATACAGTCCGTACCCGGCCTTCGCTTCAGACTTGAATTGACCCCACAATTCGTCGATCCGCAAACCGTCCGTGACCCGCTCCCAGAATCCGCGCACACGTTGGCGGCGGTTCTGACCGACGCTCTGGGTTGTGTTTTGTTTGGTGGACACGATCGTCTGGGATTATAGCAACAAGCAGAAAATATCCGGGAGGCCGGGTGGACTAATTGAATCACGGCGGTGCGGACCGTTTGGGAGCGCCGGCGCGAAGGTCAGCTACTTACGATCGTCGCGTCCTGGCAGTGATCCGCCATACTGTAGTTTCGAGAATCCGAATTTATCACGCAAACGGTCGGTGGCTTGCGCTAAACGCTCCAACTTCTCGCGGCGATCCGGATCGAGCAGATCGAATTGCTGCGGACCGCCTGAAAACGCGGTGAGGGCCACGCCCACCAGGCGCAAATCCGATTTTCCATCCCAGGTGCCCGCAAACATGTTGCGAATAGACTCCAGAAACGCGGAATCGAGATCGGATGGCTGGTGCAGAGTTTCACTGCGGGTGATGGTAATGAAACTCGCAAACCGCAATGTTAGCGTGACGGTACGCGCATAAAGGCCGGTGTCGCGCATCCGTTTCACCGCCTTCTGGCAAAGATAGCTGAGCGTTGTTTCAAGCTGTTCGCGATTCCGCGTGTCTTTCCCAAATGTTTGGTTGTGCGAAATGGATTTCGGTTCCGCATCCACGAAGAATTCATAGGCATCGATTCCTCGCGCTTTGCGGTACAGGGCCTGACCCCACGCGCCGAAGGGTTTTTCGAGTGATTCGGCTGAAAGTTTTTGCAGTTGCGCGATCGTTAGGATACCCAGATCTTTCAAGCCCGCCTCTGTAACTTTTCCAATGCCTGGAATTCGCCGCACCGCCAACGGCGCCAGAAAGGATTCTTCGGTTCCCGAGGGAACCCAAACCAAGCCACGAGGCTTGGCTTGTTCACTAGCAATCTTGGCGACGAGCCGCGTGGCGGCGAGCCCCCCGGAACACGGCAAATTCGTCGTAGCAGTGATTTCGGTCAACAGTTTGTGGGCGGCCGCGAGCGGAGGGCCGTGCAGTTTGTCGGTTCCGGTGAGGTCAAGGTAGGCCTCGTCAATGGAGGCCATCTCCACGACCGGAGAATATTTGCTTAGGACTGTGGCGATCTGATCGCTGTATTTTCCATAAAGCTCGTGGTGGCCGTCGAGGAAGACGGCGTGGGGGCAGAGCTTCGCGGCGGTGCGCAACGCCATCGCGGAGTGCACGCCGAACTTTCGGGCTTCGTAACTGGCGGAGGTGACGACGCCACGCTGATCGCGCCCGCCTCCGACGACTACCGCTTTGCCGCGCAGCTCCGGGCGGGCCAGAAGCTCGACCGAGACGAAGAAAGCGTCCATATCCACGTGCAGTATGGAAATGGCGGAATCGGGCGAGATCGTTTCCGGAGCGTCGTGCTTGGCTCGATATGTGGCAAGCTTCGGCATCGCCGATCAACAAAGCGAATATACATCGAAACGAGCGATTCAAGTTCGCCGCGTGGGTAGGGGGTTACAGGGTGCGGTTGGTGGTCAGCAGGTAATAGACCAGCATGATTCCCAGCCCAGCTGTGACCGCGCCGACCACATAGATAATTTTGTTTGCAGGCCGAAAATCGGCCTGTTCGATCTGCACACGCGTCGACTGGTAACGCCAGATCGCCAGAATCGCCATCAGAATGCCGACCACCATGAAGCTCGCGCCAAGCGCGAGCGAAATTCCAGTTTCGTGAGGATCGAGATTTTCAAAGCGAAAAAATTGTCGCAGGGTGATCCCGAATTTTGCTACGACGAAACCGAAAACAATCACGCTGATGCTGGTGCGCACCCACGCAAGGAACGTCCGTTCGTTGGCGAGATGATCGCTGGCGCGTTGCGGTGTTTGGTCCACTGCTGTGCTCCCCACTTGGTGGCTTATTCTCGCACGGCGCGGGTCAGGAAAACTACCGGACGCGTTCGGCGGTGAGCACGCGTGGGACGCCGGCGAGGTCCATGGTAATCGATACGTTGGTCCACGAAGCGGGATCGGCGTCGAAGAGCGCTTGCACCTGCGAGGCGGAATTGTGGCCGAGCTCCACGACCAGGATGCCGCGGTTACGGAGCTGAATGCGGGCTTCGGCGAATAACCGCTCATAGACTTCGAGGCCGGTCGGCCCGGCAAAAAGAGCGGAGTGCGGTTCGTGATCGCGGACTTCACGATCGAGGCTCGCCGCTTCGGAATCGGCAATGTAGGGCGGATTGCTGACGATCAAGTCGAAGAATGGCGACCGAATTCCTTGCGGCAATAAATCTGCTTCGACGAATTGGATACGGCCTGCAACGTTGTGCGGCGGAATGGTGTTGCGGATGGCGTTGCGACGAGCGACTTCGAGGGCCTCGGCGGAAATATCCGTGGCGATGATTTTCGTGTGTGGCAATTCATAGGCCAGCGCGATGGCGAGACAACCGGAACCAGTCCCGATGTCGGCTAGGTGCAGAGGCTCGCGTGGCGCCCCAGAGTCGAGATGAATTTTGAGTCCGCGTTCGCCAAGACGGGCGAGGGCGATTTCCATAACATGTTCAGTTTCGGGGCGCGGGATCAGGACAGCGGGGGTGACCTCAAATTCGAGACCCCAGAATTCTTGCTTGCCGGTGAGGTATTGCGTGGGTTCACCGGCCGCACGGCGAGCGATAAGCGCAAAGTATTTTTCCGCCGTGGTGGCAGCGAGAATTTCGTCGGGATGCGAGTACAGCCAGGCGCGGTCGCATTGCAACACGTGCATCAGCAAGACTTCGGCGGCGAGTGTGTGCGAGGGCGTCTCGGCAGCGCGCAGCTGCGCCCTACCTTGTTTCAGCGCTGCACGGATGTCGAAGGTTCGGTCAGGTTCAAGCATCACGCGACACACTTTTGAAACGAACGCATTCGTACTGGCCGGAATTAGGCGTCGACGAGTTCTTGTTTCAAACGCTCAGACTCGTAGTGGGTGGAGAGCGCATCAACGATGGGGGCAAGCTTGCCTTCCATAACCTGGTCGAGCTGGTGCAGGGTCAAACCGATACGATGATCGCTGACGCGATTTTGCGGAAAATTGTAGGTACGAATTTTCTCGCTGCGGTCGCCGGTTTTGATCTGGTCGCGACGCTCGGCGGCAATGGCTTCGTGCTGTTTGGCTTGTTCCTGTTCGTAGAGCCGGGCGCGCAATACGCGCATGGCTTTGGCCCGATTTTTAATTTGCGATTTTTCGTCTTGCTGCGAAACAACCAGTCCACTGGGAATATGAGTAATGCGTACGGCTGAATAGGTGGTGTTCACGGATTGGCCGCCGGGACCAGACGAGCAGAAGGTATCAATGCGCAAATCTTTCGCTTCGATCTTGATGTCGATTTCGTCCGCTTCCGGAAGCACCGCCACTGTAGCGGCTGAAGTGTGGATTCGTCCTTGCTGCTCGGTAGCCGGAACGCGCTGAACGCGATGCACGCCGCTCTCATACTTTAACTTCGAATACACTTTGTTACCCTGGATCGCCACCGTGACATCTTTCATCCCGCCGATCGAAGAAGGAGAACTTTCCAACACCTCTACCTTCCATCCCTGTGATTCCGCGTAACGCGAGTACATGCGGAATAATTCGCCAGCGAAAAGCGAGGCCTCATCGCCACCGGTTCCCGCGCGAATTTCGACGATCACGTTTTTGTCGTCGTTGGGATCCTTGGGGAGCATCAGGAATTTCAGATCGCGCTCGACGTTGACACGGCGGGCCTCGAGCTCCCGCGCTTCGTCGTGAGCCATCTGCTTCATCTCGGCGTCCTCAGCTTCGACCAGCAACTGTTGCGTGCCCAGCAAACCTTTCTCGATTTCTTTCCACTCCCGATATTTCGCGACCATCTCCGCCATATCGGCGTGCGTCTTCGCCAGTTTCTGGAAGCGCGACGAATCATTATGAACGTCGGGCGAGGAAAGCTGCTGGGTCAGTTCGTCGTACTTGGTCTCGATGTTTTCGAGCTTTTCAAATAGCGTGGCCATGCGAACCTCTCGGGAACACGGAAAATGTAAGAGAGAAAAACGAAACCTAAAATTGGCGGAAAACTAGGACGTCGTGGCCCCGGGCGGGGTCGGGAGGGATCGCTAATAGAACGGAGTGAACATTGACTGCGAATACCAGAATAGCGGGAGGGTCAGGTTGTGTCAACTTCCGCCCGGCTTTCGGTGGTTTTTTGGTTTGGTCATCTTGGAACGCCCGTTTGTGATTCTTGTTACGCCACCATGAGCCGCCCGCTATTCTAGTTGCCACGCTCGACTGGATCTGGATCTCAATTTCGACGTTGAACGATTTTCCCTGACACCCTGAGCGAGAGCGAATCAAGCCGCGGTTTCAACTCTATATGAACCTTGGATTGAGCAATTTCTTCGAGTCACTATGGTCGCGCCCAGACCCTGTTCTCGCCGAAGCTGGCGTGGCAGGCGAGCTATTGGTGGCGAAAATTCGACTGTTTCTAGCCACGATTCTTTTGCTCATCCCTGTGATCGATTCCATGTTTTTTCCAGTGGATCCGAAGGAGGGAATCGTTGGTCTGAGCCTTGCGTCCGGCACGTTTTTCCTGTCTGTGGGGGTCTATTTGCTGATCTCCAGGGAATACAATCCGCCGTGGTTGAAGTTTGCGAGTAGCAGCTTTGACGTCACTCTGATAAGCAGCGCCTTGGCGCTGTTTCTTTTCTTGAATGAGCCACACACTGCGGTAAACAGCAAGGTTGTCTTTGAAGGGTATTTTCTGGCGATAGCCAGCACCAGCCTGCGCTACGACAAGCGGGTGTGCATCACTGCGGGACTGCTGGCGCTTGGAGAATATCTTGCAATCGTATATATCGCAGCAACGCACTGGGAGCTGAACAACCCAATCTATTCGCCCTATCCTTACGGCCTGTTCAGCTGGTCCGTCCAAATCTCCCGGTTAATCATGATGCTTATCGCGTCCGGACTCAGCCTATCTTTGGTTTCCCGCAGCCAAAAATTACTGCAATTGGCGACGAGCGATCATCTGACAGGCTTGTTCAACCGGGGATATGTAGATGATCGACTGGCCATCGAACTTAGCCGGGCCCGCCGGCACGGCAAGTTGTTGACCATTGCGGTGATTGATGCCGATCGCTTCAAATCGTTAAACGACGAGCATGGCCATACTGCCGGCGATCTTGTTCTGCGAAAAATCGGCGAAATATTTCGGGACTCCTGCCGCCAAAGCGACACCGTGGGTCGCTACGGAGGCGAAGAATTCGTGGTGATTTTGCCGGAGACAGATCTCGAATCCGCGCAGCGAAAATTGGAATCTCTGCGGGAGTTGGTGGCCGGAACTCCGATTGAAGTGGGTCCACGCAGACAGAAAGTCCAGGTGACGATTAGCGCTGGCTTGGCCTGTTTCCCCCGGGACGCAGAAGACGCTGCGGAGCTGTTCGCCCTAGCCGACCAAAGAATGTTTCGAGCTAAGCGCGAAGGACGCAATCGAATTGTCGCCGGCCGCGAAGCTGTGTTCTCCTGAGTCCTTCCAAGACTGTCGGCCAAAGTCGCGGGTGAAGGTAGGGTTAGGGCTAAGCGTTCACCCGCAATGAATCCCTGTCCGTCTCTATCCAACGATGAATTTCTACTCGGTCCGCCGAAACACTTGAGGATGACCCGCAGTGGCGCGGTTGAACTTTGCGATGACGCATGCGGTGTACTACGATGAGCGCCGATGACCGCAACATCCGATAACGGCCACGCGCGTGAAATGATGTGGAAATTCTGGTATCCGGCGCAGCGCAGCGAGCAGGTCCGGCGGAACAAATTGGTGCGGGCGATGCTGCTGGATGTGCCGCTGGTGCTGGGTCGCGACACGGCCGGCAAGCCTTTCGCGCTGCGTGATGTATGCCCCCACCGGGCGTTTCCGCTTTCCTTTGGACAATTCGATGGCGCGAACGTGGAGTGCGCCTATCACGGCTGGCGATTCAATGCGCATTCAGGACAGTGCATCGAGATTCCCTCGCTGGCGGAAGGTTCGAAACTAAAATGCGAACGCATTTATGCCGGAAGTTTTCCGTGCGAGGAGCGCGATGGGTACGTCTGGGCCTACATGACCAACCCGGAAGGGCGCGGCCTGGATGATTTGCCCCCGGCCCTGCCCGAGCTACCGAAATTCAGCGCGAAATTCGAAACGGCGCAACTGCACGCCGAGCTGCCATGCGGCGTGGACCAGGCAATTATCGGGCTGATGGATCCGGCGCACGGGCCATTCGTGCATCAGGCGTGGTGGTGGCGCAGCCGGAGAAGTATTCGCGAAAAAGCGAAGCAATTCGAGCCGATTCCAAATGGATTCCGGATGAGTCCGCACGCTCCATCGGCAAACAGCGCGCCCTACAAAATATTGAAATTGCTCACCGGCGAGCCGGCTACCACCATGATCGATTTCGTGCTGCCCAATCAGCGCTTCGAACAAATTCGCGCGGGGAAATATTGGCTCTCCAGCCGAACGACGGTAACGCCGGTTAGGCACGATCTGTGCCGTCTGGATTTTTATGCGGCCTGGAATATTCTGCCGTGGTTCCCCATCGTATCCTTCATCGTGAATGTTTTTGGGCCGCGATTCATCCGGCAGGATACCGAAGTAATCGAAAAGCAGGCCATGGGTTTGAAGTACGAAGACCGGATGATGCTGATCGACGACGCGGACCGCCAGGCCCGCTGGTATTTCGAACTGAAGAGCGCGCACGCGGAAGCGCAGCGGAGTGGCGCGCCGATGCGGCATCCAGTGAGCGGCCCGGTGACGTTACGCTGGCGATCTTAGAAACTATTCTTTGAGTTGCTATTTCAAGTGGCCTAGATCGAAAGTTGTTTCCACGTTTTGATCGTCCGGAGTATGTATGGTGATCGTCAGGTCGCTATAAGGATCGAGCAAGTCGTTGTTA
>Ga0209330_1000913_pt1 | contig 10070 bp, 7 predicted proteins | sample JacPinW_OM2H0_O3_FD_187969 | JGI IMG/M metagenome (GOLD analysis project Ga0209330, IMG submission 187969) | Forest soil microbial communities from Algoma, Ontario, Canada - Jack Pine, Ontario site 1_JW_OM2H0_O3 (SPAdes) (version 2) | ecosystem: Environmental > Terrestrial > Soil > Boreal...
CACCAGGTTTTTACCGGGCTTTCATTCACCAGTAACAACGCGCATGCAGGATGGCCCTGCCACTGCGGAACGAAATACTACAAGACTTCCGCGGTCCTTCACCACATACCTCCTGGCTCGGCCGCCCCCCGTCGGTCCGAGCCAGTTTTTTTTGCGCATCTCACTCACCGTCTCCCGGATGTATGCTTGGAACCCGCCCTTCAGCTAGGAGCGGACTGCCTGGAGAAGCCTGCTTGCCGCCTAGATTTCATAAACTTAATCTCACGCAAATTTCCGAATGGGATGACGGACAGCTTCGCCGCAAAGACGATTATCTCGCTGCCGAAGAGCCGCTCGAAATTCGCGTCGGCGACGAGCCTCTCAGCGTCACCATGCGCACTCCGGGTCACGACCTCGAACTTGCCGCCGGTTTCCTATTTACTGAGGGGTTGGTGCAGTCCGCCGAACAGATCATCTCCCTTCAGCCCATTGCCGCGAACGACGGCGCCAATTCCGGCAACGTAGTGCAGGCAACGCTCGCGCCCGAAATTACTCCCGACTTTGAAAAAATGCGCCGCCATTTTTTCGCGGCCTCCAGTTGCGGCATTTGCGGTAAAGCTTCCATCGATGCCATCCGTTCGCGCCTGCTCAGCGCGCCGAATGCGGATTTCCGCTTCGATCCCGAAATCCTCGTCACCCTCCCCGACGTGCTGCGTTCCTCACAAGACGTCTTTCGCCGCACCGGCGGTTTGCATGCCGCCGCGCTTTTTGACCCTACCGGCGCGCTGCTCGTACTGCGCGAAGACATCGGCCGCCACAACGCCGTGGACAAAGTTATCGGCTGGGCGCTCATGAGTGGCCGCGTTCCACTAGCAAACTCTGTTCTTCTCGTGAGCGGACGCGGAGGATTCGAAATTGTGCAGAAGGCGATCGTGGCCGGCATTCCAATAGTTGCTTCGGTGTCCGCGCCTTCAAGTCTCGCGGTGCAACTGGCGCGCGAGTTGCGCCTCACGCTGATTGGATTCCTGCGAGGAAGACGATTCGTAATCTATTCGGGGGAAGAACGCATCAGCAAATAGAACAATCGCTACGCTCGCCGACAAAATCACGTTGCGCCGTTATTTGCGCTTTCGGACGACGATTTTTGTTCCGGGCGATTCCGCACCTCTCGAATCATTTCGCGAAACGTCGCGTAAAGTTCGCGATCCCACCATCCGCGTTCCGCTTCTTGATCCATCATTGCGAGCGCGGTCTCCCAGGGAATCGCAGTCTTGTACGGACGGTCCGTGGTCAGAGCGTCAAAAACGTCAGCAAGCTGCAAGATCCGCGCGGTGAGCGGAATATCTTGCCCCTGCAAATTGTCGGGATAGCCTGACCCGTCATACTTCTCGTGATGGTGGCGGATGATCGGAAGCACGATGCCAAACGTTTTCAGCGGCGCGCAGATACTCTCACCCACCGCAGCATGCTTTCGCATTTGCATCACTTCTTCGTATGTCAGCGGACCAGGTTTCAACAGAATCGAATCAGGCACCGCCACTTTGCCAATATCGTGCACGATCCCCGCTCGACGCAACGCTTTGATGTCTTCCCCGGAAACTCCGAGCCGTCCTCCCAATTCTGCGGACATTTCCGCCAGCCGCTCGCAATGCCCGCGAGTGTAAGGATCGCGCGCCTCAATACTGCGAGCGAGGCTTAGAAGGACCCCTTCGGCGTGCTCGAGTTCGTCGGTGTAATGTTTCAACCGCAGCAACGAACGTGTTCGAGCGAGCAGTTCGTTCAAGTCGATGGGCTTGCTCAAAAAATCGTCTGCACCGGCGTTAATTCCTTTAATTCTGTCTTCAGTTTCGGAAAGCCCGGTGATTAGCACCACTGGCGTCAGCCGGGTTTCAGGTGTGGCTTTGATTCGCCTGCAAACTTCAAATCCGTCGATCCCCGGCATCAGTATGTCCAGAAGAATTAGGTCGGGGCGAAATGTGGCGCATTCCGCGAGCGCAGTTTCTCCGTCGCCGGCGTCGCGCACTTCGTAACCCTCGCGGCGCAGCAGCACTTCCAACGCAAAGCGCGCCGCGGATTCGTCGTCAACGATCAGGATTTTTTCCGGCATCGGCCCTTATATATGTATATGACGCTCATTCCTTGCGCAACGTCGCTTCGATCACACCTTGCGGCTCCTCCGCGGGCAGAAAAACTTCCGCCGAGTTATCCATTCCAAAGGGGGAAAGATCAACAAGGTTGAAATGTTTCTCGGGCAATAAGAGATGAATTTCGCGTATGCGATCAAAAGTTGCGAGGACTGCCTCGCCCATAGCATACAGAGTGTGCTGCAGCGAGTTGCTGTCGTGTTCTGCAAAAGTTTCGAGCAGCGTTTGCCTCACGCCGTGCCAGACCGGGCTGAATTCGATTTCGTCTCCTTGATAAAGCCATTCCGCGCGAAGGGTCGTTGAAAGAATCCGATCGCGATCTCCTTTCAACGTGGTGTACGGATCGTGCAAAAAACCGTCGAACGCGGATTTGGTCGTCTTCAGCACCTCAAGGTCCTGTATCCCTGCGTGAATCGCGATTCCTTCGCGAGTTCCCATCAATGTTGCCGTGCGCTTTTCCGGGCTCGACGCGCGCATAAACGCGAACGCATGCGGCTTTGTTCCGTGCGGAATGCGGGACCACGACTTTTCCACCGCCTCCACTCGTACTTGGGAAACTTGATCGTTATAGGTTAGAAAGTGCTCGATCAGGTGCAACGCGAAATCCTCGACCGCTTCGACGGGATACTGACGCGCGAGAGCGTACACCGTGTTTTTCATGGTGTCCGCCGGCAAAATTTTCTTGTTCTCGCCTTCTGTATGGGCTGTCTCGAAATCCCCTTGGAAACGAATCGCGACCGTCAGTTCCTTGATGTCGTGGCGTCCCTCCTGCCGCAAGACGCGCAAAAGGCGCACGCGCGATTCCCCATAATTATTCTCGCCAAGCGTTACAACCATGCGTGAACTCTTGCGATATGCTGGACGTTTCCCAGTCTTGCAGCGCTCTTCAGCGAGGTCAGGGATGCTTCTCGGAGCGGGGTTGATTCCTTGCCAAAATCTTGCCGGTGGGCTCGATTCCGTTCTATTTTAATCACAGAAAACGCTAGCACGTTGTTTTGCGGAACTCAAGGACGTGGATCCTGTGGACACGGCCCTATTAGTCCCTTTTCTGTTCGAGGCAAAAGCTCTGAAAGCGCGCATCAGTGCGAAGCGCTGAGAATCACGAAAACCGGCTCGATATCGGTGGGCACTGATTTCAACCGGGCCAGAGCTTGCTGCACTTCGGGGCGAAGGCTGCCCATCTGATCCATCCATTTTTTTGCGCCGATGTAATCGCCGGTGGCTTCGAAGGTAAGCAATTCATTATCCAGTGAGCGGATCGCATCTTTCATTTTGGGGACGTCAACACTGAACGTGCCGTCGGCGCTCGCCACGAATGCGCCCTTGTCCAGAAAATAATTGAACTGCATGGCCTGGCCGCGGGCGTGCGAATCCTGCAAGCCGAAGCGCATGGTGCGGAACGACGAAGCAAGGTACGTGGTGTAAAGTTGGCGCTCTGCTTCCGGGCCGTGCGCGATGGGAGCGTCCAATTTTCCGCTGTCAGCCTGCGTCATCAACAATTGCAACGCGAAAAGGCCGGTCACGTCGGCTTTGGCCTCTTCCAGCGCGGCGTACTGCTCCTTCAACTCCATGCGCGGATTTGTGTCGCGTCCGTTAATTTTTATCTGGTGGGGGCCCAGACCGTGACAAAGTTCGTGCGCGACGATGTGCGTGAAGAACAGCTCAAAGCTTAAATCTTTTTGTGCTGAAGGCTGCAGCACAACCTTCGAAATAGGTAGCAACGTGGCTTTGAATTTCGCCTCCTGAACATTTTTCAGCATCACGCGCTTGCTACCTTTTTGTTGCACCACCTTGTCGTCGTTGGGAAGATTGTATGCGGCGGTTTGAACGCCATGCGCACCGTCCCCCGCGGCAAACACTTCGTTGACCACGCGAATGGGTGCAAGCGCTCCCAGTTTTGAATTGCGATACTGCGGATCTTCGGGAAGATTATTTTCAATGTCCTGCAGATGATTTCCTAGAAAAGCAAGCCGAGCGCTTTCTTTATCGTCGCGGACGTTGATATAGGCTTCGAAAGCCGCCTTGTACCCGAAAAGTTCGTCCTGGTAAGTCTCATACGGGCCGTAAGTCACATCCACCGGCGCGTCCAAGTCCATCCAAGCCATGTCGCTTTCGTAATAGTTGTTGGAAGTGAAGGCGTCGGCGCGGGCGGTAAGGAATTTTTTCAAGCTGGCGTTGTCAGTCAGCGCAGCGGCTTCGCCCAGAAGCCTGCCTGCTTGCGCCAAATCGCTCTTGTATTCCTCACTGTACGGAACTTCCTTCAACTTATGATTCGGACCTCTGCGAATCACGGTGAAAAATCCCTCGGCCTGCTCTTTTTGTTTCGGCGGGAGCGTTTTGACCCAAGCTTCGAATTCCTCCTTGGTCATATCTTCTGGATAGAAGTTTGCGCCGGGGAGTTTCCGAGCCGGGACGTCGGGTAGGAACGCCGCATACTCGTCGATCTCCGACCACGGCCCCTTATTGATCCAAAAATAGTGCAAGCGCGCTTGGCCTAACGGAGTTTTGTCCTGTGCTAGCCTCGCATGGGTGGCCAGGTCGTTACTCCAGAACTGCTGCATGAAAATGTGGTTCACCACCCGTGCAGCTTCGACCAGCTTCAGCAAAGCTTTTTGGTCGCCCGCGGAAAGACCGGAAGTATCAACTTTTATCAGTGTGGGAGCAAAACGCGCAGCCATCGCGTTGAGCGCGGCAAGGTCGGGAACCGTCGTCGCGGATTTAGTAGTCGTTTCCTGAGCGGCAGTAGAAAAGGAACAAACTAACAACAAGAGAACAGGTATGCGCATCCGCAGAAGATATCACCTCAGTTCGAAATTGAAAACTCAACTCGCTCGCTATTTCCGGCCCGCAGTTTGTCTGATCAGCGGATGCGCTTCAGGAGCAGGCATCCGCCAATGAAGGCGAGGATCCCCGCTGCCACGGCTGGAATGTATGCTGCCCAAAAGACCGCGCTCGGATGGAAGTCAGGAGCTGTGTGAGACAAATGGTGGTGGAGCAGATGCGCGTAAGCCAACGTTGTGAATAGCACCGAGATTCCGCACGCGATGTTCAGGATTCGCATGGTTTCCCCCGATCGTCGGCAGCTTCACTTCAGTAATTCGTTTTGTCCGCCTTTTGTTCCCAGGCCCGAAACGCTGCCAGCGACTCTTCGCGCATCAACTGGATCATTGGAATCTTCCGGTGCATGTGCGGGCTCCGAATTTCCTGGTAGATAAGCGAATCGTCAAAGCCGGCCTTCGCCGCATCGGCGGCAGTGCACGCGAAATACACGCGACCCGGACGCGCCCAGTAAATCGCTCCCAAGCACATGGGACAAGGCTCACAACTGGAGTAAAGCTCGCAATCCGTGAGATGAAAATTCCCCAGCTTCTTGCAAGCTTCCCGAATCGCGACGATTTCGGCGTGCGCGGTCGGGTCGTTCGTCAAAGTCACGCGGTTTGCGGCTTCGGAAAGAACTTTGCCGTCTTTCACAATGAGTGCGCCGAAGGGGCCTCCGCCGGAGCGTACATTCTCGAGCGCAAGCGCGATGGCGCGTTGCATGAAGGCTTTTTGAGACATCTGGTCAATCAGTATGCAGCAATGCGGCCGCCAGCGGAATTTTCTGGTTTGCGAAGGAGCGCTCTTTACGCCGCCAGAAGTACAGAAGCGCGCACCCGATCAAAATTAGCGCCACACACAATCCGGTCCACAGACCGGCCGCGCCCCATCCCGAGCGGAAACAAAGATAGGCGCCGAGGGGCAATCCTACCAGCCAATAGAAAATCAAATGGCAGATCATCGGAGTGCGCGTGTCGCCCGCGCCGCGCAACGCGCCGGTTGCTACCGTCTGCATTCCGTCAAAGAGTTGGAAAAAACCGCCCACGAAAAGGAGCGTGCTGGCCGCGCGAATCACAGCGGGATCCGGCGTGTAGATCCGGACTATGTACTGCGGAACCGCTAGAAAAAGTATGGTCATCACGCCCATGAATCCGGTGCCGAGAAGCATCGCGGTCCATCCCGCGCGGCTCGCGCCGTGAGCATCTCCGCGTCCCAGCGCTTGGCCCACTCGAACGGCGGCAGCCGCGCTGATTCCAAGCGGGACCATATAAGTGAAGCTTATGGTATTTAACCCAACTTGATTGCTTGCCAGCGCGATCGCTCCTAGTTTTGCAATCATGGCGGTGGCCACGGCGAAAACTCCCACTTCCATGCCGAATTGCGTGGCGGCAGGCAAGCCCAACTGCACCAAACGCCAGATACGGAAAAAATCCGGCAGCCGGCGAACATCGCGCAAACCGGTTTTATAGCGGCGATCGTAATAAACGCAGTACGCGAGCAGCACGCCCATCATATATATTCGCGCCACGCATGTGGACCATCCGGAACCGACCGTGCCCATCGCTCGCAGTCCAAGGTGACCATAAATTAGCGCCCAGTTTCCCGCCAGGTTCACTAGGTTCGCCGAAATCAGCGCGAACATCACCGGCTTGGCCTGATCCATTCCTTGAAGGTAACGCCGAAAAACAAAATAAAGCAGAAGCGGAAGCGTGGACCAGTTCAACGCGTGCAGATATGGAATGGCCAGCGCCAGGACGGCGCCCTGAATCCCGAGCGAGCGCAGAATCGGCCCAAACATCCACACGATTCCCATCAGCAACGGAGATATCCCCAGGCTAAGATACACACCGTTCACCAGCACGCGATGGCATTCCTCTAGATCTCCAGCGCCATAAGCGTGCGAGACGAGCGTGTCCAAACCGAGCATCAATCCCGTGCCGAAAATTGCGATGGCGATGTACAGAATGCCTCCCAGACTGACCGCGCCAATCGCCAATGCGCTATCTGCTTGGCGCCCTACCATCATGGTGTCCACGATGGACATCGTGGTCCAACCCAGTTCTGCGCAGACCAGCGGGATAGCCAGGCGCACCATGGGCTTGGCTTCTGCCGCAATGTAATGGACGAACAGGCGCTTCAGCATAATTTGCGTCCCGCGATGATTCTGCAGGATCGGCCCTAAGCCAATAAGAACCCCGAATGAAATTGATAGCTGGAAGTTTATCGGGATTACCACGAGGAGCAAACTGCAAAAGGCGGCGCGGCACTACTCTCCGGCGTGCAATAGAGATGACAAGAAAATTTCAGGTAACAACGCACAGCGCGTCTCGAAGCGCGAGTATAATTGATTTCAGACTGCCATCCCGCCGCCCAGCTCCGGGTAACAGTCGCTTTAGAACAGGCGCCACCCCAGCCCCGACAACTTTAATCAGCGTGCATTTCTTAGCGCAGGTTTATATATCATATGGTACTGCACCATACAGTAATAGGATCGAAAGCTTTGCGGAGGACATCGTGGAAAAACAACAGAACTGCGTCGAATTGAAAAACAGCGCCCGGACCGAGATGCCAGGCGCGCGCAATATTGGCCCTGCCGACCCCAACGAGCGCATCGAAGTCACCGTTATTCTTCGCCGTGCTTCAGCGCCATCCGCATTTCCCTCGGTGGAACAGTTGGGGGCCACTCCGCCGAGCAGTCGCGAGCACCTCTCTCGCGAGGAGTTTGCCGCTACTCATGGAGCGAGTCCGGACGATATCGCCAAGATTCGCGCATTCGCTTCGCAGTATGGTCTGGATGTCGTCGCCGAACGCCCGGACCGCCGTTCCATGTTCCTAGCCGGCACCGCGCGAGCGCTCGGCAAAGCTTTTGGCGTGCAGCTCAACCGCTACCAATCCGCAAAAATCACATATCGCGGCCGCACCGGCACAATTCAAATTCCCGCCGAACTCGACGGCATTATCGAAGGCGTCTTCGGCCTCGACAACCGCCCGCAGGCGCAACCGCACTTCCGCCGCCGCAAGGATCCCTCCGGCGGCGTGCGCGCTCACGCTGCAGGAGCTTCGTATTCCGCGCTCCAAGTGGCGCAAGCCTACAATTTTCCTGCCGGCACGGACGGAACCGGCCAATGCGTGGCCATCCTGGAATTAGGCGGAGGATATAAACCCGCAGACCTAACGAATTATTTTAGCGGCCTCAAACTTTCCCCGCCGAAAATCGCCGTTGTTCCCGTCGATGGCGGCTCGAACGCTCCGACCGGCAGTCCCGATGGCCCGGACGGCGAGGTTGAACTCGACATCGAGATTGTTGGAGCCGTCGCTCCTGCGGCGCAACTCGCCGTGTATTTCACCACTAACACCGACAAGGGCTTCCTCGACGCTCTCACCACCGCCGTCCACGACGCAACGAATCGCCCCTCGATCATCTCCATCAGTTGGGGCGGCCCGGAAAGTTCGTGGACGCAGCAGGCCATGAATTCTTTCAGCGCGGCTTGCCAGGATGCCGCAACGATGGGGGTCACTGTCCTCGCAGCTTCCGGCGACAACGGCTCGACGGATGGTTCCTCGGACAATAAGCCCACCGTCGACTTCCCTGCGTCGAGCCCTTTCATTCTGGGCTGCGGAGGAACACGGTTGAGTCTGTCCGGGACGAAGATCACCGCCGAAGTAACTTGGAACGAACTCGCCAGCAACGAAGGTGCAACCGGCGGCGGAGTAAGCGGCTTCTTCGCGATTCCAACGTATCAGCAGCAGGCCGGCGTGCCGAAGTCGCCGAGTGGGTTTGTCGGCCGCGGCGTGCCGGACGTTTCAGCCGACGCGGACCCGAGCACAGGTTACAACGTGATCGTCGACGGGAGCGCGACCGTCATCGGCGGGACGAGCGCCGTGGCGCCGTTGTGGGCTGGTTTGCTGGCGCGCATCAATCAGTCGCTCGGAAAAAATGTGGGGTATATCAATCCGTTGCTGTATGCGGCGAAGAGCGAGGCGACGTTTCACGACATCACCAGCGGCACAAACGGTACTTACTCCGCCAGCCCAGGCTGGGACGCTTGCACCGGCCTCGGCACTCCCGACGGAGCCGCTCTCCTCGCATCCCTCGGCGCCAGTTCAACCGCCGGCAGCGATTGATCGAGGCGATCAATCCACCGTAGCGCCGCAAAGCCTGAACCGGGCTACGACACATTCGCCGCCCGGTGCGCATTCAACGAAACGACTACCTCGGCCTGCCGCCAGACGGACGCGGAGCCGACTGTCTCTGCTGCATTTGCTGAGTCTGCTGCGTGTGCCTTTGCTGCAATTGTTGAGTCTGTTGCGCATGCTTCTGCTCGAGTTGTTGCGTTCTGGCGTCATCAGCCTTCTGTTTCGACAACTGCTGATGTTCCTTGTCCTGCTGCGCCTGGAGTTTCTGACGTTCCTTGTCCTGCTGCTGAGCCAGCTTGTCCTGTTCCTGCTGATATTTCTTGTCTAGTTTTGGGTCTCCAGTGTTGGGAGCAGCACCGCGTTCCCTCGCCGGAAGATCGTTCGGATGCACTACCGATCGAGCAGCGCCGCCTTCTGCGCGTCCCGCGTCTGCACGCCCCGCTTCTCCGCCTCGCACCGCGCCCTCGCCTTTGAAATCTCCGGGCCTGGCGGTTGCAACTACTCCCGGCCGTCCGTGGTTGGCAGAGAAGCGCTGTTGCGGATCGTTGCGAGCAGCCTCGATATGTTGAGTCTGCGCTGCTACCGGCCCGACGTGCCTCTCATGCGCCGCCGCCTCTTCTTCACGCGTTGGACGCGCCTCGATTCCGCCGTGCCCGTTAAAGCTCACATGCGAATCGTTCCGTATATCGACTCTGGTGTTGTAAACGTTGTGAAAGCCGTCGCCCACATGCCACACCGCTGTGTTGTAGAAGAAATGCCCGCCTTCCCAACGTCCGCCGTAGAAGCCGGTGCCGAAGTAGCCGAACCCGTAATTAATCCCGCCATAGAAACCTATCGTCGGTCCCCAAAATCCTGCGGTGAAAACAAACGCGCCGTTGTTCCAGCCCCACCACGGTGGAGTCCACAGGAAGCCCACTTCCGGCGCGAGTACCCACGTGCCGGGCACCCAATAGTAGTCGGAAACATCGTAGTTATAATCCCAGTAGCCGGGCG
>Ga0209330_1000915_pt1 | contig 10060 bp, 11 predicted proteins | sample JacPinW_OM2H0_O3_FD_187969 | JGI IMG/M metagenome (GOLD analysis project Ga0209330, IMG submission 187969) | Forest soil microbial communities from Algoma, Ontario, Canada - Jack Pine, Ontario site 1_JW_OM2H0_O3 (SPAdes) (version 2) | ecosystem: Environmental > Terrestrial > Soil > Boreal...
GAGGAGGCTCAAGGGATTGTGGAGCTCTTCGCGCCCCAGGCGAGCCGATGAGTCTCATCGCCGAACTGATCAAGTACAGGAAGGACATCGTATTCTTGGGCGAGCGGGTGGACGGGGCTCATGGCGGAGAAGAAAGAAACGACCGGCCGCCTCGAGGACCACGAGCGCCGGTTGATCCGCATCGAAACCTTGATTGAAATCTCGCAGTCGCGGCGGCGCGACTTGCCGAAGGCGTAGAAGGATCCGGATTTGCGGCGCCCGCGGCGTCCGGGTCAATTTACATCTGTGATTCGATCAGATTGTATTTGGATTGTGTGTCACCGCGGGCTTATTCTTTGCCAGCCACGTCGCATCTATACGTCCTGCTGCGGAGTGGCACCTTGGTGAAGTCCAGACAACCCTTTGGGATGGTGCTGCAATACCCCGCGAATGCGGAGACCTGTAGTCATGTAAAGAAATCCGAAAAGGCAAACCATTGCGAGAGTTAGTGCTTCCAGAATTACCCCGAATGGGCTTGACGGTTTTGTTACGATAACGGCCACAAATCCAACGAACGCGTTTAGCAGCAATAGAAATCCCAGGAGACAGAAAAAATTTGCTTCGGCTAATGCAAGTGCAACCCTGTCACCGTCGCCCTCGATCCAATCCGATATCTGCTGCACGCGCGACGCCCGCTTCTCTCGGCCGCGTTTCGATATTCCGCGCAGATGCAGAATCACCGAGCCGGAACTCAGGCTCTTGTCCAACAGCCGTTGCAGGTAATTCGCAACAACGTGTAGCACTAAGGCTGCAAACACAACAAATATCCAAAAGTGTGGGGGTATAACCTGCTGAAGGAAGTCGGTCATGCAATTCTCCCTACTATGTTCCTGCCCAGTGATGCCCACACCGACGCTACCACGGCAACGCCCTGGTGATATAAGGTACTGTCGGCGGATAATGACCGTATCGAAGAAAGTAACAGTGGTTTGTTACCTGAAGCCCGAAGCGCATTATTGCGGCTTTTGTTCGGTCACGGCGCGACGCGGATAAAATCGCGAGCTACTGACTCGTGGAGAGAGACCCGTACAGCCGGTCTCCGCTTTGTAGCCTTAGAACAAGCAATCACGGATTGGGGGCACGGAGCGTAACATGAGTTCCGCAATCCACTTACAAGGAACTAAAATGAATAAGGTCGCGGCGCTTACCGTTTCATTCCTTCTATTTTCTTGCCCAGTCGTCTTCGGGCAGGACGCCATGCAATATGGGCTGAAGCATTTAACGGTCCTCGCGGAGGACCAAAAAGTGCGGGTGTTGCGCTACGCGCCACACAAAGGGGACAAGACTCCCATTCATTCCCACCCATCTTCGGTGGTGTATGTGCTCAAGGGAGGCAGGGTTAAATATACGATGCCTGACGGGACGACCCGGATTTCCGAATTGAAGACCGGCGAGGCCCTGATACGGCCACCAGTCACGCATTCGGATGAGGCGCTAGACGATGTGGAAACAATCCTCGTAGAAATCAAACAATAGGGGAGTCTGGCTTTGATCGATTGAGAGCGTCAGAGCGTTTCGTCTCGTCGGTGGCGGTTGACGAGCGTCCACCAAAGTCATCTCGCGCATAAAAGAGCGTGGCGTTGTCGCGATGGCGAGAGAGTGCGACGTAGGCGGCCGTCGAAGTGGGTTGAGCCAAGGACGTATCCGCGATCCACCGTGGTGCCTTGGGCTTTGCGGACGGTGGCGGCGTAGCCGTAGGCGGCGTTACCTTGCAAGAAGGGAGGGTGCGATGACGATAAGACTGACAGTTCTGGTGGGTGTGTTTATTTTCGTCGGGGCTTCAGCCGGTGGTGCCGCGGGGCCACCCGAACCCAAGACCAATTCAGCGCCGCTCAATGTTGGGCCGGTGGCGTTGACGGGGAACACCTATGCGTCGGCTGCCACGGTGACCGCGAATGCACTCGGCAGTGGAGTCAATGGGCCAGAAAAGGCGCAGACAGGACTGACGGTCAATATCTCCAAAGATAATTGGTGGACAGGGGGCAAGGTGGGCGAGATCGACGGCATCAACGTCATGATGCGTCAAAACGCTCCGGGCTCTGACGGGAGTGGGATCTTGATCAACGTGCAGAATCAGGGCGATGGGTTCCTCTCAGCCACCGAATTCTCCTCGACTATCGTCGATCCGGTACACAACAAAATCACCTACGGAATCGACGTCCAGGAAGGGGTTTTGAACAAGAAGACGGGGGACTTTATTGGGGCCGTGTATAGCGCGGATAACGGGGCATTGGGGACGGGGATTCTTATTCAAAACAGTCGCGGTGCTTCTTGGGGCTACGCGCTGAAGTATGAGAAAGACGGAGCCGTAAAATTCGCGGTGGATGGCGCCGGCGCCATTCACATCAATCTGGCCACGCCGGCGAAGTCGTCCTCGCCGTGTGCCGTCGGACAATTAGGTGCCGATCGCAACTACGTGTATGTCTGCGTGGCGCCGAATAGTTGGAGGCGTTCAGCCTTGAGTTCTTTCTAACCTTGGGGGGAACCAGGCCCGGATTACTAGAAGTGAGGCTCGCGCCAGATTTCGCCACTTCTTATGGAAAGACGGCGGGCATCGGTCAAACGTCAGCGCTATGCTCCACTCATGACAAGGAGTGGGATGACAAGAAGTCTGGCGGGTTTGGCGATTGGCGCTGCATTTGCGGTTGCGGTTCTGGTGGGGGTCGCGGTACCCGGAATCGTGCGCGCGCAGTTGCCCAGCTGCGAATTTCGCACATTGCAGCCTAACGATGAGCGGCGTCTCGTTGCATCCGCTCGATCTGCTTTTCCGCCCGGCCTGGAGGCGTTCGTTACGCATCCGTGTCGCAATGGAAGTAGCGCGATCGCAGGTGTCGTGACAGAGCACATCAAAGAATCGAATGGCGTGCTGCATTGGTGGGAACTCTCCTGCAGGCGAGATAACGAAGACTGGAAGTGCGATCCAGCGGAGTTCAAGCAATTCGTCAACACCACGCTGCTCATTCGAGGCAGGCCTCGTCGGGTCGCAATTAGCTTTGGCAAGGTCGCGACCTTAAGCCAAGTCCGACAGTCATCGTCCGATGCCATCAATCTTTACCTGGATCCGGCCTCGCATGTCCGGCCGTGTTCGAGCGGTGTGAATGAATCACGCTGGGCCATCATTCGGGCGAGAGACAAATTGCCAGGCCCAAAGAAGCCCATTTATGTTGAGGTCAGTGTGGACGCGGATGTCAATTCGGTCATGCTCAGCGATATTGATGTGGAAATCCGACTGCCCCGAAGTAGCGGCGCGGTGAGCAACCCCGCGACGGCTTGCTTTTACGAATTGGTGGTTATCACTTAGGAACCATACTTTGGTGATCGAAGGATCGTAGGGAGGCGAAAGGCATGCCTAAGGTGAGCGAACGGGAGCGCATAGCGGCGCTCGAGGCGAAACTCAAGCAGCTGAAAGTCCAGCAGCAAAGAAAAGAAGCGCGAGCTCGTGCGATCGAGGGGCGACGATCAAGGCGGGAGGAGATGCGGCGGAAGTTCTTGGCGGGGGCGGTGGTTCTGGCGAAAGTCGAGGCCGGGGAAATCGAGGAATCAACATTGAAGCAATGGATGCACCCTGTCCTAACGAAGGCTGAGGATCGGGCGCTTTTCGACTTGTCATCCACGAGCGTGATGGAAAGGCAGCCGTGAGCGCATCTCCAATTTCCAACGTTTCCGATACCGCGCGCTGGGTTGCCGTGTATCGCGCGCGGGAAACCGCGCGGCCCGACGCCCTCTTCCACGATCCGTATGCGCAGTTGCTGGCGGGCCAGCGCGGACAAGAGATCGCGGCTTTCATGCCTCGGCAGGCGCGCAACGGTTGGCCGATGATCGCTCGAACCAAGCTCATGGACGATCTGATCATGGCGGCGATCGCAGAGGGCTGCGATTGTGTCCTGAATCTGGCGGCCGGCTTCGACACTCGTCCTTATCGGCTGGCTGTGCCTTCATCGCTGCGCTGGATCGAAGCAGATCTTCCCGCTCTTACGGAGGAGAAGGCGCAGCTCCTGAAAGATGCAGAGCCGCGCTGTCAACTGCGGAGGATCAAAGTTGATCTCGCGGATTCCACTGCCCGTGTTGCCATGCTCAAGGAAGCCGTGGGGCCGTCGAGGAATGTGCTCGTCATCACGGAGGGATTGCTCTTGTACCTGGACGAAGCGCAAGTGCGCTCGCTGGCCATCGATCTTGCTGCCCAACCGGGCATTCGTGGGTGGATCCTGGACCTCGCCTCGCCGGCGCTCTTAAAAATGGTGGAAAAGAGCATGGGGCCGCGGTTGGCCAATGCCCCGATGAAATTCGGGCCGGCGAATGGCGTGGCTTTTTTTGAAGCATTGGGTTGGCGCGCGACGCAGATTCATTCGGTATTGCGCGCGGCCGCGCGATTTCGGCGCTTGCCCTGGAGTTTGAAGTTGTTCGCATTCTTGCCTGAGCCCAACCCTAGGAATCCGGGTCGGGCGCCTTGGTCGGCTGTCGTGCAGTTCGGGTGCGAGGCGTTACACGATCGCGCATGACAATCGGAGACCGTACAGGCTAGCGAGCCGAAAAGCCGCCGGTCGCGAGAGACGGCTACAGGGTCGACCTCTGACATTGCTTGAAATTTCCAACTCGCGGGGCCCGCCCCCAGGGTCTAATAGACTCTGGACATACCGGAATTCAAGGCATCTAATCTCAAAATGCAGTGCCCCTAAGACCCTGCCCCATTATTACAACGTATGCAAAATAGGGAAAATAATATGAAGACCAAGATTGCATTGTGTTTGTTTGCAGTCATTTCATTCCGCGTTGCCTTCGCGCAGACGCAAGCCGCCGGTGTCACCGCGGAGAAGGCGGTGACCGCGGTGGAAGAGCAATGGACGCAATCGGAAAGAACCAACAATCCGGATCTCGCAGCACCATTATTGGCTGACAAGCTAATCTACATCGACACGGATGGATCAATCAGCAATCGTGCGAAATTCCTGGCCGACGCGAAGGTAACCAAGTTTGCCAGCATCGACATTGCGGATTTTCGTGTCACGGTAGTTGGACACACGGCAGTCGCCACGATGGTGCTTAAGGCGAAAGGCACAGACCAGAAGGGCCAGCCCATGGACGTCAATGCGCGTTGGGCCGATACGTGGGTGAAAATGTCCAACGACACATGGCAATGCGTTTTGTCGCAAGGCTCGACTTTGAAGAAATAGAGTAACTACTTGCGGTTCGGACAGTCAGCCGCTGGCTCTGCCGGCGGTTGACTCGGGCCGGCATTTGCGGTTCGTCAAACTTCGAGTGGGGTTTCGATCGGTTCGCGCTCGATTTGCCCTGCCCTCTTGGGCGCTCTTCAAGGGCTACGTTTTCTGCAAGACTCTGCCCGCGGGGGATCCGAAGCGCCACTAGACTTTGCGCGTTCGCCTTGGCGCAGATGGTTCTGACGCTCACGCTCGCGATGCCTGATTATCAAGCCCCTCGGAATCCCCCGCAACCCACGCGACATCCAACCTTCAATTTGCCCAGTAAGCGCCACTGGGACTCGCGCCGAACGCCACTTGAGACTAGTTCTCTTCCTCATCTCCGTCCGCGCGCCTCTCAATCGGGTGAAAATAGTGCCTATAGATCCAATTTGAGACACGGCGGCCCTGCGCACGAGCAGTGTTGTCCGAGTTGCGGTAATGGATGCCGACGTAAACACGCGCGTCGACGACCTCCTGCTCCGCCTGCGACAGGCGGGTGAAGGTACGGGTCTTTTGCAGCGCCATCGGGTTTGTGGTGGTCATCTGAAAACTCAACTCATCGCGACGAAAAAAGAGTTGCAACGCGTGAGAAATTGCTGCGCTGATGTCGGCGTGACCTGAAGGATACTCGGGAAAATTGGGCGTATCGATGAGTGGCTGCCAATCTGGATCGACTTCGGTTGCCGGATTGCCGTCCTTGTCTCCCAGTCTAATAGCCGTGATCGGTCGCCAAAGCGTGTAGAAATACTTGCTGTCCCAGCAGGCGATCTGGGCATCCGCGAGGGCGGCCTCCGCCAGCGCAAACATTCGAGCCGAGTCGCCGATGTCCTTCACGTATTTGGCCGAGATGTAGCGCAGCGCGTTCTGCCACAACACCGGACCGCTATCGTCCCAGAAATAGCCAATGTCGGTTTGCTGCGCGTTCCGGGCGGCGCTTTGCAGCGACCCAACTGATTTTACTTCCTTGTAGTCGAGTGCCCATTCTCTGCTGGTTAGATCGGGCGGCGGCCCAACCCGGAACTGTGAGTCGCTGTGCATCGTGAATGGCCGCACGCTGGCCACCCAGGGAGTAAGTCCCGGCGCAAGAGATGGTGGCGGCCCGCCCAGTAGGGATGGCGTCGGCCTCCACTTTCCGATCGCGGTACTGCCAAGGAAGGGTGCCGGGTTAGGGGGAAAGCGCCCGTCGTTCGAGCGTAGGGCCAAGATATTGGCTGCGGCCTGGGCCCCTACCGCCGTCGCCGGATCAAGAGGATCCACGCCGTTGGCCGCCAGGAAGTTTGCGTAGGCCATATCCAACGATTGGCTTTGCTTTGGAAACAACCCGACCAGCACGTCATGGCCAGCCTTGGCCGCGGCAGCGCTCGGCGATCCGATCGCGGCAGGCACGAGGGTGTAGTATGGCTCGTAACGGCGTTCGATCGACTCAACAGCGTCGTAGATCGCCAAGTGCACAATTGCAAAATCCAGAGCTGCAACCGGCGGCGGGTGGCCTGCGGTTTTCACGGCCGTCTCACTGATCTGGTTCCAAGCTGCGATTGGGTCTTCCGCTCTGGCATCCGTCGCCAAAACGATTGCGAGGGCCGACAAAGCGAGTCCAATTTGAATGATCTTGTTCATGCGAATTCCCTTGGTTTTTTCTGGTCGAATATTCCTCGAAGGCGCCCGACCCTGGCGCACGAGCAGCGCAGATTCAACCTTCCGCGAATACTCCAATCATGAAATGTTTATATCCACCTAAGTCGCTGATTCTTGAAGACAACACAGAGTCGGCTAATCTGCGTGTACAGTTATTGGACGAGCGGTTTTTGGGCTAATACGGGATTACCTCGACGACTCACCATGGAAGCACCGAGTCCGCCAACTGATATTGTTCACTTCGGCATATTTCAGATCGATCTGAAAGCGCGCGAACTACATAAAGCGGGCGTCAAGGTAAAATTGCAGGAGCAGCCGTTTCGAGTGCTTGCGCTGCTGGTTGAGCGCGCCGGCCAGGTGGTCACAAGGGAGGAGTTGCGGCAGAGAGTTTGGCCGACCGATGCCTATGTGGCCTTTGATCAGGGCCTGAACAACGCGATCAAAAAAGTGCGCGATGCTTTGGGAGATTCTGCGGATAGTCCCCGGTTTGTCGAGACCCTGGCACGGCACGGTTATCGATTTGTTGCTCCGGTAGGCGCATTGCCGCAGCGCCATTCCGAACCGCAGGTCCGTTCAGCCTTGCGCAGCCACTGGAAATTTGCGTTCATCGGCCTGGCTAGCGCTTCTCTGCTAGCAGCGTTGGCATATTGGGCGTGGCATCGATCAAATGCCGGAGCTCCTACTGAAAAGGTGATCTTGGCGGTCCTGCCGTTTGACAGCCTAGGCCATGATCCGGACCAGGAGTTCTTTAGCGATGGCTTGACGGAGGAGATGATCGCTCAGCTCGGAAAGCTGAATCCAGAGCGGCTCACCGTCATTTCCCGCGGTTCAGTTGCAAGGTACAAAGATAGCCGCCTGGCTGCAAATCAAATTGGTGGAGAATTGCATGCCGACTACCTGGTTCAAGGCAGCGTTCGACGCTCGGCCGATCGCGTAAGAATCACCGTTCAGTTGATTCAGGTCCGAGACCAGACCGATCTTTGGGCTGAAAGCTATGATCGCGAACTGAAGGACATACTGACACTGCAGGATTCCGTGTCGCGAACAATCGCTAACCAAATCCACATTACCCTGACACCGGGACAGCGAACGCGGCTGCGGGGCGGGAATCTGGAGCCGGAGGCTTATGAAGCCTATCTCAAGGGTCGCTATTACTGGAACAAACGCACCGGCGAGGGCCTGCAGAAAGCACTAGTTTACTTTCAACAGGCAATCAACAGGGACTCGACCTACGGCGCAGCCTACTCGGGATTGGCCGATTGCAACAGCGGACTCGCATGGCACGGCTTCAAGTCTCCGGCGGAAGCGCTTCCCATAGCCAATGCGGCAGCGCTCAGAGCCATTGAAATCGATCCGCAATCCGCTGAAGCCCATGCATCGTTGGGTCTCGTTCTTACGCACCGATGGGATTGGGCTGGAGCGGAGGCGGAGTTCAAGCAGGCGCTGCGGTTGGACCCCCGCTACGCAAACGCACACCACTGGTACGGAGATTATCTGTCGATAATGGGGCGACACGACGAGGCACTGCTCGAGGCGAGGCAGGCGTTGGAACTCGATCCGCTGAACCTGATGATCGGCACTTGGGTGGGAAGACGTTATTACCTCGCTGGCAAATATGACCTCGCGATTGAACAAGGTCGCAATACCGAAGAATTAGATGCCAATTTCGCAGCTGCTCACCTCCTGCTCGGCGAAAACTACGTGCAAGTAGGACTGCACGACCAAGGCCTCGCTGAGCTACAAACCGCAGCCGGTCTATCCGGAAACAGCCCGCTCTATCTGGCGCAGGTCGCGGTCGCTTATGCATCGGCAGGGAAAAACACCGAGGCTCTTCAAATTGTTGCTCAGCTGCAATCCATTGCAAGTACGCGGTATGTATCACCATATGGGCTGGCGCAAATCTACGCCGCTCTGAGTGACAAAGAACAGACTTTCAAATGGCTTCAACTTGCCTACGAGGATCGCGCCGTGTGGATGTCGTATCTCGCTGTAGATCCCGTATTTCACAGCCTTCGGTCGGATCAGCGTTTTCAGGATTTATTACGCCGCGTCCATCTGATGCGGTGACGGCTGTGTATCCGTCGGCATTTGCGGTTGCTTAGTCATCCATTCTCGTTTCGGGGGACTTCTACTCGATTCACCCTGCCTTCTTGAGCCTATACTTTGGGCCTTGCGCAAGATTTTCTTTTGGGCATTCTATCTTGATAAAGGAACTCAAGAATGAAAACACCATGGCTGTTTCTGGTATTGGCTGCGTTGGCGCTATCGAGCCATGCTGCGGAACGGCAAACGCTTGTGGGGGTATGGCAATTGCTTTCATATCAAACCGAATTCCGAGATGGGAGTCCGAAACGTGCGATGTTCGGCGAGCATCCAATGGGCTACATCATCTTTACAAGTGAGGGTCGGTTAATGGCGGTTATCGAAGCTGAAGGTCGCAAGGTACCGTCCACCGATTCAGAGCGTGCAGCGGCGTTTCAATCGTTGGTCGCTTATTCTGGCAAGTACCGCGTCGAAGGTAACCAGTGGATCACCCGTGTCGATACGGCGTGGAACCCGGCGTGGGATGGCACGGATCAGGTGCGTACCTTTCAGATTGTCGGCAATCGGCTCATGGTCACATCGACGTGGCAGTCGGCTGTGAATTTCCCGGGTTCACCGCCGAGTCGTGGCTCGCTTGTATTTGAGCGCGTCGAGTCGAGCAACCCTTAACGAACTCGGTCGTTTCATGAGTCTGCGAGCAGCACTCAGTCTGGCAACTTAGAACCTCGAGCTTATCAAGTTGACTTTCGGGTGGTTTCCACTCGATTTGCCCCGCCCTCTTCAGCCTATACTTTCGTTGTCATGACGATCGGAGTAAGGCGGTGATCGGCGGGCTTTCGGTGAAATTCAAATCAAGGAGCCGGCAATGAAGCCTCTGTTGCTGTTTCTGGGATTGGTGGTCGCGGCGGTGTCGAGCAGTGCGGCTGACCGTACGCCTCTGATCGGGGTGTGGAAGCTCTTGTCCTATCAAACCGAGTTTCAAGACGGCACGCCGAAGCGCGCGACGTTTGGCGAGCACCCCTCGGGCTATATCATTTTTACCCGCGAGGGCCGAATGATGGCGGTTCTTGAGGCTGAAGCTCGCAAGGTCCCGTCCTCCGATGCCGAGGGTGCGGCGTTGCTGAGATCGATGTTCGCCTATACCG
>Ga0209330_1000917_pt1 | contig 10042 bp, 9 predicted proteins | sample JacPinW_OM2H0_O3_FD_187969 | JGI IMG/M metagenome (GOLD analysis project Ga0209330, IMG submission 187969) | Forest soil microbial communities from Algoma, Ontario, Canada - Jack Pine, Ontario site 1_JW_OM2H0_O3 (SPAdes) (version 2) | ecosystem: Environmental > Terrestrial > Soil > Boreal...
GCTCGGTCAGCGACCTTGCGTCGCTAAGTTTCTTTTTTGCACAAATTAGGTTGCACCCGCCAAGCGGACCTGACGCGGAGACATTCCCGCCCAGCGCCGGACGTGCCGCGCTAGATGGCTTTGGTCAGAAAAACCGGTCGCCAGGGCTATTTCCGACAACGGAGCATGTGTCTTCCTCAGCATGTGTTCCACCTGTTCCAGGCGTCGCTGCAACAGATAGGCATGCGGCGGCACCCCCACTGACTGGTGGAATGCCCGAGCAAAATGGTCGGTGGAAAACCCCGCCAAGGCGGCCAGTCCTTCGAGGCGAATCTTTTCATCGAGATGGCCTTCAATGTAGTCGCAGACGCGGCGGGTGATGGCTGGCGATAACCCACCACGGCTGGGTTCCCGCGCCGTGGCCATCCGCAAATCTCCCAAAGTACTAATTCTTGGCCGGGAATGAACCACTGCTTCCGCCCAACTGCGCGCGACCTTAGACCTGCTCAGAGGTGGCGTAAGCAATGCCGACCACCAGCGTCCGTCACCAACGGCACTCCTTAGGCGTATCGGAATATCCCGGTCGGTTGTGCGGCGGAAGAGTGAGCGGTCATACTCCAAGGCGGCAGACAGGGGAATTCCGTCCGCAAAACTTTTGTCGCTCAGAGCCAACAAATTCCGAGCAGCTTGGTCACCGCCAATAATATTTTGCTGATCGTCGATGGCAAGGAGCAGGGAGGACCCAAAATCGTCTGAAGGCGCGGCTGCCAAGATCCAGCAATGCTGAAAGTGTTCACGAAAGATGCGTTCCTCGATGGCTCGTGCGGAGACGACCACCGTCTGAAGCAGCAAGGGAAATGGCTGATCGTCAGATTGCTGGTGCACTTTGGAAACATCTAACACCGCCAGCAAACCTCCCTGAGGGTCGAAGATCGGCGCGCTGGCGCAACTCAACCGGGTGTGACGGCTGCGGAAATGCTCGGCACAATGGACGAGCACCGGCTGTCGTTCAGTGATGCAGGTACCTATACCGTTTGTGCCTTCGACCTGCTCCGACCAGACACCGCCCAGCCATATGCCCCACTGCTTGAAATCATCGGCCTTGCTCTCGTCGCCGCGATGGTGGATGGCGACTCCGTCGCTGTTGCATAAGAGAACTACGTAAGACTGCGGACGGACAATGGCAAAGAGGCGGTCTATTTCTTCTTGGGCTTGGAGTAGGAAGCTGCCCAGGGGTTCACGAGAGATCGCAATCTCTCGCTCGGAGAGCACGTTGGGTACTGCGCTGCTGCGTGGGTCGACATGAAAGTCTAGCAGACACCTTCGCCAGGAACCGTCTATCGCCTCGGGTTGAAAGCTTTCGCTTGTGCCGTCTGCCACCAACTCAATGCGCTCCTCGTGTGGCATATCGACAGTGGAAGGTTCGACACGCAGCTGAGCGACTTTGTTCATTAGCTCTTAACACTCCATGCGTGGCAAAATTGCCGCGGACGCGCTTGAGCGCTGACCTGAGGCCGACTCAAATCGCACGAGTGTAGATAAGCTACTCCACCAGGCTGCGCCATTCAACCATCGGCGAGAAAATGCGCCGGTGGATGTACGTATCAGCGCGAGGGTCGAATCGACGACAAACTGAATTTTCAACGACTTGGATTTTCTTTGGAGAAGCACGGCGGACGCTCTATTCCTCAAGATCATCTCCTGAACTCACTGAAGTCCCAGCTGCGGCGCCATGTCAGCATCTATGCAAACGGCGAAATGTTGGCACCGAATCTCGATGGCGACGTGATTCTTTCAGCAGTAAGGCGGTTCTTTCCATGGAGATTGACTCGCTGGCAGCCCGGACCTCTGAATGCTGAATGCGGAACTTTGGAAACGGAGAGGGTTCGATCATCGCCTCGGCGAGGAAGCAAAAAAAGGAGAAACACGATGGACGATAACAATCCCACTAGCGAAACGCCGTACGGACAGCCCGAAGGCGGGGCTGCAACCGCAGCGCGCATGAAGCTTTCAGAAAAAGCTGTCGAAGTTAAAGAGAGAGTTGCCGACCTCGGCCGCAAGACGGTGGACAACATCGACGAATCCCGGAAAAGCACCGCGAGCGCCTTGGACCAAACAGCAGCGAAACTGCATTCAGGCGCAGGCCAACTTTCCGGCGTAGCGCGTACGGCTGCTGACCAAATCTCGGGCGTGGCGCACGGTACCGCGGACAAGCTCCAAGCTGCCGCAGACTACATCCGCGCGACGGACTTGAAAGCCATGGGCGAGGATCTGAAGGACGTCGTAAAGCGCTATCCAGGACCCGCGCTAGCCGCCGCGGCTTTGCGGGTTTCATTGCGGCGCGTAGCCTTCGTCGCGACTAACGGATTCGGCGTCGGGAGGAAGCCCGTTCATGACAGCGCCACGAATGCAGCGATCCGTGCCGGAAATATTGGAGGACATCGCCTCGAATCTGACGCAGATTGTCCAGGCTGAGTTCCGGCTGGCCAAGAGCGAACTGAAAGAGGGGGCGGAAAAAGCCTCGGGGCCGGGCGTTGCGCTGGGTGCAGGATTGGTCCTGGCGTTTTACGGATTGGGGTTTCTACTTCTTGCCGCTGTCTACGCGCTGTCGCTGGTCATCACAGGCTGGCTTGCGGCGTTAATTGTAGGCGGCGTATTAGCGGTCGCGGCTGGAATTTTGATCGGCACCGGCGCAACGACATTGAAGCGGATAAATCTGGCACCGGACAAAACGATTCGAACGTTAGAGGAGGACCGGCAATGGGCGAAACAACAAATCAAATAGCGTGGGGAATCGCACAGAAGCGAAGTGAGCTAAGCGATAACTTAATCGAGTTGAAGCAAAAGGCGAGAGCTGCGGTCGACTGGCGCTCGCAGGTTGGAGAACGTCCAGGAACGATGCTCGCAGTTGCATTCGCCGGCGGCATCATCTTCTCAGCGCTGTACAAAGCAGTGCGAGGACCCGCGAAGGTTTATGCGGAGCGACCGTCGGGCAATGCCGTCGAATACGATCACCCGATCGCTAAGACTTCGGACCGAACTCCGGGCAAGGTGGCCACTACGGCTCGAAAAAATCTGGATGCTCTGGGCGGGGCGTTGCTCGGCATCGTGGCAACACGCACGACGAGTATCCTGGATGGAATTCTACCCGGATTCCAAAGAGAATTTGACCGAGCGAGGAACTCGCAGAACCAAATCTAAATGCGACAACGATTAGAGTTAAAGGCCAAACGTCCTGAGTAATTCTCGTGTACGAGACCGCGTTAGTACGTAAGTGTTGCTCCATCCAGCGTCCCTTCCGAGACTTGGGTATCCCGTTTTACCGCCCGGAGATTCCAGACGATCCATCCCTAAACATGCGGCGCGGACGAATCGCCCCGAGCTATACCGTTGCTCACGTTTTCAGGTTTCGCGAACTTGCCAATATTCGTTCGAGATGCATCTCGAGCGCCGGTGCAGGCCCAGGGTGGCCTTCGAAGAAACACAATTAAGTTGACTCTCCTCATCCCCGTTGAAAGCTTGACAATTGTGAGCATGTTGACAGCGACTCTTGATTTCGAACCCCATCCGGAAAAGTAACGCTCCTCTTTTCAGCGATCTAAACCAGCGGGCGTTTGGCCGGAGAAGTGTATTGGATGCATAAGCCACGGCAGAAACGGCCGGTTATCCGCTTACCAGTAAACGGACGATCGCAAAAACAAGTTTTGAGACTTCGTAAATCGAAAGAGGAGGCGAAATCGTATGGCTCAACAATCATCAAAGGCCAATCGTCCAAAACTGAGTGAAAAGGGGCTCCTGACTCCGGACAATTGCGTGGTGGCGCTGATCGACTTTCAGGGCCAAATGCTATTTGGGACCAGCAATTTCGATCGTCAAGGAATCATCAACAACACCGTGGCAATCGGAAAAGCCACCCGGGTATTCGATGTGCCGGTAATTTTGAGCACGGTCGAAACCAAGTCCTTCAGCGGAAATATGTGGCCGCAGTTGCGAGCCGTATTCCCGGGGCAGGAACCCATCGAGCGTTCGTCCATGAATTCCTGGGACGACCGGACCTTTGTCGCCGCGATAGAAAAAAGCGGACGGAAGAAGATAGTCCTCGCCGGCCTTTGGACGGAGATTTGTGTCGCGCTTCCGACCGTCCAGGCGCTTCATGACGGCTATGAAGTCTATGTGGTGGAGGATTGCTGCGGCGACGTGACCCAGCTTGCTCACGACAATGCGATGAAGCGCGTCGTTCAAGCCGGCGCGAAGCCGGTTACGTCCATGCAGGTCATGCTCGAATGGCAGCGCGATTGGGCGCATCGCGGAACCTACGACGCGGTGATGGACATCGTGAAGACCCACTACGGAGCCTACGGGATCGGCGTCGAGTACGCGTACACGATGGTGCATGGCGCGCCACCTACGAAATTCCCGGAGTACGTGGTTCCCGCAGCCGCTTCGGCTGCAACTCACAAATAAAACCCCATGGGGCGGAGCCTCCTCCGCCCCTCTCAAACCATTTCGGAAAATCTCGGAAGGAGATTGCCGTGCCTACTGACCTCATATTGCACAACGCCAAGATCGCCACGAACGGCGTGCCCTCATTTGTGGAAGCGGTTGCCATAACCGACGGAAAGATAACCGCCGTAGGTAAGGATGACGAGATTCTGCGCCTGCGCGACCAGCAAACCCGGGTGATTGACGGGCACTGGCGAACCGTCATCCCTGGCCTCAACGATTCACACATGCATCCGATCCGGGGCGGGCTCAATTACAACTTGGAATTGCGCTGGGATGGCGTCTCCTCGGTCGCCGATGCATTACGAATGCTGAAAGAACAGGCTGCACGAACACCCGCGCCGCAGTGGGTACGCGTAATCGGAGGCTGGACCGAATTCCAGTTTGCCGAACGCCGCATGCCCACGCTCGCTGAGATCAACGCAGTTGCTCCCGACACACCCGTGTTCGTGATGCATTTGTATGACCGGGCATTATTGAACGCAGCGGCGGTGCGCGTGCTGGGTTATGACAAGAATGCTCCGGATTTCCCAGCTGGTCAGGTTCACCGTGATCGTCACGGAAATCCCACGGGCCTGCTCATCGCCAAACCGAATGCCAACATTCTCTATTCCACCCTCGCTAAGGGCCCCAAACTCTCCCGCGAAGATCAGCTTAATTCTTCCCGGCTTTTCTTCCGTGAACTGAATCGCTTCGGAATCACGAGTGCCATTGATGCTGGAGGCGGATTCCAGAACTATCCCGACGACTATGGCGTGGTGAACGAACTGCAGCGCAACGGAGAGCTGTCGGTTCGGCTCGCTTACAATCTCTTTACGCAGAAACCGAAACAGGAACTGGGTGACTTTCAGGGCTGGACCAAAATAACCAAGCCCGGCGATGGGGACGATTTCTATCGTGTCAACGGAGCTGGAGAAATGCTGGTCTTCTCCGCCGCGGACTTCGAAGACTTTCTTGTCCCTCGTCCGGACATGCTTCCCGTCATGGAAGCCGAGTTGAAAGCAGTGATTCGCCATCTCGCGGAGAATCGCTGGCCGTTTCGCTTGCACGCCACGTACAACGAGACCATCGAGCGAGCGCTGAATGTCTATGAAGAAGTGAACCGGGAAATTCCATTTGACGGCCTGCACTGGTTCTTTGATCACTGCGAAACAATCACCGACCGTAACATCGAGCGCGTGAAAGCGCTCGGCGGCGGGATCGCGGTGCAGAATCGAATGGCTTTCCAGGGCGAATATTTTGTCGAGCGTTACGGTGCGCAGCAGGCGAAGCGCACGCCACCGATCCGCCGAATGCTGGAAATGGGTGTTCCAGTGGGAGCCGGCACCGATGCAACCCGCGTTTCCAGCTACAACCCCTACCTTTCCCTCTATTGGCTTATTACTGGCAAGACCATTGGCGGTCTCCGTCTTTATCCCGGAGAGAACCGATTGGATCGAGAGGAAGCAATCAAGCTCTACACCATGGGGAGCAGCTGGTTTTCTACGGAAGACGGAAAGAAGGGAGCTCTCGCCCCGGGCCAGCTCGCCGACTTGGCGGTTCTCTCGGGCGATTATTTTTCCATTCCCGAGGAGGAGATCAAACGTCTCGAGTCGGTACTTACGATCGTGGGAGGGAAGGTCGTTTATGCCACCGAAGAATTCTCAAGACTAGCGCCGCCCGCGCTGCCGGTGAGCCCAAGCTGGTCGCCGGTGAACGAATATGGAGGTTACGCTAAGCCGGTGAACCAGGCTCGCGGTGCATCTCACTCCACTGCCTGTTCGCACGTTGAGTCATCGGCAGATGGCCGGACGCGATCGCACCTAGAAGTGCTAGGTGAATTTGGCCTTTGGGGATTGGGTTGTGACTGCTTTGCATTTTGATTCCCGCGTGCCCGGAGGATAGGAGTGAAAGTGTTGTTCTTGTCTCTCGTCGTTAGTCTCGGAGTGGGCGTTCTCTATGGACTTATCCGCGTGAAGAGCCCAGCACCGCCCATCGTCGCTTTAGTCGGGCTCCTGGGGATGGTGCTTGGCGAACAGTTCGGGATTTGGATTCACACGAAAAAACTCGACGTTTCCCACGCGGCATCCGTGTGCCTTGTCGGTGAACGCTACAACCGGCCGCATCCATCCAAGACGCCCTAGCGCAGGCCGGCACGCCAATGTGTTTGCGCGGGATGAGATGATTGAGCAATTGAGGAGAGGCCATGCGCTTGAAAGAACTCCTTGCTGCGATATCTGTTGCGGTCTTCCTGACGATAGGATTCGCGTGGGAATCGCGATACTTCAACACCTTCGCCCAAAGTCTCGAGACAACCAAAGCGCCCGACCTAGCTGTCGGACCCCAGTACGACACAACTCATGTCTATGTGGCCCCACAGAATTTTGACCGTTTTGTTGCGAGCCTGATTGCCACATTCGGCGGCACAACAAGCAAGCAGGGCGTCTTCACCGTAACTCCGACGCCGAGCAGCACCATGTCTCAATTGGTGCTCACTCCTGTGGGCAGCATATCCGTCTTTGGTTTCACGACACCGGTCCCGTATCCATTCGGCTTGGAGCGCACAGGCTATCTGGTCAGTGATTTGGACCAGGCGATCGGCTCCGCCAAGGCCACCGGCGCAGACGTCCAAGTCGCTGCCTTCAACGACCCCATCGGTCGAGACGCGATCGTTCAATTCCCGGCTGGCGTGAATACACAACTGTATTGGCACAGCACTGCACCATCCTACAAGCCGCTCCAAACGATTCCCGAGAATCGTGTCTATGTCTCCCCGGACCGAGCGGATGCATTTGTGCACAGCTTTCTTGCCTTCTCCCGAGGGAATGTCGTTTCTGATGAGGGGCGTGCGCCGGGCGTCGAAATCGGACGGCCAGCAGAAACCTATCGGCGAGTGAGGATCGAATCTAAGTTCGGCAAGCTGACCGCGCTGGTAACCGACGGTCACCTTCCGTATCCGTACGGCCGAGAAATGACCGGATACGAGGTGACGGATCTAGCGGACACGCTCACCAAGGCTAAGGCAACCGGCGTCGAAGTGCTGGTGCCTCCGTATAAAACCGATGAACGAGAAGCCGTGCTCGTGCAGTTTCCGGGAGGGTACATCGCGGAAATCCATTCCGCAACAAAGAGATAGACTGGCGAACAACTTCTGACGAAGATTCGCCATGCGCAGCGCCACACCCGGGGTTGGTACGAAGAGATACATGCGAACGCTGATGATTCTAATGTTCGTGTCTTTTGCGATACCGCGACTTTCGCTAGCACAATCGGTTCCCACCACTGAATCTCCGGCGCCGGAGCGGATCTATCACCTGCTTCGCGAAGATGACGACTGGAGTTTTCTCGCGGATCCCGCTAAGCGGCAGGACTTTTGGGACCCCATCAAATACATCCGTCTGCGGCAAGGTCGCAACGACTGGTTCCTGTCCATCGGTGGTGAGGCTCGCGAGGTCTGGGAACAGATTGGCAACGACAACTGGGGTCAACAGCCTTTCATGAACGGCTATTTCAACGAGCGCTACATGCTTTTCTTCGACGTTCACTACGGCCAACACGTTCGCTCGTTCGTGGAATTGAAAAGCGGCATCAATTCTTTCCGCATCGGCGGCCCCCGTCCGATCGATGAAAAGAAACTCGACTTCCAAGTGGCTTTCCTCGAGATCGGAAATACTTGGGGGCAGAACTCCCTTGCGGCGCGCGCGGGCAGGCTTGAACTGGAATACGGTTCTGGGCGGCTCGTGGATGTGCGAGAAGGCCCGAATGTTCGTCTCAGCTTCGATGGTTTCTTGCTCAGGACCAAGACCAATTCGTGGCAAATCGATGGATTCGCCGTCCGCCCAGATTTGGATCAGCCTGGGTTCTTCGACAATGCACCTAACCATGCCGTGGGATTTTGGGGTATCTACGCAACACGTTCTCTGCACAACAAAAATTCGCTGGATGTTTACTATTTGGGGTTGGATCGCAAAGAGGCCACCTTCCAGCGCGGCACCGCGCATGAAGTACGCCACTCCTTGGGGGCCAGATTCTCGCGCCCCATTGCCACTGAAAAACCCGGATGGGATTTCGACGACGAAGGGCTCTGGCAGTTCGGCGCCTTTGGCTCGGCAAACATTGAGGCTTGGACCGTCGCAACGGAAACCGGTTACCGTCTGCCGACAGTGCCGCTGAAACCTCGTTTCAGCGCGAAGGCGGATATTTCGAGCGGAGACCACCCAAACTCGAACACGCTTGGCACTTTTAATCCTCTCTTTCCAAAGGGCGACTATTTTGGCGTGCTGGCCACGACCGGTCCTGGTCCAATCAATTTCATCGACATTCACCCTCGCATCGAGGGGACCTTTCCTCATGATGTAACGGCGTCGTTCGACTGGATATTTCAGTGGCGAGAGAGTCTCGAAGATGGCGTCTACGCCGTGCCCGGATTCTTGATCAGGGCTGCGGACGGAAGTCGAGCCCGGTACGTCGGCAACCGGCCTGGAACACAGATCCGATGGCAGGCGAATCGTCACCTGTGGTTCCAAGCTGACTACGGAATTTTTTATGCAGGCAAATTCCTCAAGCAAACGCAACCCGGTCGTAATCTCAACTACTGGGCTTTATGGGCCGGGTACAAGTTTTGAGGAGCGCGCTTTACATATCTGGACATTGCAGCAGACGTTGTGACTGAACCGGTGCTGCCGCTTGACGGTATGGTCTCCGCCCACGGGCCCGGGCTGGACTGGGGCGATCACGCGGTAGTCCGCTACGCCTTCTCGTTAAGGGCGCGGTCCAGGGCGCACGCCATTCGCATCTCCCGGGCACAATCATCGTCGAGCGAGATTTTCGTCATCATTCACAGTATTCGGCCGTCGCGGTAGACCTCGATTCGAAATGAGGCGATGAACTGCTCGCCCGGCGCAATCACGCGCAGACCCTCGCCGGAGCAAAGTGCGTTTGTAAACGCGGTCATCGGTTCAATGGCGATGAACTCCTTATCCTTCGGGGCAAAGATCTGCGCGAAGCGGAAACCGCTTTTGAATTCAATCACGATGCAATAGCCGTTACCGGCGATCGAGAACGTGGCCTGCTCACCCGAAAGGGCAAAGCCATCGTCGTAGCCGGTGTTTCCAAGCCGCGCAGCGATGGGCGTCGACGGAGTTTCCTGGCCGGTGGGAATGCCCCGCGCATCGAGAGCGAGCTTGCGCATGGCAGGAGCATTCATCGCCCACTCGGCCCGCGGGATTTCCGGAATGCCGAAATAGGGATGGAAACCGAAACTGATCGGAACCGCTGAACCTAAATCTGCAAACACTGTAGTTTGAATCTCCAAATCAACGGACCGCAGCCGCACCGCCATTTCGACATGATGCGGGAATGGAAAAATCGCGAGCAGTTCCTGGCTCAACCAATCCAGACGCGCGGTGAGCGCATCCGCGTGGCTCGAAACAACATTCCACTGCAGTTGAGACCAGGGAACGCCGTGCATGGGGAGTTTGTGATCATCGAAATGCAAGCGCGGCGAGGAGCGATCCAGCGAAACCTGACGTCCAGCCGCGCGATATTGCAAGCTGCCGAGGCGATTCGCCCAAGGATACAG
>Ga0209330_1000918_pt1 | contig 10038 bp, 8 predicted proteins | sample JacPinW_OM2H0_O3_FD_187969 | JGI IMG/M metagenome (GOLD analysis project Ga0209330, IMG submission 187969) | Forest soil microbial communities from Algoma, Ontario, Canada - Jack Pine, Ontario site 1_JW_OM2H0_O3 (SPAdes) (version 2) | ecosystem: Environmental > Terrestrial > Soil > Boreal...
ATATCACGCTAATCCTCCCCTAATTGGCGAAAATCGACGCCTAATGCCCGAAGTTTGCGGTATAGGTGCGTTCGCTCCATGCCCACTCTCTTCGCCAATTGCCCGACTTTTCCATTGCAAAGCAGCAATTGTTGCTGAAGATAGGCGCGCTCGAATTGTTCGCGCGCCTCGCGCAGCGGGAGGGCCAGGAGGTCTTGCTTCACCAGGGGCTCATCGACGGCCATCTTGACGGCCAGTTCGCGTTCTATCTCCTCGAGCCGGATTTCCTCGCCCGCGCCCAAGATCAGCACGCGTTGAACCAAGTTCTTCAGCTCACCCACATTTCCCGGCCAGGGATAGTTGCGCAGACGGTTTTGGGCGGCGACGCTGAAACGGCGCAGCGGCAGGTGCTGCTCATCGACCAACCGATCGACGTAGTAGCGCAATAAATCCGGGACATCCTCGGCGTAGTCGCGCAGCGGCGGCACCCGCAAGGTGATCACGCTCAAGTGTGCCAAGAGGTCGCGGCGAAACGGCTCGGCCGAAGAGTTCGCCTCGAAACCTTCCTGGGCCGAGCTGATCCAGCGCACATTGAGATTCAGGCGCTGCCGGCCGCCGATCCGCGTATAGCCGTTTTGTTCGATGGCGCCCAGCAGCGCGCGTTGCGCATTGGCGTTCAAATCCTCGAGGCCGCTCAAGTAGAGCGAGCCGCCCGTAGCCTGATCGAAGGCGCCCGGTTCGACCTTGCCGTCGCGCTCGCTGCCGAACAGCGCCGCGGCGGGGTCCGCTCCGAGACTGGCCGCAACCACCGTGAAAAAAGGCTTCGGGGAGCGCGCGCTCAAAGAATGCAGGTAGCGCGCATACGCTTCCCGGCCCGATCCCAACTCGCCTACGAACAGCACCGGAGAGGAGCTGGAAGCCGCCTGTTGGACCTGTTCGCGCAGCATCTGCGTGATCTTGGACTTGCCGATCGGCACCGCCAGCGCTGAACCTTGCGTGCGCGCCGACAGGCGTTTGCGCCGTCCGGCATCGAGCGCCCGTTCCACGGTGCGCAGTAGTTTGGTCAGCGACAGCGGCTTTTCGACGAAGTCGAACGCACCGAGACGCGTGGCCTCGACGGCCGTTTCAACCGTTCCATGCCCCGACATCATGACGACCGGGCAATCGTAGCCATCGGTCGCGGACCATTCACGCAGCAACGTAATGCCATCCGTATCGGGCATCCAGATGTCCAACAGCACCAGATCGGGAACCTGCGCCGCGCGCGAGGAGCGCGCTTGGCTCGCGTCCGCCGCAATCTCCACCTCGTAGCCTTCCTCGGAGAGAATCTCTTTCAGCAGCCCGCGGATATCCGCCTCATCGTCCACCACCAGTATTCTTGAAGCGGTCATACACGTTCTCTCCTATGTTCACCTGCGCGCGGCTTGACGGAGCCCGCGGAGCGCGAGCTGTCGGCCAACGGCAATACAATTCGCACGCGCGCGCCGCCCGAGCGCAGATTATCTGCCTCAATGCGTCCGCCGTGTTCTTCCACAATCTTCTTAACAATTGCCAGCCCCAGCCCCGTGCCCTTCGGCTTGCTGGTGACATAGGGATCAAAGACAGTGCCGATCAGATCCCGCTGAAAGCCTGGACCATTATCGGTCACCACGATCGCGACGGACGCCCCATGCTTTTGACCTTCGTCGACGAGCTGCGTTTCAATTTCGATCCACGCGCCCACCTTGCCCTCGAGCGCCTCCAAGGAATTCGTGACCAGGTTGTTCAGGATCTGCCGGATTCGCATCCGATCCGCCGAAATCGTCGGAAGTTGCGGGTTCAACAGCAGCTTCATCTCGGCGCTGCTGTCCTGCACCCGATACAGATCCACGACTTCGGTGATCAATTGATTGAGATCGAAGCGCGAGAAATGCATGTCGGGCGCGCGCGCATACTCGCTGAACGCGTTGACCATCTGCTTCATGGCGTCGACTTGCGCCACGATGGTAGTGGTCGCGCGCTCGAGGATTTGAGCGTCCTGCTCATTCATGCTGCCAAGGAACTTGCGTCGCATCCGCTCCGCGGATAACTGGATGGGCGTGAGCGGGTTCTTGATCTCGTGCGCCAAGCGCCGCGCCACCTCGCCCCACGCGGCATCGCGCTGCGCTTGCAGCAGCGTGGTGATGTCGTCGAACACCAGCACCACGCCGGCCGCGCCGCCGGCGTCGTTGGGCAGTGCCGTGCAGGCGCACATCAAAACATGCTTGCCGGACTCCGACAGCAGCTCGATTTGTTCGCGCCAGTCGAGTTGCTCGGGCTGCAGCCGCTGCTTGATGGCGCTCAAGAATTGCGTGAACAACGCACTGTCGCTGATCGACTCGTCGAAGGGCTTGCCGATGGCGGCCTCCAGATCGACGCCCAAAATGGCGCTCGCCGCCTGATTGGCGGTGCGTACTTTCAGGTCCGTTTCGAGCGAGACCACCCCGGTCGACAGGCGCGCGAGGATCACCGCCAGTCCCGCCCGCTCAGCCTCGACTGCCTGCTGGCTGCGGCGCGTTTCTGCGCGGGCTCTCCCTAAGCGCTTGGTCATGTCGTTGAAGGAGGTCACGAGAAATCCCAGCTCATCGCGGCCCGGCAGCGGCAGCCGGGTGTCGTAGTTGCCCTTTGCCACCGCGCGGGTGCCCGCGATCAGATCCTGCACCGGCTGCACCAAGCGTTGTGCCGCAAAAAACGCGCCATAGACCGCGGCGATCAGAGACATCAAAACCACGAAGCTCAAAGTCAGCACGAAGGCGAATTTAAGCGGCTGGCGTATTTGCACCAGGGAAGCGTACGAGGTGTAAGAGCGCTGCACGGTGTCCGCCAGTTGGCTGAGCTGCAACGGCACGGGATAAAGGGCGATCAACAGGCGCGCTCCTTGGCCGCTGTCCTCGATCGGTGCCGCGGCGCGAATGACGTAGCCGCCGATCGAGTCCGTGTCCAAACTCACGTACGGCCGGCCGCGGCGCAGTTGCAGCATCATCTCGTCCGTCGCGGGAACCGGCAACGCATCCATTGGACGATCGGAGCTCGTGGCGATGATTCGCGCCTGCGCTCCGACGACCGTGAATTCGATCGCGGTGCTGTCTTGCCGTTGGCGATCGAGCGATCCGGCCAATTGAAAGTTGGTCAGGCCAATCAAGGAGTGCGCGACCACCTGCGTGTGCTGCAGGAATTCGCGCACGCGCACGTCGAGCGCCGCATGCGACAACTCCCGTGTATCGATCAAGCCCTGGCTGACGCCGCTCTCGAACCAGCTGTCGATACCGCGATTCAAAAACTGCAGCGAGAAATAATAAACCACCAAGATCGGCGCCACCGCCAGCGCGCTGAAAATCGCCACCGTGCGGCCCTTCAAGCGGGATCCGGGCACGTGCTTGCGATAGTCGCGCACCAGCCGGGCGAGCTTGCCGGCCAGCAGCAGGAACAGGGTGATCAAGCCGGCAATGTTCACCAGCAGAATCCACGGCAGCCACTTGGCGAACTTCTCCGAGTTCTGCACGGCGGACGCCAGCATGAAAAGCGCCGTCAACCAAAGCGCGACGCCGATGCAGCCTAGGACTGTGGAGCCGTATTTGCGGATCATGGTTGGAACGTCCAGGCATACCAGTCCGACTCTCGATGCCAGTCGCTGACCCAGAACATCAGCAGGCGCAGCGTAAAGGGCACGGTCCCGAAATCGACTCTGGCCCTCACGCGTCCTTCGTAGCGGCGATCCGCGGCGATGAGCGCCTTGTCCAGCGCCGGCAAGCTGTGCACCTCCGAAAGATGCGCGATCGCATCGTCGAGAGTGCCCAGCGATTCCTGTTGACCGCTGTTCTCGTTGCGCAGGATGTAGCGCGCGCTCACAGCGTTGTACTGCAGGCGATAGCGTTGCGTCAGTTCGGCCACGCGTGAATCCGGCAGCAACTGCCGCACGCGCTCGATGTCCAGATCGACTTCGAGCGTCAGCGGCACGCCTTCCACCAAGCCGCGCCGCACCGCCTCGCTGATCGGCAGGTCGAAGCGCGCGTTCAGATGATAGACCCCGTCTTTCAATTCGAGATCTGCGGAGCGGACCTCGAAGCGGCCCGCCAATCCTTCCGCGTTCAGGGGCTGCGCAAGGATCAACGCCGCGAACGCCGCGCTCGCGAAGCACACGAGTCGATATAGATATCGGGAGTTTATGCGCGCGGCATTCATGTTTTGGTCAAAGCAGCATAATAGAAGCCGTCGGCACCCGCCTCACCGGGAAGAATTTGCCGCCCGAACTCATCGGCCTCGCCGAAGCCGGGCCAGCCAGCCCAGGCTTCCGCCGGAACGATTGCCGCACCCGGTGTGCTCGCCAAAAACGCCGCAATGACATCGTGGTTTTCGCTGCGCGTGACGGTGCAGGTGACATAGACCAAACGGCCGCCCGGCGCCAGCAGATCCCAAGCGGACTTCAGCAATTTGCACTGCAAAGTCGGCAATTTGTCGATATCGGACGGGGACTTACGCAATCGGATGTCAGGATGCCGGCGAATCACGCCGAGCCCTGAACAGGGCGCGTCGAGCAGAATTCGATCGAAGAGCGTTCCATCCCACCAATTCTTGGGATGGGCCGAATCCGCGGCCAGAATCTCGGCCTGCAATCCGCCGCGGCTCAAGTTCTCGCGTACTCTCGCCAGGCGGTGCGGATCGATGTCGACCGCCACGAGTTTCTTTAAGTGGGGCTCCCGTTCCGCGATCAGCGCGGTTTTGCCTCCCGGCGCGGCGCAGGCATCCAACACCCGCAGATCCGGCTGCAAGGCCAATGGAAACGCCACACACTGAGCGCCCAAGTCCTGCACCGAGACCTTCCCTTCGGCAAAACCCGGCAGTTCATGCACGTCGCAGGGCGACTCCAAGACAATGGCGTACGGCACGCGCTCTTCGGCGCGCGCCGAGATCCCGGCGCTTCGCAGTTCCTCTATATATCCGCCGGCCGTTGTCAGCTGGCTGTTGACCCGCAGCCACATGGGCGCTTGAGCGTCGCTTGCCGCCAGCAACTGGGTCCAGCGCACGGGCCAATCGGCGCGAAATCGATCCGCCAACCAGATCGGGGCGGCATGGCGCGTGTCGGGCCTGCGCCCAATTTCCAGGTCCAGTGCCTTGCGCTCCCGCAGGTAGCGCCGCAGCACCGCGTTGATCAGCCCCGACGCACGAGCCGCATCGGTCGCCTTCGCGGTCTGCACCGCCGCATCGACGATGGCATATTCGGGCGTGCGTTCATCCTCGAGTTCGTAGAGCGCCACGGACAGGAGCGCGCGCACCAAAAAATCCAAGGATCTCACCGGCGTCGACAACAACTTCGCCAGAATTGCCTCGTGACGATAGAACCCGCGCACGGCGCCGTAGCTCAACGATCGCACCGCCGAGAAGAGTTTCGGGTCTGCCGCGACGAGTGCGTCCTTTAAAGCCGCATCGAGCGTCACACCCTCACGCAGCACGCGTGCCACGGCATGTGCGGCTACGGAGCGCGCGCTCGCGGCAACGCCCCTCATAGATCGCCGAAGCGCGTGCCGTCGAGGCGCTGTCCCTGCAAGAATTCCCCGGCCGGCAACGCTTTGCGGCCGGCCAGTTGCAGCTCGAGAATCCGCAACACCCCGGTGCCGCAGACTACGTCGATACCGTCGCGCGAAGCCGTGAGCACCGACCCCGGCGGCCGTGCTGCGGCGCTTAAGGCAGGCGATTCAATGGGCTCCGCCTGCCAAATCCGCAGCTGTTTGCCCTCGAGGCGCGTCTCGGCCACGGGTGAGGGATTAAACGCTCGCACCTGGCGCGAGATTTCCTCGGCATGCCGCCCCCACTGGATCGGCGCTTCAGCCTTGTCGATTTTTGCGGCGTAAGTGACGCCTTCGAGCGGCTGTGCGACCTCGGGGAGCGCGCCACGCTCAAGCGCCTGCAGCGATTCCTCAATGAGCTGCGCGCCTAAAGTGGCGAGCTTGTCGTGCAGCGACTTGGCGTTATCGCGCGCATCAATCCGAATGGAGCGCGACAGCAGCATGGGACCGGTGTCCAACCCCGCCTCCATGCGCATGATGGTCACGCCGGTGACCGGATCTCCCGCCAGCAGGGCCCGTTGTATGGGCGCCGCTCCGCGCCAGCGCGGCAGCAGCGAGGCGTGAATGTTGAGGCAGCCGCGCGCAGGGACCTTAAGCACCGCGGCGGGAAGTATCAGGCCATAGGCGACCACGACCAGCAGGTCGACTTGTGCCGCCCGCAGTATCTCGAGTGCTTCAGGTGTCTTGAAGCTCGCGGGTTGGTGCACCGTAAGCCCAAGTTCGAGCGCCCGGCGCTTGATGGGACTGGGGTGTGGGTGCTGCCCACGGCCGGCTGGCCGGTCCGGTTGAGTAAAAACCGCGGCGATAGGGTAGCGCTGGACCAGTTTTTCGAGCGCCGGAACCGCGAAGTCAGGCGTGCCGGCGAAGCCCAGCTTCAAAGAAGGAGCGCCGCTCAAGGCTCAAAGAGCCGGCGCGTGCGCGCGTAAATCGCTGCCGGTCGATCTTTGCTTACGCTCTTTTTCCAAGCGGCGCCGAATGAGCGTGCGCTTCAGCTCAGAGAGGTAATCGACAAATAACTTGCCTTCCAGGTGATCCATTTCGTGCTGAATGCAGACGCCCAGCAATCCTTCCGCGTCCATCTCGAAAGGCTGGCCATCGCGGCCGATCGCGCGAACCCGAATATGCGTAGCCCGGATCAGCTTGTCGTAAATGCCTGGCAAAGACAGGCATCCCTCCTCGACGGGGCCCTCGCCGTCCTTACTGAGGATTTCCGGATTGATGAGCACCAGCGGTTGATCCCGCGTTTCGCTGACGTCGAGCACGATCACGCGCTTATGCACATCGACCTGGGTGGCAGCCAAGCCCACGCCATTGGCCGAGTACATGGTGTCCAGCAGGTTGTCGATGAATTGACGCAATGCGTCATCGACCTGATCAACCCGGGCGGCCTTCTTTCGCAGCCTCGGATCGGGATACTCCAGAATTACGAGCTTTGTCATGGGAGTTATGAGAGCAATATCGTGTTTTCGGCTCAAGAATGTTGCTAAAGTTCCGCCGCTGCTTAACTTAATGCCCAATGTGCAAGCGCTTCTGAGCGCAAGCAAAAGGCAAAAACGGGCGATGCGTCCCAGTCTTGAGCGGCCAGGCAGAAGTATACCAGTCAGTCTGCAACCATAAGCTGACTCATGGGAGCGAAACGAATGCAAGGTCATCAAATATTAGGCCTATTTCTAGGCGCTGCGGTGCTCGCGGGCTGCCATTCAGCGGCGCCAAAGCCGCAAGAAAGGGGGCCCGCGGTCGCGGTCAATGAGCCGACGACCGAAGGCATCGTGGTGGGCGATGAAAAGAACGCGATAGAAGCCGCGATCGAGGCTAGCTCCTCCCCCAACACCACGGAAACGGTGCAAGTTCCTCGCAGAGGCATCCCCCTCGCCGAGAATGCCCCCGACAGCTACGTCGTTAAGCGTGGCGATACCCTGTGGGGCATTGCCAAGGTTTTCCTGCGCGATCCCTGGTACTGGCCGGAGATCTGGCAGGTCAATCCGCAAGTCCATAACCCCCATTTGATCTACCCCGGCGACACCTTGCGCCTGGTGTATATCGACGGTCAGCCGCAAATCGTGTTGCAGCCCGGCTTGGAGCGCGGCGACGGTATCCGCGTTGAACCGCGGGTGCGCAGTGAACCCATCGACTCAGCCATCACCACCATCCCGTACGCGACGGTGGCCGCGTTCATGTCGAAGCCAAGCGTGCTCGACCGGGAGCAAATCAAAACCGCGCCCTATGTGCTCGCGACCCGTGACTTGCACGTCGTCATGTCCGAAGGGGATACGGTGTACGCCCGCGGATTTACCAGCCCGGCGGAACTCGGCTCTCATTACAACGTGATTCGCGTGGGCGATCCCCTGATCGATCCGGACAACAATCGTGTCTTGGGTTACGACGGCATCTTCCTAGGCTCAGGCCACGTGACACACCAAGGCGACCCCACCACGCTGATCATGACCGAATCCGCGCGCGAGTCCCGCGCCGGCGACAAGCTCATCCCCGGCGGTGTCGATGTGCCGCTCGATTTCATTCCGAGCGCGCCGCGGGTCAAAACCAACGGCCGCATCATTGCCGTCACCAATGGCGAAAGCATCATCGGCCAGTACGAAGTGGTCGTCGTCAATCGCGGTGCCCGTGATGGCCTCGCGCCGGGCAACGTGCTCGGCGTGTTCGATACGGGCCCCGTGGTCGTCGATACCGACAAGAAGGGCTTCTTCAATCTCGATTCTTTGGGTGCCAAGAAGGTGCAGTTGCCGTCCGAACGCACGGGCACCTTCATGGTGTTCAAGACCTTCGACAACATCAGTTACGGCCTCATCATGGAAGCCACGAACCTGATTCGCCCCGGGGATAAAATAGAAAACCCGTAAGATTGGCCCGAGAATCTCGATGATCTCAGCGCGATGACGCGCTGAGACTCTTTCTCTCCTGCGCCATAATCGGTCCGATGCAACGGGCCGACGAGGTGTTTGCGTGGATGGCGCTGTCGCGCGCGCCTGCTCTCACGGTTCCCATCCTGTCCGCCGCCCTGGAACGCTTGGGCGGCATCGCCGGCTTCATCGAGTCCTCCGACGAGGCGCGCCAACACGCCGGCGTTCCGGCTGCTGCCCGCGAGTATCTAAAGAGCGCGTCCAGCGCGCCCAGCACCGTGGAACGCGCCTGGATAAAAAATCCCCATCACCATCTCGTGGCGTTCACCGACCCGCGCTATCCCGGCACGCTGCACGGACTGGAACGCCGGCCGATCGTTCTCTATGTCGCTGGCAAGCCTGAGGTATTGAACGATCCGCAGCTCTCCATCGTGGGCAGCCGCAATCCCACGCCGGCAGGCCGCGACACTGCGTTCGACTTCGCCGAGGCGCTGGCGGCGCGCGGACTTGCCATCACCAGCGGGCTCGCCGAAGGCATTGATAGCGCCGCGCACCGCGGGGCGCTGGCGGCGCAAGGAGTCACTCTCGCGGTCCTGGGCAACGGCATCGACCGTGTCTATCCGCGCAGCAACCAAGGCTTGAGCGAGGAGATCCGTTTTCGAGGCGCCTTGATCAGCGAATTCCCACTGGGCACGCCGCCGCGCCGCGAGAATTTTCCACAAAGGAACCGCGTCATTGCCGGTTTAAGTCTGGGTACGCTGGTGGTCGAAGCCGCGCGCCGCTCAGGCTCGTTGATCACCGCACGGCTCGCGGGCGACCAGAATCGGGAACTGTTCGCCGTCCCGGGCTCGATCCACAACCCATTGAGCCGCGGCTGCCACGAGCTGATCCGCCAGGGCGCAAAATTAACCGAAACCGCAGCTGACATATTGAGCGAGTTGAACTTTTCAGCGTTCTTGCGCGCCGGGTGCAGCGCCTCGGGCAGCCCCGGTTCAGCCGCAGAGTTGGAGGCGGGCATGGACAAGGAACACAAAATCTTGTTAGATGCGCTCGGCTTTGATCCAGCGGACCTCGATATGTTGGTGGTCCGAACCGGATTCAAAGCTGAAGCCGTGTCCTCGATGATGCTGATCCTCGAGCTAGAAGGCCACGTTCAGGCCGCCCCCGGGGGCCGTTACTCCCGAGTCGTTAGGAGCCGGAGGTGAAAGATAACGTTCTCGATCTACTCATCTATTTGTTCGAGAATTATATGAGCGCCGACGATGAGCCGCGGCCTGATCGAAATACATTGAAGCTCGAATTGGACAAAGCAGGATTCGCGGAACCCGACATCGAACGGGCTCTGGAATGGCTCGACGGGCTATCGGGCGAACAACTCGGCAAAGTCGCCGAGGCCACGGCGCGGGCCGTGCGGGTTTTCAGCAGCCAGGAGCTGGTGCGGTTGGACACGGACGTGCGAGGTTATTTGATGTACTTGGAAAACGTACGAATTCTCTCGGGCGCGGAGCGCGAGTTGGTGATCGACCGCTTGATGGCGCTCGAGGCCGACGAGATCGTGCGCCGTTCGATGCGCATCGCCGCCGAAATCTGCGTCTACACCAATCTTAATCTGATCCTTG
>Ga0209330_1000919_pt1 | contig 10015 bp, 6 predicted proteins | sample JacPinW_OM2H0_O3_FD_187969 | JGI IMG/M metagenome (GOLD analysis project Ga0209330, IMG submission 187969) | Forest soil microbial communities from Algoma, Ontario, Canada - Jack Pine, Ontario site 1_JW_OM2H0_O3 (SPAdes) (version 2) | ecosystem: Environmental > Terrestrial > Soil > Boreal...
GGGCCCAGGATGTAAGGCACCACGTACATCGTGCGGCCCTTCATTGCACTGTCAAATAGGGGGCGAACTTTTTCCTTGGCTTCCTGAGGCGACATCCAATTATTCGTGGGACCAGCGTCATCTTTCTGGCGCGTGCAAATGAAGGTTACGCCCTCGGTCCGGGCGACATCATTCGGATTGCTGCGATGGAGGTAACAGCCCGGCCGGGTTTTCTGGTTCAGCTCGAAATACGTTCCGTCGCGCAGCATTTCATCGACCAGACGGGTGTGCTCCGCTTGTGAACCGTCACACCAGACGATTTTTGAGGGCTTCGTAAGGCGCGCGGATTCATCTACCCATCTTTCAAGCGGTGTGGACACCGAACCTCCGAGGATTTCGTGCGCGAGAACGCCAAGCTTATATGAGCCGCGGGTCGCGTTTATTTATACTTTTGGCTACCTAAAAAGTCTAGGTCACGGAGCGGGGAAAAGCAAGGAAGCGGCCTCGCGCAAGTGCCCCAATAGTGCTCGATGTTATACTTCCCGAAGAATGTTCGCGCAGAAACTTCGGGTTGAGGTTCTGATTGGCGGCGAGAAAAAGCCGGCGCCGCTCGACTGGCTGGATAGCTTTTGCATGCGGAACTTTACGGGCTCAGCCGAGTTCGACGATACGCTGCCGCTCGCAGAGGGGAGGATGGAAGCGGGGCTGAACGTCGATCCCTCGCGGCTGGCGGCAGCGATGGGAGAATGGCTCACAAAGCGCGGCAAAGGGAACGGCAAACCTGTAACGGTGGAGATCAAGACAGCAAGTTAATTTTGTCAGGGTTCTAACGATAAAACCCTCTAGAGTCTTGACTGTATTCCGGATTTCGGATGGACGAAATACGAATTAAAGAATATTTTCTAGAGGAAGAAGAGCCGAACCCATCTCACGTATGATTGGGGCGTTGCAGCGGTCATCGCAGGAAAAGTTCGGCTCCTCACACTTATTTCGACGCGAGACCGCCTGGATAGTTAGCAAAGCGAAAGTCCGCGGGACGAGGATTTCCAGCGACATTGAAACCACGGGAAACTTAGATTTCCTCGGATGCTTTGGAAGCTTGGCGCGCTTCCTCAATCTGCCGCGGATCGCGTTCGAACACCGCTTTGATCTGCGGCATGACGGCATGGGTTGCGTCTTCACCAGCAGCGATGAGCTGCGGAGTCTTTACGAATTCGTCCCAAAGCACGTGGTGGACTCCGGGTTCGATGAGCACGTCGGTCTGGCCGCGCCATGGCTGGTTCGCAGCGGTCTGAATAATTGAGAAGGCCCGGCTAATTACTTCGATCGTGTTGCGCGGCCTCGTATCCAGAATTCCCGGTTCCAAGTGAACTGAAATCACTACTTCGGCGCCCATCTCGCGAACCGCGGGTGCCGGCACTTGTTCGGTGAGAAAACCGTCCACCAAAAAATGGCCGTCATGTTCAACGGGCAGGAAAAGGCCAGGGTAAGCGCAAGAGGCTCGAAGCGCAGGGCTGATTTCTCCCTTGGTGAAATGAACCGACTCGCCTGAAAGCAGGTCGGTGGCAACGATGGCCAAAGGAATTTTCATCTGGCTGAAATTTCTCGCGGTAGTGAAACGATGGAGGAAATCGTCCAGGCGCTCGTTGGAGGCCATGCCCATGCGGGAAAGTGTCCAGCGGCCAAAGTCGCGAAAGCGGGTGAGAGATCCCTGGTGCGCCATTTCGTCAAGGGACGTTCCGCTGGCATAGGCAGCGGCGATCAGAGCGCCCACGCTGGTGCCGCCGATAAAATCAACTGGGATTTCGTATTGTTCGAGGACGCGAAGCACTCCAATATGCGCGATGCCCCGGGCGAATCCGCCGCCTAACGCGACCCCGACCTTTGGCGGTGGGGCGCCAGAGTTGTAAGCGAATGAACGCAGACCCCGAATGGCTTTTCCAAGCCAATTGGAAGTAGTTCCCATTTGTAGAGCCTCTATTTCTATAGGACACTGTAGCGCACTTGGCGGTTACAGGGGCTTTCGGTTGACCGCGGGTTTCCGGTTCTGTAACCTCGACGTTCACTGCGGAGCATTTGCGAGGCGCTGATGAAGCATCGTATCGAAAAAGGGGCTGTGTTGGGAGCGGGAACCATGGGCGCGCGCATCGCGGCTCATCTCGCCAACGCGGGAATTCCGTGTTATTTGCTAGATATAGTTCCGCGCGAGCTGACTGCCGAGGAAAAACGAAAAGGCATGACGTTGGAAAGTCCTGCTGTGCGGAATCGAATCGTGACGGCGGGGCTGGAAGGCGCGAAGAAATCGCGTCCCGCGGCATTTTTCACTCCGGAGACGGCGCGGTTGGTGACGCCGGGAAACTTTGAAGACAACCTGGCATGGTGCAGCGAAGCGGATTGGATTATTGAAGCTGTCGCGGAAAATCTGGAGATCAAGCGCAACCTTTTCTCGCGCGTTGACGCAATTCGGAAGCCAGGGAGCATCGTCACGTCGAACACGTCCGGGCTGCCAATCAAACTGATCGCGGAAGGGCGCTCGGAAGATTTTCAACAGCATTGGGCAGGCACGCATTTTTTTAACCCGCCGCGCTACATGAAGCTGGTCGAACTGATTGCGGGGCCGAAGACGAAGCCCGAGGTGCTGGAATCGCTCGAAGAGATTTGCGATTTGCGTCTGGGCAAAGGCGTTGTGCCGGCGAAAGACACACCGAATTTCATCGCCAACCGCATCGGCACTTTCTCCATGCTGAATGCATTGCGGCAGATGCAAGCGATGGACATGACTATTGAGGAAGTCGATGCGTGTACCGGACAGGCGGTGGGCTGGCCGAAGTCCGCGACATTTCGGACGGCGGACCTGGTGGGGCTGGATGTGCTCGTCAACGTTATTCGCAATATCTATGAAAATGCGCCCGACGACGAATCAAGAGAGATGTACCGGGTGCCCAAATTTGTGGAAGAAATGGTCGCGCGCGGGTGGCTTGGCGATAAGACCGGCGGCGGTTTTTACAAACGTGTGAAAAAGGCCGGTGAATCGGAAATTCTCACGCTGGATTGGAAGAAGATGGAATACCGGCCGCGCCAGAAGGCGAAGTTCGGCTCGATAGAAGCAGGCAAGGGAATTGAAGATACCCGCGATCGATTGCGCGCGCTGGCGACTCCGGGGCTGGAAGGCAAAGGTGGCGACAAGGCTAATCAGTTCATGTGGGGCGGTATTACTGAGATGTGTCTTTACGCTGCGCGGCGCGTTCCGGAAATTGCAGACAGCATTCTGGATGTGGACCGCGCGATACGTTGGGGATTCGCCTGGGAATTTGGCCCATTCGAAATGTGGAACGCGATTGGCGTCGAACGCATGGCCAAAGCTCTTGAACGCGACGGCAAAGAGATGCCGCCGTTAGCGAAGAAAGTGCTCGCCACGCCGAAAAAACTATTCTACGAAACAGAGAAGGGCAGCACGAACTATTTTGACGTTGCGACGGGCGCTCTCAAACCGGTGGCGGAGCCGGCCGGAATAATCATTTTGAAATCTCTGAAGGACCGCTCGGGGGTGGTGCAGACCAATGCAGGCGCGAGCCTGATCGATCTTGGCGATGGCGTAATTTGCTGCGAGTTCCACTCGAAGATGAATTCGATTGGCGGAGATATCGTGACGATGATTCACGCCGGGATTGGGCGTCTGAAGTCGGAATTTGACGCCATGGTGATCGCGAATCAGGCGCCGAATTTTTCCGTCGGCGCGAATTTAATGCTTCTGCTTATCAGCGCGCAGGAAGGCGAGTGGGACGACATCCATATGGCTGTGCGCCAATTCCAGCGCGTAAATATGGCGATAAAGTATGCGGCGGGTCCGGTAGTGAGCGCTCCGCAAGGCATGGCGTTGGGCGGCGGATGCGAAATCAGTATGCACTCCGCGAGGATTCAGGCTGCGGCCGAATCCTATATAGGACTTGTTGAGACGGGCGTTGGCTTAGTTCCCGGCGGGGGCGGAACGAAGGAAATGCTGATCCGCGCGAATGAACATTCAGCGGGCGGCGAAAGCCTGGATTTATTTCACGCGCTCAAGCCCGTGTTTGAGACGATTGCGATGGCGAAAGTATCGACGAGCGGAGAGGAGGCGCGGTCGCTAGGTTTCTTGCGGCCTTCGGACCTGATATCCATGAATCGCGATAGGCAAGTGGCCGACGCGAAGTCCACGGCTCTCGCGATGGTTCGCGCCGGATACCATCCCCCCGCGCCCGCCGAAATCCGCGTGCTGGGCAATGAGTTTCTGGCGGCGGCAAAGCTCGCAATACATATGCTTGTCCGCGGCGAGTTCGCCACTGAATATGACGGCGTGGTCTCGCGCAAGCTGGCGAACATTCTGGCTGGGGGCGCGCTTAGCGCTCCTCAAACAGTTTCGGAACAATATATTCTGGATCTGGAGCGCGAGGCCTTTGTCAGCCTGTGCGGGGAGCGCAAGACCCAGGAACGCGTGGCGCACACGCTAAAAACCGGCAAACCGCTGCGGAATTGAGTTCGCGGAAGAGATCAAATCGTCTGCCGACACCCGTGCGGCCTCCGAATTGGCGCTGCTTTGGGATGAAGCCGGGAAACCCGCGCTTCGTGTGATGAATCTAAGCAGTCCGGGGTACACTTAGAATCCGCTATAGTGCAATTTAGCGCATACCCGGAACTTTCCGCGGCAAAAAAGAGAAATAGCCTTTTAGGTTTAAGGAGAAAAGATGATTCGGTATCGACTGTTCAATGCAATTTTTCTGGCTGCGCTCGCATCGGGCTTTGTTTTCACTTCGACCTCTGGCGCGCAGGCCACATCTTCGGGAACTGTTTCTGCAGTGAGCGGGCCGCTGCCCGAACGAACTTATAGCGTGGCGAAGGAAATCAGGATTCAGGGCACGGTCCAGAGTATTGAAGTTAGCAGCAATGGCGCTTTAAGAGGCATGCACGCCCAGATTGAAACAGCGCAGGGCATGGTCGATGCGCATTTGGGAGTCAGCCCGTATGTAAACTCCAGAACTCTGGATCTTTCAACCGGCGAGACCGTTGAGATCACAGGAATGATGGCGAAAGAGGGCGGAGACAGCGTTCTGCTGGCGCGAATCCTCACTACCCGGGACCGCATATTCATACTGCGGAGTGAACAAGGAGTCCCGATTCATGGGATCATTTCGCGCGGGAACTTAACCTCCATGAAGGCGACGACGAGGGGAGGCTCTTAGTGTTCGGGAATTTTGGACGCTTTTCGATTACAAGCGTGGCAATCGCGGGTGCTTTGCTCCTTTCAGCATGCGGCTCGAACAGCGGCGGAGGAGGCGCCAAACCCACAGTTGGAGGGCTAGCGGTCTATCCTGGATCGGCGACCATACCTGTATCTGTAAATGGCGGTCAGCCTTCGCTCGCCCAATTTACTGCTTATTCGGGGTCAGCTGTCACTTCTGCGACGTGGTCGGTGCTCAGTGGCACCGGCACGATTTCGAGTAGCGGTCTATTCACGGCTCCCAACTCCCAAGAGACTGACACGATCCAGGCCGTCTCGGGTTCGACTGCGAGTGTACCGATTACGATCAACGTGGTAGCTTCATCGAGGACTGTGGTTGTGAATCCTGCGGCGGCGGCCGTCGCGGCGGGAGCGACTTTGCAATTCACCACTGCTGCAGGATGTGCGGGAACCATCTGGCAAGTAAATTTAAATGGCACTTCGGGGAATCCAGGCTCGATCACAAATGGAGCGACTTGCGGATTGTATACAGCGCCGCTTTCGCCGCCGGCCAGCGGCACCGTGACGATCAGCGCTTTTTCGGGCGGGAGCTCGGGCACCTCCACGGTGACAATAGTATTCTCGAATGCGTCCTTGAACTCGCTCGTGAATCCGGCCAATCCGCAGCCGTACGCGTTCTCTTTTGTGGGAGATGATAAATCAGGTTTCTTGTCCGTGGCCGGCACTTTTGCGGCGGATGGAAATGGAAACATCACCGGGGGTGTGGAGGACGTCAACAGCGGCTTTGCGGCGCCGACGATGTCCACGTTTGGAGCGGGGAGCACATACACGGTCGGACCGGACGGGAGGACGACTGCAAATTTGAATGTTGGAACATCCACGGAAGTTTTGCAGTTTGCGCTCATTTCGAATCAGCATGCTTTGATGATGCGTTTCGACGCGGCAGCGACGGGAAGCGGCACGATTGACATGCAAGATCCCATACAGTTCGGTGCGCCATTTTCGTTGGGGGTATACTCGTTCAGCCTTGCTGGTCTTGACCAGAAGGGGTCCCACTTAGGCATGGCCGGAAGAGTGGTGGCCAACAGCGAAAATACCTTTCCGCTTAATAATGGGATTGTGGATCTGAACGACGGTGGAACCTCGTTGACGGATATGCAATTGCAGGGGGGCTTCAGCGCCGCAGATCCTGCAACGGGCCGCGGAACTCTTTCGCTGAATTGCCCTTCATTTGAGACGGAATTCGAAGATAACGGCGGCAGCACGAACGGCACGCTCACTTTTGTGTATTACATGGTGGACGCCACGCACGTAAAAGTCCTGGAAGGCGATTCGAACACACTTCTTGCCGGCGACTTCTTTGGCGCGCCGGCTGCAACGGTGAACATGACCGGCTCGCAAGCTTTTGTCGTAAGTGGTTCGGACAACAATGGCAGCCCGTTCGGATTGGGTGGCGCATTCCTGACCGCCAGCGGCGGTGTGATTGATGTAAATGATGCGGGCGACCTGACTAGTCCCACCACGAATTCCTCTAACGTCACAACGCCGAACATCACAGCGGCGACTGCTTCGTTGACAGACACCAATACCGGCCGAATTACTTTGACTATTTCATTGGCTAACGCCAAGAGCTTCGGGTTCGTTGCCTATCTGTTTAACTACATTACAGCGGACGGTTCGCCGTCCACCGGCGCGGTGCTGCTGGAGACAGATACTAATGTCGAGGTGGGAACCGGAGTGGCTTACACCCAAACCGGCGCGACAACGCCGCAAGGAAGCTTCGCGCTGAACTTGACAGGAGTGGACCTTAGCTCCTCAGGCGAGCAGGACATTGAAGGACAGATCAGCGCTGGAAACCTGGGTGTGCTGGCAGGCACTCTGGACATCAATAACGTGGCCACAAACGGAAAATTGATTTCAGGCGAGGCGCTCACCAACGGCAGCTCAGTCCCCACTTCAGGTTTAAACGGTCGCGGAAACCCGTTGATACTTGCGGGAGGTTCTCAGACCGACTCGCTCTCTTACTTCGTCATCGACGACAATACCGCGCTGGTGCTGGAGATGGATGCTTCTCGCGTGATGACGGGAAAGATAGCTCGTCAGTTCTAGTTTCTTTTCAGCAGGTACTCCGGACTTTCTCAGTGCCCGCAACCAGCGTGACATAGGCCTCGCTTTTACTCACTCGATTTTCGATCTCTCCAACACTCGTTTTCTCGGGATTTCACCGCGCAACCTAAGCGCGAGTCTCCTTGATTTTGCGCGAACTGACGGCTAGTATCAGTCGCTTCCTAAGCGCTAAGACTCGTCGTGATTCTGACTTTCCTCCAGCGGAGGGCGAAGTGAAAAATCGATTCAAGTTTCGAAACGTGATTTTGATTTTTGCGGTGGCGTACCTCGCGAGCTTGACTAATTGGGGCCACTCGGGGCGAGCAGCAGGCGCCGCACCACGATATTTCGCAATCACGAATGCGCGGATCGTGACCGGCTCAGGAGCCCTGATAAGCAGCGGAACCGTCGTCGTGGCTAAGGGATTGATTCAAGCGGTGGGCGAAAACGTCGCAATTCCGCCGGAGGCGTGGGTCATCGACGGCAAGGGATTGACCGTTTATCCCGGGCTCATCGATGCCGGCACTGATCTTGGTTTGCCGAAGGAGGAGCCTGCCGAAAGCGCGCCCGCGGGGCGCGGAAGAAGGCGCGCTGCACCGACGGGAGAAATTGCGAAAGGGCCCGAGGATCGGCCGGGCACCACTCCATGGCGAGTGGCAGCGGACGAATTCAAAACGGACGACAAGCGGATCGAAACCTGGCGTAACGGGGGTTTTACTACCGCGCTTACGATGCCCGACGGAGGAATTTTCCCCGGGCAAGCAACGGTAGTTGATCTCGCGGGCGATCGGCAGGGCGACTACATTGTGAAAGCGGTGGCTACGCTTCCGATTTCTTTCAGACCGGTTGGCGGCTTCTGGGGATTTCCGAATTCCTTGATGGGGTCGATTGCTTACATTCGCCAGGTGTTTGACGATAGCACTTGGTACGAACAGGCGGAGCCGATCTACGCGGCAAACACAATCAAGTTCGAGCGCTTGCCCTATGACCGCACCGAGCAGATCATCTCTCGCGAACTGCGCGACAAAGAAGCCGTTTTGCTGCCGGCAAACAATTCAGTCCAAATTTTGCGCGTACTGCGTCTTGCGGATGAGTGGAAAATCAACGCGGTGATTTACGGCGGGCAGCAAGGATATGAAGTGGCCGACGCCATCGCGGCTAAGAAAACTCCAGTCTTGATAAACCTGAAATGGCCGGAGCGCGCGAAGGACGCTGATCCCGAAGCCGACCAAACATTGCGCGAATTGCGATTCCGCGACCGTGCCCCTTCATCGCCGGCAGTGCTGGCTAAATCCGGCGTGAAATTTGCATTTTATTCGGGCGGCTTAACCGGTCCGAAGGACATCCTGAAGAACGCCAGGAAGGCGATTTCTGCCGGGCTATCGCCGGACGCGGCATTGCGCGCATTTACCCTCGACTCAGCCGAAATTCTCGGCGTAAGCGACCGAATGGGAAGCATCGCTCAGGGGAAAATCGCAAACCTGGTTGTAACCGATGGCGATATCTTCGGCGAGAAAACGAAAGTGAAACACATTTTCATTGATGGACGCTGGTTCGAAATTCATGAAGAGCCTGCAGCGGAAAAGCCGGGCGACCACAAAACGGACGAACCGCCCGGTTCGCCTAAAGACCTAGAAGACGGCGAGGGGGTGGGCCGATGAAACGCGCACTCCTATTTTTGACGATTGCGTTTGCTGTTGCGCTCGCTCCGCTTGCGCTCCGTGCTCAGGATGCGAATACTCAGAAGAACGGCCCGATTCTGATCAAGAACGCCACGCTCCTCACGATTACACACGGGAACATCGAGCACGGTTCCATTCTGATTCGCGATGGAAAGATAGCCGAGGTAGGCACTGACTTGAAAGCTCCCGACGGCGCGATGGTGATTGACGCGAATGGACAATACGTCATGCCCGGAATTATCGATTGCCATTCGCACATCGCTATCGACGGCGGCGTGAACGAAGGAAGCATTTCCGTTTCGTCGATGGCGAACATCGCTGATGTTTTGAATCCCGACGACTTGAGCATTTACGACGACCTCGCGGGCGGCGTGACAGTGGCCAACGTTCTGCACGGAAGCGCGAACCCGATCGGCGGTCAAACAGTTGTGATTAAGTTGCGCTGGGGCAAGCCCGCCAGCCAGTTGCCGTTCGAAGGCGCGCTGCCCGGGATTAAATTTGCGCTAGGTGAGAATCCGAAGCGTTCGAATTTCACGCCGCCGCCCGGCGTGGAACCTCGTTATCCGGCGACTCGCCTTGGCGTGGAAGAAACGATTCGTGCGGCTTTCATCGAAGCTCGCGAGTACAAAAGAGAGTGGGACGATTACAAGCAGAAGAAAGCTGCGGGAAACCAGAATTTAATCCCGCCTCGGAGAGATGAAAAGCTCGAGCCGCTGGTGGAAGTACTTGAAGGAAAGCGCTACGTACACTCGCACTGCTACCGCGCGGACGAAATCCTGATGCTTATTCGCGTGGCGAATGAATTTGGTTTCAAGGTGCGCACGTTCCAGCACGTGCTGGAAGGTTACAAAGTCGCGGATGAAATCGCGGCATCGGGCGCCGGCGGCTCTACGTTTTCCGATTGGTGGGCGTACAAGATGGAAGCCTTTGACGCGATTCCGTACAACGCTGCGTTGATGACCGACCGCGGCGTGATTGTATCAATCAACTCGGATGACGCCGAAGAAGCGCGCCACTTGAATCAGGAAGCCGC
>Ga0209330_1000920_pt1 | contig 10014 bp, 8 predicted proteins | sample JacPinW_OM2H0_O3_FD_187969 | JGI IMG/M metagenome (GOLD analysis project Ga0209330, IMG submission 187969) | Forest soil microbial communities from Algoma, Ontario, Canada - Jack Pine, Ontario site 1_JW_OM2H0_O3 (SPAdes) (version 2) | ecosystem: Environmental > Terrestrial > Soil > Boreal...
CCCGCCACATTGTGCTCGAAATTTCCCGGATAGGCGCGGGCGCTCAATCCTGACGAGATGACCCAGAAGGCCGCCGCTATCCCGGCCAGCGCGGGAATCGTCAGCAGCAAGACGATCGTTCGAATCGCTGTTTTCAACTTTGTCTCCTCGTCGGTCGAAGCCTCATCTCTCCGTTTCCGAAATGATACCCGCCGGAGGTTCAGTAGTGAAAGCGCCAGCGCAGCTCCGCATAGATTTCCCGCGGATCGTTGTAATGAAATCCGCCGAAAGTCAGGCTGTTGTCGATAAGTAGATGACGATTGGCGACGTTCAACGCCGTGACCGACGCCGTCAATCGTTCGCCAAAGTGTTTGCCTACGGACAAGTCAAACGTGGTGTGTTGCGGCAGATAGGCGCCGGGGAATTGCGCGTTGGGCATCCCATTTGTGAATCCCGAGCCGTAGTACACATTGGTCGAAGCAAACGATTGCCATGGCAAAGTCGCGTTGAATCCAACATTCAACGTGTCGCGTTGGTCGTGATCGAGAGGCGCGTAGCCAAGCGGCGGTTGGCAGGCGGGATCGGTCGGCGGGAAACAAATTAAGCCGCCGGTGATGGCACCGCGCGCATTCGCGACCTGATTCGAGTAGGCCAGGTGAAACTGGCCGCGATTCCAGATCCGCGGCGAGCGCAGGGTCAATTCCCACCCTCGAATCAAAGCTCCATCGATCGTCACCGGAATAAAAATATTGGATTCGCCGATGTTGTTATGGTCGAAGAAATTGTTTGCACGGGTCTGGAAATTGTCGGCGTCGAGCGTCCACCCACGGAAGGGAATTGTCACGCCAAACTGATGTTCCTCGTCGCGTTCGCCGTGCAGGGGAGAAAACGACAGCTGATCGCCATTCTGAATGGCTGTCAACAGCGGGCCGGTTAACGCGCTTAAAGGCGGAGCCTGATAGTAGTGGCCGTAGAATGCCCGAAATACCCAATTGATGCGCGGAATCCGCAAAGCCACGCCAAATCGAGGATTGATCGTGTCTTCAACCACCTGCTTGACCATTGGATCGGTCTGAGCTGCACCGGAAAAATGAGTGGGCCGGATGCCGGCGATTAACGTGAGCCACGAGGTCACGTTGAATCGGTCATCAATGAACCCGGCGACCTGGCCGCCGGAGGGATTCTCGCGGTCCGTGATCGTCGGGTTCATCGAGGGGCTGTTATCAATCAAATTGAAGAACTCGCTGTCGTTTTGGAGGAACCCATAGAAGCCAACCTGGATATTGTTACGCGCGAAATTCACGCTGAACGTTGACTGCGCACCCGCATAGCTGGACGTGCGGTCATCCGTTGCGGCCTGTGGCGTGTCGTTGGGATCTCCGCGGTAATTCGCGATGTTGCGATGATAAAACGGTGAAACGGTGAGCAGCATATTCTGGTTGATCGTGCGAACCCAGGTGAATGCCACAAAACCGTCTGTTTCGTGCTGGCCATCGCGCAGGCCGCTGCTATTGAATGCCGAATTGGGATCGGGGTCAAACGGAATCTGGTAGTAATCCTTCCGTAGTTGCATCACCAGACGAAATTGGTCCTTGGCATCCAGGTTATAAAAAAATGTCCCGAACCCGCCGTACCCATTTTCGGCGTCGTGAAACACTTTGCCGATTGGAGTTTGCAGACCCAGATTGCTGCGGTTGGCGTTGATGCTGGCGTAGTAAGCAAATTTCTGCGTGTGGCCGCCGAAATTCAATTGGTCGTTGGTCTGGAACCAATTTCCAAACGTCGTGACCAGTTCCGCTTCGTTGTCCCGTTCGAAACCTGAACGCGGAACCACGTTGAATTCGCCATACGTCCGGTCGCCCAGGCTGGCGTCGTAGCTCCCACGCTCCACTTCCAGGTAGTCAATGTCCTTCGGGTCAATTTGCGGGCCCAGATTGCTCGCGATGTTCGTGTTGGGAATCGGCACGCCGTCAATCAACCAGCTCACCTGGTGACCGCCTCGGATGTGCAGTTGATCATGGGTGAAATATGCGCCGGGAACATAGTCCGTGATCATTTGCAGGCTGTTCGAACGATCCGCGCCAGGCGTTTGCGCCACGTCGTTGCGGCCAATGAGCGTGGTCGGCGTCACCGAATCCATGCTGGCGGTGTCGGCCTGCGCCGAGACAATCGTGGTTTCGCTCACTGACGACAAGCGCAATTGAAAGTGCAGCACCGGCGCCGAGCCTGATGTGACCGTCGTATTTTGAGTTACGGTGTTGAAGCCTTGCAGCGATACAGTGACCGCATAGTCACCCACGGTCACTGCCGCGAAACTAAACTGGCCCTCGTCGTCGGTCTGGGTGGTTTCCGTATACGCCGAAGTCGTTGATTTCATGACCACCGTCGCGCCGGCGATAGGCCGGTGCTGCGGATCATGCACGATCCCCTGAATTTTCCCAAAAACACTCGCCTGAGCAATTGTTGCGAACAGCAAAACCTGCGCGATATACACACAGAATACGAGCCTGCGCATAAAGTCTCCGTCCTGAAATTTGATTTTTAAACCAGACAGAGCGGAGCTATGCGCGTGGCGGCTGAAACGGTGCGAATAGGAAGCCGGCGGCCAAGGTTTTCACCGGCGCTTGCAATTTGGCAAATTGCGGGGCGTCGAATTGCGAGATCGAAGCGAGACTCGACGGTTTCGTGGGATTAATCGGCGATACAAAACTGTAATCGTCCGGAGCGTGCTCGCAGCCCATCGTACATTTCGGCAGGTCTCGGCTTGGGCCGTGTTCACAAGCTTCGCCATCGTGGTTGTGCTGTTGCGGAAGGGGGTGCGGTGTTCCGGAATGATGTGCGCCATGATGCGGCATGCAGCACATGCCGTCGCACGCCGCCAGGTCTGAGTCGTTGGAGCCGGCCAGAAGCGACAGCGGTGCACTCCATAGCACCAGAATAACGAGAATGGCCTGTGCACGACGCATCGCTGGCAGCGTAACACATTTTCCCAAAAATGAATTCGGCGGGCCGAAAATATTTTGGCCGTGCCGATCAGTTAGGGTTTTGCGCCAGTCAAAGCAGCTTGAATTCCGTTCGTGAGATTTTCCTCAAAACCGTCTGGCATGAATCCATCCAGGCGATAAGTGATTTTCCCCGTGTGGTCCAGGATCACTACTGTGGGAAGTGCTTCCACTTTCATGAAGGTGTTGAGTCCGTCCGCATAGACGATGGGCAGATTCCACTTTTGGCGCTTCACAAAAGGCGCTACGGCCGTTTCGTCCTCGTCCGTGTTTACCGCGTAGAAATCAATCTGCGGGTTGCCGGCGTAATTTTTCGCCACCTGCGCGAATTCCGGCTCGAGTTCGCGGCACGGGCCGCACCATGTAGCCCAGAAACTCAGCACCAGCGTCTTTCCTTTTTCCGGGGCCAGCGGAACCGCGCTACCGTCAAGATTTCGGAGCACAAACTCGTAAGCATCCTTCGCGTTCGAGTTGCGCGCTTCCGTATTTGTCGTTTGCGCCGGCACGCCGAGCCGGTCGTATTCCGCCAGCATGGATTCGCCCAATCCTTTTTCGCTGCCGTGAACCTGCCGCCACAGGTTGCCGAGTTTCTTGCGCAGGTCGCGGCGATCCACTTTTCCGGAGGCGCTTTCATCCGGCAGCACGAACGCAATCAGATATTCCTCGATAGCCTTGCTGCGGTCGCGGCGCAGCTCTGCAAGCTCGCCAAGTTGCTCGGCCGCCTCCGGGTTCGGTTTTGCCGAATAGCTCAGCAACAGATCCTTCGTGGCCGCGTCGTAGTTCTTCTGCGATCTTTCGATTTGTCCGCGCAGGCTGAAGAGGGCGGCGACCAGATTGTTGTGATGCTCTTCCCACTCCGCCGCCGAGATCCGCGCGGGCTTCTCCGCGAGTGAAGCCTTCTGAATCCGATCCAGGACCCGGGTTACGTATCCTGACGCGCGATCCAGGCTGGCTTCATCCCCCTGCTCCTGCAAAATTCCCACGGCTAGCATCATCATTTCAGAATCGTCGGGATGTAGCGCTACCAGGCGCTCGGCGTAGTCCAGCGCGCAGGCGCTATCCCGCAATTGTTCGCACGACTCTACAATTGCTCGATATACCGCGGCTTTTCTCGGCGCGTCGGGAAATTTCTGCAAGTACGCTTTCAAATTGCGAACTACCGCCGCGCGATCGTTTCCTGCCTCGGAAAGCGCCTTCTGCAATTCGAGTTCAGGATCGGCGTCCTTCTTCGAAATTGTATCGGCAGGGTTCTTCGACTGGCCCGGGTCGGGCGCGGGTTTTTGCGCATAAACTGCGAAATTCAGCGCGAGGGCGAGGGTAGCGGCGACTGCAACCGGGATCGAGCGCATTCTAAGGTGATTTTATCACCTTTGTTTGTTACTTCAGCGAGATGTCACCAGAAGAGGAAGTCACTTCCACCCGCGCCTTCCCCTCACCGATGCGCGCTCGAAATTCATGCTTGCCTGAAGTGCCTTCCATGGAGACGGGCACTTCCGCCTGGATGTCTCCGGAGTTGGATCGTGCGTACAGCCGGAAACTAGCGCCAGCAGGCACTTGAAGGGCGACGTCACCGGAAACGGTATGAAAATCCCAGTAGTTCATCGCGCCCGGGTTGCCATCTACGCTGACGTCTCCCGACGAAGTGTGGACTCGTACGTCGGCCGTAGCGCCCCGAATTGTGATGTCGCCGCTGCCCGTATTGGCTTCCAGTTTTCCGCCGGGATCGGTGATTTCGAGCGCGCCCGAGCCGGTTTGCAGGCGGATGTCATCCTTGATTTTATCCAGCGTAACGTCGCCGGAACCCGCCGTCACTTGGACCTGCCCGCCGATATCGCTGAGTTCGACGGTTCCGCTGTTCGCGGTGACCTGTACGTCGCCGGAGATTTTCGAAGCCTTAACGTCGCCAGATCCCACCGTGAAATTAGCCGGACCCTTTAGGCCGGTAATTTCCAGATCACCTGACCCAGTAGTGGCTCGAATTTCCGCGTCGGCCGGAACGGTGATTGTGTAATCAATCGAAACATCCCGCGAATTCCAGGACCCGCCGCCGATCCGTATCAAGCTCCCTTCCTGCACAACCGGAGGATTCGACTGAATTGCGTCCACACGCCGCTGCCCGGTTTTATCCGACCACGACCGCACCTGAATCTCGCCATGAATGCGCACTTCTCCGTCTGGACCGGTGGTGACCTGCGAATCTCCGCTGCCGTTGGTCAATTCGATGCGAATGGGCCCGCCGACCGTCAAGGACTTGTCGAAACTGCCTTCGGCGCTGGGCTGCGAGCCGCATCCCGCGGCAATCATTGCAGCCAGCAATACCGCAACGGCTCCCAGACGATTTCGTGATGGCATCATTTTTGTTGTGCGTCTCCGTCGCCTGAATGTACAGCCGCTCCGGCAACCCTTCCTATCAGAGATATACGAGGAAGCGCAACCTGAAGTTCCGTGCGCGGCACCTGCCCAATTCCGATTGTTCGGCTGACCTGGGATGGTGTCACTTAGCGAGCTTTTAGAAGGGAATTGAGCGAACCTTGCCGGTAGCCTTCGGGATCAATCATCACCACAGCAAACCCTGTTTGCTTTACGCCCTCGACAATTTGCCGCGTCATCGCCCGATCCAATCCGCGAGCGAGCTCATCTTGAGCGAGTTCGATGCGCGCCAGTTCGCCGTGAGCGCGAACTCGAAACTGGCGAAAATCAAGAGCGCGCAGAACCGATTCGGCACGGTCTATTTTTTCCATCAGTTCGGAAGTGACCGCTGTGCCATACGGCACGCGTGAGGAAAGGCAGGCCGAAGCCGGACGATCCCAGGTCGCGAGGCCCGCTTCGTGCGAGAGAAACCGGATTTCATCCTTACCTAGCTTGGCATTGAGAAGTGGCGCGAGCACATGATGTTCATGCGCGGCGCGATGCCCTGGTCGAAAATCGCGTGTGTCGTCTGCATTGATGCCGTATGCAATCGCTTGCGTCTTCCGTGCGCGCGCCAGCGCATCCATCTGGTCGAATAGTTCGTCCTTGCAGTGATAACAGCGGTCGGCGTTATTCGCTACATACAGCGGATTTTCGAATTCTTTCGTTTCAATAAATTCATGGCGCACACCGCTTAATGCCACGAATTTCTCCACTTGTTCGCGGTCATGGCGCGAAAAACTTGCCGAAAGCGCGGTGATCGAAATCGCTCGCTCGCTCAGAATATGATTCGCGGTCCAGGCGAGATATGCGGAGTCGGCGCCTCCCGAGAGAGCGATCAGCACCGACTGCAGTGAACTCAAATTCGCAAACAGTGACGACTGCTTGGCGAAAGCGCCAGATTCGTCGAGCACCTTGGAAATCGCCCGCGCCGGAGCCGTCACGCCGTTCGCGATGATTTGAAAGTGTTCGGTAGCCATGCGAGAGGAAGTATAGCTGACTTCCGTTTACTGAAAATCCAGTAAAACATCTACTTTAGCATTCGGTGGATCGAGCTGCAGGAATCTGCCTATCTTGTCATAGTGAACCGGTAGGCCCGCAAACGCCGCCGCCATGCCCTTCTGCGCGAAAATATCGTATGCGGACTTGTCGAACAGGGCGTCTTGCGGAATGGGAAACGCCCTGCGGATGCGCCGCTCGCCCTCCACCGAAAGCCCGGTCAGCACCAGGTTGCGCATGTGGTATTGCGGGCCCTCGGTGACCTCGACCGTATACGACACGTTGCCCGTACCGTCGTCGAAATGCGGCGTGGGTTTCAAGTCCACGCTGAGAAAACCGTACTGCTGATATTTTGCCAGCGCTCGTTCCCACACCGCTTGCACCTGATTGCCATCGGCCAAATCGCCTTTCAATATTTGAACCACGCTGTCCAGATCGGCGTTCGAAACTCCAGAGTTGCCGTTCCAGGTAACGCCCGCCCACTTATATGCGGGACCCGGCTCGATCTGCGCCGTCACCGTAACCGCGCCGGAAAGCGGGTTTGAGGGCGGCGTGGGAAATTTTGCGATGGGCGAAACGAACTTCACCTTCAAATACCCACGGGTCAGGTAAGTGGGGCGAACCTGCTCGAATTCAAAAATCTCTATCTTGCTGCGCGAATAGGGCTGGCCGATAAGATCAGGCAGGCGATCCTGAATATGATGGTCGGAATTTGCCAGAGCATCCGAAAACTCCACGGATTGCACGGTGATCGCAGCTTCTTCGACATGAAATTGCTGTGCCTGGCCCTCTCGGTCCGGCAGCGGCGTCGGCCGGTGAGTCACCTGTGCGTGAATGCCCTTCGCGTCCAGGAACTTCGCAAGCGCGACATCCATGGAATCCACCAGCGTGCCGGTCGCCGGAGCGGATCCGTCGAAAAGAATCACCGAACTCTTCAGCGCCGCCGATAATTCGTCGTCCGAAAACCACGGAAAATTATCGAAGCTTACCGGCAACGCGGGCGCATCGGTCACCTCGTACGTGACCTTGACGCCCGTGACCACCGTGTTGAAGTGGTAGCGAACCGTAGAGAACGCGCCCAGCGCGGAGAGCTTGTCCGCTGCCTGCTGCAGCGTATCGCGGTTTATAGTCGCCCCCGCCCGCAGCCCAACGGCTTCGGCGATTTGTTTTGAACTGAATCGCGATGATCCGGTTACCTCGATAGCATCAAGATGCGAATTCCCAGTTTGTGGCGCGGCAGCACGTGCTGAAAAAATCGCCAGTGCCGAAAACAATACGATAAGAAGCGTGCCAAAAATTCTTCGACTGCGCCGCGCTCGCTCAGGTTGTGGGCGTAATACCCCTCGACTCATCGTTTGATTCTAAATCAGCCAAGCGCAAAGCGGAATCGTGTATCGAAGCTTTACGTCGTCACCAAACTGCCACACCGCCTCCGTCAGTGAAACTGGATGTGAAGGTTAACAATCAGGGCAGTTGCATCGGCCTCCTGTTTTACCGCGGTAGCATGAGAATTGTTTCCTGCCTGCGCCAACTCTTTGCCTGCGGTATTCTTCAAAAAATCGGCCGGATAGGACGCGTCGTAGATATCTCCAGGTTTTAGCTTCCATTTTTTCGACAAAGCCAAGGCCGCGCCTTGTGGCAGGCCATCGAAATAAACCTGTCCCATGTGATATTGGCTGCCTTCGGCCACCTGCACGGCATAGCTGGCCAGTTTCGCCGTATCGTCCAAGTCCCTCGTAGGCGAAACGCGAACGTCGGTATATCCCCGGGATTCATAGGCTTTCCGGGCGCTGCTAAACCGGCGTCGATCTTTTCCTGATTCGCCACCTCTGGCTGATTCATCCCTAAAAGTTTCGCCAAATCGCCGGTTGATAGCACTTGGTTGCCGGTCCACGGCGCCCCATTCCACAAATACTGATTGCCCTCGGTTACGGGCAGGGTGATGGATACTTCACTGGTCGGACCTTTGGAATTCGCGTCAACCAGCTTTACTTCTACCCGGCCAAACTTCGAGCGCAGATAGCCGCGCTGGCAATACGGCGGAAGAAGTCCCGAGGACGCATATGACGCGACGTTCGTCACCGAGAAATCCTGGTTCCTCAACGTGACCGACGCGTCGCTCAATTGCTTGTCCGTCACCGCAGCCTCGTCCGAAAACGCGATGTTTTTGATCGGCAGTGAAATTCCATCAACGTGAAACAGCAGAGCGTTGACGCTTCCCAACCCGCCGTATGCGATTTGACTGACTTCGCGGGCGATTCCGTTGGCATGAAGCAAATCCCGAAGTGCACTGCGAATCTGTTCCACGGTATCGCCTCTCACCGGAGACTCCCCGGTATAGAACGTCACATGTTGCCGAAGCGTGCGATCGATTTCCGGATCGGTGGACCAGACAAAATTGTCAAAAATGCAGGCCAGAACATCCTTTGTTTCCGCTACGCCAAATTATGCGCCATCAGATCGTTTCCCCTGCTGGAATATTGGAAAGAAACCGAATCGAATGCGCCGGTCTTGGATAGCCGCTCCGCCGCGGCTTACAGATCGCCGAGTGTCGCTGAATCGCCGATGTGCAGTCCGGATGCGGCGATGCCTTGCTCGGGCGTGTAACGGTGCAGGCCGTTGAAGTGGATTGCCGCCAGGTTGTAGGTGGTGGAGGGCTGAACGCCAGCCGCAAAAAGCAGCAAGGCTGCAACAGAAATCATAGACCTATTCCACAACTGGTTCAGTATCATGCGCGGCATTCTAAATGAAGGCGTGTCGGTAAAACAGCCCTTATTCGACCGTAACCGATTTTGCGAGGTTGCGGGGTTGGTCCACATCACAGCCGCGACGCACCGCGATATGGTAGGCCAGCATTTGCAGTGGCACGATTTCGAGAATCGGCGCAAGCAGTTCTGGCGCGGCCGGAATTTCCACCACGTAATTCGCGATTTCGCGCGCCTGCGTATCGCCTTCGGTAACGATCGCCACGACGATTCCGTCCCGCGCCTTTACTTCCTGCATATTCGAGATGGTTTTCTCGTAGCGTGTCATCGAAGCCGGATCGGATTCGTCTCGCGTGGCGATCACCACCACCGGAAGATTTTCGTCAATTAGCGCATTCGGCCCGTGCTTCATTTCACCTGCCGGATAGCCTTCTGCGTGAATGTACGAAATTTCCTTCAGTTTCAACGCGCCTTCCAGCGCGATCGGATAGTGAATGCCGCGTCCGAGGTACAGAAAATCAGTGTGACGGAACAGAATTCTCGCGAGTTCTTCCAGTTTCGCGTCTTGCTGCAGAATGGTTTCAATTTTGCTCGGTATCCGGGTGAGTTCCTGCATCAGCGCTTGTCCAGCTACGGGTGTGAGTTTGCCGCGAACCTGCGCAAGATACAGAGCGGTGAGAATCAACGCCGTCAGTTGTCCCGTGAATGCTTTGGTGGACGCCACTCCGATTTCCGGACCGGCGTGCGTATATATTGTCCCATTCGCTTCGCGCGTGAGCATCGAACCCACTACGTTGCAGATGCCCAGGATTTTTGCCCCTTTCTGCCGTGCCTCGCGTTGCGCCGCGAGCGTGTCCGCGGTTTCTCCGGACTGGCTGATGGCGATTACCAATGTGTTTTTCGCGATGATCGGGTCGCGA
>Ga0209330_1000922_pt1 | contig 10010 bp, 7 predicted proteins | sample JacPinW_OM2H0_O3_FD_187969 | JGI IMG/M metagenome (GOLD analysis project Ga0209330, IMG submission 187969) | Forest soil microbial communities from Algoma, Ontario, Canada - Jack Pine, Ontario site 1_JW_OM2H0_O3 (SPAdes) (version 2) | ecosystem: Environmental > Terrestrial > Soil > Boreal...
GCCTTGAGCTACATAGGCCAGGTAGCCGCCCGCGAGATAACGTCCGTAATACGCGTTATCGACCAGCACCTTGGCCGCGCCTTTATCGAACGAGGCCGCCTGCACGCTGGCGTGTTCAAAAAAGTTGTTGTCCGCGGAGGCTGTGAACAGTACCGCCTTCCCTCCGGGCAGGAATTGCGGCCAACGGTGGGTGGTCTCCGAACGCGATGCATCAAGATGTGTGAACTCCACCGGCGTTCCTCCCGCCGCCGGTACGCGGTAAAGGGGCGAAGTGAATTGCATCGGAAAGACAATCGTGCCGTCTTCGGACCAGGTCCCGCCGCGATACGCGGCGACATCCGCCACCACAATCGACGCCCCTCCATGCACCGACACTTTCTTCAATTTTCCGTCGCCGAAAACTCCTACCCATTGGCTGTCGGGAGAAAAGAACGGCACAGCGTCTTCCGCCGCGCCATCGAGCAGCACCGCAGTCTTACTATCCATTTCGCGCACGAAGAGCTTTCCCACATTTGAACCTCGATTGCGTATCACGTAGGCCAGCCGCGATCCGTCGGGAGAAATCGCGACAGCCGGTCCGTCGAAGGTATCCAACTGCTGGTCTGGGGGAATCCACAATGAGAGTTCCACGGCCTTACGCGAGGCCGGTTGCGATACTTGGCGCAACGCAAACAGGGTGACGAGCAGTCCAACGCCGAGCGCCGCAGCCAAGGCCCACGGCACGAATCGACGCCACGATGGTTCTGCCGTCCGCGATGATTCCGCGTCAGCCATAAGCTGAGTTGCGCGCATCTGGCTCGAGGAATTGCGCGCCGAAATAGGTCCGGATGAATCCGGACCTCTCGGAGCCACCTCGTCCGGCGCGAAACTCCCGCTTTGGGCGGTGATTCGTCCGCTGGCTGTGTCTCGGCTAAGGCGCTTCAGATCGGCGCGGATGTCGGAGGCATTTTGGTAGCGCAGGTCGCGGTCTTTCTCCAGCGCCTTGTTGATGATGTCTTCGAGCTTCGGCGGAATTTCGGGGTTCATCCGCACGGGAGCCGCGGGCGCGCGATTCAAAATCGCGTCGGTAATCACACCGGAAGTTTCACCGCGAAACGGAACGGCCCCGGTCGCCATTTCGTAGAGCACCACACCGAACGAGAACAGATCGGTGCGTGCGTCGAGTTCCTTGCCGCGAACCTGCTCGGGCGACATGTACGCCACCGTGCCTACCGCAACACCCGGGCTGGTGAGGTCTTCCGGCCGCACTCCCGCGCTGATCGGCGTCGCGAGGTTTGCGTCCTGCGTCACCGTTTGTAATGCGGGGCGGCGGACTTGTTTGGCGAGACCGAAGTCCAGAATCTTTGCGCGGCCGCGCTCGGTGACGAAAATATTTGCCGGCTTGATGTCGCGATGAACGATGCCCTTGCTGTGCGCCGCGTCGAGCGCGTCCGCAATTCCAATCGCCAGTCCCACCAGAACATCCGTCTCGATCGGCCTTCCGTCGATGCGATGCTTCAGCGTGGTGCCTTCCAGAAATTCCATGGCGATAAACGCGTCGCCATGTTGATCGTCAATCTCGTAGATGGTGCAGATGTCCGGATGATTCAGCGCCGAGGCGGCCTTCGCTTCGCGCTGAAATCGGCTGAGCGCTTGCGGGTCCTTCGCTACGTCGTCGGGCAGGAACTTGAGCGCCACAAAGCGCCCCAGTTTCACATCTTCAGCTTTGTAAACCACACCCATCCCGCCGCCGCCCAGTCTTTCGACGATGCGATAGTGGGAAATTGTCCGGCCGATTAGAGAGGAGGAGTCCGCCATTTACACGGCTAATGTTAGGTTGCAGGAGAAGCCAAGTCAACGACCGCGCATGCCAGATTGATTTCCGACATTGTCGCTGGCAGCTCAGTAAGGAGCGGAGATTTCGTGGATGGACGCCAGCGCGGAGCACTCCTGCGATTCCGGGCCCAGGTCATCTCTGCCAACGTCGCTAAGCTGCGTCTTGTGCAGCGCTACGCCTACGTGAACGATTCCCTCGGAAGACGACCAGATTCGAACCAAAGCCCGTATGCGCTCGTCATCCGTTTTCACACGCAGCACGGTTTGGCCCAAGGGATAAATCGGGCAAGTGTTCTGTTCGTTCTCCGCGACCTGGAACTGCAATTGTCGTTCCGCGAGATATCTCATCGAGAGTAACGCGAAATCCTTTTTTACCGTTTCGTCCAAGTTTATGCGGGGGAAATAATATTCGAAGGCGAAGACTCCTTTCGAAAACTCCTTGTTTCTATAGCCGCCGGCCATGGCTTGGTCCACTTTGGCGGGCCGCCAGCGGACGTCCCAACCTTCCGGATAGCACATACTCACGTTCAGGTCGCGAAATATTCCCGCCGTAGAGGGAGCAAATTTGGGCTTGATATGAGGAGGCGGCTGCAGATTCTGCATCTTGCCGTTCAGATAAAACTCCGCGCGGTATTGCGAGTTCTGCGCGCAACTTTGCTGGCCCGTCGCGTCGAGATAAGAGCGGAATTCGCGAACGGCGCCGTCCGAATCTTTCTGCGTAGTTTTCCAATCCACTTGGCCGGAAAGATCGGGTAGCGCGCGCCACAGTTGCCATTTGTCTTCGTACTTGTACCAAAGAACGCTCAAAACATCCTGCCCTTCCCTGAAATTCTCGGGCTTGGCGTGCCATCCGAGCCCGGCCGGCGCAGCGATCAACCAAACGTCCCGCAACCTCGGCGACCCTCCGGAACCCCCGTTCGGAGCAGGCCAGGCCGCAGCCACAAGTTGCTGTTTAAAATCATCCGCCATGCTCTTGATCTTCTTGCAGTCGTCCGCGCTGCGAATCCCCGAGCAGTAGTGCAGCAGAACTTCGAGGTCGTTGATGTTGGCCGCCGCCAACCCGTTTTGCAAAGCCGCGGTGGATGCGATGCCCAGCGCTTTTTTGTAAGCGTCCTGCGCACCCGCAAAGTCTCCCGCCGCGAGCCGCGTCACTCCGAGGTTGAAGTCGAGAAACGGGTGGTCCTTGTTTTCATCGTCGTTCACCGCTTCCTGCGTTTCCTTCATGCCCTTCTTGACGCCCTTCAAATCCTTCTTCACCAGCCCGAGTGAATACGTATCCCAGCCGAGGTTTCCCATCATGTCCGCGTTCAGGGCGATGGACTCGCGGTCGAAACCGTCCATGGCCTTGTCTTCGCGATCGACCACTTTGCTGATGGTGTCCTCGGAAAACAAGCTGGTGAACGACTCGCCATTCTGCGGAGATTTCTCGTGCTGAGAGGCGCGCGATAGATAATAGTTCGCCAGCGAAAAGGTGGGGCGCGCTTCCGCGGCGCATTCGAATTCCTGCGCGGCGCTATGGTAGTCATCCTGCGTGGCAGCAGTGTCGTATTCCATTCTGCCTTCGGCATAGTGCCGGGCCGCTACCTCCTTCGCGTCTTCTTTTTTTGCTTCTGTCTGCTTGGGATCGCGGCAGGCCTGCGATTCCGTGTAAGCCTTTCCGGAGATTCTTCTCGCGCCGTGGACCGCTCCGTATCCGAGCGCGAGGGCTACCAGGAATACTCCGTACACCACCAGCACGGACGCCGGGTGCAAGTCTTGAACCATCGTCAGCGATTGTCCGAACAGGTACAGCGCGATCGCGAGCCATGTAAGCATAGTGAGGTATTGCTCCGCGCGTGTGTGATACGCGAGGCTCAGTTCGTTTTCCGCATCCGCCTGCGCAAAGGCGAGATGCGAACCCAGTTTCGGCCCGCCATTCAAGAAACCGCGCGGGTATTGGGTGTCCAACTCCGGCCCGTCTCCTCTGGTACCATAGAGAAAATCGATAAAGCTTTTATCCTCAGACCCGACCACGGTGCCCCAGCGCGCCTTGTCTTCGTCCATTCTTTCCGCGTTGCCCTTCAGCGCCCCCATTTCCATCAAATTGGCTTCCTGCAGGACGGCCTGAAATCGCAAACGGTTTTCCTGTGTGGCGGCGAACTTGGTAAGAAGAGAATATGCCAGGCTCGTGTGGCTGTTTCTGTACCCTTCTACCAGCAGGCCCGCGGCGTGGCTCGCGTCCTCGCTCGCACTCGTGCTTGCCCCGGCGTACGCGGTTCCGATAATCGCGCTGACCAGAACGGTGAAAACGATCAGCAGAACCACGAGAATTGAGAAAGCGCGCTTGCTGTGCTCAGAGTGAATGCGCACTCCCGGGAAAATGCGCGGCTCCACTTCACCCGGATGTGGAGTCTCCGCCTCTTCCTTTTCCTCCTCGGCTTCGGTGAGGAAGCCCATTCGGCGGGATATCCACTGAGCTAATTTCAAGATGTAAGGCGCAAGCAGGGTCCCCACGAAGCCGAATATTAAGAAAAGCAGGAACACAACAGCGAAAATCAGGGCGCTCACGTGATCGGCCGCCACCGCGACGACCAGCGCGCTTGCCGTCACTGCCGCTGCCAGCACGAGCATAATGTTCATTCGGCGATCGTTTTCGCGCCAAAGCTCCGCGAACGTGAGGCAGCCCAGCGCAACCACGAAAAGAACGACCGCGATCGTCAACCGAATCAGCTTGTTATGCGATTGGTCTATCTCCTGCTGCAACTTGAGCCAGAGCGAATTGGATTCTTTCTTCGTTTCGCCCAGCTTCGTGCCCTCCGGCGCGATCCACTGGCTTCCGAAGCCGATGGCCTGCAAATCGCGTGCAACGTTCATGTCGATTATTTGATTCTTGTCCACCTTCTCAGTGTCGTAGTCGGGGATCCAGGTGGCATTTCGATATGGCTTCAGAATTCGCGCGGCGTTGAATTCCACTTCGGCTTGCACATCGCGGCGCGAGGCTCCGGCCGGATCAATCTTCCTGAGTGCGTCGGCCTCTCCGCGCAGCCTTCGTCCCTCGGTGATGAAATTGCCATAATTGTCATCAAAGTGGATGAGCTGGGCTTCGCGCTCGTTATATTCCTTGCGAAATGTGAGTTCGATGAGGTGGCGCTGGCTGAGTTTGCTTTCGAGGATGTCCGCTTCTTCTTCGGCGTTGCCTGCGCGCAATGCGGCAATTGCTCCAAACATCGCGACCAGCGCCATAATCAGCGCGATCCCGGTGCCGTCTTTCATGAGGTCTTTAATGCTCTTGTTTTTTTCGATCCAAAACATGGGTTGAGGTTGCGGATAATAGCGCGCGCCTCAGAACGAATCAAGCCACAAGATTCGCCGCGAAAACGCGAATTCCGCAGGGCGCGCAAGCGAGCGGCTTATCTAGTGTTATGCTCCCGTTGGCTAGGATGGGTAGGCTTCCTTCAACATGTTTGCCGGGGGCTCGAATATGCTGGTGCAGGACGCTCAACGCGAAGTGCGCACTGTTTTCGTCGGTGGGTTTTGGGGCCAGCTCGTTTCGTCCGCAGTGTGGCTGGTGTCGGCGGCGCTTGCGGTGTGGGTCAGCCCGCGCGCGGCCATCATTGGAGCGGTGCTCGGCGGCTTCTTTATCTTCCCCGCCACGCAACTTCTGCTGCGTTTATCGGGCGGCCGCTCAACGCTCAGTAGCGATAACGCATTGTGGGACCTTGGCTGGCAGGTCGCGTTTGTCCTGCCGCTCTCCATGCTTCTGCTCGTTCCGGTAACCGCTTTTCGTTTGAACTGGTTTTATCCTGCATTAATGATTCTCCTGGGAGCGCACTATCTCCCTTTTGCTTTTATGTACGGCATGCGCATGTTTCTTGCGCTGTCCGCGATCCTGGTCGGCGGCGGAGTCGTCATCGCGCTTCACTTTTCGAGGTCGTTCAGCCTCGGCGGCTGGTTCGGCGGCGCAACGCTGTTTATATTTGCATGGCTTCTGCGCGCCACCGTCCAGTCTGAAAATCGCGCCAAAACGTAAGACCGCTTAAGACGCCCGCGCTAGACCACCAAGCCGCTCGACACTTTTCGCGCCGCAACGCCCAACATCAACCGCGAAATTCCGGTCATCAGCAGGTTGACGCCCACCAGCGTTCCAATCGCCCACACCGTGCTCGACGGCCAGTGAAACCAGATCAGCGCGCCAAGCAGCAGCGTGATCACCGCGTTCATCAACAGCCATCCCGAACCCGCGCGCCCGCGCGACGCAAAAAACGCGATCAGCTCGAACAACGCCGCCATCAGGATAATTACCGCCAAGATCAACGTAAGCGTTCCGAGCCCCAAGAGCGGGTGCATCAAATAATAAATTCCGCCCGCGATGAACACGATTCCGATCAGCACATGCCAGATCACGCGTCCTGCTCCCCCTCCGCTGAACGCCGCAACCAGATGCGCCACGCCGCCGAAAATCAACAGCCAGCCCACCAGGATCGTGACCGCCAGGCCCGCCACTGCCGGTTCCACGATCGCGAATATCCCCAAAATGATGAACACCACGGCCATCGCGATATACAACCCGCTCGTCTTCTTAACGAACTGCGCTGCTACTTGAACTCCCGGGGTTGGATTTGCTGACGCCATCAGACACCTCCACTCTTGCTTATTTCTTGGAAAATGCCGCTCGCCTGAGCGGGGCAGCCACGGGTAAACGACCTTGAACGAAACCGCGGTGATTCTACTATCCAAATTCCCCGCCCCACCAATGATTATTTTTTCAAAGCGCCGCCGGTCGCGCGGACGTCCGAAGGTTTACGGCTCTCAAAACTAGGGGTTCTGCGCAAAGGTCGAGCGGGCGCGTTCGAAACCGCGCGGCTGGATGTGAACTGTGCCTTGAAATGGGCGGTCGATGTCCGCTATCGCGACGAGAATCAGCGACAGCATCAACGCCAGCGAGAGCACCTGAATACAATGCAGCTTGAAATTTTCCAATCCGAACAGGCAGGAAGACAGTGTCGTGATCCCTCCGCCCACGATCAGCACCATCCACAAAATACTGGGCAGTTTGGATTGGCTTTCGAGTTGCCGCACGCGCCGGTGTTCGGTCATGGTGGAAATTTCGGCGAGAGTCAGACTCATGCTGGTCTGCTCGCCGAAAGTAGCGGGCTTCGCTTGCAGCACGGCAGTCCACAATTCGTTCACGACGTTGTGGCCGGAAAGGCCCAGGTCTCCTTCGTGCATCACGGGCCATTCTTCGTCGATCACTATGTCGGCGTACTGGCGAACGAGTTTATGAACCACGTCGCGTTGCGATGCGGGCAGCCCGTCGGCGAGCCGGTAAACGCTCACCAGGCAATTCGCCTCCGCCTCGGCGTTGATTTCCGCGTCCTGGTAAGACGTCCACACCGCGTACAGCATGAAGCCCAGAATCACCGCATAAGTTGTGCCCAGCACGCCGACTTGCCAACCGATAATGTCGTTATGCTGCCGGCGCTGGCTCGACGGCCAGAATCGGTTCAGCATCCACAGAAACACAACCGCGCTCAGCGTGCACGCCAAAACCACAATCACATTTTCAAATGCCGTCAGCACGGTTGCGCCCTCCCGCTTTCCCCAGTCTTTCCGCCAAGCGCAACGATTCTAGAACTTTTCGACGCGATTCGCATGTTTCAGCAGCTGGAGTCTTCCCGCGGATTTAGCTTCGTAGCGTGTTAGAAGCCAGCGAGCGACCGACTCCAGTAATTTCTAGTACTGTTAGTACTGCCGTAGTATAAATAACGTCCCAGCAAGAAATCGACCCTTCGTCCTCTCCCAAGACCGAAGATTTCGAGGAGGTATCGGTGACCGAGCTGTTGGACTTGGCGGTGAAGGCCCACGGCGGCCTTGACCGTTGGAATAAGGTGAAGGCGATTCAGATCGCCGCGTCCATTACCGGCGCGCTCTGGTACGTAAAAGGTAAGCCAGACGTTCTCAAAAATGTTGTCGTCACCGCATCCACGCGCGAAGAGCGCGTCACGATCGAATTTCCAGGCCAGAACAAACGCGCAATTTTTCAGCCCAACCGCGTTGTGATCGAAACTGCGGACGGAACTTTGATCGAATCACTCTCCAGCCCGGAAGAGTCGTTTGAAGGGCAGCAGCGAGAAACTCCGTGGGACGACATTCAAGTAGCCTACTTCGCCGGCGAAGCGTTGTGGACCTACCTAAACACTCCGTTCCTATACACTCATCCGGGGTTCGTCACCGAGGAGATCTCGCCGATCCAAGTCGACGGCGAAACCTGGCGCAGGCTGAAGGTGACTTTCCCGGACAACGTGAAGAGCCACACACGCGAACAAATCTCCTGCTTCGGACCCGACGGATTATTGCGCCGTCACGACTACACGGTTGACATTCTTGGCGGCGCCACCGGGCTTAACTACGCCTCAAACTACCGCGACGTGGACGGTATTATCGTGCCGGCGAAACGCCGAGTGTATGCGTACGAAGGCGATTACCAGGTCGTGAAAGAGCCTTTGCTGGTCGCAATCGACATGGCGACGATCACTCTGACTTACTCAGGAGCGAACAACTCCTTCGGTCGGGCGGGAGCAGGTGCGTGAGGTATCTACAGGCTATCGCGCGTCGCATAGCCCTAGTTCAGCGCTACAAAAAGAGACGCGCCAGCGATTACAGATGCAGAATTGTCCTGCGATAAAGCCGCCCGCCGAGCAGGACGCCGATAAATCCAAACGCACCGTATTCCGGCTTATAAATTGCCAGCAACGCAGCTGCGAAAGCCGCGACTGCGAGCGAATTTACGCGCACACTCATACGTGTTTGGTCCGCCTTTGCCATCTCAACGAGATTGTTGGTGCGTAGCGTTCGCCACCACAAAAGCGCGAGAAACAACGCGATGCCGAATTGGTCGCCGAAGTACAGAGCCAGCGCAGTAGGGTTGTTGGAATAACGGCCAAAAACAGCCGCCGCGAATGGCAGCAGAGACACAAATAGCATCGACGCCAAGCTGAAAAACATGCTTGCGCGATCCACAGCGCGCATCGCTGCGAAAATGCGTTGCTGAATGAACCAGTACACGGCTGCGAGACAAAACGTCACGCAGAGGCTGAAGAAAACTCGCCAGTTTGCACCGAGCGCATGCAGCAGATCACGCCCTCCGACGTGACCTTCGAATTGCGGCACCTTCAAGTCCAGGACCAGCAGCGTCATGACGATGGAGAACAGGCCGTCAGATAATCCTTCGATGCGATGCTTGGAAAGAGTGAACGCCTCTTTCGGCGAGGCGGGAGGAGGAGGAGCAGCGTCAGGTATCTGAGCCATTAGACGCCGCAGATAATGCCACGCCGCGCCGAATATTGCCAAGCTCCGCTTGCTCGCTCCAGCTTATGCACCTTCGGATCGGCGAATGGCAATGAACAACTAGTTCGACGAAGGCGCGGCGGGTTTTCGCGCGTCCACGACGGTGTAGTCACTCGGCGGATCGAAAAGTTTCGCGCCAGGCTCTCCGAGGCGAATCTCGGTAACGCGGATATTCGCGGTGCCAGTCCGCGGATCGGTCTTATTGAGCATCAAATCAAATCCCAATTGCGCGGAGTACCACAATTCCCTGACGACATCGAGAGCGCGATCGTTTCCGATCGTTCCCGGGGCAATGGTAGTCGTCTCTCGAGTGCCAACCGTATCCAAACCGGCGACGGTCTCATGGCCGAGATCCTCGACCTTCGCATCGGTTGCTCCAGGAGCAGACGCCGCACTGGCAGCCTCGACCGACGACGCCGATGCAAAGTAGCCATAAACCTCGCAGGTATGCACCTCGGGAAAGCACAAATACTTCTCGTGCGAAGTGATGTCGCTGAATTCAAGCTGCACGATGGCCGTCTCTCGCTTGTCTCCGTTCGGAGAGAACCTTCGGCGCTCCTGAAAAATCCGCCCGGCGCTATCGCGCGCGATAGTCCGGTGATTCTTGATCGTGGCAGTTGTGCCGTCCGCCATATAAGTTGTCCACACGGTGGTCACTGTCGCGGTGAACGGCGCATTCGCAACCGGCGGGATGAAAATGGAAACGAGCATCGGCCTTATGCCGCCCTCTTGTGCCGGAGTCATTCGCTGCGCATTCTGAGCGTAAGCGGACTGAATGGACAGAGCGGCAAAGCCGGCGAGAAGCGCGAGGAACCCAAGGGTCTTCATGGGGCACCCTCCAAGAATCGCGCCGATTATGCCAAATTTCC
>Ga0209330_1000925_pt1 | contig 9993 bp, 13 predicted proteins | sample JacPinW_OM2H0_O3_FD_187969 | JGI IMG/M metagenome (GOLD analysis project Ga0209330, IMG submission 187969) | Forest soil microbial communities from Algoma, Ontario, Canada - Jack Pine, Ontario site 1_JW_OM2H0_O3 (SPAdes) (version 2) | ecosystem: Environmental > Terrestrial > Soil > Boreal...
TCGCCATCGATTTCCTCCAACAATAGCGAGCCACTGGTGAGCATCTGCGACAAAGCTTGTTCGACTGGAGCTTCACCAACCTCCAGCAACTTTGTTGCCGCCAGCTTGAGCTTCCCGAGAGGCAAGGCACAATGTCCGTCCGAGGTCGCTTCCAGCAGCACGTGATCGATGCCCGCCCTTGCCCGACTGGACGAGTCCCGTGGAATCCCGACCTTCTGGGCGATCTGGTCGGCGGTCGCAAAGCCGATGCCGTAGATGTCCTTAGCCAACATGTAGGGATTGCCCCGCACCTGCTCGATTGCCTGCTCGCCGTAGGTCTTGAAGATTCGCACCGCCCGGCTGGTGCTGACGCCGTGGCTATGCAGGAACAGCATGATTTCTCGTACCTGCTTTGCCTCCTGCCACGCATGGGCAATCCGCTCCCGGCGCTTCGGGCCAATGCCATCGACGGTTTGCAGTTCGGAGGGCCGTTTCTCGATTAGCACCAGTACCTCGGCTCCAAATCGGGCGACCAGCTTCTTTGCGAGAATCGGGCCGATGCCCTTTACCAAACCGCTCCCGAGATAGCGCTCAACGCCCTCGGCGGTGGTGGGCGGTACCGTCTTCATCATGGTCGCCTTGAATTGCAGCCCGTGTTCCAGGTCCCTGACCCAATATCCCTCCGCGGCCAGCCATTCCCCAGCGTTCACAGAAGGCAGCGATCCCACGACTGTAGTCTCCTCTCGATGCCCTTTTGTCTTGATGCGAAGCACACAAAACCCGCTTTCGTCGTTGTGGAACGTAACGCGCTCTATGACACCGGAGAGTTGCTCGGTCGCGGGTCGGCGCTCAGGCCTCGATGCGGTCATAAGTGGGGATTCATTAGTGGGGATTCATTTTGCCACGGATGGAAGGGACCTGGGCGATTCAATACAGGCGAGATTTCCGGCGTTTGCCGGGATCGGAGGAACCACGGAGGGTGGAATCGTGGAGCGCATGGCTAAACGTAAGCAGAAATCACAGCCAGGTGGACAGATGTCAAAGCAAAACCCGCAGATTTTGATCGGGGAGCACTGCTGGATTTGAGTCCGAGCCTCTACGCCGCGCACAAAGAGAACAGACGTTCCTTCATGCTCGATTTGGCTTGGCTGAGGACGTGCTGGAGGCCTACAAGAAGACCTTTGACCGATGGCTTTGGCCTGATGTGTTCCGGAGACAGGACACTTCTGCCTCCCCAGCCGAGCTTGCCATCTCTGATTACAAAAACGCGGTTGGCAATCCGGAAGAATTGACCAGAGTTGATGGTTTTCTACTGCGGGCGTTCCGCTGGGTTTTCCAGAGACATTGCGAGTGACGATGAGGGATACTTCCCAGCGGGCGTTACCTCCGGTTGCGGGACTGACGAGTACGTCGTGGCTGCGGAGCAGTTTTGCTCAGACTCCAGTTGTGCGATTCAAGTACGCTGTAGGTCCGGATGACTGTGGTAGGAGCTGTTGCAGCCCAGCCCCAGCGATTCGCGAGCCTGAAGGAGATGGTTATGGCGCAAGTGATCGTAGTTTTACGTACCTGCGATCTTGCGCAAACCTTTGAAAGGCGCTTCGCACCAATGTGCAAGGGTTATCGAGTTTTGCATACAGCCAAGGAAATCCCTAAATAGTGAAATCTATGGCAGTCGTGTCGCATCGGAAGCATCTTCACCATTGGTACAAGAGCTTGGCGGGCGGGTTTCGGTGTGCTTGTGAGGTATGGCGCTGCGAGTTTGCCGCAGGAAGCAAACAGTGTGACAGTGCGGCCGAGCACGGTCGCAAGTATTGTCTAGCTCATCTGGCATCCAAGCCGCAATAATTCCTCCTCAAAGAGAACATCCCGCCACCGAAGCCGCGGGCTTTACTCTCGCGCCGTATTTTACGCCGCCTTCTTGTTCCCTTCTCGTATCTTCGCCCAGCGTGCCCTTTGGGCGGCGGCAATCTTCCTGCGGGCAGATGCCGACATCGTATGACCGTTCTTATGGACTGAGCCTGCCGCTGCTGGTTGCGATTCCTTCCGAGCATTCACCCATCTCGCCTTTTGCGCCAGAGCCATTTTCCGCCGTGAAGCCGCGGATACTATTCTTTTCGGTTGGTTTGGGTGACGGGATGTTCCCGAACCGTTTAACGACTCAATGACCGAAATTGCTTGATCCAGCCTCTCTACGTGCAACTGCGCCTGCTTGCGCTCATTACGAAGCTGCTGAAGCGCGTTCTCTAGATTTGCCATAATCCCTCAAGATTCACAGCGGGCTTCATTGTATTGCATTAGAGTGATTTGCCATTGCGGGCGAGGGCAGAGCCTTGGCGGTCGCCAAAACCGGCAAGGAGAAGAGCGGATCATGAGCAAGATTGATGCGTGATTAAACGAGAAATGCCTGATGGAGCTTGAGAAAACCTAATACAACTGCTCGAATCGATTGAGGACTGCTGGCTGAAACATAGGTTATTACCCTGTCTGATTCCTTTTCTATTCCGCGATCGACATTGTTTCCTCACTGGAGTCGCGTAGAGCTAGCCGGTGGGCGTTGTGACCGAAGCCCGCGACCAAACCTCATTCAAAATTGAGGTGAAGCCTCGTGCCACAAAATCCGCCAGGTTAACCGTCGGCACGGCGCACAAATTGCAAACGTTTAACAATTGTCTGACAATCGCCAGACCATGTTGCCCCAATATTTTCTGGCGGGGGCGCACCAGCGGCAAATCTGAAAGTCTCATTCAGTCAGTGATTGGCTAAAAGGAACTACGGACGGTCCAGGAGGGCGCCACCGTCTATCGGCCTTCGCAAGGATTGGTAATTTCGTTCCAACCGAATCCGTAAGAAGGCATGGGTCGCAGCTGCGCACATGGTAACGTCATGAGTTTCGGGGACAATTCGTCTGACGGATCGACAACACCCCAGCCTCGATCGTCAGAGCTGACAAAGAGGATCCTGGTAGTCGAAGATGATCCTTCCGTGCAGAGGGCGCTAAAGCATCTGTTTGAGAGAGAAGGTCTCGCCGTCGACACCTACTCAGATGGGCGAGCAGGGCTCGACAGCTTTCATGCCCACGCGCCTTCTGCGACGATCCTGGATTTGAACCTGCCTGAGTTGTCAGGAAGAACTCTCTGTCGAGAAATGAAAGCTACGGCGCCTTCGATCCCCATCATTGTTCTGAGCGCCTCCTGTGACCTTCGTGACAAAGTAGCGCTATTGGAGATGGGCGCTGACGACTATATAACCAAACCTTTTAGTCCGCGGGAGCTCCTGGCGCGGCTGCGCGTGGCGCTGCGTCACACCAAGTCCGTCCCCAGAGCGAATAGGGTTGTTTTTGATGGCATTGTGGTCGACTTCGAGAAGGTCGAGGTCACCCGAAACGGCACGTCAGTCGGGCTGACGGCCCATGAGTTCAGGACTCTGCAATTTTTCGTTCAGAACCCCAATCGCCTCATCACGCGCGCGGAGTTGGTGGAACAAGTTTGTAGTGATGGAGGCGGCGACACGAACACCCGTAGCATCGACAATCACGTTATGAAACTTCGACACAAGTTGGAACTGGATCCAGGGTGTCCGACCCATTTTCAAACAGTACCTCGCATGGGGTACAGGTTCGCCTTCTAGCGGAATTTGTTGGGACCGCGCAAAATGAAACCGGCGCCGCGCCGTTTACTTTGCGGCAAGTCCGCCAGCGTGGGATGCGACACCGGCCACGAGGAATTGTCAAGATCCAGAGTTGGTCAAGAACAAGCAAACCAGCCTGGGTTTCACTTTTGCAGCGTTTTCCCTTACCACCGGCGATTTAGCCGTTTCCCGACCGGCTCATCGTTGGCTATTTACAGATTTTTGATTTTTGACAACTCCGCGTCGATCCTACGAATTAAACTGGCGCCGAATCATCATCGGAAGTATCGAGAGCTTGCGTCAAGGACGCTAGGCTGGTCGGACGCCAAGCAGTCTGCAGATGTGCCGTCTGGCTTTCACATCACTAACCGCAGAGGCGCAGTCATGATGCGAGCCTTCGGCACACAACCACCACGGACGGGCGGATCGGTCCGCCCGTCCTGGAGTCTTGGGCTGGAGATGCTCTGGAGAATCGCGGGTAACGGCAGGATCGACGTTATTGCTCTGCCTGCTGGTCACCTCCAGCGCCTGGCAACGATGGGTAGCGGATGCCAGCTCGGAACAGCCATCGACGTAACAAATGGAACGTGCACGGCGATCTGAGCCTTCACGGCCAGACCAGGCCTGCAGAAGCGGTGGTGGTGCGCCAGAACAATGTCTACCGGGGGTCGACTCAGTTGCGCCAGAAAGATTGCGGGATCAGACCCGTCAGTGTTGGGAGGATCCGTTAAGGTTAAAGAGGAGGTTCGCGTCGAATTCGAGGTTGGTGGCAAGTGAGCAGTATTACCGCTAGACCCACGGAACACCGGGGTCGGGCAGCAATGCGAAATGTTTCCTTGTATTACGGCGCAGTTTGAGCGAAGAAGTTCCAAATGTCGGCATAAGGACGGCACCAGTTCATGAGGCTGAGATTTCGCTTACAATGTTCGGCGGCGTGACCCTTCAAGGTGTGGTTCGGAATGTTGGAGGAAACTTAAGATCGCTTGAATTACGGTTTCGTCTCCCGAGGATGTATTAATCATGGCGTGATATAGGGAACGGTTAGGCCACTCGGCGTGGAAGTACTCCTTAATGAAGGCGGCGCGCTCCCGGTCGACTGTATCAACCAGCCGTTCAGCATCGCGTTCGCCGTTGCCTTCAGAGATCAAGCGCGATATTTTTTCTTCTCGAGAAGCGTATAAGAAGAAGCGCAAAGTGTCATCGCGGGACCGCAGGAAGTGCTGCGATCCTCTTCCCACAATTACGCAATTGCCCGAAGCGGCGGCATCTTCGACCACGCGCTCAGAGATTCTGACAATGCCGTCGGCGTCGAGGGCCTCCACGGGCTCACCCGGGCTGCCCTCGTAACTTCCAAGAACGAAGGACTTGAGCAAACGATAATAAAGCGGGTCCTGACGCTCTTCGCGCTTCTCAACCGCGGATGGCTCACAGTGAGCAAGTCGGGCGATCTCTTGGGTCAGCAATTGGTCCCAAAGTTTCCAACCCAGCGCGGCCGCAACCTTTTTGGCGATCTGAGCCGCTCCCGAACCGTATTCCCGTTCGATGGTGATGATTCGGATCACAATGTTTCCGATTTGTTAGATGCAGTTGGCGAGGAAATTAAACCTTACAACCGAGGCCAGAATCGCATCGTTAGACCGCTCACCTCCGCACCGAAGCTGTTTGGGCGATGACTGTAGGTGCTGGGCCGTAAGTGATTTGCTGCATCCCGGCGCGCGACGGCGACTGGCGGAGGATGTCCGCCGCTTGGGCCAGGGTCAGATCATCGGACACGCGACGGAAACCGCTGCGAAGCATCTTCTGTTGCACCGCAATGGTCTTGAAGAAAAGAGCTTTGCCCTTCATTTGCACATCGAGGACCGTCATTTCCCAAAAGCCGGGTGACACTTGTTCCTGTTTGACGTTAAATTGCCCACCTTTGTCGAGATGCCCAAGCAGTCCGCCTCCAAATTTTACAGCCTGGATCACATGACCTGAGAGTTCCACAAGCCTTTTTTGCCGGTTGTCGACGGTCAGTTCCCCTTCCATGGCGTGAAATACTTGCGCCTCGCGAGATGGCGGGCGAAAGTGCGGATTGGGGCTGAATTTCAGTTTCATCAAGTCTCCGCTGCGGTCTTCATAGCTATAGTTGAAGGCATCGGGCAACATTTTGAGCATGCTCTGAGTTCGAGTAGTATCTTCACTCTCCGCACGCAAGGACTTCCGCAGTGCGCCAGGATTGTGAACGATCTCCTGAATATGCCGATTAGCCTGCTGTTTCTCTTTCGGAGTGAGTGGCCTACCATTTATGGAGACAGGAAGTTGCAGATTGCCTTCCTTGGTCTCGACCACCTGGTCGAGCTCTGTTTTGCCGGCCTTCTCTGATTGAAGTTGGAACGCCCAGTGGCTGTGGTCTGCGGCCTCCGCCTTGAGTTCATTCTTGATGACATCCCGGACCAGTTCATTCGCCGGTGCTGGCGGGTTCTCGGAGGGCACAGCGAAAGCGGAGAGTCCAGTCAGAAAGCCAAACACAACAACGCCGAGTGCATTAGCTCTCGTCCGCCTACCAACTCGATGAGTAGCCGGAGGCACACGGTTGCCGGGTTTGCTGGAGCAATGAAATGTTCCCATGTTGCAACCGTGGCAACTCGGTGCCTGGCGCCCTTGGGGTGCAAAGTGCCGGAGGTTTCGGGTCGGTAGATCAACGTTGTTATAAGTTTCCGAAAACACGTCAAGTCTCGCAAAGTTAGGATGCGTATTCCCACTCTGCAGAGGGTCGCACTTCCGAGTAATTTCAGCGATTTGGAACCTGCCAGCCCGAGGGGTGGAAAGCTGGACTCTGGCCTTCAATCTAAAGACGAAGCGACGGGCTTTCGGCACACAGCACTAGCAAACGAGGATCAGGCCCATGGTCGAGCATGATTCTCCCCAAACTGCTGTCAGCGCTCGCCCTCCGGCGATTCCCCTGCCAGTCGCGCTCTATGTCTCGGACGAACTCATTTTTGAGCGCTATGATGAGGGACAGCCTCACCGGAGATTTTCGATCCGTTGGGGGAGGCTCGTTCCAGCGAAGGAAAGCAAGCCATAGGCAGTCCCTCCGAGTTCCCAACGGGCTTGCGCACCACCTTCGGTGAATACAAACTTGGCTATTTTACGCGACCGCTTTTCTCGGGGCTTCTGCGGTTGTGGGTTTCGCAGCCCCTTTCCCCAGGAAGTTTACCAGTTCAGAATTCACTTCCTCCGCGTGGGTCCAGGTGATGCAGTGCGGCCCATCCCTTACCACTGACAGGCGCGCTCCTTTGATCAGCTTGGCCGTTCGCTCTCCCGCTGCTGCTATCGGCACAATGCGGTCCGCGTCGCCATGAATGACCAGCGTCGGGACGTCAACTCGGCTCAGGTCCTTGCGGAAGTCTTCGTGCCACGTCGGCACACAGGCGAGGCTGGCCGTGGCCGAAGCTCGGGCTGCGACGTTCCAGCTGGCCTGGACGGCTTGTTCGCTGACACGCTTGCCCAGCAGAAGGTCCGTGTTATAAAAATTCTTGAAGAAGTCGGTGAAGAAGGCGTATCGGTCCGCCCCGATAGCTTTCTGGATTCCCTCGAACACACTACCGTCTACACCTTCCTGGTTGTCTGGCGTTTTGAGGAGAAAGGGCGGGACCGAGGAGATAAAGACGGCATGGCTTACCTCCTTCGATCCGTGCTTGCCGATGTAACGCGCCACTTCGCCGCCGCCCATCGAAAACCCCACCAGGGCAAAGTTGCGTAATTTGAGCTTAGTCACGAGTTTGTGCAGATCTTCGGCGAAGGTGTCGTAGTTGTAACCCGCGGTTGGTTGGCTCGACTTGCCAAATCCTCTGCGGTCGTAGGTGATGACGCGGCGACCCACTGCCAGAAGCACTGGCAGCTGCTTTTCCCAGGAAGCGCCGCTCAGCGGATATCCGTGGATGAGGACTACGGGGTCACCCGAGCCATGGTCTTCATAGTAGAGATCAATCACAGTGGAGTTTTCTTTCCCGACGTTAAGGTATGGCATTGAGGTTCTCCTTCTTCGATAGGGTTCTAGGCGTTTCGCCACAGGTGGTTGGTTGTCGTCTGTTGAGTCCGATCGTTCGAATTGTAGAATTCACAATCTCCCGATTGGGCCAATCTTACTCCGTCGCAAGACTGATGTCCTCCCTGTTGCCGGCGTACGGCGTTGAACACTCAGGGGTCTTGGACGTTTCGCCTTTCAATACCACCGGACGCAAGTAACACGAGCAGATTCGAGACCACTGCAGCAGCGCAGCGCAAGATATTCGGAGGTCCGACGATGAGACCAAATGGAAAAACCAAGCTGGGATTTTTCCGTTGCCCGCGCCGTAAATCGGGCGGCTGAAGGGTTCTCTCACTTTGCATCGAAATTCTCGGCACTCGATCCCACAAGCCCGTTTGTGGATCGCGAGACGAGCCGGGCTGTGGCTAATCCGCAATCGGGAAGGTTTGACGCTCGGCCCTGGGAAGGTCTTAGCGTGTAGCCGACAAACCACGAGAAGAGCTTCTTGATGCACTTGTGCTCGGGATACTTTTCTTGCGATCAGGGATTGTTGGCTGCATTGGGTCTTGGCTTTCAAGGTGGCGGATGAAACCTACTAGTGTACATTATGCACACTATGACGCGGAAAGCGTCTCTATCCATGTTGGTAAGGTCCGCAGTGAGAACGCCCAATAAAAAAATCAGAGCTGGTAGCTTGGGTTTTTCCCGATTGATGCCCACTTAAGGAGCTTTTGGCTTATCAAAATCTGTTTCACTTCGGGACGTGCGTGCATTTTTCGGTCTTCTCCGGCAGAGTCTCGTGTGAGTTTCTCCAGTGGCATTGGAAATCCTGCTGATCCGGCAGATTGATAGCGCCTGCCGCAGCCGCGAAAACTCCCCTCTCAGAGGGGTTTGAAAGTCGCGGAATTGTGCGCGAGGTGCTGGAAAGCGCCGTCGAAACGGATGACAGCTACGATTCAGGACTCTCGGTTAACCGGCGATCTCTGGATGGCGCAGAAGTTACAAGAGTAAAATAAAGCGGTTCCTGAAGTCATAAAGGAGGTTCCCGCCGACCGTGCGACCTCTTCCTTTCACAGTCGTAGCCTCGATAATTCTGGTGCCGTTGGCTGCACACTCCCAAATGGGGTGCGTAAGAGGCGTTGTCGTTGATGATGCTGGTCAGCCGCTCCCGGGAATGCAGGTGGGACTCGCCGAACGAACATGGGACGGTGGTCAGAAACCTGTGGGAGGAACGGTTACCGACAACTCCGGGGCTTTCGAAATTGACGACGTTCCACCCGGAACGCACTACGAGCTAGGCGCAAACAACGACTCGTTGGTCTATCCCAGCAGGCTCCCTCAACCGATTTCTGTCACAGCCCCCAGCCCGTGTACCACCATAACCTATAACGCAGGGACACGGGTGGGGGCGGCAAAACTGAAATTCAAGGTAACCGACGCCGCGACAAACAAGTCCATCACCGACCTCACGGTTCACGCAGCGGCAGGGGCTTGGAGCACTTGGCTCCCAGTCGGAGACATGCTCCGCGCAGGCGTGCCATACGCTCAGGTGCCATCTTCGAGCAAGCTGCACGTTGAAATTACTGCCAAAGGGTACTCTCCAGCCATCCTCGATCTTCCGGCGATCAGGCCCGGCGAGGTGCGCGAAGTGTTTGCCCAGCTTCATGCGGAGGCTTTGGGATGTATCACGGGCACCGCCGTCGCTGAGAGCTTTGCTCCGGTCAAGAACACGCTCATCGACGCAAGACGCATCCCAAACGCCGGGGACGGGTACAACCCCGTGCATGCGGATGAAAACGGGAGATTTCGGTTGGATCGCCTACGCCCCGGGGATTACGACCTTTATTTCGAGAACGAAGCAGAGGGCTTCTCGCGTGTTTGGGTTGGCTGGGTCAACCAACCCGGGCTGGCGAAACTGCTGAGGGTCACGGTGCCCGCCACTGGTGGTTGCAAGAATGTCACGTTGGACATGGGGTCGAGAGGTGCTTGGCTGGACGTAGTTGCCATTGACGCAGACACCCAACAACAATTATCGAAGCTCACCATCACCGTCGAGAATTCGAGAAATGATCGCCAAGGGGGAACATCTAATCTTCCGGAACCCCAGCCGGTTCTTGTCCCTTCGCATGCCAGCTTTACGGTTCACGTTCGCGCCGAGGGGTATAGCGTCTCTGACCCGATTCACATTGAGGCGCTGAACCCCGATGAGAAAAAGGAGCTAACGGTGCCGCTCCGGCGTCGGTCAACAACCGCCGACAACCGGTAGACGAATCCTCTTCAGTGATGGCAGGTACCGATGTTAATCCGAAGCGAATGCAGACGAAGTAGGGGGTTTATGTTCCGACGAATCGCGCTTGTGATTCCCAAGGATCGTG
>Ga0209330_1000926_pt1 | contig 9985 bp, 10 predicted proteins | sample JacPinW_OM2H0_O3_FD_187969 | JGI IMG/M metagenome (GOLD analysis project Ga0209330, IMG submission 187969) | Forest soil microbial communities from Algoma, Ontario, Canada - Jack Pine, Ontario site 1_JW_OM2H0_O3 (SPAdes) (version 2) | ecosystem: Environmental > Terrestrial > Soil > Boreal...
GCACGTTCGCCAATCCCTATGTGTCGGCTGGTCGCCGGTTCGTGGATGACGTGATCGAGCCCTCCGAGACCAGGCGATACCTAGCCCTCGCTCTGGAGGCGTTGCACACCAAACGAGAGCTTCGTCCAGCCAAGAAGCACGGGCTGATTCCCCTGTAAGGCCCTTAGGAGCAAACAAAATGGATTCCCAATCAAGCCGCTCATCTCAGCATGTCTCGCCCAAGACGCTGTCAGTGATTGCCGCAGCCGTCACGGAGTTTCTTGGCAAGAAGGTGCGGATTCGCTCCGCAAGAATGCTGCAGGCGCCATATGCCGTCTCCCGCTGGGCACGGCAAGGGCGTGTGACGGTCCAGACTTCGCATAACATCATGCAGAGGGGACGCTGACTCTCACTGCGAACGCTGAAATCACGGAAGCAAGGGAAGTCCGGAGAGGTGCGAGCCACGAAGCTCAACATCGAAATCGACGGGGAAATGTATGAAGTCGAGGTTGAGGTCGTCGAAGACGATTATCAGTCCCAGATGCAAGACAACCGCCCCGCGCCGGCGGCAACCACCATTCAATCGGTCGTATTGCACACACCGCACAAACCGGGGTCTTCTCAGGATCCCGATAATCACGAAGTCAAACTGTGCCGCAGTCCCCTGGCTGGAATCGTCGTTCATGTGGCAGTGGCACCGGGACAGCAGTTGCAAGTGAACGATCTCATAGTTGTACTGGAGGCCATGAAAATGGAAACCACCGTCACCGCGCCGATGGAGGGAACCGTGAAATCGGTCAAGGTGGCGCCGCGAGAGTCGGTGAAACTAAACCAAGTGCTGGTCGAATTCGACTGACTTCTCGCAGCCGGTCATCTTACTCCAGTGACCGCTCGGCCAATGTGAGCAAAACAGCACAGCTTCCGCATCTCCGCGGAGAGAGAATCCTCCGGGCGATTCAATGTGGATCAGCGATGCTTGGACAACCGCGACAGCATGAGCTGTATCCCGCACGACAAGATTTAGAAGTGGATGCAGCCATGACCTGCCAAAGCGTTAACACCCCTATGACGGCAAGATCCTGAAGACGTTCGAGGATCTTAGCGAGAAGCAGCTCCGAGGCGGGGCTTGCCAAGCCCATGGTTTCGGGGTTAGGTCAGCGATAGTTGAGTTGTCTCGATTGAGTGAGGCAGCCATGCCCGCGATAAAGCAAAAGACCGCCGCCACCGAGCTGGCGGACGAGCGGGGAACCACCTCCCGCATCAGCGTTCATCCTTTTTATAGCCCGGTGGACCTCGAAGGATGGGAGTACGACCGCGACCTCAGCGATCCCGGACAATTTCCCTACACCCGCGGCGTGCAGGCCACCATGTATCGCGGCCGGCTTTGGACCATGCGGCAGTACGCTGGCATGGGCGACGCCGAAGAGTCCAACCGCCGCTACAAGTACCTGCTGAGCCAGGGTACCACCGGGCTGAGCGTGGCCTTTGACCTGCCCACCCAAATCGGTCTCGACTCCGACAGCCCGCTGGCCATGGGCGAGGTCGGCAAGGTCGGAGTGGCGATTGACTCCATTGAGGACATGATGCGGCTGTTTGACGGTATCGACTTGGAGAAGATCTCCACTTCGATGACCATCAACGCCACAGCGTCGATTCTACTGGCACTCTACATCGTGACCGCGCGGCGCACCGGACGCGATGTGCGCAAGCTATCCGGCACGGTGCAGAACGATGTGCTGAAGGAATACATCGCGCGCGGCACCTACATCTATCCGCCGGCGCAGGCGATGCGCATCATCACCGACATTTTCTCCTACGCCAACCAAAACGTGCCCGAGTGGAACACCATCTCCATCTCCGGTTACCACATGCGTGAGGCGGGATGCACCGCCTTGCAGGAAGTGGCATTCACGCTGGCCAACGGCGTGACCTACGTGCAGGCCGCGATCGATGCCGGTCTCGATGTGGACAGCTTCGCGCCGCGGCTGTCGTTCTTCTTCAACGCGCACAGCAATTTCCTGGAGGAAGCAGCGAAGTTCCGGGCCGCGCGCCGCATGTGGGCTCGCATCATGCGCGATCACTTCGGGGCCAAGAAACCCAAGTCGTGGATGTTGCGCTTTCACACGCAGACTGCGGGCTCAACCCTCACCGCACAGCAACCGGAGATCAATATCGCCCGCACAGCGTTGCAGGCCATGGCGGCCGTGCTGGGCGGGACGCAGTCGCTGCACACCAACTCCTTCGACGAGGCGCTGGCCCTCCCGACCGAGCAGTCGGCGCGCATCGCTCTGCGCACCCAGCAGATCATCGCTTACGAATCGGGAGCGCCGCAGACCGTCGATCCCTTGGCTGGCTCGTACTATGTAGAGTCGCTGACCAACCAGATTGAGGCGGGCGCGCGTGGCTATCTTGACAAGATCGAGGCCATGGGCGGCGTTCTGAAGGCGATTGAGGGCGGCTACGTGCAGCAGGAGATCCAAAACGCTGCCTACGAGTATCAGCAGACGGTCGATCGCCACAAAGCCATCGTTGTGGGCGTGAACGCCTTCGAGCTTGACGAAGAGAAGCCGATACCGCTGCAACGCATTGACGAGTCGCTGGAGGGCAAGCAGGTCGAGCGCCTGCGGGTGTTGCGCGCCAGGCGTGATCCTGCGAAATGGCAGGCCGCGCTGAAGGCCGTCGAAGATACCGCGCGCGGTACAGGCAACCTGATGCCGGTGATCGTCGAGGCCGTCGAAGCCGATGCCACGGTCGGCGAAATTTCCGACGCCATGCGCCGGGTGTACGGCGAGTACCACGAGACAGTGGTGATCTAGCATGAAACGCAAATTTAAGACCATGGATGCCAAACGAGGCGGTCGCCTACGTCGCGTCTCAGGCCTTATCGCCATCGGTCATCCTGACGATCGGTGCAGTGATGACCTTCGTCAGCCTTTGGTATTCGCCGGAGACGAAACATCTTCAGTTGCAGGAAGTCGGCGAAAGGGAACGGGTGAGCGATCGGGCCAAGCACGTAGCGAGTGTGCCGGACACTATGGCCGCGGACTAGCGTTTGACCGACTGGGGGCTATCCACTCAATGGAAAGAAGAATGTAGCCAATGTTGCTAAAACCTTTCGTTATCAACGCTCACGGCCGCATTGTCTTCCCCGGCAACTTTTTCCCAGAGTTGGACTTTTCTGTATTTAAGACCCTTAAACAATTTGCGGCAGTGATCCGGCGGGACTTCGGGGAGAAAGCTCCGACGGACGCGGAGATTGCGGCGCGCGTGCAGGCGGGTGAATACAAGAGCAGGTATGAGCTTTGCCGTGATCTGGCGTTGAATGTTTTCTGGGTGAATCGCTACACCTTCACGATGTACGAGAAACGCCCGACCCGTTGGAGAGATCTCCCGCGGCAGCGGGAGGATGTCTTCCTGCCGGTGTACAAGCCGAGAGATGCATCCGCCATCGCAACGGCGATCAAGGCTGGTTACCGGACGTTGCCCCCATCGTGGGATGAAGAGATGGAAGACCGGAGCTGCAGCATTCTACTGAATGTTTTTCGCAACAAACTTACCTCCGGTGGCGAGCTCCGCCCTATCCGTCCAACGGTGTCGGAGGCGCTGGCCGACCGTGCAAACCGCACCTGCCAGCTGCTGGCGTATGACCCCGATTCTCTGCGATATACATTCGACGATGTAATCGACTGCCTGCATCCCGTGCCCGAGCTGGAGGCATTGATGCGGCAATGCATGATCCTTCACAACCAGTATCCTTGGGACCCATCGACCAGTACTCAAATCGAAGTCGGCAACTTAAAGGACGACGACTACGTGGTGGCATTCCATCCCCGGAGCCAGGAAGTACTGCGCTTTATCCAGCGGGTAAAGAAGGACGAAAATTGGGGACCGCGGATTCGCCCGTATCGGACAAAACGGCCCGATACTCTGGCCCTGAGTGAGCCCATTAGGCCGTATCCGCCGGTGGAGGTCAGCAAACGATTCGCAATTTTGCCCCGACTTGAGGCCATTGCGGTCTATGAAGGTGAGGTGACCTGCAGCAACGCAGACCTCATCCGCAACCATGCGTACTGCTGGTCGCGCATGAGTGCAGTGGAAATCAGCCAGAAAACAGGGATCGAAGAGCGGCGTTACACTCAGTTATCCTTGGAGGACATGGCCCTGCTGGCGGCCAAGAAGGCCCTGGCGAAGTCCGGACGGCGGCCGGCGGAAATTGGCGCTGTCATCCTTTGCACTTGCACCAGCACCACGCTCATTCCATCGATTGCCACCTGGCTTTCAGGTGAGCTCGGCCTCCTGCAGACGCATGCTTCGTGTGACATCGTCGCCGCCTGCGCGGGCATGCCCTATGGTCTCGCGGAAGCAGTGCGCCTGTTGCAAGAGATTGATCGACCGGTGCTGCTCATCTGTGCGGAGAAATTCTCCGACAAGATCGGGACAGTGCGAACCTCCCGCATGATCTTCGGGGATGGCGCAGCGGCTGTGGTGATCGCTCCCGCGCCGGAAGGAACTCCTTCCGATATCGAGTTTTTCCAAACGTATGCCAGCGGACCATGGTCAGAAGTGAACTCCATCATCTGGCCAAACCCGGAGTTCGACAACAACATTACCGTGTACGGGCCGGAGGTGAAGGCCCTGGTGACTCGCTATTTAAAGGAGATGATGGGCGAGCTGGCCAATCTTCCGAACCCCAACGGTGGCGGCGGTTCGCTCATCGACGCGATTGATCTGGTAGTACCGCACCAGGCTAACAAGAACATGGTGCTTACGCTGGCGGAGGCGGCGGGGATCTCGGGCGAGCGGATTTTTTTCAACATCGAGCGGGTTGGCAACACTTCTTCCGCCAGTATTCTCATGGCCGTCCATGACGCGGTGCGAGAAGGCAGGATTGACCGTCCCATGCGGATTTTCGCGCCCGGCTTCGGCGCAGGCGCGGTTGGGGGCTACGTGGTTATGCGGGTCGATCCCGCAATTGTGAGCTGCAATTCTGACGACAGGAGTCTTGAAATGGCAAACGCTGCGCAGGGAAATGGAAGTTTTCAGCCGACGTCGCTGGTGGGTAAGGTCGCGCTGGTGACGGGGGCCACGCGCGGCATTGGGCGTGCGATCGCGCTAGAACTCGTACGCCGTGGGGCGAAGGTGGCGCTGAACTTCCGGGCGGACGTCAAGCACGCCGAAAGCGCGGCAGATGAAATCCACGAACTTGGTGGCGAGTGCCTGCTCGTGCAGGGCGACGTGGCCAAGAAAGGCGAGGCCACGCGCATCGTCAAGGAAGCGCTCGCCAAATGGCAGCGCCTAGACATCCTGGTAAACAACGCAGGTATTACGCGCGACCGAAGCATGCGCAAGATGACCGACCAAGACTGGTCAGAGGTGATCGACGTCAACCTGAACGGCACGTTTTATTGCACCAGTGCGGCCCTGCCGGCCATGATCAATCAAAGGTTCGGGCGGATCATCAATATCAGCTCGGTGGTCGGGCAAATGGGCGCATTTGGCCAGGCCAACTACTCGGCCAGCAAGGGCGGCATTATCGCCTTCACGAAAACTCTCGCGCTGGAAATGGCTCGATTCAACATCACCGCCAATGCCATCGCGCCCGGCTTCACCTCTACTGAAATGGTGGATGCGATTCCGGAAGAGATTGCCGCGCAGATCAGGGCCAAGATCCCTTTGGGACGGTTCGCGACGCCAGAGGAAATCGCCAAAGCCGCCGCCTTCCTTGCCGCGGATGGAGACTACATCACCGGGCAGGAATTGAATGTCAACGGCGGATACCACATGTGAGAAGTGTCGAACTTACTGAGACCGTGGGGCCAGCCAGCCCTCGATGTGCGGCCAAGTATATTTACTTGCTCCGCTGCCTGCCATGATTCCGATGTGACCGCCCTTAACCCGGAAGAGCTCCTTGTCTATGCTGCTGACCTTCGACATGACAGGCTCAGACTGGCACGACGGCGTAATGTGGTCGCCCTCGGCTATCACGGTGAGCAGATTGGCGTGAATGCGGCTGAGTTCGACGCGCTCACCTCGAATCAAAAGCTCACCGCGCATCAGCTTATCGTCGCGATAAAGGTCCACGATGAGTTGGCGGAAGACACCTCCGGCCAGAGGCACGTTGTCTGTCACCCACGTGTTCATCGCATGCCAGCCTTCCACCATGCGAGGATCGTCGATGTTGTCCCACAACTTCACATAATTGCCGATATAGTTTTCCACCGGCTTGAGTGCCTTGGCCCCGTAGTCGATCATCTCTCCAGGCATGTTGCCAAACGCCGCCAGCACCTTGTCCACATCAAAATAGCGCTCGTCCGTCCATCGCGCGAAGGTCAAGCTCTGCTTGTTGGAAAAGTCCAGGGGAGCGGTCAAAAGAATCAAGTTGCGCAAGCCTTCGTCGCCACGCAGGGCGGCGTAGATGGTGGTGAGGATCGCTCCAATGCACCAGCCCAGGAGACTGAATTCTTGCACTCCGGAAATTGCTTTGAGCTTGCGGATCGCGCGCGGCATGTAATCCAGGGTGTAGTCGTCAAACCTGAGGTTCTTGTCTTCCGGTCCGGGCACTCCCCAATCGAGCAAATAGAGATCGTAGCCCTTGTTCAGCATGTACTCGACAAAGCTGTGACCGCGACGCAGATCGAGAATGTAGGGGCGGTTCATGAGGGCGAAAACCAGCAACAGGGGAATGGGATGGCGCTTCTCTTTGGGAAGAACGGGTACGTAGCGGTAGAGCTTCGCCTTGTTCAGCGTCCAGACCAACTCCTTCGGGGTCTGGGCAATGGCAGCTTTAGTGGTCATCGCCTTGTTGAGGGTTTGCAGCCGGTCCGCGACGGCTGTAACAGGGTCGGTGGTAGCCGTAGCTTCTGCCATCCTACTTTTTTCCTGTCTTCGCCGGTTTCGCTTTAGTCGTCTTCTCCCGACTGGGCTGCGGCGCCTTCGCCGACTGCGGACGCGGCGCTCCGTCGACTTTCACAATCAACCGCTGAATATTGTCGAGTTTGGCATCCAGGTCGTCGAGGCGCATCTCGACGTTGGTCATGCGCTCGGCAATCGAGAGAACGTCAGCCCGGGAAGGCATGGCCATCTGCTCGAGGGTTTTGAGCATCGCCTTTTCGACAGCTTCGCGGAATGGAGCCGACGCCGTCATGTAGCTATCGAGCATCGCGCCCGTGGCTTGCGCGTAGCCTTCGCTATTCACCATGTCAACCATGGTCTTGCCCCAGGCATCCATATATAGGTCGCGCGCCGCCCGCCAGGGTTCCATCGGATCAAGCCGCTTACCATCGTGGGTTGGGTCTTCGGCCATTTTACGACTCCTTTCAGCACGATACACCAGAGACAGTCAGGAGGATACCCCGCCGGGTGTCTTGTACCGCCCGGCTGGCATCCTTGGCGACTGGCACGCCCTGAACTCGACAACCGTTAGCGCTTGGCGGCGGCAAACGACTGGGAAGCAATGTTCAGAAACGACTTTTGCGCTTCGATCACAGCGTGCGCCCCGCGCTGGAACGTATCGACGATCGCTGCCGCTGGGCCAACTGCCGCGCCCAACTGCTTCTTAGTCGATTCAAGAACGGCCGTGTTCTGCTCGCCGGCAAACTCAAGAATTGTCTGTTGCGCCTCGATGGAGCGCTCAACCGACTTCTGGATGGTGGTGGTAACGCCATCGGCGATCTTGGAGTACGCCTCGCCACGCACTTTGGCAATACCGCTGGCGGCATTGGTCTGCTCGACGATTAGGTCGATGGCGCTCTTCTTGGTTTCGACGGCGGTCTGGACTGCCTGGCCGGCAACATCGAAGAGGAATGCGGGCGGGGTTACCGGGAAGTAGCTGAAAGCCTTCTTCCAGGACTCGATCCATTCGGCGGCCTGCTCGGCGCCGCTGTCCAGGGTCTTCTTCTGCAAGTCGGCGACGTGCTTAACACTGTTGAGAACCAGGGGAGAAAAAATGTCCACGAATTCAGGATTTACGGCTGCCGCAGCCTTGTGGGTTGACTTAGAGGTGTTTGTCATGATCTGCTCCTTTTAGAGAACGGGATTTGTTTATGTTGCGACTTATGCTGCACTGCAACATGATCAAATCTTACTCCCTTTTGGCGGCTTGTCAAGAGCAGACATGAAACAAAATACCCCGCAGCCACTCATTATCAAGAAATACGAGAACAGGCGTCTTTACAATACTTTAACCAGCCAATACATCAACCAGGGCCAGGTTGCCCAATTGGTGCGCGATGGCGCTGACGTGCGGGTGGTGGATGCGGCAACCGGGGAAGACCTGACCCGCCTGGTCCTGGCGCAGATCGTGTTGGAGGACGCCAAGACGCCCAATTCCATTTTCCCGCTCGATGTACTGCGGCAGATGATCCTCGCTTCCGGAAGGGCAACCCAGGAGAACGCGCTGCGGTACATGAAGGCGATGATGGACATGTACCAGAATGCTTCGCGCGCTTTGCCGCCACCGGTGAACCCTTTTGAGTTCATACAGGGGCGCTGGGCCAGTCCTCCCGCTAAAGGAGCCAGCGGAAGCCCAGAGTCGCGGCAAGATTTCTCCGAAACGCAAGTGAATGCCAGTGAGGCAGTCGAACTCAAGCGGCGGATCGAAGAGCTGGAATCTTTGTTGATTAAACGGGTACCGAAAAAGACCCGACCCAGGGCGAAATCTCGCCGCAAGGCTTGACGCACTGCGGCAAAGTGGCTAGTCTGTTCTGCGGCGCCCCTCAATCTAAGGAGAGAAATTGACTCTGCTCCAACCAAGGCGCTGCCCCCAGCTGGATGAAGATGACCAGGAGACTCAATGCTTCGTTCCGAGCAAGACCCTGCCACGGAAGACATTTCACAACCGGTTGAGGACACAACCATCCCCAGCGCGCCTCAGCCACGTGAATGCACGCTCATGGACACGCCGGTCGTTCGCGAACAGCGAAAGCCAGCCAGAGAGAGCGGACTGCGTGGGAAGGTTGTCGTAATCACCGGAGCCGTGGCTGGGATCGGACGTGCGACTGCGTTGCGCTTCGCTGAGGAAGGCGCACGAATTGCCGCTTGGGATGTTTCGACCGAGACCGCGCCTCAACTCGAATCCGCGATTAAACGGGCAGGGGGCGAGTCCCATTTTCAAGCGGTTGACGTCAGCGACGCGAGCGCGGTCGAAAGCGCCGCCGCCGCACTTGTCGGGCATTGGGGTCGGATCGACGTTCTCATCAACAATGCCGGCATCGTTCGCGATGCGCAGTTGGTGAAGTGGAACGGCGGAGGCCCCGAGTCAATCATGAGCGAGGACGTGTGGGATTCCGTGATCGGGGTCAACTTGAAGGGAGTCTTTCTGGTGACACGGGCGGTGGTACCCCACATGATCAAGGGTGGAGGTGGAGTAATTCTGTCCGCGTCCTCCGTCGTGGGACTTCTGGGCAATTTCGGACAGACGAATTACGTGGCTTCCAAAGCCGGCGTCATTGGAATGACGCGGACCTGGGCCCGGGAGTTGGGCAAGTACAAGATCCGCGTCAATGCCGTGGCTCCGGGATTTATCGCGACCGACATGGTGAGGGCGATGCCCCCCAAAATCTTCGAAAGCATGGTGGCGCGAACCCCGCTGGGACGTGCAGGAACATCGGAAGACGTGGCCAATACATACTTTTGGCTGGCATCGGACCAGGCAAGCTTCATTCACGGGGCTGTGATTTCCGTGGATGGCGGCGTCGTGATCGGAACCTAGACTCAAGCTCGTCTGATTCGCTCGCTCTCCCTAATCCCTTGACGTGCGCAATATTGATCAGCGGCATCATTGTGAATCGCTGTACGTTACTGGTTTTCCTACCTCAATGATCGCCGCGAACCATGAGCGTCCAGCCAAGAGTGCATGGCACGAGTTGCTCGCCACCATCTCTGCTAGCCGAAGTTCGTCACGGAATCGTCGTAAAGCCGGTTAAGTGTTCCGGAATCAGTTCAAGCGGTCGCGAAGTCTGCACTACATTTTGCGGTTGATTTCAAACGTTCGGGAAGACTGAGTCCG
>Ga0209330_1000928_pt1 | contig 9979 bp, 10 predicted proteins | sample JacPinW_OM2H0_O3_FD_187969 | JGI IMG/M metagenome (GOLD analysis project Ga0209330, IMG submission 187969) | Forest soil microbial communities from Algoma, Ontario, Canada - Jack Pine, Ontario site 1_JW_OM2H0_O3 (SPAdes) (version 2) | ecosystem: Environmental > Terrestrial > Soil > Boreal...
CTTCGAGGGGTACCTGCGCGGGTGCCGCAGTCGTAGGTGTCTTGATTGGCACGGGCGGCTTCTTTCCTCCGGTCAGCCACATGATGGCGACCATCAGGAATGCCAGCGCGATAAGGAGCCAGGACTGGACGTTCTTCGGCAGGAGACCTTGGGGCTTGGGAGCCTTTTCCTGAATCTCGGCGGCTTCGGTCATCGCTCGTTCCTGGAGTTCGCTGCCACGCGACGGGCAAAGGTGAATTTTTTTTTGCCGAGGGCGAGATAGCCCGAGTCGATGACCTTCGGCGCGATGTACACGCCGTTCTCGAACTGGAACGAGATGAGATTGGGTTGGCCGTCTTTGATTTCGTATAACGCAGGCTTTTCGCGCGCGGCGCACTTGATGTAGGTGAAGGAGTCGTCGTGATAAATGACGGAGATTAGAAATGGCTCCCGCGCCGCCCTGGGATCGAGGGAATAGTCGAACTGGAGCTTTGTGGGGTAACTCGAGCGAAAGCGATCGAGCGCGGCTGCCGATTGGGCGTTCGCGGCGCGAACCTGCTCGGTCGTCTGCGCGCGCATGGCTTCGAGTTCTTTCTTATACGCTTCGGCTTCACTCGCACTTACGTAGCCGCGCAGCCCGGTGCTTCCTGCGACGGGCGATCCCTCCTTGGGTTCTACGAAAATCTTGAGGTCAGGTTCGGTGTTGGGTTCGCTGCTGATTTCGGTCAACAGGAAGGAATAGACATGGCCACTGGCGGTAATGAGATTCAGGTTGCTGCGAATGCCGGCCTGCGCCGGATGGATGTAGCAAAGGTTGTGCGCGCCGTTGATGACCCAGAATTCCTTGTCGCCAGTGGTGAAATCGAGAATCTCTTCGTCTTCCGGCAGGACAATGAGCGTCGAAAAGCGAAGTTTGGCGCGGACGGGGACAATGTCCTCCTTCGAATACTTGACCACCCGCGCGGTCGCGTCCGCCGCGGCTTGTGCGGGCCAAGCGTAGAGAGCGACGGCGCTCAGAACGACGACTACGAACGTGTGGAGAAAACCCGATTGTGACTGACTGCGGCTGTGCTGTTTCACAGGCTGCTCCTTTTTGAGTGCTTAGTGTTTTGAAGGACTCCGGTCGTGGCCGAAAAAGATTCCAACCATCCCCAAAACCAACAGAAACATCCAGAGAAGACCCGCCAGCACGAGCCACATCGTGCGCGGTGGGGCGAACGTCGAGGTCCACGCGAGAAAAAGAAAAAAAAGAATCACCGGTCTTCTCCGGCGAGGATTTTGAGACCTTGGTCAAAACCGTAGGTCTCAAAAGCTTCTTTGCGCTTTTTGTTGTCGTAGGGATCGTTCGTGTACAGCCAATAGCTCTTGGGATCCACCGCGAGATTGACGACTTTCGCAAGTTCAGGCGTCTTGATCAGGAATTGTTGTTTGGGAACGAGGCCCGACACGAGTTCCACTTCGTTTTCATTCAGGTGGAACTGACGGCGGTAGAGATCGCGGTCCATGTCCGGATTCGCAAGGAAGATTTTGGTGGCGCAGCTTTCGACGATGACCTCGAGGATGTCCGAACGTTTGAGTTCATCGAGCGATTGCGTGGATAGAACCATCGCGGCGTTGTGCTTTCTCCAGGTCTTGAGCGCTTCGACCACGTATCGCTCGATGGCCGGATTCTTCAAGAAGACCCAGGCCTCGTCGATGAAGAAGGTCTTGAACACGGACATAATCGCGCGATCGGCGATGACCGAGTTGGCGCGATGTAGAATGTAGAAGAGCAGCGGTTCGAGAAGCTCCGGATATTGGCTCATGCGCTGGAAGTCGAAACACTGAAAGCGGGAGAACGAAATGGTGTCTTCCGAATTGTCGAATAAGAAGCCGAACTGGCCTCCGCGGGTCCATCTCGAGAGCCGGTTTGCGACGTCACGCCCAAGCGTATTCGCGAGCACGCTCAAGGTGCGCAGCGCCGGATCGACGGAATACAAGTTCTCGACTTGGTGAAAGAGCTCTCGCTCGGTCGCGGAGTCGAGTTCAGCCGCTCGTGGCCCTTGGACCAAAACCTTGAGAAAAAGAGCGAGGAAATCGAGATTCTCTTTGGTCGGAGGCAGCGAAAACGGGTTGATCGTGAAACCCTGGGATTCGAGGCCCACTCGAACGTAGGAACCGCCGAAAAGTTGCGTAAGGTTCTCAAAGCTGCCGCCCAGGTCGAAGATGAAGGTGTGGGGATCGTATTTCTGGAGATTGGTAATCAGGAAATTCAGCAGAAACGATTTTCCCGCGCCGGTTCGCCCAAGAATCATAGTGTGGGCAACGTCCCGGTAATGCAGGTTCAGGAAGTAGGGAGTATGGTGGTTGGTTTCAAGGACTGCGAGATATTCGGCGCGAAGATGGGCATTACGCCGCTCCCCACCGTGGAGTGTGAAGAGAAAGGAGAAGTCGGCGTAGTTCGTGTTGAGCAGATACAAGAAACGCAAGTTGAAGGCGTGGTTGCCAGGAACGGCCGCAAGAAAGGCGTTCAGAAGGTTGTAATTTTCCTCGTAGAGCTGAGCGTCGTGGACGCTAAAGACTTTGTAAAAGTCAGCGCATGCCCGCTCGACCTTGCCGATGTCGAGGTCATAGATCACAACCGTGAGAGAAAACTGCCCGAAGTAATTGCCATGCAGCTCGATTTCTTTGATTCCTTCGCCGAGTTCGCGAACCTGAGACTCCTTGGAGTCGTCGAGAAGCACGTCTTGGGTGGGCGCGTCGTTCAAGCTGACCTGGCTTGCGAACGAACGCTTGGTGTTATGAAAATGCCGACGCTTGGTTTGGATGATGCGGCGCATCTTGCCGGAATCCTGCTTTTTCCATTCGGTGACGACGTAATAGTTCGCTTCGACTTCGAGCAGGCGTTTGAAGATCAACGGAAAACTTTGTGCCGAAGGCTCCTTCAGGGTCAGGACCTTGACGTAGTAATCGTCGACGCGCAGATGTCCGCGATGGCACTCAATCGGCGATTCGGGCAGGTAGTAGTCGAGAAACGTGTCGTATTTGAGTTTGGCAAGTTCGAGTTTCTCGGGCCCGAAGTTGAGCGTTCTCTTGAGAACGCGAAAGGCTTCCCGCTTGTCGAGAATCCGGACGTCCACGAAGTCCGCCACTTGCAGGATGAAGCTGCGCGTTTTCTGGAGAAGCGTTGCCTCGGCGTGGCCAACCTCCTGCCCAAGAAGAACTATTAGTTTTTCTGATGAAAAATGTGCCTGCAGGTCTCGAATCGCTTGTCTGGGATTCTTGAAAAACTCGGTAAATGCCTGTCGGAGCTTCGTTGAAGGCTCGAATCCCTGGTAGAGAACCACGAAATAGATGGACAGAGAAAACAGCGTGTCCGCTTTGCTGCCGAGGTAGGCAATGCGATTGTGGATCGCGGAGTTCACGATCGGATTCGCATAGAGCTTGTAGGGAATGACTTCGTTGTTCCGTTTGAACAGGTACTGATAGAGCCGGTAGTTCTCATCGAACAACTTCAACGCCGATTCGAGTCGCTTGGTGAATCCGTCAATCGATGCGCCATCGAGGCACTCGAAATCGACGCCGCGAACTTCGAGGATGACCCCTACCTCGCCACTTTTAGTAAGAAACACCTCTGCGCCGATGAACCCGAAAAGATTGATGTGCTCGGCGAGAGAGCCGGTCTCATTGTAGTTCTTGAATATCCGGTTAATCTTAAGCATGACCATCTCTTCGGACTCGAATGGGGCTGAATTTCATGGGGTCGTATTGCGCACGAACTTTCGCGGCCGTCAGCAAGAAGCGCAGGATCTGTGGATCGGTTGCGGTCGCCCAGCGAGCGAGTAGGTACAGAAGAAAGAAAATCAGCACCCCTCCGAGCAAACTGTCGAGAAGATTGAAGGTGGCCGCGCCCAGACACATAGCGAAGAAAAAGAGCTTTCGTTCGGCGCCGAGGATCGTCAGTGGCCGCGATAACGACCGTTGAATCCTGTTGATTCGTCTTGGTTCGGCCACGTTGTTCTCCTTCGAACTCGGTAGTTCAGCTGCCGGGGAAGAGCCAGGTAAGGAAATTCACGGCCGCGATGGCCATGCCGACACCGAACAGCACGCCGGCGAGCACGCGTTTCGAGCCACCTTCGCCGAATGCGAAGGTGAGGCCGGCGACGACGATGGCGACAAGCGACAGGCCCCGGGCGATAGTGCTGGTGAAAGCGGTTTGCAGAACGCTCACCGCATTTTCCCAAGGAGAATTGCCGCCGCCCTGGGCGAACGCCGGCGCGGCGAGAAACAGAGCCGCACCGGAAGCCATGACGGAGCGAGTTGCGCAAAGCGTGCGAGGAACGACCTTCCAACTTTTTTTCATGTCCAATCCTTGACGAGAGTCTTCATCGCGATATGCGATGGGAGGGAAATCCGCGCCTCCGATCGGTGCTGCAGGTCGCAGCCGGAAAGCACTGGTGCGAAGACACGCTAGGCTAACCCCCGGATAAATCTCGCCCGTTGTGTCTTGCCCCCATCGAGCGCCGAAAGAATGTGTGGCGTGAACTTCCCTCTCTTTACCTATTCAGTGCTGGCGAAGGAAAATGTGTCGCAGAAAAGCAAAAATATTTTCGAGGGACAACAACAAGGCGTGGATGTCTGCAGACCGGGACAAATGATCGCGCTCCGCGAGGAGGATTAATTCGTGGTGTTGAGCCGACCCCGCAGCCCGTGCCTCGATCGCGCTCGAATTAGACTCTCGCTTCTTAGCGAGCCAAGCGACGGAGCTTCGCCACTAGACGCTTAAGCTTTTGACGGATGGCATTCGACGACGCTCCGTTGAGATCCGCGAATTCCATTCCGTTGTTTCCATTCAGTTGGAAGTCAACTAAGAGATTGATCTCCGCCTCGGTTAATCGGCCTTTGGTAACGCAACCACCCAGAAAGTGCCGCAGCACGACGTATCGTTCAAAGGAATCTTCGACGGCCAATGCGGCGAGTGTTTTGTCGTCATCGTGATTCTGTAATCCAACCCTTCCACTCTCGCGGCTTGCCCACTCGAATATGTCGCGTTTCACGGCGCGTGAAATAGCGAATGCAAAATGCGATTCCCGTGCCCGGAGATCTCTCGAGCCCAGATAGCGCAGCAAGAAGCTAAAAGCCTGTTGGGCAATGTCTTCTTGCGCGAGGCCTGGCTGTTGCCGTGCGACGCGGCGAACCGTCCCATGGAGCATGGGAAGGAACGCCAGGATCAGAATGCCCTCGATGAACGCACCATCGAGCGATCGGGCCGCGAAGAGTTCGCTGAGTAATGCATCGGAACGAAGATAGGCAGGTGAGGTCTTCAGATCGGAGAGCAGACTTGGAACGCAGGAGTAATGGCACAAAGCGTCGAACGCAGAAAACATTCCGCCAAACGCTTCCGCTTCACTGAAAGATAAATCCGCAAGCAGACGCGTTTCGATGCTGCAAAGCGTGCAGCCACAGCTTAGACCCAGGGGCATTGGCTTTCCCCCTCAGACCCACTTTTGAAATTGGCGTCTGCGTCCGAGAGCGGGGCTGCTCTCGATCGTTTTCACGCAACAACCTAGACATCGGTCACAGGGAGGAACCGGTGTCGCCGCCGATGGCTGCGGAGGTCAACGGCGGAGACCTATCCTCCGCAATTCGGCAGGGTGCCGCTAGAATTGTTTTTTCTGGCAGGAATGCAAGACAAAGAAAAAGGCCCTCCGGCACAAACCGGAGGGCCTTGATCGCGAACGAAGCTAGTAGTGATTCTCCTCGCAGGGTTCGGGGGATTGGGAGCTTCGGAGTGCCGAGCATTCGCCTGCGGCTCGGGTTCGCCGCGGTCGAGCCTTTTCACGACGTTCGCTCGAAGCGTCCAGGAGCTGACCTTCGTGTCTTTCGCTTTCGGGCCCTTGCCGTTCGAGACGTCGTAGGTCGAACTGATAAGGCTGCCTTCGACGAGCCGCCGCTTTCACGTCACTCAGCAGACGGTGTCTTCGGTTCGGTCAACCGTGTGTTTGTGGATGACGTTGACGAGCGTTAAGTGACCTTTTGCACGCTGGGTCTGAACATGACCCAGCGTCCTGCGTCTCCCATTCACGCCGTGTCAGTCGATCAGACGTGGGACTCCGTGAATTTGCAGTGACTGATCCGGACCGCAATGCTCTCTGTTTCTGCAAGCCCAAGAGGTAACAAATCTCTGTCCTAATTGGGCTTGGTCGGTGACCGTTTTCGTTAAAGGTTATCGGGCGCGGACATTGGAATGATGGAGGTTCCGGTGACGACGAGCCCGCTTCTTGGCCAATCACGAAGAACTCCATTGGATTCACTTGGAATTCTACGGCTAGGGCAACTGGGAACCCGCCATGACCGTGTCATTTCACCACGAGTCTATTTTTCCGTGTCACCGCATGTTTCTTGATCAACGTCACCGGAACATTCGGCCCACAACGGTGTCAATTAGCGGTATCGTGCAGTTCGCTGCGCCCGAGGATGTCTTTGTCCCAGAGGAAGGAATCGGATGATCGCGCTAGAGGCGAATAGGCTTATGAAATGCTACACCTCGGTGCCTGCCGTCAGTGACGTTTCCTTTTCTTTGAACTCTGGCGAGGTTCTGGGCTGCTTGGGTCCTAACGGTTCAGGCAAAAGTTCAACCGTACGAATGCTCATCGGTTTGTCCGAACCTACCCGAGGCGAAGTGCTTTTTTGCGGCAAAAGCATTCAGCTCGATCTTGTAGGCTATCGAAAGCTTCTGGGCTACGTTCCCGAAGAAGCGAATCTGTATCCCTTCCTCTCGGGCTCGGAATATCTAGAGTTGGTTGGAACACTGCGAGGTATGGAGGCACCGGTACTCGCGAAAAGAATTAGCTCCATGCTCGAACTCTTTTCGTTGCATCCCCATCGTCACTCTGCCATAGGATCTTATTCGAAAGGAATGCGTCAACGCATTCTGCTTATCGCTGCTCTTCTACATGATCCCGAGCTTCTTGTCTTGGACGAACCACTTTCTGGTCTCGACGTCACGTCCGCGCTAATTGTTAAGAACCTGATCAAGCTACTCGGCGAGCGAGGAAAGGCCGTGTTTTACTGTTCGCATGTTCTCGAAGTTGTAGAAAAAGTCTGTTCGCATGTCATGATCCTGCAAAAAGGGCGGGTTCTGGCCTCCGGATCTGCAATCGATTTGCAGCAAGCTGCGGGACAATCGAATCTCGAACGCGCCTTCATGCATTTAGTTGAGGACCGTGATACGCATCAAACCGCACGTGAGATCGTAGCTGTCATGGAAGCTGCGTGATTTTCCCTTTTGAGCGCCGGCTTATTGATGCGCGACAAAAGTTACACCGAAGTCCTTTTGCTCGCCTCGTGCGTCACTGCGCGGACAGAATGCTTCTCGGTGGAGACTCTTCGGGAGAAGACGGCATAGATTTCGGCATGGGTATCCTGCTAGGGCTCCTGGCTCTCCCCGGGGTGTTCACTTCGCTCTTCCTGGCCGACAAGTACGGGTCGTTGTTTCAAGTTCTTCGCGGCGATGTCGATTTCGATCCCTACGTGGCTTCACTGCCAGATGATTATTTCTTCATAGCGCTTTCGATGGTTGTAACTGCATCCGTAGCCGTGTGGAAATGGGACAGTCTTCTCCCTGATCGACGTGATTACGCGAACCTCGCACCGCTTCCGATTCCCAGTCACCGTTTTTTGATCGCCAACCTTCTGGCACTTCTATTCTTGACGGTAGTGCTTTCTGTTGACGTGAATGCTGCTTCAACCGTGTTATTCCCACTGGTCGTCTGCGGATCACACTCATCGTTTGGTTACTTCGCAACATTTCTAAGTGCTCACCTGAGTTGCTTGCTGCTGGCGAGCGTCTTTGGTTTCCTGGCTGTGCTGGCGAGCCTCGGGATTCTAATCAGCGTTTTACCGTTTCACGTATTTCGGAAATTTTCGCTTTACCTACGATGCGCGATCGTTGCTCTTCTTCTGACGATCCTTTCCACTAGCTCTGCGGTCCCCCCGAAGATTCACGTACTGTCGGAAAACCCTAACGGGTGGCTCCGACTATTTCCGCCGGTGTGGTTCGCCTCACTGAATCAATCGATGCTGGGTCGGGCGAATCCCGCAATCTCCGCCCTCGGGGAAAGGGCGTGGATCGCGACCGGCGTCTTGCTCATCGTTGCCGTCTTTGCGTACGGTCTTGGTTATCGCCGGTGTTTCATAAACAGTGCTGAGACAATCGCGATGCTGCCCGCCGGTGAAGGTGCAGTTGCCGGGCGGTTCTTTAGAGTCTTGGATCGAATGGTTTTTCGGAGTCCGTTCGAGCGCGCGTCGTTCCGCTTCACAGTGAAGGCGCTTGTGCGCGGTGAGAGCCAGGCCCTAGTACTGGGCTGGTTTGCCGGTCTCGGGATTGTGATTGCGTGTCAGACCCTTTTCGCGGCCATCACGTCACCGTTGAGATCAACGGACCTCATACCCTCCGCCGCAATTCTTAGCGTCCCGCTGACGTTGGGTTATTTTCTAATTCTCGGCTTGAGCTGCTCGTTCGATGTTCCGGTCGCGCTCCTCGCAAATTGGTTGTTCCAGCTTACCGTAGACCGCGAGAGCCAGGAGTGTGTGCCGCTTGCCAGAAAAATGATTTTTGTATTTTTACTTCCCGCCTCGGTTTTCTTTTGTTTGCCATTGTACGCCCGTTTTTGGGGTTGGGAGGTCGGGTTGGTCCACACAGCCGTCGTTACCGTAATGTGCGTCCTGTTTGCCGAATTCTTGCTGGTCAAATTCCGAAAGATTCCGTTTACATGCTCTTTGCCCAACTTCAAGAGCCATTCGATCGTGGTAATTCTTTTTTACGTCATCGGATTTTTTGCGTTCTCCATAGTGACCGCGACAGCCGAACATTGGGCTTTCGCTGATCAAATTCGATTTCTGGTATTTATTCCGGTCGTGATTTGCGTATGGCTCGGCTTACGATACTCGCGCCAAAGTCTGACCTACCTCGACAAGAGAATTATTTTCGAAGAGATATCGCCCTCCGCGCTGGAAACGATGGATCTCGGCTCTGGTCGATAAAGCATTTTTCGCATAGGCCTAAACGCAGACGCCGACGACTTTAGAAGAAAATTGTGTTCGTGTTCTAGGCTAACTCCTACCCCGCCATTCGCCGGGATTGTGAATTAGATACAATGTTCCAAAGTATACCCAGATGAAGGCGAGAACGCCGGTTATTACCATCGCGGCTATTTGAGTTGCTGGACCTGCTGCGGGTTTATCTGTTGCGTCTTCATCTTTGCATATAAAAAATGACCCTTTTCTTGCGGTTTAAATGGTTTAAATCGTTCTGCCGTAAGTCGGCTCTTGCACGCGACTGAAATCAACGCTCTGCGAGCCGACGACGGCGTCGGAGCCGTTCAAGCGGTATGGCCTTTCGCCTTGACGGCCTGCTGGGCAGCCGCGAATACATCGCGTGCGGACGTCGTACCCGCTACGTGCTCCGTACCCGTGACTCCGAGGTCCATCCACCCCGCGTTCACGCTCTCAAACATTTCTTCGGCAGGTCCAGTGTGGCCCTTCGGGACGCCGAACTGCTCGAATGCTTCTGCCCACCCTGCACGCGGGACGGCAAAGGCTTTTACGTCGCGTTTTAGCACTTCACCCAATTGTTCCGCCACTTCATCCGCGCTTACCATCGAACCGAGCTCGATAACGCGATGGCCTGACCACGCCGGCCCGGTCAGAAGCTTTGCTACCTCTGCCCCGATATCGTTGGTCGCGACCATTGTTGATTTCCGGTTTGTAGGATTGTAGAAGACCGGTAGTGTTCCGCCTTGGGCGGCCTGTAAGCCGAAAAGAAAGTTTTCGAAAAAGCCGCCTGCGCGCACAAATGCGACCGGAGATGGCAGGCTGCGAAAACCTTGCTCCAAGAGTGATAAGGCCGTGATCATCCCCACCCCGCTTGTTCTATTCGCGCCCATCGACGAGAGCGCTACCATCCGCGGTGGCACTACCTTGGTCAGCGCCTCGACATAGTTCGCAATCACGCCCTTTG